>Ga0315274_10000453_pt1 | contig 64400 bp, 48 predicted proteins | sample YL17G02_20_MG_FD_203700 | JGI IMG/M metagenome (GOLD analysis project Ga0315274, IMG submission 203700) | Sediment microbial communities from Yellowstone Lake, YNP, Wyoming, USA - YL17G02_20 | ecosystem: Environmental > Aquatic > Freshwater > Lake > Sediment | place: USA: Wyoming | collected...
CTCCGCTGCTTAGCCGCCGCCGATAGAAATCACTTCAACGTTGCGACGTAGTTTCCGATCCCGACGACGATCGTGGACAGGATGAGGACGAGGATCCCGCCTACAACCAAGCGGCGCGTCGGCCGGCCCGTTCCCTTCCATTCATGGAAGTAGATCCCCCACAAGCTGCTGAAGGTGATGATGAAGGCCATATGGATGGTCCAGCTCGAGAAATCATACTTCCCCATTTTCGTCGTGCCCATCCCGTAGAAGAAGAACTGGAAATACCAGGTGATGCCGGCCAGGGCCGAGAAAAGATAATTGGAGAAAAGCGACGGAGCCGGGTCGGGCTTTGGACTCTGGACGCGGAAATAATCGCGGCCTGTCTTGTTGCGGACGCTGAGAGTCAGGCACCAGAGAGCGTTCGTCGTGAATCCGCCGAGAAGGGCCACGACTAAAACCGGGAAATTCTGGAACAACGGCGCGATCCCGGCTCGGACAGCGGCCTCGGCGATGGGCTTTCCAGCCGCGAAAGAGAAGGCCATGCAGGAGCTCATGACGCCCGCGAAAATGGCCACCCAAGCGCCCTTGACGAAGGAGAACTCGGCGATGGAAGCGCGTTTCTCGGCGTCTGTGAGTTCCCGCTCTTTTCGCATTCCGGCGCTGCCGCAGATGGCGATGCCCGTGAGGCAGACCACGATCCCGAGCAGCGTGATCCGGCCGGAGAGGCTCGCCGCCATGCCGGCCAGCTGGCGGTGGAAGAGAGGCGGGACGAGCGTGCCGAATACGGCGCAGAATCCGAGCGAAAGAGCCATGCCGAGGGAGAGGCCAAGATAGCGCATGGACAGTCCGAAGGTCAGGCCGCCGATCCCCCACATCACGCCGAAAAGGTAAGTCCAGAGCAGCGTCCCCTTGGAGGCCGAGGCCAGGACCTTGACGATGTCCGGGCAGGTCAGCAGCCCGACGACCCACGGCGTGATGATCCAGCTGAAGAATCCGCCTGTCAGCCAGTATGTTTCCCAGGCCCAGCCGCGAACCTTCTTATACGGAATATAGAAGCTGCCGGCGGCGAGCCCGCCCAAGGCGTGGAGGAAAACTCCGAGAAAAGGATTGGGATTCATGGCCTCTCCAACATGTCGCGCGAAATATATAACGCATGCTGATCGAAGTCAACTTGGAGGGGGAATCCGCGCGGATTGGCTGGACGTCCGGTTGGTTAGATAGCTTAAATAAACGCGCTAAACGAAATTTCATCGCGAGGAGCGAGGCGACGTGGCCTCCTCAACTTTTTCTTAATAAGATGGCCCCGCTATAAGACCGGCTCGTGAATCGGATGCCCGGATTAATCCTTTAACAAGCCCTTGAGGATCTCCGCTTGAAGCGGATTTGGGTTTGAGAGGGGCCTGATCCGGAAGCTCCGCTCCGTCTTTTTCCCGAGAGTGACCTCGACTTCGCGGAGCGCGCCGCGACGCGAAACGAGGACTCGGACTTTGTCCCCAGCCTGCTTGGATTTGAAGATCTCGCCCATCGTCCGCGAGCTGGCACGGGTGCCATCCAGGGCGATGATCTCATCCTGCAGGCTGAGGCCGGCCCGCCCGGCCGGAGAATCCCATTCGATATTCGAAATCATCAAATTTCCGCCCTGGTCCTGGGTGGCGGCCCCAAAAAAGGCGCCGGGCAATTCCCTGGGCTGTACGTCAATGTCCAGCCCGGCGTAGGCAAAATATTTGGGATAATCGATGTCCTTCACTGTGGAGGCGTATTCAAAGATCTCGGCGAGCGGGCATCCGGCCGTGTTTTCGCAGACCTGGCGAAATTCCTGATCCGTAAAGCCCCGCCTTTTCTCTTTGTAGAATTTTTGGTAGAGAGTCCTCATCACGTCGTCCAGGGACTTCTGGTTTTTGGTCTCGTTGCGGATCTTGAAGTCGAGGAGCATCCCGAGCCCGGCGCCTTTGTCGTAGTAAGAGATGGTGGTGTTGGCTGTGTTCCCTCCCCGGCTGAAGAACTTCATCCAGGTGTCGAAGCTCGACTCGGTTGCAGATTGAAAGCGACGTCCGGGGGCGTTCTCGTACCTTGCGATGGATGACCGGAACCGCTCGAGGACCTCGTCCCGGGTGAGGAGCCCGGCCCGATTGAGGATCAGGTCTTCATAGTAGACGCTGATCCCCTCGGACACCCAAAGCATGTTGGTGAAGTTTTCCTTGTCGTAATCAAACGGGCCCAGGGCGATCGGACGGATCCTCTTGACATTGAAGTGATGGAAATATTCGTGGGAGACGAAGCTCAGCCATCTCTTGTAGCCAGCCGGGTCGCTCAGGCTGGCCGCGTTGAAGGTGAGGGCGGTTGAATTCAGGTGTTCGAGGCCGCCTCCGCCCGGGCCGATCATCAGGAAGGTGTAGTGCCGATAAGGGATCTCCCCGAAAATGGCCACAGCCGCCTCGACCATCCGCTTGTGGTCGGCCATGAATTTTTCACGGTCGAAGGTTCCCGGATTATGGATGGCAAAGACGTGGGGAATCCCCTGGACCTCGAATTTGAGGATCTCCTGATTGCCGATGAGGATCGGGCAGTCATAAAGAATATCGAAGTCCGGAGCGAAGAACGTGTTCGACCTCCCTTCGACCGGATCGAGACCGGTTGAGATCCTGGTCCAGCTTTCATACGGTTTGACGACGACGGTTGCCGGATGGGCAAGGCGGCCGGCGACATGCATGAAGACGCCGGTCGGCGAGAGGAAGCCACGGCTGTCGTCCAGGTAGCTGTCGGCAACCGACGGGGCGAACGCGTAGGCATCATAGCTTACGACAACGGCGGCCGCATTGCCGGACTTGATCCGCCAAGTGTTCTTGGCGGTCTTCTCCCAGAGCAGGGGCTTCCCAGCGCTCTCCTCGGCCCGGAAATTTAGCACGTTTCGGGCGTAATCCATGATCTGGTAGTATCCCGGCGTCCAAGCCGGCATCTTGAAATCCAGAGTTTCGCCTTTGATCTCTTCACACCGGAATACGACATGATAATAATGCGTATTCGGCTGCTCCATGGATACGGTGAAGGCCATCGTTCCTTCCGGCTTCTGGCCGAAGGCGAAGGACGTAGCAGCTAATAAAGCGATAAAAAAAACGACCGCCCGGGATCTGTTCTTCATCTCCATTGGTCTCGTCATCTCACAACTCCTAGAAGCCTGATTCCTATCCTTTAGGATATAACCAAGTCCACCCTTAATGTCAAAGGAGAGAAACTTTGTTATTGAGGCACCCTATAGAGTTTTCCTTGGTCAGACAGAACAGGAGTATAATGATATTATGAGTAAGAAGAAGATTATTTGGCTATCGGGTCTATTGGTTTGTGGATTAGTCGGGCTCGGCCTGGCGGCCGTCCAGCAGGCGAATCCGTCAGGCTATCACCTTCTTAAAAAGATCGTCATCGGCGGAGAAGGCGGCTGGGACTATATGGCGTTGGATGTTCAAACACGCCTTCTCTACGTGACCCACGGCAACGCCGTCGAGATTGTCAATGTCGACACCGGCGTTAAGAGCGAGTCCATGGCTAACCTCCAGGGGGTTCATGGCGTCGCCTTCGCTCCGGACAGGGGACGGGGATACATCTCGAATGGACGAGGCAACAGCGTTTCCGTTTTTGATCTCAAGACAAACAAGGTTTTGGAAGAAATCCAGTCGTCCGGGCAAAATCCCGACTCCATCATGTACGACGCCTTTTCGGGGCGCGTCTTCACATTCAACGGCCGCACAGCAAACGCGACGGCCATCGACGCGGTTACAAACAAGGTCGTCGGGACCATCGACATCGGTGGAAAGCCGGAATTCGCCGTCACGGACGGCAAGGGCATCATTTTTGTCAACAACGAAGACAAAAGCGAAATTGTCGCCTTTGACGCCAAAACGCTTGAAGTCAAGAAGAGATGGTCGATCGCTCCCGGGGAAGGGCCGAGCGGGCTGGCCATCGACCTGAAAAACAAACGTCTGTTCAGCGTCTGCGACAAACTGATGGTCGTCTCGGATTTTGAGAACGGAAAAGTCATCACCACGGTGCCCATCGGCGGCGGCCCCGACGCGGTCCGCTATGATGCCGGGACCGGCTTGATCTTCTCCTCCAACGGCGAGGGCACGTTAACGGTGGTCCGCCAGGAATCGGCCGACAAATACAGCGTTCTCGAAACGATTAAAACAGCCCCCCGGGCCCGGACCATGGAACTCGATCCCAAAACGCATCACGTTTTTGTGGTGACGGCGGAATTCGGTCCGGCTCCCGCCCCCACCAAAGACCAGCCGAAGCCCCGACCGTCCGTCGTGCCCGGATCGTTCCAGGTGCTTGAATTCGGTAAATAAAAGCACTATGGGCTCGGCTCTTTCTCTCTTCTATGACTTTTCCTTTTCGCCCTTGGTGCTCCACTTGAGGGCTTCGACAATCTTGCCGTCTGGATCGACCTGGATTTCGCCCGTCTGGTTGCCCTTGATAATTTCTGCTTCATAGACGTACTTGGGGGTAGCGAGTTTGACGATCGTGCCTTTTTCGCCTTCCTTCTTGATTTCGGCGCGGACTTCGGATTTTTCGAGCTGCTTGATTGTGCCGCCCTCGGCTGCCTTCTGAATCGCGTCGGCAGCGGCCTTGGGAACATCCTTCAAGGCAATGATCGTGGCAATATCCATGACGGTGCCGTCCTCGGCGACTTCGATCTCGCCCCTGCCCCCTTTGAATTCGATGTCGTAGAGGGCGATCCCGGCTTCCTTCTCCACGTCCATAATATCAATCTCGGCGTCCGGGACGTTGTCTTTGATGGCTTTGACGACCGCGGCCGGCAATTCCACCTTCGCCTTTTTTGCCTGTTCCTGATCTTTCTCGGCCGCCTCTTCCTTCTCTTCTTTCTCTCCTTTCTCTTCTTCTCCTTCTTTTTCTTCGGCTTCCTTGGCTTCCGCCTTTTCAACCGCCTGCCCCTGGGCTTTGACTTCAGCCTTTGCCGGAGCCGTTTCTTTCGCCTTCTCTTTGCAGCTGATGGCAAAGACGAAAACAACCGCAACCAGAAGCGCCAAAAGACTCTTGAGTTTCATGTCTTCCTCCTTTTTTTCGTTTAATGTTTCGTTTTTATAAGGATCATTTCGGCAACACGATCCGGAATGTGCTGCCATGATTTTCCCGTTCGTCCAGTTCGAGACGGCCGCCGTTCGCTTCCACCGCCCACTTGGCGATGGCCAGCCCCAGCCCGGCTCCGCCGATCTCTCTGGACCGGTCCTTTTCGATTCGATAAAAACGGTCGAATATTTTCTCCCGATGCTCGGCGGCAATTCCCGGCCCGGTATCGGTCACTTCAATGATCAGTTGGCTTTCACGTTCTTGCAATTTCACGGAGATCGTCCCACCCTGGGGAGTATATTTGATGGCATTATCAAGAACGTTGACCAGGGCCTGTCGCAGGGTGTCTTCATCAACGTTGCCCTTTGCTCCTTTGTGCAGGCTTATCATCAATCTCTGGCTCTTCTCTTCGGCCATGATTCGCATGTCTTCAACAGCCTTCTCGATAAGTCTTGTCACATCGTGCTCTTTCCGGCTCAACAGGAGCTGGCCGCGGTCGGCCCGGGTCAAGAGAAGCAGGCTGTCGACTAAACGAGTCAGGCGCGCCGTTTCTTCAAGCATGCTGCCGATCCTGTCGCGGTAGGCGCCGGCGTCAAGGTCTTCTTGAAGAGCCACTTCCCCTACGCTCTGTAGGGCCGTCAACGGAGTGCGCAATTCATGAGAGGCATCGGCCGTGAAACGCTGCAACCGTTCAAAGGCGTTTTGTAAGCGGGTGAGGGTATGATTGAAGACGGTCGCCAATTTCCCGAATTCATCTTCCGGATTCTCGACGGAAAGCCTTGCGGAAAGATTTTCCGCATTGATCTTCTCGGCCTTTTGAGCCATCGAGGCTACGGGTTTAAGCAGCCGGCTGGCCATGACGGAGCCACCCAAGGCGGCAAGAACGAGCGCGCTTGGAAGAGCCAACGCCAATATCATAACAAGCGTATGGAGACTGCTCCAGAGGGCTTCTTCGTCCTGGGCGACCGTCAGGATTAAGCCGCTTTTTGTGAGGCCGGTGATCAGACGAAACCTTTTCCCCGATGCCGCTCGAAAGGTCCGGTATTTGACACTCGGCACGCTTAAGATCTCCGGCAGCCCCGCTTTTAGATAGGGACCGGTTTGGAAAAAAACATTTTTTCCTTGGACGAGTTGGAAAAGCTTGGCCGAACTTTCGGGCTCCAAATCGCGCATATCGCCGGGCTCCTCGGAGACTTCTCCGGCGATGGCTTCGAATTCCCGGTCCAGCTGCCGGTCCAGCAGTTGACCCAGCCGGCTTTTTACAAACAGATAAACGGAGAGGGAGAAAACCAGGACGATGCAAGCCAGGACCAGCGTGTACCAAAGGGTCAGACGCACCCGCACGCTCGACGGCCGAATTCTCATAGCGTCCTCTCTGTGAGGACAAAGCCGACGCCGCGGACGGTATGGAGGAGCTTTTTGGCAAACGGCTCGTCGATCTTTTTTCGGAGGCGGGCAATGTGGACATCGATGACGTTGTCGAGGGGCGTCGCCCTCTGCGTTTCTTCCCAGACTTCCTTGGCCAGCATTTCCCGCGTCACAATCTGGCCTTGGTTGCGGAGGAGATATTCGAGGAGCTCAAACTCCTTGATGGTGAGAGGAATGGGCCGTCCGCTGCGGATGACGAGGCGGCCGACGAGATCCATTTCCAAATCGGCCAGCTTGAGTTTCAAAACCTGGCCGTCGATCCCCCGTCGGAGCAAAGCCCTGAGCCTGGCTAAAAGCTCGGGAAAGGCAAACGGCTTGATCAAATAGTCATCCGCGCCCGCGTCCAGCCCGACCACCCTGTCTTCTATGGTGTCTTTCGCCGTCAGGATCAGCACCGGCGTTTTGTCTTGTCTGCCGCGAAGAGTGGTCAGGATTTCCAGCCCGTCCCTTCCCGGCAGCATGAGATCCAGGATGACCAGGTCGAATTTTTGAGAATGGAGCAGAAAAAAACCTTCTTCCCCCGAGAAGGCCACCTCGACGTCATAGTGCGCGGATTCGAGCCCCTTCTTGAGTGCTTGAGCAACCTTTTTCTCATCCTCTATGACCAATATTCTCATTCTATGACCAATATTCTCAAGGGACCCTGAGATGAATATAACACTCGGAAAATGATTTGACTACTGAACTTTTCCTTAAGAATTTGTCAAGAATCGGCCGGATGTAGGCATTGATCAGGAGGGCAGCTCGTGACAAAACTGAATATCCGATGTCAGGGCTTTGTTGCCTAGGGCCGGCTAAAATACCAGACAAATTTCAGCATGGCCACGGTCTTGTTCAGCCGCCAGTTCCCGTGGGGATCGAGGGTGTCGCCGAACTGGTTAAGGACGAAATAGAGCGAGGCGCCGGGTTTAGGGATCCAGGTAACGCGGAAATTGAACCGGATTTCGTCGTCGTCGTTATTCCATTGGGTGTAGACCGATCCGAAGAGCCGGGGATTCAACGAAAAATTCAGCCGGCCGACGATTTCGTCGATGGCAAACGCGCCTCCGTCAAGCCGGATATCTGTCCGCTGGTAGGATGTGCTGGCACTGAAGAACTTGCTCGGTTTCCAGGCCAGGTCGGCCTCCCATTCCGTGCTCGTCCCGTCGTAGAATTTTCCCCAGTTGACGGCGGCGGAGGCGACAATAGGCCGTCCCTCGAAGCTTTCAAATTGGATTTCGCCCCGGTTTGTCCAATAGCGCCCGGCGCCGATGATGTGCCCCTCCCTGATCTCGAACTCCTCGGTCAGGTTCTCGGCGTTGCGCTGGATATTGAACTCAAGGGCTTCGCCGCTCTTTAATTGCAGCCCCAAAGGCCGGAATTCCATGTAGACGGACTGCATCTCGTGCGTCAGATCGTCAAGATAATAATCGAGCTCGATCGGTTTGAATTCAAGCTGCTGGACCCAGGGAAGGAATTTCGGCCGGGGGGCGATCTTGAACTCCGTCGAAAACACCTGGTAGCTCGTCCGGCTCAAAAATCCCACCTCGGGGTTGAAATCTTTGCCCGCCCTTTCCCAAGATGCATCAAGTTCGATGAGGTCGTTGGGGTAGCTGAGGAACAGGCGGTGGGCGCTGCCCGACGCGGTTTCCCGGTCGGATGTATAGGTCGCCGCGATCGCCCCGCCGATCTGGAAATTCTTGTCGCCGAAGAGCCTGGATGTCGAATAAAGCACGTCCACTCCGCCGGTTCCATTGAACCGACCGGCCTGGGCTGCGCCGACGGCCAGGACGCCGACCGAAGACTGCTCCCCCAGATCCTGCTTCCAGCGCACCAAAGAAAAGTTCGTGGCTTTCGCCGCGTCGGCCTTCTCTGTCTGGAGGACCATTACCCCCAGCGTGGTGTGGCTCATTTTTCCTAGAAATCGCGCGCCGCCGAGGATGGGCGTTTCCTGCCCCTTGTAGATGCCGATCCGGCGGCTGTAGAACGGCCTGGCTCGGCCGAGCGGAAAATCAAAAAAGTTTTGGGCTTCCAGAAAAAATTGACGCTTTTCCGGATAGGAAATGGAAAATCGGGTGAGGTTGACGATCATCTCGTCCGATTCGACCTGGGCAAAGTCCGGATTGATCGTAAAATCAAGCTTGACGGTCGGATTGACGAGGTAGTTGAAATCCAATCCGATGTCGCCCACGGTCACAGCCGCCGTCTGCCTCTGTTTTTCTGCGCCTCCGACGGCATAGGGCCGGAATTCAAAGACCCTCATCCGGGTCAGGTCTTCGAGACCCACAAGCGTTCCCGCCCGGTTGACCTGGCTAAGATCGGAATCCCGCGACCATCCCTGCCAGAGCACCTGCTCGCGCTTTCGCCGGATGTTCCTCTTGAAATTGATCCCCCAGGTTTGCTCGTTGGCGGCGCTGAATTTCAGCGTCGAAAATGGGATATGGATCTCGGCGAACCAGCCTTTGTCCGTCCGCGCCGCGGCCACATGCCAAACCCCGTTCCAATCAGAATTGGTTTTGCGGCCGTTGTCCATGATCAGGGCGTCGCACTGGGCCCCGTTGGGATTGATGACAAAAAAATAGGCGTTTCGTTTGTCGGCATACGTGTCGAGGACGATTTCAAAATCGTCTTCCGTGTCGAAATCGAAATCCCATTTCATTTTTTGGGCGATGATCCTGTTCGGTTCGGTGTCGAAGCACCAGATGCCGATATAGAGCTCGGTCCGGCTGTAGAGGACGGCGACCTCGGTCTTTTCAGTCGCCGGCATGTTTTCATCCAATTCGCGCTGGGTAAAATTGGAGATACGGGGGGCCTTCGCCCAGTCGGCTTCATTCAGGCTCCCGTCCAGCTTAACGGGCGATTCGGTCCGGAAAGCTTTTAAGGAATCAGGCTGGCTGCGCTGGGCGAACAAAGGAACGACAGATGATAAGGCGAAAAAAGTAAGAAACGTCGCAAGCAACGGTTTCTTCAGCTCCATCTCTTCATCCTATCGATTCTCCATATTTCTCGGGGATAAAACGGGGTACGGCTTTTTTATCGACCCAAGGGCACGAATATAACATTAGGACAATAGTTTGACTACTGAACTTTTTCTTAAAATCCGTTAAGGATCTATTGAGCACAGGCCAAATTTCATTGATATATTCCCAGCGACGGTACGACAGGGGATGGTCGGCCGGTGGCTTCGCCTTCACGACCGGGTCCGTTTTGCTTGGCGGGCAGCTATGAGCTTGCCGTAGAGTTCTTTGGCCAGATCAGGGTGCCGGTCGAAAGAGATTCACTTTTATTTTAGCATAAATCGGAATGGAGATAGCTCCGGGATAATAACCGGAGAAGGACAGCCGGTCGGCAGGGAAAATAAAATTTACGAGCCGCCCGATCGAAAATGATCGACAGCTTCGAGAAGCCGGTCGATATCCCCTTCGTCGTTGAAAATGTTCACGGAAACGCGGATGAGGCCGATCCGGAGAGAGACGTGGATGTTTTTCGCGGCGAGCGCCTCGACGCACCGGCCGTTCCCCTCCCCCAGCGAAAAGGCGACGATGGCCGAGCGCTCCTCAAGTCGGTCGATGGGGGATACGATAAGGATGCCAAGGCGGCCCAATCCGGCAATAAGATAATCCGTGAGCTCGAAAAGGCGTTGGCGGATGTTCTCGAAACCGATCCTCTTCATGTAGTCCACGGCAACACGGAAGGCCAGAAGCGGTTGAAGATTGTAAGTGCCCGACATATATTGCTTGGCCGTGGGATGAAGCCGGAAGGGCACATTTTTCGCCGTATGGATCGAATCCTCCCCCTCCCCCATCACCGACAGCCAGCCCGCTGAGGGCGCAGGGAATCGAGCGCGAAAAGCCTCCGAAGTATAAAACATCGCCCCGAGGTGGCCGGCCAGGCCCCATTTATGGAAAGAGCAGGACAGCGCATCGATGTTCATGGCCTCAACGTCGATGGGAAAATAGGGAAATCCTTGGGTGGCATTGACAATGAACAGGATCCCCCGGTCTTTGAGGCCGCGGCCGAGCGCCTCGAGGTCGAGGCGAAATCCCGTGGCGTACTGGACAAAGGAAGCGACGACGGCGAGGGTTTCCCGGTCTGCGGCGGCGATGATGGAATCGGGGGAATACCGCGCGTTCACCGGCCGGACATAGCGCATCTCGATGCCTCGATGTTCGAAACCAAGGGTGGATGACGGGAATTCGTCTTCAAGAGACACGACGTTGAACGGCTTCGGGACGCGGTCCTGGAAGGCCAGGGCGATCAATGACATAGCGGTCGATGTGTTGGCCACGAAGGCCATGTTGTCCGCTGTCGTGCCAAGGAGACCCGCCAGGTCGGAAGACAGTGCATCACACTTCCGCAAGTCCTCTTCGTAATGGATGTCCCCGTCGAGCATCACCTTCCGGTATTCCCCGGCCAAGGCTTCGAACACGGATACCGGGAGGGGGGACATGGCCGCGCTCAGGAAATAGGCATGAGTCTTCGTGACCGGAAAATCATCCCTGATTTTTTTCCAATCCGTGGTCATGGCATCCTCGATCGATCATGGACAATGGAAAGATCTATTGTATTCGGAAGGCGAGAGAAAGGAAACGGCGTTTCGGAATAAAAATGGAACCCATCCGTTTATTTTTTATAGAATGTTCTCAAAATATCGATCCGATGAAGGGACAGAAAAACGCAATCGCCAATCTCAGACCGGCCTGCCGCCACATCTTCGGCATGGTTCTTGCAGGTGGGAGCGCCGCACAGGCCGCAGTTGAGCAAAGGGAGCGCCCTTGACAACTCGTCCGCCCTCTTTCTTCGTGTCACCCGCTCGCGAAGGTCGACGACTTCTCCTTCGATCCGACGGGGTTTGACAGAACCTCTCAGCGAGAAATCCTCAATGGCATAGCGCCTTTCCACTTCTTTTTCGAACGACGGCCCGGGTTTTGGCATATTGGCCCGCAAATGGAGGTTCTTGCTCCGCGCCACATAGAGGTTCTCAACGGTCAGGTTTCCCCCGATGCATCCTCCCTGGCAGGCATGGCACTCTAAAAATTCGATATTGCGGATCTTGCCTTTTTCGATATCATCAAAAACCTTGATGGCATCCGTCAGGCCGGTCAAGGGGAGGTAATGTTCGCGGGACAATTTTGGGAATTCCCCTTCCGGAGGCCCCCAGTGCAACAATTCGCCCGAACTCACCAATCCTTTGGGCGTGTCGCCGATACCGGTGATCGTCCGCATTTTGGAAAGGATGTCATTGTAGACTTGGGAAATGCCGACCGCCCCGTCCAAATAGCTCTTGGCTTCCTCCGCCGGCTGGAGGATGGAAATCGTTTTGGCTTGGCAGGGCGTGATATAAATTGCGGCGATTTCTTCCGGCTTCAGCCCGAGCTCCTGAGAATATCGGCGCTTCAATTCCCGGCCGGCGATCTCCCGCGGCGCCTCGACGGGGATCAGCTGTTCGACCATGCTCGGATAAGCAACCTGGATCAACCGGACGATGACCGGACAGGAATTGGATATCAGGGGGAATGGCCCAGGCCATGTCTTGACACAATCCATAATCGCCCGGTCGATCAGCTCGATATCCACGGCGTATTCCCAGACCGCATCAAAGCCGAGGTCCAAGAGGGCCAGGCCCACCTGGGCCGGGGTGTCTTTCATGCCGAATTGAGTGAAGAGCGCCGGGGAAGCCACGGCGACCTTGAACTTGAACCGGTCCAGCTCGGCAAAGGTGATCGTCGTCGCCGAGATGGCCCCCGTGGAACACACGCCGAGGCACGAGCCGCAGTCGATGCAGAGCTCGGGGATCAATCGGGCCTTGCCGTCTTTCACCCGGATGGCATGGGTCGGACAGGCCCGCATACAATTCATCCGGCCGTCGCACTTGTTTGCGTCGATCTTAAAGCCGTGTTTCAGTTCAGGCATTGGAATTCAGCCTGATTTTGGCACACACCAGCGTGCCTTTGCCGACCTCGGATTCAACCTTGAGTTCGTCGGAATTCTTTTTCATGTTCGGCAGACCCATGCCGAAGCCAAAGCCCATCTCGCGCATCTCGTCTGACGCCGTCGAATATCCCTCTTTGAAGGCCAATTCGATGTCCGGGATGCCCGGGCCTTCATCCCGGACTTCCAGGTTGACATCTTCATCGGTCAGGATGAGGGTCAACGTCCCGCGCCGGGCGTACATGACGACATTCATCTCCGCTTCAAAGGCCACGATGACCAGGCGCCGGAGATTGACCGCTTCGATGCCCAAATCCCTGAGAATCACCTTGATCTCCCCGGATACCTCGCCGGCCTTGTCAAAATTCCGGCCCTGGATCTCAAAGCTTTCCCGCAGCAATTCCGCGGCCATCAAGACACGCCCTTGAGCCCCTTGTTATAAAGAATGCCGCAGATATCAAACATGACCATCTGGGTGATAAGGACGGGGATCCGTTTTTGCTTGGCAAATTCGATGACTTTCTTGTCCGGCCTCTTGCCCCGGCAGTAAAGAACGGCGCTGACCCCGGCGATATCTGCCGTGCGGATGGACTGGATGTTGGTCAGGCCGGTGATCATCAATTCCTTGGACTTGGCAAAGGCCAGGATCTCGCTCATGCCGTCCGAGGCCACGACTTGATAGACCTCGACCTGCAAATCTTCTTCTCCCGCCAGGACCTCGCATTGGAGGATCTCTCGGATCTCGGACAATTTCATCGTCACTCCTGATTCATCAGATATTTGTGCATGGAGGCTGCGGCAATTCTCCCGTCGCCCATGGCGCTGATCACCGTCGCCGCTCCCCGGACGATATCCCCGCCCGCCCAAATATTCGGCCGGGATGACCGCGCCGTTTCGGGATTGGTCACAATCCCGCCTTTTTTGCTGATCTCCAAGCCGGGCGTGGTCATCGGGATCAACGGGTTGGGGCTGTTGCCGATGGCCATGACCACGGCATCGAACGCCACCCGAAAATTGGACCCTTCGATGGGGATCGGTTTCCGCCGGCCCGACGCATCCGGCTCCCCCAACTCCATTTTCAAGCATTCGATCTCTCGGACCCAGCGATTCTCGTCGCCGATGAGTCGGACGGGCAGGGTCAGAATATCCAGGATGACGCCTTCTTCCTCCGCGTTCTCCACTTCCTCGGCCCGGGCGGGCAGCTCCGCCTTGCTCCGGCGGTAGACGAGGTGGACTTCATCGGCGCCCAGACGGACGGCCGTTCGGGCCGAGTCCATGGCCACGTTCCCGCCGCCGACGACGGCCACTCGGCACGGCCGTTTCACCGGTGTTTTATATTCCGGGAACCGGAATCCTTTCATCAGATTCACGCGCGTGAGATATTCGTTAGCCGAAAAGACGCCGTTGAGGTTTTCGCCGGGGATTTCCATGAACCAGGGCAGCCCTGCGCCCGAGCCGACGAAGATGGCGTCGAATTCCTCGAGGAGCCGGTCGACCGTCTTGGTTTTCCCGACCACGAAATCCGTATAGATCTTCACCCCCAGGCTTTTGACATATTCCACTTCGCGATTGACAATGGCCTTGGGCAGCCTGAACTCCGGAATGCCGTAGATCAGGACGCCGCCGCACTCGTGGAGCGCTTCAAAGATAGTCACATCATGACCGAGAATGATTAGGTCGTTGGCCACGGTGACGCCGGCCGGCCCGGCGCCGACAATGGCCACTTTCTTGCCGGTCTTGGCCGCCATGGGCGGGACTTCGATCTTTCCCTCAGCGGCTTCCCAATCGGCCAGGAACCGCTCCAGCCGGCCGATGGCGATGGGAGCCTCCTTTTTGGACAGGACGCAGGTCTTCTCGCATTGCTCTTCCTGGGGACAGACCCGGCCGCAGATGGCCGGAAGCGCGTTTGTTTCTTTGATTTTTCTGATGCCGGAGGCGTAGTCGCCGTCGACGATGCATTTGATGAAGCCGGGGATGTCGATCCCGACCGGACAGCACTGATTGCACAGCGGCTTTTTGCACTGTAAACAACGCGAAGCTTCCTCCACGGCCGTTCGGGTCAGGTATCCCAAGGCCACCTCGTCGAAGTTCTTGATCCGTTCCCAGGGGTTCTGCTTGGGCATGGCCCTCCGGCTCAGGTCGATCTTTTTCTTTTCCGGTTTTTCGTCAGCCACTCTGGGCAACCTCCTCTCGGCAATCGTGGTGATGCGGCTTAAAAATGAGACCGGCAGCTGCTCCTGCGGAGCGGATCCACCTCCTCAGGATTGTAGCTCTTGCGCCGTGACAGGAATTCCTCCCAATCGATCTCATGGCCGTCAAAGTCGGGGCCGTCGACACAGGCAAACTTCGTTTTGCCTCCGACGGAAAGCCGGCAGACGCCGCACATTCCGGTTCCATCGATCATGATGGGATTCATATTGACGATGGTTTTCCAGGCCAAAGGCTTTGTGATCATGGACACCCGCATCATTTGGAACGTGCAGCCGTTGACGATGACCAGATTGGGGGTGATCCCGGCCCGCTGCATTATCTCCGGGATCTTGTCGATATGCCCCTTGCGGCCCTTGGTCCCATCCCGAGTGATGACGAAGACCTGGTCCGAAACCTTGGCCAGCTTGTCTTCCCAATAAAGGAGGAACGAGCTCCGGGCCTCGAGAAGCGTATAGACCTTGTTCCCGGCTTCTTTAAGGCGGCGGGCGATCGGATAAATGGATCCGATCCCGTAGCATCCGCCGACGCAAAGGACCGTGCCGAACGTGTCGATCGCGGTTTCTTTGCCCAACGGTCCGACGAACGTCGGGATGGCATCCCCGGGTTTCAGACGGGCCAGCATGGCGGTCGAGCCGCCGACCTGCATGAAAATCGTGGTGACCGTGCCGGCGTCTCGATCCCAGTCGGCGACCGACAGGGGAATACGCTCACCATATTGATCCGGCCGGACGATGATGAAATTGCCTGGTTTCACGGATTCGGCCACGGCCGGCGCCTGGACCGTGAATTCATGGAGATTGGGAACGATCATCCGCCGTTCAATGACTTTATACATTCACATCCTCCCTCAACCGGCAAGGCCGATGGGGGGTTCGGGTCCATGCCTTCATCTTTTTCCCGCCGCTGCCCGAGAGGCGTTCACCCGGATCGGGTTCTGTTTGAGATTGTAAAACGGCCAGAGCTCCCGCCGATGCTTCAGACCGCCCAGCACCACCGGCCGCGTGTAATAGATCACGCCCTTGGGACATTCGATGTCCGACTTGACGGCGTTTGTGGCGCTGATCTTTCCGTTGTCGAACGACAGGGTCAGACGATCGCCGTTCTTAAGGCCGAGCGAATCGATATCTTCAGGGTTCATCCGGTATCCCTCTTCAAGCCCCAATTCCGCCAAGCCGCCGACTTTGGACGAGATATCAATCCCGCGATGACGGTAGCCTCCCGGTTCGGCAACCAGCAGGAACTCCCCTTCCGCGGCGCGTCCGTTCGAGGCCGGGTCCATTTTCAGGTGATCGATAGCTTTCATCCGCCGGGGCTTCCGATTGATCCGGGCCGGAAAATCAGGGACCGCCGTCCGGATATCCTTCAGGACATCCTTGGCTGTCTGATAATTCATCGTCTCGCACTTCAGGGCCAGGGCTAGATCGGAAAAAATCCGCCAGTCGGGCCGCATGAATCCGGTCACGGCGCTTTCTGGAAAATCTTCGACCCGGACGATTTCCTGGACCCGGCCCTCCATATTGACAAGACTGCCGCCGGCTTCCGCGAACGTGGAGGCGGGAAGAAAGGCGTCGACCTTGAAGGGAGGGAGATAGGTATCTTGAACGATCAGGAAATCACAGTCCGGCCTGTCAAAGAAAGGAATATCGCCGACAAGATAGACCACTTTTGGCCGCTTGGAACCATTGACCAGGTCCGCCAATCCCAAGCCTCGGCCTTGACCCGGCAAACCGCCCGGACCAAGCTCCGGAAATACTCCCATCTCCAGCGCTCCGCGCCCGTTGGCTCCGAAGTAGAGGGGGATGAAATTGACGTTCTTCCGCTCAGCCAGAGTCATCAGGCCATCGACAAGGGCTTGGTTCATTCCATATTGGAACACCTGCGGACCGATAATGACCGTCAGCTCCTTGGCCAAAGAAAGCACCTCGAGGGCTCTATCCAGTCGCCGAATATCGACAGACGTTTCTTGAGAAGCAAGGGCGCTATCGCTTTTTTTGCCCCTGAGATATTCCGCAAAGAACTTGAGAAGCAACCCTTCCTGCCCCGGCGCGGGGCGCAGCCAATCGTCGGTATAGCGGGCCAAATTGCTGTCGCGGGGATCGATGGTCACCAACTTGGCGCCCCCATCGAGGGCCCGGCGGACCTTCGTCCCGACCACCGAGAAATTGAACCGGCTGTCGAGCCCGACGGCAAGAATGACGTCCGCCTTGGCGATGGCCTTGATGGAAATAGGCAAGGAAAAAAGCTTGGACCAGAGAGCTAATCCACCGCCAAGCTCCATCCGGGCGGTTGAGTCGATTCCATTGGATCCCAGGCAATCCCGGACAAACTTCTGGGCGGCAAAGAGGCCTTCGTTGGTGAGGTCCGGCGAAACCAGCATGATAAAATCGTCGGGGGAAATGCCCTTGAGCTCGCCGGCGACTTTCTCCAACGCTTCCTGCCACGACACCTCCCGGAAATAGTCCCCTTTCTGGAGCATCGGTTTTTTCGCCCGCTCGAAGTGATGAGTCACTTCCGGCAGGCAGAACCGGCCTTTGAGGCACAATTGGCCGTCATTGACCTCCGGGTCCAGGTTGGCCTTGGCTTTGGACAATTTGCCGTTTTTGTGGTCCAGTTCGATCTGGCAGCCGATCGCGCAAAACGGGCACGTCGAGACATGATGTCCATCGGGCCTGCCGTCCCACTTGGAGACCTTATCGGCCAGGGCGCCCGTCGGGCAGACATCCACGCAGGCGCCGCAGAATTCGCAGCCCGCTTCGACATGGCTTCGGCCGAAGGCCGGACCGATCTTGGCCCGGGGACCGCGATAGGTAAAGGCCAAGACGCCCGAGCCGCGGACTTCTTGGCACATCCGGACGCACCGGCCACAGAGGATACAGATGTTGTAATCCCTGTCGTAAAAAGGGTCGTCGTGCTCGGGCTCGTATCCGTGATAATAGATGGGATAATCGATTTCGGTCACGCCGATTTTCTCCACCAGGTCCTGCAGCTCGCATTGGCCGTCATTCGGGCAAAACCGGCAGCCCGTCGTCACGCCGGCCTTCCGGATCGTCCCCTGATACTCCTTGCAGCCGGCTTTTTCATCACAGACCAGGCAGCTCGAAGGATGCTCACTGAGGATGAGCTTCAAGATCTCTTTCCTCAACTCCCGCAGCATGGCCGTGTCCGTCAAGACCTTCATCCCCTCCCGGGCGATGGTGTTGCAGGATAAAGGATAACCGCGCATCCCTTCGATCTCCACCATGCACAGCCGGCAACCGCCGAACGGCGAAAGGTCCTTGTGGGAGCAGAGCGAGGGGATATAGACGTCGGCGAGCTCGGCGGCTCGATGGACGGTCGCGCCTTCCGGGAAGGTCACCGCCCGGTGGTCAATCTCCATGGTCAATGTTCGAGGTTCTTTTCGGGCCATGCTCTTACCTAAGATATTTTTGCTTTGAGATCGGGCCAACATGTCTTTCCAAAATTTCTCTCCGATGTCAAAACATCTATGATTCGATGACGATGGCGTCTCCGGCGATGGCGTCGAAACGGCAGATTTCGTAGCAGGAACGGCACTTGATGCATTTCGATTGATCGAGATTGTGCGGTTCGGACCTCGGGCCGCTGATGGCGCCGGTCGGGCAAACCTTCACGCAGCGCTGGCAGCCCGTGCACTTGCCGGGAATGACCCGATAGATGACGAGGTTCTTGCAGGTGACGGCCGGGCAGCGCTTGTCCTTGACGTGAGAAATGAATTCGGACCGGAAATACTTGAGGGTTGACAGGGCCGGATTGGGCGCCGTGGAGCCCAATCCGCACAAAGACCCGTTTTTGACGGTATAGGCAAGCTTCTCCAGCTTATCCAAATCCGAAAGCTCCGCCTTGCCGTCGCAGATCTTTTCCAGGATCTCCACCATGTGCCGGGTTCCGACGCGGCACGGGACGCACTTGCCGCACGACTCCTTTTGGGTGAACGACATGAAATATTTGGCCAAGTCAACAATGCACGTGTCCGAATCGACCACGATGAGGCCTCCGGAACCCATAATCGCACCCGCTTCAGCCAAATGTTCGTAATCGATGGGCAAATCCAAAAATTCTTCGGAGAGACATCCTCCGGATGGCCCGCCGCTCTGGACGGCTTTAAACGGCTTCTGGGTTCCGCCGCCGATATCGAAAATCACTTCCCGGAGCTTGATGCCGAGCGGGACCTCGATCAGCCCCGTTCGCCGGACTTTTCCGACCAGCGAGAATGTCTTGGTGCCTTTGCTTGTCTCCGTCCCGAAGCCGGCATACCATTCGGCGCCGTTGCGGAGGATGTTGGCAAGCGTCCCTAACGTTTCAACATTATTGATAATCGTCGGTTTTCCGTGGAGGCCGGCGACGGCCGGGAAGGGCGGACGGGTTCGGGCCATGCCGCGTTTTCCTTCGATGGAGGCGATCAGCGCCGTCTCTTCTCCGCAGACAAATGCGCCGGCGCCTTCCTTAATTTTTAGATCGAAGTTGAAATCAGATCCAAGAATGGAATTGCCGAGAAGGCCCAGCTCGCGCATCTGGGCGATGGCCGTCTTCAAGCGCTTGATCGCCAACGGATATTCCGCGCGAATATAGACGTAGCCCTGAGAAGCGCCGATCGTATAGGCGGCGATGAGCATCCCTTCCAGGACGGAGTGGGGATCGCCTTCGATCAGGGACCTGTTCATGAACGCGCCCGGGTCGCCTTCATCGGCATTGCAGATGAGGTAGCGCTGGTCGCTCGCCGTGTTCCGGCACGTCTCCCACTTCCGCCATGTCGGAAAACCTGCCCCGCCCCGTCCCCGGATGCCGGACCGCTTGACGGTATCCAGGACGTCCATCCAGGTCATGGACAGACACTTTTCGAAGCCTTTATAGCCGTCCCGGGCTAGGTAGTGGTCGATGTCGTCCGGATCGATGATACCGCAGTTGCGGAGCACAATCCGGACCTGGGGCTTCAGCATGGGCATATCGAAAAAGCGGGGAATTCCGTCGAGCTCGCCGTCCCCGAAATGCCCGGCCAGATGATCCTTGGTGATCTCGCCGTCATCGAAGAAGGCCTGAAGGATCCTGGCCACGTCTTTGGCCATGACGTTCGCATAGCTGATGCGCGCTTGGCCGGGCATCTGGACGTCCATGAGCGGCTCCAGATAGCACGGCCCGATGCACCCGACTTGGATGATCCGGGCCTCGATCCCCTTCCGTTCGAGATAGTCCTCGACGGCCGTTTGGGTCTCGGCCGCTCCCGCGGCCAGCCCGCAGGATCCCGCCCCGATATAGATGAACGGAACGGGATTGTTCCGGAGCTCTTCCCATTTGGCGACGGCCTGTTTGCGGCGGCTGTCAATCTTGTTCTTGCTCATCCAAAAGCCTTTGTATTTTGAGGACGGACATTTGACTGTGGATCTTGTCATCGAAGGCGACCACCGGGGCCAAGGCGCAGCAGCCCAGGCAGGCGACACGGTCGAGATCGTATTTCCCGTCGGCGGTCGTTTCCCCCGTGTCGACGCCCAGACGCTGTTTGGCCATCACCAGGATCTGTTCCCCGCCTTTGACATGGCAGGCCGTTCCAAGGCAGACCTTGATGTGGTGCTGCCCCGGAGGGTGGAATCGGAATTGGGCATAGAATGTGGCGACGCCGTAGATCTCGTTCTCGGACACCTTCAGCCACCTGGAGATGTCGCGAATGGCAGCGGGACACAGGTAGCCGTCGAGGTCTTGGGCTCTCTGCAGGATCGGGATCAGGTCGCCCCGTTCGCCCTTGAACTCCTGCATGATTGCAGAAAGACCGCCGTTGGCCATGGGATCACATCCCTCGTTCGATCAACGATTATTAAAAAAATTATAAAGCCGGCGGTTTCCCGCTTTTTATGAATTATGAATGCCAAGGATCAAAACAAGCCATCGTCACCGAACGCCGCTTTCGTATAATTTTTTGGCCAGCGTCCAGGTGTCTCCGTCGAATCCCAGCAGCCTGATTCCAGCTTTGGTGGCCAGGGCGATCACGTCCTCGGCCGGCGTCTTCCCCCGGGAAAAGACCACGGCGGCCACATCGACAAGGTTGGCGGCGGCGATCAGGTTCTTGTGCGTTTGGAGGGTCACCAACAGATTTCCCTCCTTGATGCCGATGATATCGCTGACCATATCGGAGATATAGACGCCCTTGATGTCCTTGTCTCCGGCCTCGTTGAAGGACTTAAGATCGGCCTTTGCCACAACTTCGGATACTTTCATGGTTTTACCCTTCCTTTGTTCGGTACTTTAATACATCTCCGTCAAACCAACATCCGCGAGCACGATGCCCTGGCAGGTATCTACGGACTTGCGCAGGTCGCAGGGAACGACGATAATTTTTTTGGCGGGGTCCTGGAATCCGGAATTGAAATACTCGTTCAAGGCCCGGATGCCCTCATCGGTGATGCATTGGCCGGTGGCATGAGACGTATTGGCGCAGAGGGCCACATAGACCCATGTTTTTCGATTCGGATCCTGTATGCCAGCTTGGTAGACGCCGCACTCCGGGTTGCATCTCATGCAGAGCATCGTGGCCATGACTTCTTTCAAGGGCACTTTCTGTCCACATCTCTCGCATTCAAGGTCGAACTTGGAAGCCTGATAGTCGGCCAGATGACTCCAAAAATGTTCCCCTTCCTGATAATCGTCAATGGGCGGAACCGGCTCTTCCGAAAAGAACGAAATCCTGTTCCGGCAGTGGAAACACCCTTCAATGACCAGGTATCCGCTGCGGATATTGGTCATGACCCATTTATGTTGACAAGCCGCCTTGGCCATGGTTTTCATCTTCAAAATTTCAGGTCTCATTATATACCAAAAAAAACTCCGGAGAGCAACTCCAAAGAATAAGGAAGGGCCTTCGAAAAAAGCCGCCAGGATCTTCTTTATGGCTGCGACAGCGACAGGCGATGACGCCGGGCCGGTGTGGTATAATAAAGACGATATGGGAAGATTCCGTCTCTCCGCAAAAAATTTAAAAAAGTCGGTTGTCTTCTTGAAATTCGCCAACTGGCTCCTGGTCGTCATAGCCTGGGTGGCCGCCGTCTATGCGTACCCGCGTCTCCCCCAAAAAATCGCCCTTTGGCTCTATTCCCGGGGCCAGGACTTGCTCAAGGTCAGGAAATCCCCGCTTTTTTTTCTCTATCCCCTAGCCCAAACGCTGTTTTTCTTCGGCGTATCTTTTTTAGTCCAAAAATTTTATCTCAACAGGCGCTATGCCACGGAAAAATCCATTTCCGATGATGGACAAAAAAGGGAGTCCCTGCTCGAGCTCGATAAAGAATTCCTCTGGCTGGCCTTGATCTTCGTCAACCTGATTTTCATCCATATCCAGACGAGCCTCGTCCTGTTGTCGCATGGGATGGGGACGGGGATCAACCCGTATTATTTTTACTCCATCTTCGGGATTCTGGTGATGCTCGTCCCCTATTACATGATCCGCCGAAAACTTTTTCTGAAGAAATAGTTTAATAGATATTGGGCAGCTCGTCCTTCTGCCCCGGGTTGAGCGGAAGAAAGATTTTCCGGGCAAACCCGATGACCTTGTGGACGTGGTTGCCTTCGCTGTCGGAAACCTCAAAAATGCTGAACAGGTAATAATCCTTGCGCGTCGTCCCTTCCTTGACGGCCAGAGTCTTCGCCTCATCGTTGAGGCCGACCAGAAATTTCTTGAGCGAGTCCTCCTTCTTGGCTTTGGCTTCCTTGACCTGCTTTTCGACATAGTTGATAAAGTCGGCTTCGGTCGGGTTGGTCGTGTAAAAAAAAGCCAGGATGGCCCCGATGATGACTATGGTCAGCAGTCTTTTTTTCATGTCTCTCCTTCCTCGCGCCGGTCTATCCATTTTTATAAGCGTTCAGACCGACAAAGTCAATCTTCGATCTATGATTTAGTCGCGGATTTGGGGCCGGGTGGGAGGTGTTGGAGCAAGAACCGGGTGAACGTCTCGTAGACGTGCCGTGTCGTGTTCCTCCCTTCCGAGATGCCGTGCGACCGGTTCGGGTAGGCCATCATCGAGAATGCCTTGTTATTGGCGACGAGCTCATTCACCAGGGCTTCAAAATTCTGGTAATGGACGTTGTCGTCGCCCGTCCCGTGGACGATGAGCAAACGGCCCTCCAACTGAGAGGCGAAGGTGATCGGCGAACCGTTCTTGTATCCTTCCTGGTTATCCTTGGGAAGGCCCATATACCGCTCCTGGTAAATCGAGTCATAATAGCGCTGGTTGGCCACGAACGCCACGGCAATGCCAGTCTTATAGATATCGGGATATCGGAACATGGCATTGAGGGTCATCGATCCTCCTCCGCTCCATCCCCAGATGCCGATGCGGGAGGGATCGAGGTAAGGCCATTTCTGGATCAGGGCTTTCGCCGCGGCGGCCTGGTCGGCGGAAGCCAGGATCCCGATCTGCCTGTAGATGATCTTGCGCCACGCTCTTCCCCGCGGCGCCGGCGTGCCCCGGTTGTCTAGGCTGGCGATCAGATAGCCCTGCTGGGCCAGCATGAGATGCCAGAGATAGCCGTTCCCGCCCCATCTGTCGAGCACGGTCTGCCCGGCCGGTTCGCCATAGACCTGGAACAAGAGGGGATATTGCTTCTGGGGATCGAAATCAGGCGGCTTGATGCACCAGCCGTCGAGAAGCACGCCGTCGCCGATATCGACCCTGAAGAATTCCACGGGCTTTTTCTTGAGCGCCTGGACTTTGGCGATCAGCTCCCGATTGTCGGCCAGGACCTTTGATGTCTTGTGCTGCGGGAGCTTGACCAAGTCGATGACGGCGGGCGTCTCAAAGGTCGTATAGGTATGGATGGCCCACTGGCAGGTCAGCGACATCTGGTAGCTGTGAGTTCCCGGCTTGTCGGAGGGGCTGACCCGTTCGGCTTTTCCGGAGCCGTTGAGCCGGGCCCGGTAAAGATAGCGCTGTGTCGGATTGTCCGGCGATGCCATAAAATAGATCCAGCCGCCCTTTTCGTCGATACCCTCGATCCCGAGGACATCGAACCCGCCCGGCGTCAGGAGCTTGACCTGGCCGTCGCGGGAGACAAGATAAATATGCCGCCAGCCGTCTTTCTCGCTCAGCCAGGTGAAACGGCTGCCTTTTTCCAGCCAGAAAAAGTCATCCACGACGTCCAGCCAGGCCTCGTCGCGGTCGGTGAAGATCGTCCGCACCTCGCCGGTCCGGCCATCGCCGACCATGACGTCGTTCGTGTTCTGCAGCCGGTTGAGGCGCTGGAGAACGACGTCCCGCGAATTTTCCGCCCATTCCATACGGGCGATATAGCTATTCCTGGCATCGCCCGAAATCCTCAACAGCCTCGCCGGGCCGCCGAACGAGTTCACAACGCCGATGCGACAGGCGGAATTGGTTTCGCCGGGCTTGGGGTATTTGATGGGAATGGTGCGCGGATAAAGGGAGTCGGTGTTGTTGATGAGAAAAAAATCTCTGACGCCGGAGCTGTCGAACTGCCAGAAGGCGATGGATTGCCCGTCCGGGCTCCAGCGGAAGCCGTCCCGGATGGAAAATTCCTCTTCATAGACCCAATCCGCGGTGCCGTTGATCAGCGTCGCCGAGCCGTCCCAAGTCAGGCGGATGATTCTACCGGTTGAGACGTCTTCCGCATAGATATCGTTTTTCGAGACATAGGCGGCGCGCCGGCCGTCCGGCGAGAACTTGGCGAACATGAGTGTCGAAGGCTCGAATCCCTTGCCCAGTTTTGTCAGAGCCCCCCCGGCCGGGTCCAGGACCCAATAATCCCCCCGCGTATTCTGCCGCCAAACGCGCCTGGAATTCGTGAAGACGAGCAGTTTCTTTCCGTCCGCCGACCACTCGTAGTTGTCGATCGAGAGCGGACTCGAAGCGTTGGCGGGAACCAGGCTGGAGGCAGAGACAAGAATGTCCCGGCGTCCGGTCTCCGCCGAATAGAGGACGATGTCCCGTCCCCCTTTCACGGCGGCCGAGTCTTCCAGGACCGTGTAGGAGGCCCCGTCCTTCATCCAGCGGGCAGGCCCGAATCGCTCGGAAGCGAATTCGCGGCTGCCGAAGATCCGGTCCAGGTTGAGCAGAGAGGGATCAGAGGGTTTGTCCTGGCCGGCAAGAAGGGAGATGCGGAATAGGATCGCAAAGAGAATCGCCAGAAGGCCGATAAACCTCGTTTTCCTCATCGTTAAACCTCCATCCTGAATTTCAAACAGGAGCCGCAGCTATTTCGATTTTCTCTGTTCCTCCAGGTCTTCCCTGAGGAACTTCTGGGCCAGCTCGTCCGAGTCGCCGTAAAAGGCTTGGAGCCGACGCAGCCCGGCCTTGAGCTCTTTGCCGACATCGGCATAAGCCGAGTCCCCATAGACGTTTTTCAGCTCATGAGGATCTTTTTCAAGGTCATAGAGTTCCCAGGCGTCGATGTCGTAATAGAAGTGGATGAGCTTGTAGCGGCCGGTCCGGATCCCGTAATGGCGTTTGACCATGTGAACGGCTGGGTACTCGTAATAATGATAATAGACGGCCTCCCGCCAGGTCCTGGCCTTTCCGTTCCTGAGGATCTCGACCAATGGCACACCCTGCATGGCCTCGGGCGCCCTGATTCCGGCCAGCTCTAAAAATGTGGGCGCAAAATCGAGGTTGCAGATCAGGTTTTGATTTCGAGATCCTGGCTTGATCACGGCCGGCAGCCTCATCAAAAGCGGCATGCGGAGCGACTCTTCGTACATGAACCTTTTATCGAACCAACCGTGGTCGCCGAGGTAGAAACCCTGGTCCGACGTGTAAACAACCAGGGTATTCCCGGCCAGTCCGGATTTTTCCAGATGGTCCAGCATCTTGCCGACGCTTTCGTCCACGGCCGCGACGCAAGCCAGGTAATCCTCCAGGTAGCGCCGGTATTTCCACCGGACCAGCTCGTCCCCCTGCGGGTTGTCGCGCTTGAAGGCCTCTCGCTTCGGCGCATAGGCCTTTTCCCATATCGCTTTCTGCTCCTCGTTCAACCGGGCCGGAGCCGGTCCCATCTTCAGGTCGGAATTGATTTCCATATGCTGCCTGAGCGTCATTTCCTGCTCCCTGGCCGCGCCTGAGCGCGTGGCGTAATCGTCGAAGAGAGTCTCCGGCTCAGGGAATCGCGTATCATCATACAACGTCAGATAACGCGGTGAAGGCTGCCAGTTCCGGTGGGGAGCCTTGTGATGCATCATGAGGAGGAACGGCTTATCGGGCCGGCGCCTGTTTTCCAGAAAGTCAAGCCCGAGATCGGTGAGGATGTCTGTCACATAGCCCGGGTATTGCTTCTTGGCGCCCATCTCGATCAGGTCGGGATTGTAATAATCGCCCTGCCCGGGAAGGATGTTCCAGTAGTCAAATCCCGTCGGGTCGCTCTTGAGATGCCACTTGCCGATCAAGGCCGTCTGGTATCCCGCTTTTTGGAGGAGCTTGGGAAAGGTCGACTGGCGGCCGTCGAACTCATGGGCGTTGTCGCGGATGCCGTTGATGTGGCTGTGTCTGCCGGTCAGGATGACGGCTCGGCTCGGCGCGCAGATGCCGTTCGTGCAAAAACAATTATCGAACCGGATTCCTTCCAGGCCGATCCTGTCCATGTTCGGCGTCCTGTTGATCCGGCTTCCATAGCAGCTCAAGGCATGCGAGGCGTGGTCGTCCGTCATGATGAAAAGGATGTTCGGCGTCTCGGCCGCGGCCCGGCCGAAGGCCGTGGTCCCGGGGCGGGCCATCGCAACCGAGGCCATCGCCAGACCTACGGATTTCACAAATTCGCGTCGTTTCATAGATCACCTCCGCCTTAGCTCATTCTCTCGCCTTGAGTCTTTCATAACATAAGACGCTATCCAAGACAACTCACGTTGAAAGCATCACATGTGATTTCAAAGAGGCGTTGGCATTGTCCCGTAGGCCCCCATAGCGGAGGGGGGCCCCGGACACTCTTGGAGGAGAACCCTTTTACAGGTTCCCCCTCCAACGGGCGGCGGGAATACCCGCCGGCCCTGCCACCCCTCCAAGGAGCATCCGCCCATGAATTCATTGGTGAATGCTCCTTGGAAGGAAGGCAGCGAGTGAAGCGAGCGTTGGAAGGAAACCCTATGAAAGGGTTTCCTTCCAAGAGTGTCCGACGGGACTGGTTCCCCAGGGGGCCGGGGACAATGCCAACGCCTCTTTGAAATCAGTCAACCGGAGATGCCCGCGATTACTGCAGCCCACTTGTCCAGACACGACGGCGGTGCTAAAATGGTCGGAGACTAATGAGACTCATACTTTTTACAGGCAAAGGAGGCGTGGGAAAAACTACGCTCTCTGCCGCCACGGCCCTTCTCTCCGCCAAGAAAGGGCACAAAACCCTCGTCATCTCGACGGACGCAGCCCACAGCCTCTCGGATTCTTTCGAAGTCCCCCTGGCCAACACGCCCATAAAGATCGCTCCCAACCTTTCCGGACGAGAGGTCAATGCGCTCGAGGAGATCGAAAAAAAATGGGGCGATATCAAAGCCTACTTGACCGAGTTCTTTGCTTCCCAGGGGATCAATTCCATCGAAGCCGAGGAGCTAAGCGTCTTTCCCGGCATGGAGGAATTGTTCAGCCTGATGGAGATCCGGAACTACCGGAAAACGAACGAGTATGACGTGATCATCGTCGACTGCGCCCCGACCGGCGATACGCTCCGCCTTCTCTCCGCTCCCGAAATCACGAACTGGTACCTGAAGCACATCTTCCCCATCCAGCGGACCGCTGCTAGGGCGGTCCGGCCCGTGGCCAGCCGAATCCTTCCCTTCCCCTTTCCCAAAGACAATATCTTCGAGGCCATGAAAAAGCTGACCCTGCAGCTGGCCGAAATGAAAGAGATCCTCGAAGACGCCAAACGGACATCCATCCGGCTCATCATCAACCCGGAGAAGATGGTCATCAAGGAGGCCCAGCGGGCCTATACGTTCTTCAACCTGTTCGGCTTTTCCGTCGACCTCATCATCGTCAACCGGATGATCCCCGACCAGGTCGAAGACCCCTATTTCCTCGAGTGGAAGGCCATCCAGGAACAGTATTACCGTACGATCGAAGAGATCTTTGCGCCGCTCCCGCTTCTCTCGCTTCCGCTGTTCAGCCGCGAAATCGTCGGCCTGCCGCTGCTGGAGGAAATCGCCCGGACCGTCTACGGCGATCAAGACCCGACTCAGCTTTTCTTCTCCCAGAAACCGGTCCAGATCAAGAAGGTCGACGGCCGCTACATCCTTTCCTTGAATCTTCCCTTTGTCGAAAAAAGCGACCTCGACCTGACCCAAAAGGGCGAAGAGTTGATCGTTCGGGCAGGCGCTTTCAAGAGAAATATCCTTCTGCCCCGGATTTTGCTCCATCATTCCATCCTGGGAGCAAAATTCGAGGGCGAACGATTGCACATCACGTTCGCGCCGTAGGCGCATAGGAGGAAACCATGGCCGAAGACAAGCCGAGAGAAATCAAAATCACGATCCCGCTTCCGGACGAACTGCTGTCCCTAGTTCTCCCCGCGGCGGCCTTCGAGCACCTGCTCCAGGCGAAAAAAGAAACCCTGCTCGCCCTGCGCTCCCTGATCGACAGCCGGATCGAAGCCCTGGAAAAGAAGAAAACGAAGAAACCCGAGACGAAAAAGAAGATCAAGATCGAATGACGGGGAGCGGTCGGGAACGGCCGTGTCCCGCCAAAAAGAGGCAAAAATGGAAACTCCAAAATCCGAGGCTGTTCGATTTTTGCCGAAGGCATGGATCCGTTGGGGATCGAATCTCGCCGAAAGGGTGGCTCTGGTCCTCATCCGGCTGAAGCTCACTCCGAACACGATCACCGGACTGGCGTTGCTGGCCGGAATGGCGGCAGGACTGTTCTTTTTTCTCCAACGCCCTTTCTGGGCCTGGCTGGCGCTCTTCATTTGCGGGGTCCTCGACATCCTCGACGGCAAAGTGGCCGTCCTGACGAATACCAAGAGCGCCTTCGGCGCCATTCTCGATTCCACGCTGGACCGCTACTCGGAATTCTTTATTTACCTCGGCCTGGCCCTTCACTTCCGCCGGCATTGGGCTCTCTGGCTGGCGTTCCTGGCGTTTCTGGGATCGACTATGGTCAGCTACACCAAGGCCCGGGCGGAAGGACTGGGCTTCGCCTGCAACGTCGGCCTCATGCAGCGCGCCGAACGATTGATGTGTCTGGGATTGGGCGCCTTTTTGGGTTCCGTTTTTGGGATTTTTGATATCGCCATGATCACGGCCCTGGCGCTCATCGGCCTCTTCTCCAATATCACCGCGATCCAGCGGACGCTGTTCGTGAAGAAAGCCGAACAACAGCGGCTTGCCAAAGAGGCGGGAGCCGGGCATGTCCATCCCTTTAGCTCCCTTTGAAAAAAGGATAAACTGCATCCGAACACATCTCACGGACAAAGGAAACCGCCCATGACCGGAATTGAAACTATCAAAACCATGAGGCCGCTGTTAATTTTGTTGATCGGTATCTGCGCCGTTGCCCTCGGCTTGGCCTTGGCCATCGAAACCGGTGAGATCAAGGGAAAAGTCGCCGACGAGAGCGGAGCCGGCCTGCCCGGCGTTGAGATCACGGCCGCCAGCCCGTCTCTGCAGGGGACCCGGACAGTTCTTTCTTCGAAGGACGGCCATTTTCATTTTCCGCTGCTCCCCGTCGGAACATATAAGCTGACCTTCAAGCTTCAGGGCTTCAACACCGTCATTCAGGAAAACGTCATCGTCCGCTTAGCGATGGTCACCAGCCTCGATACGATCATGACCATGGCCGCTATCCACCAGGAAGTCGTTGTCACCGCCGAAACACCCCTCATCGACAAAACCTCGACAGATACGAGCTATTATCTCAGCGCCGCCGACCTGGAAAAAATTCCGACCCAGAACCGCACGGTCGTGGATGTCGTGAAATTCACTCCCGGCGTAACAGGGGTCCGGATGAACACCCGGCGCGGGACCGCCACCGAGGGACAGCCGAGTTTCCGCGGCGAGGGGGAGGAAGGCAACACCTGGGTTGTCGACGGGCTGGCCATCAGCGGCGTTCGGCTCAAGAATTCAGGGATGAAGCTCAACTTCGACTCCCTGGACGAGATCCAGGTGATCTCCGACCCGTTTAGCCCGGAGTTCGGATCGGCCTACGGCGGCATCATCAACATGGTCACCAAGAGCGGCAGCAACGAATTCCGGGGCGAATTTTCGCTCGTCTTCATGGATAAAAGCCTCCAGGCGGCCCGCAAGGAGCAGCTCTCGGTCGTCAGCGAGCCCAACGATTTTTCCAACGCCAACTGGTATTTCGACCTGGGCGGCCCCATTCTCAAGGACAAGCTCTGGTTCTTCATCTCGGAAAATTATTACACCAACACCGAACGGACGAAGGACGGAACCGTCGACTATTTCTTCATCCCCGGCGGCCAGAAAACGACGCGCAACAACAACGTCTTCACCAAGCTGACCTATTCCTTCAACAGCAACCACAACGTCTCGCTGACCGCCATCTACGATAAATCCTTCAAACAGAAAGGCTGGACCGGCATCCCCGCCCTGGATGAGGAAAAAATCTACAGCGACCTCATTCTCCGGTCGAATTACAAAGGTATCCTGAACGGATCGACTTTTATCGAAGTCGGCCTGGGCTTTGTCAACAGGGAAAACCTAAAAACGCCGACGGACGGCAACCTGGGGCCCGCCCAATACTTCATCGAAGACCTGGCCCAGAATATCCGCAATTCCTACGGCAATGTGACGGACGACGAAAAGCGGCTGGACTTCAGCTTCAAATTCACCAAGTACCTGGAGACAGAGACATTCGGCCAGCACGAAGTGAACCTGGGGCTTGAATACTACGACTCCTCCTCCGACTTCACCTCGGAGTTAAGCGGGAGGACGGAAGATATTTTCCCGGGGGACGGTTATGACAACGGGACCAAATACCACTTCGACACCTGGAAAAATGACAAGGGAACCCCGACGCTGCTCCGTGAATACGGCAATTTTGCCTTTGTCAATTCCTCGAGAGGAATCGGCCTTTACTTCAAGGACAAAATCTTATGGGACAGGTTCGCTCTGATGGTGGGGCTGCGCAGCCAGACGCAGACCTGCCGGGACGACCAGGGCGAAACAATCTGGTCCTGGGGGCTCGGAGATTTCATCTCTCCCCGCTTTTCGTTGGCCGTCGACCTGACCAAGGACGGGAGGAACGTCCTGAAGCTGGCCTGGGGAAGGTTTTCCGACCTCATCTCGACCATGCCCCTCGGCTTTTTCAACGCGGGAGGAAGCCTGACCTACCGGGACTATGTCTGGAAAGGCCCTGACAATCCGTCCGAAAGCGAAGTTCATAATCCCTCCAACTGGGAAAAAAGCTGGGAACAGCCGGCCCAGCGCTTTGAGGTGGCAGAGGGCCTCCGGCCTAATTTCCAGTCTCGCGTCCTGATTGAGTTCGACCGCCGGTTGGCCAAGGACTGGGCCGTCAAAGCCCGCTACGTCCACTCCAATGCTGAAAAGCTCCTGGAGGCTTTGATGGTCTTCGACCCTGGGTCTCCGCAGGGCTATAAACTCGTCTATGATAATTTTGAGCTGAAAAGAAGAAACTACAGCGGTCTTGAGGTCGAGCTCATCGGAAAAATCGGCAAGTCCTTTTTCCTCAACGCTTCTTATTCCCATGCCCTGGCCAAGGGAACGAACCCGGGGCAGACCGAGACCGGGGCATGGTCGCAGGAAGAAGGCAGCACGAATTTTGTCGGGCTCTTCGGAAAACATATATTCGTCCCGAACCTTCCCGGGCTCGAAGAAACGAAGGCGAAGGTCGATGCCCTCTTCGGAGGATTGGGCGGGAGAGATATCGGGGACGAGGGCTGGTACGGCAAGCTTCCCTACTCGATCGACCATAACTTCAAAATGAATCTCATGGTTCTCGCTCCCTACGGCGTCCTAGCCTCGGCGGCGTTTGAATACATCTCGGGCTACTACTGGGAAAAACTGGGCTACGTGCCGGGCTTCGGAGGCTATTATTCGTTCCCGGAAGGCCGGGGCTCGCGCCGGACGCCGGCTCACTCGTACTTGGACCTTTCGCTGGAAAAGACGTTCCGCATGCCCGGCCCCGGCATCGCCAAGAACGTCGCACTGTCGGTCCGGCTGGATGTGTTCAATATTCTCGACAGCCAGCAGCCGATTGCCTACGTCAAGGAAAACATCCCCGTCTTTAACGCCGTCTGGGGCCGCCAACAGCCCAGGCAGGCAAGGGTCTCGGCCAAGCTTAAGTTTTAACGGGGGTCAAACCTCAACATTCAACAAATTAAGACTGTTCAACACTTGTAACCACTTTAATATAAACAGTTTATAAGGGCCAATTTTGGGACTTACCCCCATTTTTAGCCGAAAAACACCCCAAATAGCTCATTTTTGGCAAAAGTTACCCCCATTTTTTATGAAAAGCTACCCCCATTTTTCGGGCATTTTTTATATATCTGTTCAAAATCGCCATTTTTATGTATTTATCTGCTTTTTCAAATAGTTATCTCGCAGTTTTTCCCCTATTTTGAGGAGATAGAGTATTGAACAGCTACCTCCTTTATTATTGAACACCTCTAAACTTGTATTATTGAACAGTCTCAAATTCTGAATATCAAGGCGAGTGATGTGCCGTATGGAATTTGCGATTATTACCAGATCTCCCATCTTTAGGATTTTTGTTGAATGTTGAGGTTTGACCCCGGATTATTCGACGGTGACGCTCTTGGCGAGGTTCCGCGGCTGATCGACATCCGCCCCCCTCTTGGCGGCAATAAAATAGGCAAACAGCTGAAGCGGCACAACGGTCAAAAAAGGCGTCAACAGCGGATGGGCCGGGGGAATCGGAATCACGACGTCCACGTGCTGGGGGATCTGGGCGTCGTCCTCGAAGGCCACGGCCAGGACATAGCCCGAACGGGCCTTGATCTCCGAGATATTGCTGAGCAGCTTATCGTAGACTTTATCCTTGGGCACGATGGCCAATGTCGGCATTTTCTCGTCAATAAGCGCAATCGGCCCGTGCTTCATCTCGCCGGCCGGATAGCCTTCGGCATGGACGTAGGAGATCTCCTTGAGTTTCAGGGCGCCTTCCAGCGCCACGGGAAAGTTCACCCACCGTCCCATGTAGAGAAAATGCGAGAAAGACACGAAGCGGGACGCCAAGTCCTCGATGGCCTTGGCCCGAGCCAGGACCTTTTCCATCTTGTGGGGAATGCGCTGCATCTCCTCGATCAGGGCATAGCTCGTTTCTTGGTCGATGTTTCCTTTGATCTGGCCCAGGTTCAGGGCCAAGAGCAGCAGGGCCGTCAATTGGGCCGTAAATGTTTTCGTCGCCGCCACCCCGATCTCGGGCCCGGCATGTGTGTAGAGAACGCCGTGCGACTCTCGGGCGATCGACGAGCTCACGGCGTTTGTGATCGCCAGCACGGCCGCGCACCGTTCTTTGCAAGCGCGCAGGGCGGCCAGGGTGTCGGCCGTCTCCCCGGACTGGGAGATCACGATGACCAGCGTGTCTTTGTCGATCACAAAATCCCGATACCGGAACTCCGAAGCATATTCGACTTCCACGGGAACGTGGGCCAGCGACTCGAGAAAATACTTCCCGACCAGCCCGGCATGATAGGAGGTCCCGCAGGCAATGACCAGGGCTTTCCGGACATGCTTGAGCAGCGGCGCCGACAGCCCGATTTCATCCAGACGGACCTTTCCCGAATCGAGCGAGATGCGCCCGAGAAGCGTGTCGCGCACGACCTCGGGCTGTTCGAAGATCTCTTTGAGCATAAAGTGCTTGAAACCCCGTTTTTCGATCAAGAGTGGATTCCAAGTCAGATGTTCAATTTTTTTTGTCACGGGCTTTCCAGAAAAGTCGAAGAACTTCACCCCCTCCGGCTTGATCACGGCCATCTCGCCGTCCTCGAGGAAGGCCGCATTTTGGGTATAGGCGAGGATCGGGTTGACATCCGACGACACCAGGGTTTCGTTATCGCCCAGTCCCACGACGAGCGGCGGCCCGACCTTGGCCGCGACGATCGTGTCCGGGTCCTCGACCGAAAGCACGGCCACGGCGAAAGCTCCTTCGAGCTCGGCCACCGCGGCCCGGACGGCCTCCTCGAGCGACCCCCGAAACTTTTTTTCGATGAGATGGGCAATGACCTCCGTGTCCGTTTCCGTCCGGAAGGTGTGGCCTTCTTTTTTCAAGGCCTGCTTTAAAGCAAGGTAGTTTTCGATGATCCCGTTATGGACGACGACAAGCTGGCCCGTGCAGTCGCGATGAGGATGGGCGTTTTCCTCGCTCGGACGGCCATGGGTGGCCCAGCGGGTATGACCGATGCCGTAGCTCCCATTCAAGGGAGATTTCTGGAGGCTTTCCTCCAGGGAATGGATTTTTCCTTTGACCCTTCTGGTCTGAATGTGACCTTTGTCGACCACGGCAATCCCCGCCGAATCATAGCCGCGGTATTCCAGCTTCTTCAAACCTTCGATGAGAATCGGAACGACGCTTTTCGGCCCCATATACCCGATGATGCCGCACATGGGATTCCCCCTATCCTTTGGCTTTTTTCCGGCGCGCCCAGCCCGGCTTTTCGATCTGCCTGCCGCGGGCCACGGCCAGGGCTTCCGGCGAGACATTTTTCGTGATCACAGACCCGGCGCCGACATACGCCCCTCGTCCGATCGTGACCGGCGCCACCAGCTGGGTCCCGGAGCCGATGAACGCCCCGGCCTCGATGGTCGTCTTGTTCTTCCTGACGCCGTCATAGTTGCAGGTGATCGTTCCGGCCCCGATATTGACGTCCTCATGGATTTCACTGTCGCCGAGATAAGAGAGATGCTGGGCTTTGGAGCCTTTGCCCAGGTCTGTGTTCTTGAGCTCGACAAAATTTCCGACCCGCGAGCCGGCCCGGAGAATCGTTTTCGGACGCAGGCGGGCGAACGGGCCGACCTGGGCGTCATCCTCGACCGTCGCCCCATCGATGACGCTCGAGCCATAGAGCCTGACCCGGCTTCCGATCTGGGAATTGATGATGTGGACACCGGGATAGATCGCGCACCGGCTGCCGATGCTTGTCCGGCCTTCGATCATTACGGCCGGATAGACGGAGCAATCGCGGCCGATCCGGACATCGAGGTCGATCCATGTCGAAAAAGGATCATAGATCGTGACTCCCTGTCCGGCGAGATCATGCATCTTCCGCTCCCGCAACACGCCAAAGGCCCGGGCTAGGTCGGAGCGCGTCCGGACCGGAAGAAAATCCTCGGAGTCAGGGGGCCTAAATGCTTCGACTTTTTTCCCGGCCTGGGCCAAGGCGTCCACGACCGCCTCGAAGCCGGACGGGCGCTTGGGACTCCCGCTGAGGGCTTTCGGCAAAGCCCGGAGCAAATCTTTGATTTTAAAAAGATAGCCATCCGGCTCTTCGAAGGTCGAGTCCAGCCATGTCGCCGAATTTCCGCGCTTTCTATGAAAGGCCAGGAGGGATCGGATGGCTGGGGGCCTGACCAAAGGCAGGTTGGCCCCGAGAATAAGCAGGTCTCTATCCTCGAAATCCTTGAGAACGCCCCTCGCCGCCTGGCCCGCATACGCCGCGCCTAAAAGCACCTTCTGATGGACCGGCTCGACATTCAAGGAAGCCGCCTCCTCGATGACGGCCTCCTTCTGATGGCCGACAACGAGAAAAACCTTTTCCGGCTTTAGGGCCAAGATAGAGTCTAAGACCAGCCTGAGCATGGATTTCCCCAGGATCGGGTGGAGGATCTTGTTTTTCTCCGACTGGAACCTGGTTGCCTCCCCTGCCGCCAGGACAAGAGCCAGGAAATTTTTTTTCATGTCATCCGGATGATGAGCTTGAACTTTTTATCCTCCCATAGGGGCTCAAAATCGGTCTCGTTCTGGGCCAGGATCCTGAAAAATTTGTCGGCCTGAATGGCTTTCTTCAGGTTCTCCAGACAGGGATCTGCCTGGCCCATCAGGCAATAGAGGTTAGCCAGCGAATAATAAATCTTGCCGTCGTCCGGGCTCATTTTCAAGGCTTTTTCGAGCGACTTCAAGGCTTCCTCGAACTCGCCGCTGTTCGTCTTATAGATGCCGTGCTGATAATAGTCCTCCGCGGTTTTTAAGGAAATCGACTCCTTGTTTTCCTTGGCCCGTTCTTGGCAGATCGTGATATAGATCTTGGCTCTGTCCGTAAGCTCCTTCTCCGTCGGATATTTCTCGAGAAAATTCGTCAGCATTTCAGCGGCTTTTTCGAGCTTTTCCTTGTGAAATTCCTTCATCGCATCCGAATACGCCGCCAGGGCTTTCCGGTATTCGTCTTTTTTTGCTTTTTCATCTTTCACGTTTACACTCCAAAATCCAATGTGGACAACATTTTACTCATTTTGCCTCCATAAGTCTAGAGGGCGATTTGTGTGATTTTCTAGCAGTGCCGGAATCGCCCCGAAGGCCCCCATAGCGGAGGGGGGCCTCGGACACTCTTGGAGGAGGACCCTTTTGCAGGTTCCCCCTCCAACAGGCGGTGGGAATACCCGCCGGCCCTGCCACCCCTCCAAGGAGCATCCTCCCATGAATTCATCGCCAAATGCTCTTTGGAAAGGAGGCAGAGAGCGAAGCGATCGTTGGAGGGAAACCCGGAATAAGGGTTTCCCTCCAAGAGTATCCGACGGGACTGGTTCCCCAGGAGGCCGGGGGCGATTCCGGCACCGCTAGAAAATCAGATATTTGGAGGTTCCAAGGATAGACTACCCGTCCGCGCGCGCCGAAAACGAATATTTAAGCTGCGGTCCAATATTCGGGGTGGTCGAGAAGAAACTGGACGAGTTTGACATGGAGGCGATGGCCGGCTTTATGGGCCTCGAACCGGCCGATGAGCGGGCGGCCAAGAAGCCCCAGATCGCCCGCGAGGTCTAGGAGTTTATGGCGGACGAACTCGTCAGGAAAACGCAGGGGTCCATTCAGGACCTTTTCTTCATCGAGGACGACGGCGTTCTCAAAGGAACCGCCGAGGGCCAATCCCCGGCTCCGGAGCCTTTCCACGTCTTTCAGGAATCCGAAGGTGCGGGCGGGAGCGATCTCCCGGACAAAACTCTGAGGGCTCAGCTTCAGGCTCAACGACTGTCGTCTTATCGCCGGATGGGGATACTCGATGGAATAGGAGAGTTCGACGCCCGCGCCGCTGGGAGAGGGCGCAGCGGAGACAAATTCGTCTTTTTCCTCGAGGATCAAGGGCTTGCGGATTTTGAGCGGACGGACGGGCAGGGCAAGCCGCCGCATCCCGGCCTTTTTAATGGCCTGGGCAAACGGCCGGGCGCTGCCGTCCATGATCGGGATCTCATCGGCGTCAAGCTCGATCGAAAGGCTGTTGATCCCGAAGGCAAAGAGAGCAGCCATCAGGTGCTCGACAGTCCGGACCTGAAATTGTTCTCCTAGAAGCGTGGTGCTGTTTCGCGCTTCGAGATTTCTGGGATTAAGGCGAGCTTCAAGCCGGCCGAGGTCGACCCTCAGGAAGGTGATTTCCCCCGATTCTGCGGGTTTGAGAACAAGGCGAACGTTCTTCCCGGAATGGATGCCCATTCCGGAAAGCGAGATTTCCTTTTGAATCGTTTTCTTAGCAGCCATGACCGAGATGAAGTATAACCCAAACGACCAAGAATTTAAATCGGGGTCAAACCTCAACATTCAACAGAAAATTAAAAGGTTCTCTTCCATTTAGTGTGCGTAGGACAGGGAAACGATCCGGAGACGGCTGAGCGACCATGGAGGGTTTAGCCTTCCCGAGTCCTCATTCGAGGGCAGCCGGCTCGGAAGAAGCCGGCCGGCGAAGTTGTCTGAGCTTCCCGGCGAACGTCCGTAAAATCAAGGCCGGGAAGCGAGTTCTGAGCCGCCGAGAAGGAGGGCTCGGGAACGGCGTGAAAAACCCGGATGGGGAGCGAGGCTGTTTCCGGATCGTTTCCGGGACAAATTTTCCCCGCATAAAATGGAAGAAGGCCACTATGTTGAAGGTTGAGGTTTGACCCTTTCTGGCAATCCGGCAGGCCTTATGATAGAATTCGTCCGTGAAATCGCAACTTGAAGACATCCTCCGGAGAGTCCAGGCTGGAAAGCTCTCCCCGGAAGAAGCGCTCCACCTCCTCAAAGATTATCCTTATCAAGACCTGAATTTCGCCAAGGTCGACCATCACCGCGAACTGAGAAGAGGCTTCCCCGAGATCATCTACGGCCTGGGAAAGACGGACGAGCAAATCCTGAAAATCGCCGGCGAAATCATCAAAAAAGGAGGCAGCCTTCTCATCACCAGGGCGGAGCCTCGAACGTACAGGAAAATCAAGAAGACGATTCCCGGGGCCTGCTATAACGCTCCGGCCAAAGCGGTCTATCTCAAGCAGAAACCCTCTGTCATGGGCAAGGGCAAGATCATGATCCTGACCGCCGGAACCTCGGATATTCCCGTGGCAGAGGAAGCCTATGTCACCTGCGACATGCTGGGAAACGAAGTGGAAAGGGTCTATGATGTCGGCGTGGCCGGCCTGCACCGGCTGCTCGGGGAATATGAAAAAATCAATAAAGCCAAGGTCATCATCGCCGTAGCCGGGATGGAAGGGGCGCTGCCGAGCGTCGTGGCCGGCCTGGTTTCCGTTCCGATCATCGCCGTCCCGACGAGCGTCGGGTATGGGGCCAGCTTCAAAGGGCTGGCCGCCCTCCTGGCCATGCTCAATTCCTGTTCGGGAGGGGTGGCCGTCGTCAATATCGATAACGGCTTCGGCGCCGCCTACCTGGCCAGTCTCATCAACCACCTCTAATTTCTTGACAAAAAGGGCTCCTGAACCTATATTATGAGAAATTTTCTAAAATCCGGTTTGTAAAAATATAGATGGAGATTATTGACCAAATCCGGCAGGTTGCCAATCTCGTAGAGATCGCTTCCCAGTACACGACGCTCAGACAACGGGGAAGAAAACACGTCGGGCTCTGCCCTTTCCACTCCGAAAAGACCCCATCCTTCACGGTCGACGGCGAAAAACAGCTGTTTCATTGTTTCGGCTGCGGAATCGGGGGGGACGTCTTCTCCTTGGTCATGGAGAAGGAGAACCTCAGCTTTCCCGAAGCCCTGAAATATCTGGCCGAAAGGTACAAAATCCCCCTTCCCGAGCAGAAAAAACTCTCGCCCCAAGCCCTCAAGCTCGAAGACCAGCTCTTGAAGATCACCGAATCCAGCCTGGCTTTTTTCAAGAAGAACCTGTTCACGTCTCAGGAAGGCAAAGCTGCCTTGGATTACCTCAAAAAACGGAACATTTCGGAGAAAACCATCCAGGATTTTAAGATCGGATATGCCATGAATTCCTGGAATTCGCTCCTCACCTACTTCAAGGGGAAAGGCGTTTCGATCGACCTGCTGGAGAAGGCGGGCTTGGTCCTCCCCGGTAAAAAGAAGGACGAATACTATGACCGGTTTAGGGGGAGGATCATCTTCCCCATTTTCACTCTGACGGGGAAGGTTGTCGGCTTCGGCGGCAGGACGCTGTTCAACGCCGATCCCAAATATCTCAACTCGCCGGACACGCCGCTCTATTCCAAAGGCCAGCTTCTCTACGGGCTGCACCTCAGCAAGGAGGCCATCCGAAACGCGGGAGAAACCATCCTGGTCGAGGGGTATACGGATTTTCTGGCCCTCTGCCAGGCCGGCCTGACCAACTGCGCCGCATCCCTGGGCACAGCGCTGACTCCCCACCAGGTCGGGCTGGCCATGCGATTCGCGCCCAGAGTCATCATCAACTACGACGGCGACGCGGCCGGCCGCACGGCGGCCTTCCGGGCCCTCCCGATTTGTTTCGATAAAGGCCTGGAGACGCAGGTCCTGGTCCTGCCGAATAACCTGGATCCCGATGGTTTTATCCAAAAGCATGGCAAGGACGAATACCTCAAGCTCATCAAGGACAGCTCCTCCGGCTTGAAATTCCTCGTTGATTTCTCGGTCGAAGGCAAACAGATGGATGTTCCGGAGGTCAAAATCAGGGTCCTGAAGGGCATCCTGGGGATCCTCGAGAACATCTCCGACGCCCTTCTCCGCAGCGAGTACATCAAACAGGCGGCCGAATGCCTGGGAGTCGAGGAGGCCGTCATCCGGGTCCTCACCCAACAAAAAACCCCCGAGAAAGCCGCAACGGCCTGGGAGACCCTGTTTCCGGCCGAAAAAAGGCTTCTCCAAATCCTCGTCGAGAACAAGGACCTCCGGCCCCATATCTTCTCGGAGATGGAGGAGGAAGACTTCCGGGGCTTGAAAAGCGAGCCGATTTTTAGGATAATAATGGGTTCGTTTCGGAAAGATAAGGATATCCATATCCACGAGCTGCAAAAGGAAATCGGGCCTTCTCTCTCCAGATTTCTTTCCGAATCCCGGCTTGAGAAAGGGCAGCCGCCGACAGTCGAAGAGGCTCTCGATTGTCTATGCGCTTTGAAAATCATCGGCAAGCAGAATGAGTTGAAAAAAATTCAGGCCGAGATCGCCCGGCTTGAGAAGAAGGGTGAGAAAGATAAAGTCCAATCGCTGCTTTATCAAAAACAGGACCTGACGAAACAGATCATGGCCCTGAAATAGGGGTTTGATGTAACGGAATGACCGGAAACGAAGTAAAGAAATATAGCGGGAAAATCTATCCTTTAGGAGCATGGCGTGCCCCCTGAAAATAAATTTCAAAAGGGTGATATTTCGCAGCTGATATCGAAGGGACGAAAGCAGGGCTACCTTCTCTTCGAGGAAATCGACAAGACCTTCCAAGACGACCTGGACGCTGAGGAGAGCTTCGACGATTTCCTGACATCGATCGACGATTACGGGATCAAGATCCTGGACACCAAACAGCGGGAAATCATCCCCAAACGGCGCAAAAGCGAGCTCGTCTCGCTGGCCGGGCTGGAGAGGACGACGGACCCCGTCAAGCTCTATCTCCGCGAGATGGGCAACATCTCCCTCCTGACGCGGGAGGGCGAGATCACCATCGCCCGGGAAATCGAGCGCGGCGAAAAATCGATCGTCAAAGCGCTTTCCAAGACCCGGCTGGTGCTGAACGAGGTGCTTTCGCTCGAAGACAGGATCAAGGCCGACCCGATGGTCATCCAGGAGATGTTCGATGTCAGCGAGGATGATATCGCCGAGGGAAAGCTCGAGGAAAAAAAGAAGCAGATCCTGACCAAGATCAAGAAGATCAAGGACCTCAGCCATAAGCTGGACAAGATCCCCAACATTCGCAAGAAGGTCTTCGCCCGGAGCCGGATCATCGTCCAGATGAGCACGTATATCAGGGACCTCAACCTTCGCTCGACGCAGAAGGAAAAAATCATCGACACCCTGAGGGACAAACTGCGAATTATCAATGAGTTAGAGGAGAAGAAAGAAGACCTTGAGCTGACTCTGAACAAGACCCGCAGGAAGAGAGAAAGCGAAGAGCTGGCCCAGAAGCTGAAAGAAGTCAATAGACAGCTCAGACAGCTGCAGAAGGACATCGGGCTGGATGCGCAGAACCTCAGGAAAACCATCCGTTCCATCACGACCGGCAAGAAGATCAGCGACCAGGCGAAAAAAGAGCTGGTCGCGGCCAACCTGAGGCTGGTCGTCTCCATCGCCAAGAAATACAGCAACCGCGGCCTCCAGTTCCTGGACCTGATCCAGGAAGGCAACATGGGCCTGATGAAGGCCGTCGATAAATTCGAGTACCGGAGGGGCTATAAATTTTCGACATATGCCACATGGTGGATCCGGCAGGCCATCACCCGGGCCATCGCCGACCAGGCCCGGACCATCCGGATCCCGGTCCACATGATCGAAACGATCAACAAGCTCATTCGGGTCAGCCGGAGCCTTGTCCAGGAAATCGGACGCGAGCCGACCAGCGAAGAGATCGCCAAAAAGATGGACATGCCGGTGACCAAGGTCCGCAAGATCATCAAGATCGCCCAAGAGCCCATCTCGCTGGAAACGCCGATCGGCGAGGAGGAAGACAGCCACCTGGGAGATTTTATCGAGGACAAAGTCATGCCCTCGCCGCCCGATACGGTCATCCATATCAACCTCAGGGAACAGATCGAGGAAGCCCTCAAATCCCTGACCGAAAGAGAAGCCAAGGTCCTCAAGATGCGCTTTGGGCTGGGCGACGGAAACGAGCACACCCTGGAGGAAGTCGGACAGCAGTTCAAGGTCACTCGAGAGCGTATCCGGCAGATCGAAGCCAAAGCGCTCCGCAAGCTCAAGCACCCCAGCCGCAGCAAGAAGCTAAAATCTTTTACAAACGGATATTAGGCTCCCGGCCAAGTCCGCCCTATTTGACTCTGTTGAAGTCCGAAGTCCCGATTCACACGTTTTTATGCCCCGCTTTTCATTGACTTATACGGCGGATATCTGATATAAAGTGCGCGAGGGCCTATAGCTCAGCGGTAGAGCTACCGGCTCATAACCGGCAGGTCCCAGGTTCGAATCCTGGTAGGCCCATTCGACCTCGAGGCAATAATGTGGATATTGAATTTGATAAGCTAAAAAGGCTCCAAGATGTTGATTCTGAAATAAATAGCATTTCTTCCCTTCTTGAGGCCATCCCCGCCGGGCTCGAGGCCATCGACCAGCAAATCAAAGCGGCTTCCGACGTCGTGAGCCACGCCAAGGAAAAACTCTTCATCAACCAGAAGAAAAGGAGGGACCTCGAGGGCCAGGTCAAGGATAACAAGGCCCAGATTGCGAAGTTCAAGCGCCAGCTGAACGATGTCAAAACGAACAAAGAGTACACGTCCCTCCTCAAGGAAATCGAGGAATCCCAGCAGAAGGTGGACAAAGTCGAAGAGGAGATCCTGAACGAGATGATTGCGGCCGACGAGATCGAAAAGGAGATCAAGGCTGCCCATCAGAAACGGGCCGAAGAAGAGCTGCGGCTGAAAAAGGAAAAAGAGGTCATCTCCCAGAATCAAAAAGAGCTGGAGGGGAAAAAACAAATCCTCGTGAAGGAGCGAGAAAGCTTAATTCCTCAAATCCCCCCCGACCAGCTCAGGCTTTATCTCAGGATCAGCAAAAAAATGAACGGCGTCGGCATGTCGCCCGTCACCGACGACTTCTGCTCGCTGTGCCAGATGCGCATCCGCCCCCAACTCCTGAACGAGCTCGTGGAAAAGAAAAAGATCATCCTCTGCGAGGCCTGCGGCAGGATCCTGAATTGGCAGAAGCCGCGGGATGAGGAAGAGGAAGAAGAGAAAGCCGACAATCCGAACAAGGTCGACGATTCGACCGCCTAAAATCCGGCCTGGATACCGATGAAAGGGATGATGGGAAGATAATAGATCGTCTTTTGCTGTCCGTCTTCCCACAATTTAAAATACACGTTCTTGCGATTGTACAGGTTCTGGACGTCCAGATAGAGGTCGAGGTTCCAGCGGCGGAAGACGAACCGCTTTTCAACCCGGACATCCAGCCGGTGGTAGGCCGGATAGCGAAGCGTGTTGATCCGGGTCAGGTCGAAATAGGCCGTGTCTTTCGCCTCCGAGAGCTGCAGGTCAAAAGGCGTATAAGGCTGTCCTCCCGTATAGCGCCATTTGAGCGACAGCTCCCACGTCGGCGAAGCTTTAACCATAACGACGGCGTTCAACATATGGCGGTAGTCGAAATCCCCCGGGCGAAGCACACCGTCCATCGCCTTGTACTTCACGCTGGAATAGGAATAGTCAATAACCCAGGAGAATTTCTCCGTCAAACTTTTCTGGACAGAGATCTCGAAGCCGCGGGCATAGCCGGTCCCCACGCTTAATAGCTTCGATCCGAAAAACGAAGGGATGATGCTGCCGCCGCTGTTGGCGAGAGTGAGATAGGGATTCTGGCTATCCACGGGATAATGGCGGTACGCCTTGTTATAGACTTCAGCCCGGACCTTGATGTCTTTTCCCAGCCCGTGTTCGAAGCCGAAGACCAGGTGTTCGGATTCAAGAAAGCGGAGGGATTTATTGTCGGGATGAGAAACCAGCCAGAGTGTCTCGGGCGACTGCGTATAGAGGCCGTAGGAGAGATGAATCGCCGTCCCCGGCCGGAGGGCGTAGCTGAGGCCGATCCTGGGGCTGAAGGCGAATTCATCGATGAACCGAAGATCATCGCCCCTGACGCCGGCCGTCGCCTTCAACCGCCGGGTGAGCGGATAGCTGAGCTGGAAGTAAAAGCCCAGCTTGTCCGTATCCAGGCTCACATCGGCGTTCGTCTTGGTGAAGCGAAAGCCCATCCTGTCGACATGGATATATCCGCCGCGGTAGTAGATATGGTGCCCGGCCCGGACGTTTTTGAACGAGACGCCGCTCATCAGCTGCAGTTTCGGCAGGAGAAAATATTCCAGGTCGGCTTTGGCCGTGGTCTCTGCCTCGTCGGAGCTGATCTGATAGCTTTGCCGGCCGTGGTCATTCAAGGTATAGGAATAGTGGCTGTCCGTCTTGGCCAGAGTGAAGTAGGCCACGCCTTTTTCGCCCAAGAGACCTTTCAGGGTCAGGCCGAAGATCGACAGATGATCGTTGATATCAATTTTCATCCGGTCGGTCTCGGGCCTGTCGGATTCTTCGATCGTCAGGCGATCCTTGGCGGCCAGGCCGAGGACGGCCAGTTGCCATGTTCTCGAAAGGTCGTAGACGAGCTTGACCTGCCCGTCCGTGAAGTCGGGAACGACCCTCAGGCCCTCGGTCAGGCTGGGCGGGATGCTCGAGAAAAAATCTTTCCGGATAGAAAAAACCCAGGAACCGTGCGTTGAAAACAGCGGCCCCTCCAGAGATCCGTTGACGCCGAAGAGGCTCAGGCTCAGCCGCCCCATGATCCTAGAACGGCTCCCTTCCCGCAGCACGATCTGGGTGATGGAAGAGAGTTTGTCGCCGTAATAGGCGGGGAAGCCGCCGCTGTAAAAATCGATGTCCTCGATCAGGCCGGCGTCGAGCAGCCCAAACGACCCGCCGCTCGAGTTCTGTGAGCCGAAATGGCTGAGGCCGGGGACCTGGACTCTGTCGATCACAAAGAGATTTTCCGCCGGGCTTCCGCCCCGGACGATGAGGTCGTTTTTAAAATCTCCCGAGGTGGCCACTCCGGGTATAACCTGAAGCGCCCGGCTGACGTCTTCGAACGTGCCCGGAATATTCCGGATTTCAGCGCCGGCCAGACTCCGACGGCTCGAAGCCGCAGTTTCCGTTCGTAAAAAGGCCTCTGCCGTCACGGTGATTTCTTGATGGATGGCCTCCAGAGAGATATCAACCGTGATCTCTTTCTTATCTCCGGCGGCGCGGACCTTGACCAGGCAGGGAACATAACCGTCCTTTTCGAACAGGAGGTATTGCTCTCCGGGAGGCAAGTCATTGAGACGATATTTTCCCAGGCCGTCTGTCTCTGTCGAATGGTCCGCATCCTGTACGGACACGCGGACTTTAACGAGGGGCGCCCGGGTGGATTTGTCCGTGACGGCGCCTGACACCACAAACGCCTGCTCGTGCTCGGACGCAGCGCCCCCGGTGCCGGGCATGGAAAAGTAAGCGGCAATAAGCAAAAGAAGGGTCATCCGCGGTCCATGAGTTTTCATCGAACCTATTTAAAACCAAAACATGGATAAGATTCAATACCGGAAGCTTCTCCAAATATGTGATTTCGAAGAGGTGTCGGAATCGCCCCCGAGGCCCCCTAGCGGAGGGGGGCGATTCCGGCACCGATGGAAAATCACACAAACGATAATGCTTACTTCAATTCCTCTTTTTTTGACGGGAAAAATAAAATAGGATAGAATCTTTAAGCTTAAAAGGAGTCCTATCATGTCCACATCCATCAAGAAGATCCATGCCCGTGAGATCCTGGATTCTCGCGGCAATCCCACGGTCGAAGCCGAGGTGACGCTGGAAAACGGAGTCGTCGGAAGAGCGGCCGTCCCTTCGGGAGCGTCCACCGGCATCCATGAAGCGCTGGAGCTCCGCGACGGTGACAAAAAGCGATACGGCGGCAAAGGCGCGCTGTCGGCCGTCAAAAATGTCAATGACCTCATCGCCAAAGCCTTGATCGGGTTTGATGCCAAGGACCAAGCCGGCCTGGACAAAGCCATGATCGAGCTCGATGGAACGCCGAACAAGAACAACCTGGGGGCCAATGCCATTCTGGGCGTCAGCCTTGCGGCCGCCAAGGCCGCCGCCGCTGCGGCAAACATGCCCCTCTACCGCTATCTCGGCGGGACATCGGCCTTTATCCTGCCCGTTCCGATGTTCAACATCCTCAACGGAGGATCCCATGCCAACTGGCAGGCGACCGACTTCCAGGAATTCATGATCGCGCCCGTGGGCGCGCCCAATTTCCGGGAGGCCTTGCGCTGGGGAGCGGAGATATACCAATCCCTCAAGAGCGTCCTGAAATCCCAGGGATATTCGACGGGCATCGGGGACGAGGGCGGCTTCGCGCCAGCCCTAAAGACCAACTCCGAAGCCGTGGAACTGATCCTCAAAGCCGTGGAAAAAGCCGGCTACAAGCCCGGCCTCGAAATCGCCATCGCCCTCGACCCCGCCTCGAGCAGCTTTTTCGAGGATGGCCATTACCTCCTCCGGACGGAAAACCGGAAGGTCACATCGGCCCAGATGGTCGAGCTCTACGCCGACTGGGTCAAAAAATATCCCATCGTGTCCATTGAAGACGGACTGGCCGAGGATGACTGGGAGGGCTGGAAGCTCCTCAACACGACTCTCGGAAACAGGATCCAGATCATCGGCGACGACCTCTTCGTAACCAATATCAGCCGCATCGGCCGCGGCATTCGGGAAGGCGCGGCCAACGCCGTGCTCATCAAGCTCAACCAGATCGGCACTCTGAGCGAGACCATCGCCGCGATCGAAATGGCCCGGAAGGCCGGCTGGCGGGCCATGGTGTCCCACCGCAGCGGGGAAACCGTCGACAGTTTCATCGCCGATTTCACCGTGGCCATGGGAACCGGGCAATTGAAGACGGGAGCGCCCTGCCGGGGCGAGCGCATCGAGAAGTACAACCAGCTCGTGAGGATCGAAGAAGAGCTCGGACGAGCGGCTGTTTACGCGGGGCGGACGATTTTTGCCCGGTAAACCCACTCCTCAGCCGATGTCTTCTCTATAGAGCGCGTCAAGCAGGTCCTTGTATTTTTTCTCGACGACGTTCCGTTTTACCTTGAGGCTGGGAGTCATCTCCCCTTTTTCGATCTCAAAATCCCGCTCCAGGACGGCGATCTTTTTGATCCTTTCGAACGAGGCCAGGTTGGGCGTGGCCCGGTCGATTTCCGATCTCAGGAAATCGACGACCTGTTCGTTCTGGACGAGCTGGGCCCGGCCGGCATAGGCAATGTTGTTGGATTTGGCATAGGCCTCGAGCTTATCAAATTTCGGGACAATCAAGGCCGAGATGAAACGCCGCCGGTCGCCGATGACCACGGCATTTTCGATGTAGGGATTGGTCTTCAGGATGTTCTCGATGGGCTGGGGGGCAACGTTCTTTCCGCCGGCGGTGACGATCAGGTCCTTTTTGCGGTCGGTGATCATCAAGAAGCCGTCCTCATCGAACCGGCCGATATCTCCGGTCTTAAACCAGTCTCCTTCAAAAGTCTCCCTGGTCTCGGCTTCCTTTTTATAATACCCCTTCATGACGTGGGGCCCCCGCGTCAGGATTTCGCCATCCCGAGCGATCTTGACTTCAATGCCGGGGATCGGTTTTCCCACGGTGCCGAACCTCGGGTTTTCGAGGAGGTTGATCGCGATCACGGGTGAGGTTTCCGTCAATCCGTAGCCTTCCACGATCACCAGTCCCATGGCGTAGAAGAAATCCGCGATGTCTTTGGAGAGCGGCGCGCCTCCCGAGACGAAGAAGCGAATCCGGCCGCCTGTTTTTTCGACGATCTTGGAATAGACGAGCTTGTGGGCCAGGTTGCGCTTGAACTTGAGGAACCCGCCGATCGGCCGCATCGCCAGCTTGCGCGTTCCGTAGGCTTTGCCGACCTTGACCGCCCAGAAGAAGATTTTTCTCTTCAAGCCCGAGCTCGTCAGAACATTGTCCATGACCTTGGAATAAATCTTTTCAAACACCCGCGGCACGCCGACCATGATATGGGGACGGATTTCGATAAGGTTCGCCGCTACCGTCTCGACGCTTTCGGCATAGCCAATCGTGCAACCCTTGTAAACGTAAGCAAAGGTCACCATTCTCTCCAGGATGTGGGACAGGGGAAGAAACGACAGGACGGTATCTCGGTCGGTAAATTCGAGAATTTCTGCGGCGGTCTTGACATTGCTGACAAAGTTGCCGTGGGTCAGGATGACGCCCTTGGGCACGCCGGTCGTTCCCGAAGTATAAATGATCGACGCTTCATCCTCCGGTTTGACCCCGCCGACAAGCCTTTCAAAAAGGTCCGGTTGGGCCTTGGCCACGGCCATTCCCTGGGCCTGGATCTCCCGGTAGGTCATGACACCCGGTGGGGCTTCGGATTCAAACGTGATAAAATGCTTGACCTGGGGAAGCTCGGCTTTGATCTCGTCGATCTTTTTCCACTGGTCCGGGTTCGAATAGACGACAATCTTGGCATCCGAATCATTGATGATGTATTTCACCTGTTCCGGCACGAGCGTCGTGTAGATGGGGACCGTGATCCCGCCGTTGCACAGGCAGGCGAAGTCGGTGATCGTCCACTCCGGCCTGTTCTCCGACAGGATGATGAGTTTGTCCCCTTTGCTTAAACCCAAGGCCCTGAGGCCAAGGCCCAGAAACTTCACCGCGTCGCCAAAGGCGCCCGTGGAAATCGGAGCATAGGCCCCTTGTTTCTTGACGAGCAGGAACCCGTCTTTGGGGTAGGATCTGACCGAATTGAGGAAAAGCTGGGAAAGGGTATCGACCATTCTTCCCTCCTTGTCTGGATTGTGCTCATTTTAGTTTTGGCGGAGGGCTCTGTCAAGCAGCAATATTTATGGCAAAGCGAGGATCAATCGGCTAAGAGAAGAGCGCTGATAGGGGATGAAGCGACCATGAGGGATTTAGCTTAAAAATTTCGGCTTTTGAGGGAAGCCCCTTGGGGTCGGCGAGAATGTTTGAGCGAGCGCGATAAATCCAAGCAGGCCAAGATGCGGACAAGGGCATTTTTATGGCGCAGCTATCAAGCGTGCGAGAATCGCAGCCGCCGAAAAAGACGAAATTTTTATGGCGTGAAAAATCCCGTTCGGGAGCGAACCCCAATCAGCGCTCTCTTATCGTAACAATCCGTCCGGGCCTATTCTGAGTTTTCGCGGGCCTTGGCCACCGAGCAGACCCGGTCTTTCTCTTCCAACTGGATGATCCGGACGCCCTGGGTCACCCGGCCCGAGGCCCTGACCTGCTTGGTGTTGATCCGGATGACTTTGCCGAATTCCGTGACGATGAGCAGGTCCTCTTCGGCGATGCCTAGGACTTCCAGGGCGTTCCCGATCTTGGGGATGATCTTGAGGTTGATCAAGCCTTTGCCGCCCCGGCGCTGCCGGCGGTAGAAGGAGGTTTCGGTCTTTTTGCCGTAGCCTTTTTGGCTGGCCGTGAAAATATACTTATCTTCGTCGCCAATGGCCACCATGCCGATGACTTCATCTTTCTTAGCGAGCGACATGGCCCGCACGCCCGTCGCCTGCCGTCCCATCGCCCGGATGTCGGACTCCTTGAAGCGGATGGCCTTGCCGAGCTTGGTGGCGATGACGATGTCGCGCTTCCCGTCGGTGAGGCGCGTCCACAGGAGCTGGCTCTTGGGCCTAAGGTTGATGGCGATGATGCCGCCCCGACGGATGTTCTTGAACTCGTCCAGCTTGGTTTTCTTGATCAGCCCGTCGGTGCTCAGCATGACGATGTATCGATTTTCGCTAAAATCTTTCACGGCCATGACGGACGTGACGCGCTCATCCGGCTGAAACTCGATGAGGTTGTTGATCGACTTGCCGCGGCCGGCGATCCCGACATCGGGAATCTCGAGCGCCCGGAGCCAGTAGACGCGGCCTCTGTTGGTGAAAAAGAGCAGGTAATTGTGGGTCGAGCAGACGAAAAGGTTCTCCACGACGTCCTCGGCCTTCATGCTGATGCCCTTTCGGCCCTTGCCGCCGCGCATCTGAAAGTGGTAGGAGCTCAAGGACGTCCGCTTGACATAGCCGGACGACGTATAGAGGACGACCACATCCTCCTCTTTGATCAGGTCTTCGGGCCGGATATCCGTGATGATTTCGTCCCGGATCTCCGTTCGGCGTTCGTCTTGATACTCCTCTTTCATCTGTTTGAGCTCGTCGATGATGATCTCTTGGATGAGTTTGTCCGAGCCCAGGATCTTTTTTAGTTTCACGATCAGCTTCTTGAGCTCTTCATACTCCTGGACGATCTTCTCCCGCTCGAGCCGGGTCAGCTTCTGGAGCTGCATTTCCAGGATGGACTGGGCCTGGATCTGGGTCAGCTTGAACTTTTCCATCAGGCCGGTCCGGGCTTCGTCCACGCTTTTGGAGGCCCGGATGAGCCTGATGATGGCGTCCAGGTGATCGAGGGCGATAGCCAGTCCTTCGAGGATATGGGCGCGCTGTTCCGCTTTTTTCAGCTCGAACCGGGTCCGCCGCCGGATGACATCCTGGCGGTGGGAGATGAAGTACTTCATCAAGTCGATCAGGCCGAGCGTCTTGGGCTGCTTGTCCACGATGGCCAGCATGATGATGCCGAAGGACGTCTGGAGGGCGGTGTGTTTGTAGAGGTTGTTGAGCACCACCTCGGGCAGCTCGCCTTTCTTGATCTCGATGACGACGCGGATTCCTTCCCGGTCGGATTCATCTCGGATGTCGGCGATGCCTTCGAGTTTCTTCTCGTTGACGAGTTCGGCGGCGCTCTCCAGAAGCCTGGCCTTGTTGACCGCGTAGGGGATTTCCGTGACGACGATCCGCTCCCGTTCGCCTTTGTCGCCGTGTTCGATCGTCGTTTTAGCCCGGATCTGAATGATGCCCTTGCCGTCTTTGTAGGCGTCCCGGATGCCCTGCTGATTGAAGATATAACCGCCGGTCGGAAAATCCGGGCCGGGGACGAACTCCATGATTTTGTCGAGACCGGCGTTGGGATGCTGGACGAGGTAGATCGTCCCGTCGATGACCTCGCCCAGGTTGTGGGGCGGGATGTTCGTGGCCATGCCGACGGCAATACCCGAGCCGCCGTTGACGAGCAGGTTCGGGAACTTGGCCGGCAAAACCTCGGGCATGGTCAGGCTTTCGTCGTAGTTGGGAATGAAATTGACGGTGTCCTTTTCGATGTCCGCCAGGAGCTCCCCGGCGAGTTTGGCCATGCGGACTTCTGTGTACCGCATGGCGGCCGGCGGGTCGCCGTCGATGGAGCCGAAATTGCCCTGGCCGTCGACGAGCGGGTAGCGCAGGCTAAAGTCCTGGGCCATGCGGACCAGGGTGTCGTAGACGGCGACGTCTCCGTGGGGATGATATTTGCCGATGACATCGCCGACGATGCGGGCCGACTTCTTGTAGGGTTTGTTCCAGGCTGTCCCCGTCTCGTACATGGCATAGAGGACGCGGCGGTGGACGGGCTTGAGGCCGTCCTTGATATCGGGAATGGCCCTGCCGATGATGACGCTCATGGCGTAATCCAGGTAGGACCGCTTCATCTCCTCTTCCAGGCTGACAACGGTCAGGTCGGCGGCCGCCGGCGGGAGCTCTTTCTTGGCGTCCTTGTCTTTGTCTTTATCTTTATCTTTATCCATTTTTTAAATATCTAAATTCTAGTTTTTAAATATCTAAATTCTGGGCCATCAGGGCGTTTTCCTCGATGAAAGCTTTGCGCCGCTCCACATCGTCGCCCATGAGCGTCGAGAACACTTCGTCGGCCTCGACGGCGTCCCGGATGGAGACCTTGAGGAGGGAGCGGTTCTCCGGGTTCATCGTCGTCTCCCAGAGCTGCTGCGGGGTCATCTCGCCCAGGCCCTTGTATCTCTGGATACCGACGCCTTTTTTACCTTTTTCGAACAAGTGGTCGAGGAGCTTGTTCTCGTTTTCGACGGTGATGGTCTCGGAGTCGGTGAGGACCTCGTACGGGGGCCGGAAATCGCCCAGCTCACCGTAAATCTTGTAAAGGTTCTTGTACTCCACGGACTCGATCAGGTCGCGGTCGACTTTGACCGTGATGGACATGCCGTTGATCTGGAATTTAACGGCGAGGCCCCAGGCGTCGTACTCCTCGTCGTGGCTGAGTTCCGTGGTCAGCCCTTTGCCTTCGATCAGGGCCTGGATTCTCTTGACGTTCTTCTTGTTCTGGAGGAATTCCAGGTCGGCCACGCTCTCCCGGATCAGGAGCTCGATCAGGAAGAAAGGATAGTTTTTCCGCTCCAAGAATTGGACGAAATTTTTCTTCTGGATGATTCGGAGGAAGAGCCGACGGAATTTCTCGCCCTCGAAGACCTCTTTGCGGCCCTTGACCCGGACCTTGAAGTCCTCGGAAATTTTTTTGATCATCCACTTTTCGTAAGCGCGCTCTTCCTTGAGGTACTGGACCTCCCGGCCGCGACTGATTTTATAGAGCGGCGGCTGGGCAATATAGAGATGCCCCTGTTCGATGAGGGGCTTCATCTGCCGGTAGAAAAAAGTCATGATCAGCGTCCGGATGTGAGAGCCGTCGACATCGGCGTCCGTCATGATGATGACCTTATGATAGCGGAGCTTTTCCAGGCTGAAATCGGACTCGCCGACGCTGGTCCCCAGGGCGGCGATCATCATGCCGAGCTCCTCGCTCTTGAAAATCTTATCGGCGCGGGCCTTCTCGACATTGAGGATCTTGCCCTTGAGCGGAAGGATGGCCTGGAAGCGCCTGTCGCGGCCCTGTTTGGCGGAACCGCCGGCGGAATCGCCCTCGACGATGTAAATCTCGGCCAGCGCCGGGTCGCGCTCCTGGCAGTCGGCCAGCTTGCCGGGGAGAGAAGCGGATTCGAGAACACCTTTGCGGCGGGCCAGTTCCCTGGCTTTGCGGGCGGCTTCCCGGGCGTGCGCCGCGTCCAAGGCCTTCATGATGACGCGCTTGGCGTTTGTCGGATTCTCTTCGAGATAGGCTGTGAGCTGCTCGTTGACGAGCGATTCGACGATCCCTTTGACCTCGGAGTTGCCGAGCTTGGTTTTGGTCTGGCCCTCGAACTGGGGATCGCGCATCTTGACGCTGAGGACGGCGCACAGGCCTTCGCGCGTGTCGTCGCCGGAGATGCTCCCGGCGCCGAGGTCCTTGAACATGTTGTGGGCGACGGCATAGTTGTTGATGCAGCGGGTCAGGGCCGATTTAAAGCCGATCAGGTGGGTGCCGCCTTCTGTCGTATTGATATTATTGACGAAGGTGAAGATGGTTTCAGCATAGGCCGCGTTATACTGGAAGGCAAGCTCGACCAGGATATCGTCTTTTTTGGACTCGAAATAGATCGGACGGGGGTTGAGGACGGTTTTGTTCTGGTTGAGGTACTGGACGAACTCCTGGATCCCGCCTTTGTACTGGAATTCGTGGTTTTTGCTGATGCGCTCGTCGGTGATCGTGATTTTCAGCCCCCGGTTGAGGAAGGACAACTCGCGCATCCTCTGGGTGAGGACCTCAAAATTGAACTCGTTCGTCTCGAAGATCTCGTCGTCGGTCCAGAAGGTGACTTTTGTGCCGGTCTTCTTGGTCTTGCCGATCTGCTTGAGCTTGGTGACGGCAGCGCCGCGCTCGTAGCTCTGGGTAAAAATCCCGCCGTTCCGCTTGGTCTCCAGGTCGAGGCGCTTGGAGAGGGCGTTGACAACGGAAACCCCGACGCCATGCAGACCGCCCGACACCTTGTAGGCCTTATCGTCAAACTTGCCGCCGGCATGAAGCATGGTCATGACCACTTCGGCAGCCGATTTTTTCTCCTTCTTGTGCATCTCGACAGGGATGCCGCGGCCGTCGTCGATGACCGTCACGGAATTATCGACATGGATGAAGACTTCGATGTGAGAGCAATAGCCGGCCAGGGCCTCGTCGATGCTGTTGTCGACGACTTCGTAAACCAGGTGATGGAGGCCGTCGGGGCCCGTGCTCCCGATATACATGGCCGGGCGCTTCCGGACCGCCTCCAGCCCTTTCAAAACCTTGATGCTTTCAGCCGTATATTTTGCTTCTTTCATGGCTCTATCTTCTTGATAATATGACGGGTTATGAGGGCAGAAATCTCATATAACCCAAGGGGCAATTTCCAAGCTAAAATTCTACTAAAAAATGGGATTGAAGTAAAGCAAAATTTGAGGCAAAATCCACAATATTTTGTATCTCCGTGGTTGGAAAATCACAATAGTTGGGGGTTCGGGGTCAAATAGACTCAGATGACGAAGCCGCGTCGGCTCTGGAGCAATTTTGACCCCATTATTTTTTGTTTTTTCGTCCGAAAAGCCGGTTCACAAACAGGGCGAAAATAAATAGCGGGCCGTAAAAAGCGGCCGCGCCGACTGAAAAGCCGATGTTTCTTCCTTTCATCATTTCGATGCCCCAGCCGAACTGGTCCTCATTGATCAGATAGGTCCAAGTGGACGAAGGCCCTTTTATTCCCTCTGCATCTAGATCGAGAGGGCCCTCCTTCTTGATCAGGGGCCTAAGCGCCGCGACGACGGCATCCTCGACCTTGCCTCGTATCTCCATAAAGACCGCTGTCACAGATTTCATGAATTCGTTGATGGGGGTCATTCCTCCCAGGCTGACCAGATGGATGCTCTCCCGCGTGTCGTTGACCCAGGCCAGGTGATCGGACCAGAAGCGGTCGATATTGAAGAGCGCCACGCGCCTCTCCAGACTATCCAGCTGCGGCTGGCCGAAACGAGCCAGCCCCTTCTCATACAGCTCGGCGTTTTGTTGGGAAAGGATGGGAGACGGATCTCTTGAGAAAAATATGCTCTCTCGCCAGGCGTGGATCGTCTGCCGCTGCAATTCCACGAGCGAAGAATATTTCCAGAGAGACTTCCGGATGTCGAAATTTTGGCCTTCGATGATGCGCTGGGCGTGGTCGATCTCCTTGTTGATCAAGGCAAAGCCGAGGGCCTCCTGCTGCGGCTTGAGGTGATGGCGCTCATAGAACATCTTGACAAGGCCGTAGCGCTCGAAAAGATCGTCTTCCAGGCTGATGAAAAAGCGTGTCGAACCCGGATCGCCCTGGCGGCCCGCCCGGCCGCGCAACTGCTGGTCGATGCGGAGGCTCTCATGCCGATTGGTGCCGATGACATACAGCCCGCCCAGGCCGACCGCCTTGCCGCGCTCCTTTTCATCAGCCCCGCCGAGCTTTATATCCGTTCCCCGGCCGGCCATGTTGGTGGAGATCGTGATGGCCCCCGGCAGTCCCGCCTGGGCGATGATGCTCGCCTCCAGCTCGTCATTCTTGGCATTGAGGACGTGGCAAAAGATTCCCGCCCTCTCCAAATCCAAGGCCAGCTCTTCGGATTCCTTAACACTTGCCGTTCCGACAAGGATTGGGCGTCCGGCGGCATGAACCCCGCTGATCTCGCGCACGAGCGCCTGCCGCTTCGCTTCTTTGTGGGTGAAGATCGTGTCCGGATGATCGATCCGGATGCTCGGCCGGTTCGGGGGAACAATCATGACATTCAGTCTATAGAACTCCTTCAACTCTTCGGCGGACGGCCGCGCCGTCGCCGTCATTCCGCAGAGCTTGGGATAAAGACGGAAGAAATGCTGGAGGGTGATCGAGCCGAGGATCCGCCCTTCCGACTTTCGGGCCAGGTTCTCCTTGGCCTCCACGGCCGCCTGAAGCCCGTCCGGCCAATGGCGATTGTCCACGACCCGGCCCGTGAATTCATCCACAATCTCAATCTTTCCATTCCGGACGATGTAATCGACATCGCGGCAGAGCAGGGCTTGGGCATGGAGGGCGCAATAGATAGCTTCCAGCAGTTGTTGATTTTTGGGGTCATAGAGACTGCCGCATCCGAGCACGGCTTCGACGCATTCCTCCCCGGAATCCGTGAGGAAGACATTCCGGTGTTCGTTGTCCGTCTCATAATCCTTTCCCGGAGCCAGGGTTTTTGCAGCCGCGGCCAAACGGCGGGCGTCCCAGGCCGCCCGGTCCTCGACTCCGGAAATGACCAACGGGATCCGAGCTTCATCGATAAGGATGGAATCCGCTTCATCCACGAGGGCCATGTGAAAAGGCCGGTGGACACGCTCCTCTTTTTGAAAGCAGATTTGGTCGCGGAGAAAATCAAACCCGGCCTCTTTCGCCGTGGCATAGGTTATGTCGCTGCCATAGGCCCGTCTTTTCTCCGCAGGGCTTATGCCCTCTTGAACACAGCCGACGCTGAGCCCCAGGAGTTTATAGATGGGACCCATCCAGGCGGCATCCCTGCGAGCCAGGTAATCGTTGAAGGTCAAGACATGAATGCCGCGGCCGGTCAGGGCATGGAGATAGGCCGGGAAAACCGCGGCCAACGTCTTCCCTTCGCCCGTCGGTAGCTCGGCGATTTTCCCCTGGGCCATGGCCAGCCCGGCGATCATCTGGACATCAAAAGGACTGAGGTCGATGGCTCGGCGGGAACCCTGGCGGACCAGGGCGAACGCTTCGACCAGAAAATTTTCGAGCGGGACACCCGACCGAGCCCTGCCTGCGAGGCCGACGGATAAATCGCGCAGCCCGCTGTCCGGAATATGTTCGAGGTCGCAGGCCTTGATGTCCCGGACGATATCCCGATATACGCTGAGATCGGTCTCTACGGAAATTCCAAGCGCGGTGTTGGCCAAGGCTTTTAATTTCAAAATCGGATGAACAGACTTCCGGTACGTATTCGATTTGCTTTTATCTTTGCTCTGCATGAACAGCCTCCTTCTTAAATAAGGGAACACTGGAGAAGTTCAGTAAGATTGGGTTAAAAAGGAGGGCTTCTCGGAGAGGGCGGGAAGTTAAAACCCGACGGGGCCGATGTGAGGGCCGGAAAAACGGCCTTGGAGAAAAATACAAGAGAACAAAAGACGAAGACCAGAATCAATAGGAGCAGCGGGGGGAAAAGAAGGGCGAGGAAAAACAGCAAGGGGAAAAGGATATAGGAATGGCGGCCGGGGATCTTCAGAAAGTCGAATCTAAGTACGTTTTCCAACATTTCTATCCACATAATAGCCGATAAGAATGTTCACAGTCAACAACGCGGGTGGCATGGCATGGGCTTTAAAACTTTGAAAGACCGCTTCATTTCCAGTATAATTTTCGAGGAAAGAGGATCCCATGCCGGCCAACCTGACACCCCAATACCTGGAAGCCGAAAAAAAGCTGAAGACGGCCAAGACCCCCCAGGAAAAAATCGAAGTGCTGGAGGAAATGCTGGCCGTCATCCCCAAACACAAGGGGACCGAAAAGCTCCAGGCCCAGATCAAGACCAAGATCTCCAAAGCCAGGGACGAGCAGCAAAAGAAGCCCTCCGCCAAGCACGGACCGAGTTCTATCATCAACAAGCAGGGCGCCGGCCAGGTCCTCATCGTCGGGCCCCCCAACTCCGGCAAATCGATGCTCATCAAATCTTTGACGGGCGCGGAGCCTGAAGTCGGCGATTACCCGTTCACGACGCGGATCCCGGCCCCCTACATGATGAAGTACGAGAACATCCAGATCCAGCTCGTCGACCTGCCGCCGCTCACGCCCGACATCATGGAAAGCTGGCAGCTCGAGCTGATCAAGGTCGCCGATGCAGTGCTTATCGTCGTAGATGTCTCGAGCCCCGATTCGCCGAGCCTTCTGGAAACGCTGTTCGCCAAGCTAAAAGAGAAACGAATCGAATTTGTCAGGGACCTGGACATCCTGCCCGAGGAAAGCTCCTTCCCGGTGTTCCGCAAGAAGACGCTTCTCGTCGCCAACAAAAAAGATTTGGATGCCGGCGGCGAGAATTTAGAGGCCTTAAAATTCTTCTTCGAAAACCAGCTGGCCACCATCCCTATTTCGGCGGCTCAGGGGGAAGGCTTGGAAGAGCTCAAAAAACAGATTTTCTCGCTTCTCCATATCATCCGCGCTTACAGCAAGGCGCCCGGAAGAAAGCCCGACCATGATGAGCCGTTTGTCCTGAAAAGGGGCAGCCGGGTCATCGATATCGCCCGGGCGGTCCACAAGGATTTCGCGGAAAAGCTCGCCTACGCCCGCCTCTGGCGCGAAGGGCAGTTCACCGGCCAGATGGTCAACCGCGACCAGCCGCTCGAAGACGAAGACATCGTCGAGCTCCACATCTGACCATTATTCAAGGAAGGCTTTTTTCAAAATCGACAGGTAATCGCCGGCCGTGACATCTCTCGGATTCGACGGGCTGGAATTATTCTCGAAAGACTTCCCGGCGATTTCGGCGAGTTGGTATTCCTTCAGGCCGAGCCCTCGACAAGACGGAATGCCCAAGGCCCGGGACAATTCCCCGATTCTCTGGATGAGTCTCCGCGAGGCCAGGGCATCGTCCGGTTCCTCGATCCCCGCCAGCCGGGCCAGTTCCGCATATCGTCCCGCCGACACGGGAAGGTTGAATTCCATGACAAACGGCAGGAACACGGCGTTGGCGACTCCGTGAGGAATATCGTAGAGCGCGCCGATCGACTCGGCGATGCAGTGGACCGCGCCGACATCGGAATTGCCGAAGGCCATCCCGGCCAGGAGGCTGCCCTTCATCATCCCTTCTCTTGCCTCTCGATTCCCCTCGATATCCCTATAGGCGCCCTGGATAAAGCGAAAAACCAAGCCGAATGATTCCCTAGCCCAGACGTCCGTGATAAACGTGGCCGGCTTCGCCGTGTAGGCTTCAACGGCGTGGGTCAGCGCATCCAGGGCCGTTGCCGCAACAAGAGGGCGCGGCAAGGTCGACAGCAAATCCGGGTCGACGAGGGCCACGGCCGGAAACATCTGCGGTCCTTTAATGCCCATTTTGAATTTTCGCTCCATGTGGGTGATGACGGCGACCCAAGTCACCTCGCTCCCCGTGCCGCAGGTCGTCGGAATGGCGATGACGGGAAGCGGAGCGATTCTATATTTGGCCCGGCCTTCATAATCCTCGATGTGTCCCGGATTCGTGGCCAACAAGGCAACGCCCTTGGCCGCATCCAGTGCGCTCCCGCCACCCAAGCCGATGATCAGGTCGGATCCTAGTTGGCGGGCGACCGACCCTCCCCTATTGACAGTCAGATGCGTAGGATTCTGTTCGACCTCGTCAAAAACAGGCGTCCCCGGGAGCTGGGAAAGCGCCTTGGCGGCGATACCAGACCGGACGATTCCCTTATCTGTAACGAGTAGGATACGCGAAGCCCTGAAATCCGCCTCGACAACCTCTTTCAGCCGGGAAATCGCCCCTGATTCGAAAATGATCTTCGTCGGGACATGAAATCGCATGGAAGAACCTGGTCCTTTCTTTACTATTTCCTGAAGTTCAGCGAATCCTGGTTGGCCATATCGAGTACGGCCATGAACAGGAGCTGGGCGGCATCCTCGAGAATCTCCGGGGTGATAATCGCCAGATCATCTTTTGTGACGTGATAGGTGGGATAGGGCGCCCGAAAGCCGGAAGCTCCCAGGTTGATGGTTGGTATGCCCTTCCAATAAAAACGGGCGGCATCCTGTCGCGGCCGGGCCGGGTAAGAGGAAGAGTTCGAATCGAGAACGCGGTGGATGTACTTCTGATTGGCTTTGGCTAAAAATTCCATGAAGGCAGGATTGTTCTGGCCCGCCGTCGCGCCCAATCGGTCCCCGCTGCCGATGCTCTCCAGGTTGACGAAGCCGATCGTTTTATCGAGCGAAAAGGCCGGATGTTCGCAGTAATATTCGGAGCCGACGACCCCCTGCTCCTCGCTGCCAAAGGCAAGAACCATGATGGTCCGCCGCGGCTTGATCGGGCTCTTGGCCATGGCTTCGGCCAAACCGAGGAGGACGGCCACGGACGATGCATTATCATTGGCGCCCGGCATCAGCTCCCAGCAGCGCCCCAAGTGGTCCAGATGGCCGCCGATGATGATCACCTCCTCCTTGAGCTTCGGGTCGGAGCCGGGGAGGATGCCGATGACATTATAGCCGATGCCCTCGGGATGATGCTCGGTGACATTCTTGATGGTGAAATTTTTCCCCGTGGCAAAAGACTGGGGCTTCAGCTCTTTCCTGATCTTATCCACGGTTTCTTTGTAGGTTTTTCCGGTCCCGGCGAATACATCGGCGACGACCGCGTCGCCGACATGGCTGTAGATGAAGCCTTCGCGGTAGGAATTGTTGGGATTGCCAATGGGTCCGTAGTTATAGATCATTCCCCTGGCGCCGTGGGCCACGGCATTTTCGAGCTTGTACTGATGGAACGAATACGGCCGCCACTTTTTGAAGACCTCGACGTCCGGCTCGGGAGAGACCGGCACTTCCCTGTCCATGAGAACAATCTTCCCCTTGACGTCCACCCCCTTGTAATCATCGTAGCCAAGCTCAGGCGCTGTGATTCCATAGCCGACAAAAACGACTTCGGCCGTGACTTCGCCCGATCCGGAGGTTCCGCCGGGAATGAACTCGTCCTCGTATTTATAGGACTTTTTGACGATGCCGCCCTTGACGGGCATGTTGAGCGAGAGTTCCCCGCCTTTAAAAACAAGCGTATAGGGATTGGGGTAGGCTTGAAGATATGTCCCTTTGTCGCCGGAAGGCGCGACTCCCCATTTTTTGAAAAGCGAAATCACCCATTCGGCGCTGGCGTTGTATCCGGGAGTGCCGGTGAGCCGCCCGCCGTATTTCTCCGATGTCAACTCTTTGACATAGTCAAAAAGGGTATGACTCGAGATGGAATGCATCACGTTCAGGATCTTCTGCTCATCCGAAAGCTCGGGCCGCCGCCCCTGCGGCTGGGCCGATAAAGACAGAGAAGCGGCCAAATAAAGAATAACCGCCAAGGAAAGGATCTTCTTGTTTCTCATCTTCTCCTCCTGGCCAATTCCGGAATCCTTAATGTTTATGATAAGACCTTATCAAATGCAAGCTGCCAAACGCCGCGAAGGGGGGAAGGAGCGAGCCGTTTACGAAGTCCTTTTTTGAGGGGCCTGCCCTGAGCCGTCTAAAAACGGTAGGCGATTCCGCCCCTGAGGATGAATCCGTCCCAGAAGGCCGCCTCGCCGAGGAGGAAGAGGTTGTCGGCGATCTTTCCTTTCGCCCCGAGGCTGATCTGGAAAAACGGGACAAACCAGAATGGGACTTTGAGCACCTTTCCTTCGCTATCGGCATCGTCTCCCAATTTGTCTTTCACGGCTTTCAGGTTTTTGGTCCCGGACTCCTTAAAATACTCCGTCCCTCCGCCCAAAATACGAAAGTCGCCCTGAACGTTATAGTTGAGCGTCCCTTGGTCAAGGTAGCGACCCGAACCATATCCGACTCCCAACGCCAGATAGGGGTGAACGATCCATTCGGGCTTGAATTCCCAGCGGAAGTTCACGTGAAAAGACCATGGTTCCAACCGAAATTCTCCGTTTCCCTGGCCGGAGAAGGTGGCCGGCTTCAAGGTCCCATCCTCGGGGACATCCAAGGTGATATCGGCCTTGGCCTCGGTCATCATGACCGCCATAGACGTTTTTTCCAAAGAAAGGCCAAGGCTGAATGACCCTTTGTCGCCGGCCGGGTACCACCGGATTTCAAAGCCGAAATTGCTTCCGCTCGAATCGATGGTCGATGACATCGCGGCCGAATTTTCGATCAAGCCGGGATACTCCCCTCGGGCCAGGTTCAGCATCTGGCTTTTCAGGGCATCGTTCAGGGCGGTTTCTAGGAGGCCTTCGATGAGACGGATGCTCCAGGAAGAATAATGGAACCCGAGCTCGATCTTACCTTTGACTGAAATCCCGCCGAACAGCGGAGGGATAGCCCCCAGCAGACAGAACATCAGAACCGGAATGCTCTTGATCGATTTTCGTATGGCCATTTGAACCTCATCTAATACAAACGCAATAAATAAAGTGACACTGTATGGGCGGCGCTTAGGCCGCCCGAACCGGGATGTCATTTTAATTATTACGTTGATATTAATTGCGGGCGCCTCTCACACACGTCTATCATACCAAGAAACGGGAATATCGAGAAGGTTGATTTGGACTGCAAGTTTTGTTATCTTCAAACATTCCGGCCGCTCTCCGGCTTGGATGAGGAGGTTAGAATGCTCACGAAAATCCTGATCAGCCTTTTTTGCCTGGGCCTGTTCTCGACTCTTTCATCGTTCGTCGAGGCCCAGGGAAATCCCACGGTTCTCATGAAGACGAGCAAAGGGGACATCACGATCGAGCTCGATATGGTCAAAGCTCCGATCTCGGTGAAGAATTTTCTATCGTATGTGGACGCAAAATTCTACGACGGGACGATTTTTCATCGGGTGATCAAGGGATTCATGATCCAGAGCGGCGGGCTGACCTCCGACTTCGTGGAAAAACAGACCAGGGCTCCGATCAAGAATGAATCCGGAAACGGCCTAAGCAACCTGCGGGGGACGATCGCCATGGCCCGCATGGAAGACTTGAACAGCGCCACGGCCCAATTTTACATCAATCACGTCAACAACCTCTCCCTGGATACGTATAAATACGCCGTCTTCGGCAAAGTCACCAAAGGCCTGGATGTCGTGGACGCCATTGCCGCCGTGCCGACGGCCACCATCAAGGGCTACCAAGATGCGCCGCGCCAGACGGTCACCATCATCTCCGTCCGACGGATTGAGGGCAAATAGAGAGAATACGACTCTGCCCGGCCGGGAGAGCCGAGGGGAATGGGCTCCGAGAATCCTTTCCTTATTCATGGTCCGGCCGTGAGTGGAGCTGGAGAAAAACGACTCTAATACAAACGTAATAAATAAAGTGACAATGTATGGGCGGCGCTTAGGCCGTCCGCAGCCCCCGGGCCCCGGGGAACCAGTCCCGTCGGTTCCCCCCGTCGGAAAAGCCGACGGGGCCCCCCTCCGCTACGGGGGCTTTAGGACGGCCTAAGCGCCGCCCGAACGGGGATGTCATTTTAGTTATTGCGTTGATATTAGATGCCGTCGAAAGCCTCTCCGCCTCCGAAAAAATCGCCTCTCGGCGATACGATCTTCGCCATCGTTCATCTCATCCTTCTCATCGCCATCGTTGTCTATGCCGTCGTTTCGCTCATCCTGGGAAATGCCCGTCGTTCTGCCGTGATCCTGGGCTGCCTCGTCCTCTATTATGTTCTTGTCCTGCACAAGCCTGTCTTTAAGGAAATCGAGCGAAGACGGGCCAAAAAAATCCGCGGCTCAAAAAGGCAACCTTAAAAATGAACACCTCCAGAGAAAATGATGATCTTGGCTTTGCCTTTTGGCTGTCTGTTCAATAATATTGAAGGGACATTGAGCAATAATTTTTTTGGAACGAAGGCATAACGATGCGCGTTTTTAAAATCGAAGACCTAAGATGAAAAAACGGCGGTACCTGATCGGGGGAACGCTGGGAGTTCTCCTCGCGCTTGTGATCGTCTTCGTGTATTTTCTTTTTCAAAAAAAGCCGCCGGCCCCAGTGGCTCGCCAGGCCGGCCTCTCTCCCGCAAAGCCTGAAACCCCGCCTCTCACGGTCCGCAGGGAAATCATCAAAAAAGGGCAGACGCTGTCCGATATCCTCTCCGAATACAATTTTTCGCGGGCGGACGTTCATCAGATCAAGGAAGAGGTCAAACCCGTTCTCAACCTGAATAAGATCATCGCCGGCCATGAGATGCGTTTTTATGCGGATTCCGAGGGCAAGGTCCGGTCCATCGAATACGATATCGACGAGCGCAGCTATCTCCTCATCTCACCGAAAGAGGGACGTTTCGAGGCCGCGAAAAAAGAATTTCCGTTCGAGACGAAGCCCGCCTTCGTCTGGGGGACGATCGAGGATATCCTGATCAACGCCGTTCTTCAGAGAAACGAGAAACCCATCCTGGCCATGGGCTTGGCCGATCTGTTTGCCTGGGACATCGATTTTTACACCGAGCTCCGCAAGGGCGACTCGTTCCGGATGGTTTTCGAAAAAAAATTCCTGGACGGAAAATTCACGGGCTACGGCGAGATCCTGGCCGCCGAGTTCATCTGCCAGGGCCGGACGTTCCAGGCTTTCCGCTTTACATATCCTGACACCAAAAAAGCCGATTACTTCGACGGCCAAGGAAATTCTCTTCGGAAGGAATTCTTGAGGTCCCCGTTCCCCTATGCCCGGATCACCTCCCGCTTCAGCTATAGCCGCCTGCATCCCCTCCGAAAAGTTTACAGGGCTCATTACGGGGTGGATTATGGCGCGCCCGTGGGGACTCCCGTCCACGCCACGGCCGACGGCTTGGTCACCTTCGCCGGGTGGAACGGGGCGTCGGGCCGGATGGTGAGAATACGCCACAAGAACAGCTACGAAACCATGTATCTGCATCTCCAGAGAATTCTGGTCAAAGAAGGAGACCGGGTCAAAAGCGGAGAGGGTATCGGGACGGTCGGCTCTTCGGGAGAATCCACGGGACCGCACCTGGATTACAGGATCAAACAGGGAGGGAGTTACATCAACCCGCTGTCCTGGAAGTTTGCGCCGGTCGAGCCGCTCAGGCCGGAATTCAAAGAGGCTTTCGCCCGGGCCGTCAAGAATTATCTGATCCTGCTCGATGCTCCTTTTATCCGCTTCTCAGCCTGGTTTCGCTGACGGCCGAATTCAAACTTATTTTATGACTCCGCCCTTGGCTGAACCGCCGCTGCCGCTGGAACCGCTTGCGCTGCCGGAGCTGGAGCTACCTGACGTGCTCACGGAGTTCCCTGACGAGCCTCCTGAGCCGCCGGACC
>Ga0315274_10000454_pt1 | contig 64372 bp, 61 predicted proteins | sample YL17G02_20_MG_FD_203700 | JGI IMG/M metagenome (GOLD analysis project Ga0315274, IMG submission 203700) | Sediment microbial communities from Yellowstone Lake, YNP, Wyoming, USA - YL17G02_20 | ecosystem: Environmental > Aquatic > Freshwater > Lake > Sediment | place: USA: Wyoming | collected...
CGACCGCCTCGGCGAGTCGGAAGCCAGCTATCGCTATGACGCCTTCGGCGGCCTGCTCACCAGCGCCACGGCCCCTTACAACCTCTACGGTCCCTTCGGCAAGGAGTTCGATCCCGCCTCGGGCCTCATCTACTTCGGCGCCCGTTGGTATGACGCGTCGGTGGGGCGCTTCACCACTCCAGACCCGGCGCCTGGGGCCCTGCGGGACCCCCTAACCCTTAACCCCTACCTTTTCGCCAAGGCCAACCCCGTGAACTTCGTCGACCGGTGGGGGCTGCACGCGGAGGAGCCGGCCTCCACGTACACGCACGATGTGACGGCCGACTATCGGGAAGTCACGGCCACGACGTGGCTCGCGTCGGTCGAGGTATCCTACACCTCGGAGGTCTCCCGAAGCCCAAGGGAGGTGGTCCTGCACCATGTCTACCGGCATCGCCACTTGTACCAACGGATCGAGTTACGTTCGGAGCGTCGGGTACGACCGGACGGCTACGAGTATTGGGAGCTTGTGAAGGACATCGAGTACACCTACTGGAAAACGATCGAGTCGTCCGATGAATGGGAGACCATCGACCTGATCGGCCCCAAGCAGACGGAGCTTGAGGACACGGCCGGCACTGCGCGGCCAAGCTACGAGCACTGGCTGAATGCGTCCATGGCGATGGAGTTGAACCCCGATTTCGGTGTCGGGTCGGGGGAGGCATCTCCAACTCGTGGCGGGGAAGGCTCCGGTTCCTCCGCCGGCCAGGGCCTGGACGACTTCACTGCTATACTGGCAATAGGCGCCTTGATAAGCCAGGCGGACACCATATTGCTTGGACCGGCCGATGTGGCGGCCTTGCTGTATGTCATTGCTGCGGGTGTGCATATTGCCTCGGAGCGGCTGGCCGACCTACTCCCATTGGTCTTGGAGGCGGTCAGGAACAGACAAATCGAAGGTCTCACGAAGTCAGCGGCCCAGCACTTGGCCAATCTTCTTGGACAGTCAGTGGCTGGTCGGCCGCCTGAGGACAAGAAGAACCGCACCACCGAGAAATGGATTAAGGAAATCAAGGCCCGTCTCAGGGAGGTCTCGCGCAAGGCCGGGGGGGGACTACAGCAGGTGGCTGCTGTTGGCGTCAACAAAGGCCTTGCAAACCACCGGGTCACTCAGACCAGAGCTCGCAGAGATGGATCGGGTGTCGACTAGGGAGGCCTCGCAACCCTGATGACGCTCGGTCGGACTGGCTGACTCGGCCCTGGGCACTCTCGGCGAGTTAGGGTTGTGGCCGGCTGGTCTGCGGACCGTCCGCGCCGGCCAGGGAATGCGGCCTGGGGCACTGTGAGGAGGGAGAGACGTTAGCTGGCGCCGGCGGCGGCTTTCGGCGGCCTCGTCTCCCTGTGTCCTCTCACTCCGGGCCGTTGTCCAACAGTCGCTGCAACACCTGAGCGCATGCACCGTCGGCGAACGCCTCACGCGCCCGGGCCAGTCGATGCCGGGAGAGTTCCAGGCAAGGGTCAATCATAGCCTGACACCCTCCCGCACGACGTCTCGCAGGAAGGGCGAGGCCGACCAAAGCGGGTCGCACAAGACGGACTCCCCCACGATCCGCGGCGAAATGTAGACATCATGGGCCAGGTTCGCGTCAAAGGCGAGGTCGATGATCCGATCCACGAGGGCCGGAGTCCGGCGCCGGACTACAACGAAGACATCAATGTCGGACTCCGGCCGATCCGTCCCCTGGGCCTTGGACCCAAACAACCTGATCTCAAGGACCTCCGAACCCACGGCGCGTCTGACCGCTTGGAGAAAGGACTCCACCGCCAGCCTGTCGTTGCCCCTTAGCACGTCTAGAGCCGCCATCGCCCGACCACCTCGCTTCGCCTCCGCACCGCGGTTCGCGGGAGTCTAGTATGTGCGCGACGGGCCGTCCATCGCTCCGCGGGGGATTCCCTCTCGATGTCGCGGGGCCTCCACCGCGCGCGAGGCCTGTTCTCTCGCTTTCCGCGTCCCATTCGGAGCGTCGGGTGCGACCGGACGGCTACGAGTACTGGCGAAAGGCCGCGGGCTTCATGCTTTACGAACTGTTGCCGCGTCGGACTAGCTTCACCTTGATGCCGGCCGCGACTCCTACCTCGATCTTGCCGACTAGGGCGATGCCTCCCTTCCCGTTGATCCCAAGACTCAATTCGATCTCTTGAACAGCGAAGTCTGGCCCGCCCTGCACCTCAGGGTCAAGGGCAAGAGACTGAAAGTGGCTCAAGAAGTCGCGGAGATTCTTGGTGAGTTCGGTTGGGTCGACGTGGGAAATGCCGAAGACACCAGTAAAGCCAAGGCTAGGCGGGGCTGCTTTCTCTTGGAGCGTTGGACTATCCGGCACGGTCAACGACGTCCAGATTTCAATGGGTCTTGGCGAGGTCATGGCGAACTCCTCTCGTGACTCTGGCTATGCGGAGCCCTGGTCCCTATCGGTACAGGACCCTGCGGCATGGGACGCGAATGCCATTGCCATTCGCGCCCATGGCGGCCGCATCCTCCCAATGTCGGAATCCGCGTTGCTTGTCTTATCGCAGGCATCGCGGGGAGCAAACGAAGGCATGAGTCGTCGCAGGAGGCGAGAGTACCCGTGACGAAACGGGCCGGGGTTACCAGCATCGGACAGCGACGCAATCTCGGGCCTCCATTGTAGCTTCCTCCTCCTTCATCCCACCCAATCCTGCCGCCGGGCCTGCTGGTGGAGGCCTCGGAGATGGGCAGAGACAGAACCGCAGGCCGCGCTACCCGGGCCGCAAACCGCCCTACCCGCGCAGCGGGCGAGCCTGCCGCCGCCTCCCCCGAGCCCGCGGTGAGCCCCCGCGAGACCGTTCTCGCCGACATCAACCGCGCTGCCTCCCTCTCCGACCTTTTCGTCGGCCGCTCGGACCTGATCCGGCTCTTCTGCACCAGGCTTCAGGAGGAGCCCGAAACCCGGCAGGTTATCTTCTTCCACGGAGACGGCGGAAACGGGAAGTCAAGTCTCCTCCGGTTTCTGAGGGACAAGTGCTGCAAGCTCCTCCACCCGCATCACTGGCTCGAGGCGATAGCCCTCGCCGATCCCGAGTTCGTGGACAAGGTAGTGCGGGCCCCCGTCAAGGCCCCCGCCCTCTGGGCTGAGCTTGATCTGGCCGACCGCCTCCACGGTGAGGAGACCAGAAGCCCCCTCGGCGGCGTGAAGACGCTTAGGCGGGCCCTGGCCGGCAAGGGCTTGCGCTTTCCCGTCTATGATTTCGCCTACGCCTGCTACCTCAGGAAGGCCGGCCGGCTGACGAAGGAGGAACTCCAGAGCGGTCTCGGGGTCGAGGCGGCCGGTCTAGCCTCCGACCTCCTGGGCGCCCTTAGCCGGGCCCCCGGCGCCGAGGTGGTCGGCATCGTCTTTGAGCTCGCGGTCAAGCGCTTAGGCGGAGAGTTCGAGATCTGGAGAAGGCGCCGGGGGGTAGACAAGGCCTATCTTCAGGGCCTCCTGGCTCTGGATCAACACGGCCTCGGCCTGCGGCTACCAGAGCTCCTGGCCCTCGATCTTCTGGCCTCCACGGCTCTGGAGGACGCCCCCAAACGGGTCGTGCTCTTCATCGACGGCCACGAATGCCTGACGGCGCCTGAGTCCACGCCCGCGGCTTTCCAAGTCTCGAGCCGCGATGAGTGGCTCCGGCGCCTCATCAAACCCCTGTTGAGCCCGGAGGGACGGCGAATCCTGGTGGTCGTGGCCGGGCGCATGCCCCCGGACTGGTCGCGGGCTCTAGGAGACCACGCCATCGATACCCAGCACGTCCTCTCCCGACCGGTCCTCCATCTCAGCCCGGCCGACTCGCGGGAGTACCTAAGACGGCGCGGCATCACCGATCGGGCTCTCCAGGACGCCATCGTGACCTACACCCAGGTGCGCACCGGGGAGGTCCACCCGTTTTACCTCAGCCTTTGCGCGGACACGGTGGCCTTCGCCATGAGCCGGGAAGGCCGGGTCATCGAGGCCGATGAGTTCCGGCAGGTCGTCCAAGCGGCCCGTCGGGGGGAAGAGACGCTGGGACGCCTCCTGAGCCAGGTCGGAAGGGATTTCGCCACAGCCATAATCGCCTTGAGCGGTTGCCGGGGTTTCGACTACGACATCTACGCCGTCCTCGGCCGGGCTCTTGGCTTCCCGCCGGATCGGGCCACCTTCAACTCCCTGACATCATCCTTCTCTTTCGTCTGGAGAAGCGTCGACGAGCGCGGAACCCGCTACCGCATCCACGATCTGGTCCGCAGACTGGTGAGAGAGGCCAAGCTTGACGGAGAAGCGCCTGTCGTGGACCCCGCGACCCTGAGCCAGACTCATGAGATCCTCGAGGCCTACTACCGCTCCCGGGTTGCCTCAGGCTCCCCCGCCTCGATCGCCGACGCCATCTACCACACCTACCATCTTGAACCGGGACGGGCGACCGAGGAGTGGCTTGACCTGCTCCAAAGCGACAAGCCGCAGGGCGACTATGCCCTGGGTCAGGCCCTCCTGGCCATCCGCAGCGACATCGCTCCCGGCGAGCCACATCTCCGGGGGCGCGTGGCATCCGAGAGCGGGCGGTACCTCCACTTCCTCGCCCGCCATGAGGAGGCCGAAGCCGAGTTTCATACTGCCCTCCTCGCCCATGACGAAGCTCTCGCTCTTGCGCCGGCCGAGGCCAGGCTCCATACGAGCAAGGCCGACGCGCTCTGGCGGTTTGGCGATCTCCTGGCCGGGCTTTCGCGGCACGGTCAGGCCGAAGGCGCCTACGGTCAGGCCATCGCGGCTTGCGCCGAGGCCCTCCGGCTCGCGCCGGACGATGTCGAGGCCCAAAATAGCAGGGGCAACTCGCTCCAGTGTCTCGGCGAGCTCCTAGCCGGGCTTTCGCGGCACGACGAGGCGGAGAAGCTCTACACCCAGGCCATCGCGGCCTACGCCGAGGCCCTCCGGCTCGCGCCGGACGATGTCGTGGCCCACAATGACAGGGGCCTTGCGCTCCAGTGTCTCGGGGACCTCCTAGCCGGGCTTTCGCGGCACGACGAGGCGGAACAGCTCTACACCCAGGCCATCGCGGCCTACGCCGAGACCCTCCGGCTCGCGCCGGACGATGTCGGGGCCCACAATAACAGGGGGCTTGCGCTCCAGTGTCTCGGGGACCTCCTGGTCCGCTCACGACCCGACGAAGCGGAGGAGCTCTACTCCCAGGCCATCGCGGCCTACGCCGAGGCCCTCCGGCTCGCGCCGGACGATGTCGTGGCCCACAATAACAGGGGCCTTGCGCTCGCCAGTCTCGGGGACCTCCTGGCCCGCTCGCGACCCGGCGAGACGGAGAAGCTCTACACCCAGGCCATCGCGGCCTGCGACCAGGCCCTCCGGCTCGCGCCGGACGATGTCGGGGCCCACAACAACAGGGGTCTAGCGCTCGCCAGTCTCGGCGACCTCCTGATCCGTTCGCGGCCAGACGAGGCGGAGAAGCTATACACCCAGGCCATCGCGGCCTACGCCGAGGCCCTCCGGCTCGCGCCGGACGACGTCGTGGCCCACAATAACAGGGGCATTGCGCTCATGAGTCTCGGGGACCTCCTGGCCGGGCTTTCGCGGCGCGACGAGGCGGAGAAGCTCTACACCCAGGCCATCGTGGCCTACGACGAGGCCCTGCGGCTCGCGCCGGACGATGTCGGGGCCCACAATAACAGGGGCCTCGCGCTCGCCAGTCTCGGGGGCCTCCTAGTTCGCTCGCGACCCGACGAGGCGGAGAAGCTCTACACCCCGGCCATCGCGGCCTACGATGAGGCCCTCCGGCTCGCGCCGGACGATGTCGAGGCGCTGACTGGCAAGGCCCAGGCGTGCATCGCGGTGGGTCGGTGCCTGCCCGGATCCCGCTTGAGCAAGGCCCGTCTGTACTGGCTTCGGGCCAGGGAATGTGCTTCCCGGGCCCTGGAGTTGGGGCCGAACTACGAACCTGCGGATCGGGCCAAGCAGGATGTGGAGGAGCTTCTTGAAAACGTATCCGCCTCCGGTGATCTTCGATGAGGTTCAGCGCGCCGCCGCACTCCTGCGCCGGGCATCCAGCGGGACCTCCCTGCCCTGGTGAATGCCCGACCAAGCCAACTGCACGGAGAGCTTCACGCATCGCTCTAGGACGTCTCCGGTAGCGCGGCCAGCCACTGCTGGAGGTGAGTCGACATCTGGGCGGGGAACTGCGCAAGAGCCTGGACCAACTGTTCGCGGACCTCCGCGTAGGAGGCGGTTCTGAGAAAATCAATCTCGCGCTGCCGGGCATGAAGGAAATGGTCGCGGCAGTTGGCCAGAGTCTCGGGCGCCGGGTACGGTTTCCTCTTCTTGCTTTCCTTCGGGTAAGCGTAGACGGTGTAGAAACCGTCTACGGCAGCTCGCCGGCATACGGGACAGTCGCACAGATCCAGAACACTCCGCAGCCCGCTAATGCCCTTCGCCAGGGCATCTTGGACTTCGCCGGAAACCACTCTCCTGTGCAGGGCGGGAACGTAGAATTTGGCCGTAGGGAACCCACCCATCGGAGGGTCCACGCCCTTGCTCTCGCCATAGCCCGGACCGTGCGAGAACCCCCTGAGGCCCCAGTTACTGAGCACTCCGGAGAAGTACCCGCCATGCAGGTTGAAAACCCTTGCGCCGTCCGCGCTGAGGAGTTCAACGAGGCGGAGGAGGTTCGACAGGGTGAACGACGCACAGTCACCCTCGTCCAGGTCGTCGACCCATACTCCGTACAGGCCGGCGGAGCAGGAACGGAATGAGCCTGCGATGGTATCCACTACGGAACGGTCCTCCAACAGCGTGGGGTCCAACACGACCATGGGCATCAAGGGATGCCCCGCAGCCCTCTTCGCGGCCGCCTCGTACAGCCTGAGATTGGCGCTTATCCCGAGCCTGGGGTTGTCCGGGGTAATCGGAAAGTACGGCGAAATGAGGATACTAGGCTGCATCTTGGCCGCATTGAGGCCAAAGAATTCAGCGTCCTCCTCAAGGTCAGTCTTCAACGCGTTGAGTTGAAAGGCAACGACCGCGGCGCCAATGGTCTCCGCGTACCGGATCACCGTGTTGAGGTCCAAAGCCTCTTGGCGGTCGAGGCAACTCACGAACGGCTCGCCGTAGGCCTTGGCCAGCTTCAGAAGGCTTCTCCGAGGCCCCTTTGCGGGAGTCCTGCGGTCCGCCAACAGGGACTCCCACGGCAGTGAGAAGGCAGCCGTGTAGGGGTCGACCCAGAAGGGAACGCCCTTGACCGACCCCGCCAAGAACCCCGACACCCCTGAGGGCGCCAAGGCGACGATGTGAGCCGGAAGGACAACGAAGTCGAGCTTACCGGCATAGGAACTGAATGCGTCCTTGTCCTTGAATATCCCTAGACGCATGCCCCACTCAACCGGAGAGCCGTTTCGCATCGGCCGCTACGCCTCCGACGTTACCAGACTGAGGACATGACCGCGCAGGTCCGGAACAGCGTACCTGGACCGAGCGGCCGGCAGGACGAATTCTGGAACACCGCCATAGGCAAGCAAGACCAGCCCTACTCCCTGGGCCTCGAGATCGGACCTGAAAGCCTGAACCCGGCCGGCCAGCTTAGGCGGAACGACCAGGTACGATCTGTCGGCGCCCAAGAGGTATCGTTCGGCCTGTCGCAAGCCCCGGCGCCAATCGTTGAGCTTGACCTCGAAAGCCCAGATCTCCTGAGACTCCGTAACCGCCGCGACGTCCATAACGCGGCTCATGAGCGGGACATGGGATCTCGCTCTGCATCCCTGTCCATGCAGCCAGGCAACCAAGGTCGGGTAGTAGTCCTCTTCGGGATGCGTCTCATTCACCACCTAGCACTTCCTCGATCCTGCTCGTGCGCTGCTCGGCTGTTGGCCAGGCTATGGCCAGAGCGATGATGGTAGCCAGCACGAAGGCGAGATATGTCCATCGGATTCCCGTTCCGGGCACGAGGCAGTAGATGATGACCCAGGCCAAGTGGCTCAGCACCGCCGCAACGGCAATCCAGCGGGTTGTCCGCCAAGCGGCGTGGGCCTGTCGGCAGTCATACCTCAGGCCGGACACCTTCATGAGAGTCGCAACGAGCTGGTCCAGGTCGGCCTCGATGTCATGCCTGACTTCTCGGCGGGCAATGGCCATCTCGGCGATGCTGTCCGGAGAGCCCGACTCGCGAGGAGCGGGTGGCTTGGCCAGGGTCGCCATGGTAGGCCCCCATTTGTCGTAGAACGCGTCAAGCAGAGGGTAGACTTCGGTCGTGGAAACCTTCTGCCGGTAGGCTTCAGAGGCAAGGTCGGCCTCCCGCAAGAGCTTCGTGCTGCGGTTCTGCACGTAGCCCAAGAGGCTAATGAGAACGAGGGTAACGAGGCCCGGGATTAGCAGAAAAACGGCCTGGGTCACTGCCCCCGAATCGTCCATGCCGGACTCTACCTCCCCAGGAACCGATGGCGTATCGTGCTCTTCTCCGCGTAGTCAGGGTACCGCCTGTACACGTAGGAGATGAGGTCCGACAGGGGGCGCTGAGCGAAGGCAGCCTTGATGGTGCCGGCGGCCCGCATGGCCTCCCGGATCTCCGGGTCTGTCTGAGCGGAAGACATGAGTTTGGCGGCGGCCAGAGCCTGGCCCTGCGAGTTGAGTGAGAACACGGGCTCCTTGGCCTCCTGGGTCTCGTCGGCGGAAGCACCGAGCATGGTCTTTAGAGCGCTCTCACTCTCGACCACTCCTTCCGGCTCCGGCGGCCCCGGCACCTCCGACATGAGCCCCCGCTGGGAGAGGAACTCCAGGTCCCCGTAGACTTGGGACGAGAAGGGTCCGAAGTCGTAGGCCTCGAAGCCGAATACCTCCTTGGGGAGCACACGGTTCTCCAGCAGGATCCTCTCCAGCAGGAAGGCGAGCTTCTCCATTCGAGTTATGCCCTGGACAGGCTCGTAAGGTTCCCCCGAGGCCCCGGGGGCGGCCAGCAGCAGCATCAGCAGAATCCGTCTGGTGAGTTTCATGCGCGTCACCCCCGCCCCGTGGCTTGCCGGTGTCACTTTCGCGATTGGGCGGCTCCAAGTCCTGCCCGCACTCCCAATCGGCGCCCCAACATATCCCGTCATGACCCGCGTAGCACGCGCAACACGGCGTCACCCTGTCACCCTGTTGCCACCCCAACCCCGCCGGCCGTCCGTCCTCTCACCCCAACCCCGCCGGCCTTTCGTACGTAAGCCCAAAGACCTTCTCCGTCAACCATCCCCGGAAGGACTCGTTGTCGCTGAACAGCCGGAACAACTCGGTGTCGTCTCTGAGAAAGCCGTTCATGACGCGCGTGAGGGCCCTGTCGAGTTCGATCCGGGCGTTCTGCGTGTCCGAGTTTTGTTTGGCGTTCCTGTAGGCCCGCCGGACCCAGGAGAAGCTGGTCGACAGATTGGCCAAACGCCTTGAGAGACTCGGGTACAGAGTTGTCCCTCAGGGAGAGGCGGCGTGGTGCGTAACCTAGGGAGCGCGTGAACTGACGCACCGCGGCTCAGAGCCGCCGGTCGAAGCCCCCGCCAGGTTGACGTGGCCTCGGGTGTCAGCTTCAGCCGTGTGCCCGGCATTCGGGGTTGCTCCAAAACCGGGGTACGCTGCCGGCGAGGGGCCGATAGCGCTGGCCTACACGCCGTCGAGTATTTGGCGGAGCGCCGGTTCGAGCGCAGGGATGTCCTTGCGCACCACTGCCCAGACTAGGTCCAGATCCACATGGCCGTAGTCGTGGATCAACTTGTTGCGCATGTCCTTGATGTCTTGCCAAGGTATCTGGGAGTATCGTGCCTTCAGATCGTCCGGTAGGTAACTGACCGCCTCACCCATGACCTCGATCCGTCTGACGACGGCATCCTGCACCACTTGGTCCTCGTGAAAGGCGGCTGGGTCCATGCCCTCGGTGTACCGCCGAATCCGCTCGATGCTGTCCAGCATGTCTTGTAGGTACGGACGGGGATCGCGCGATCGTCTCATAGGACGGTCTTCCTTTCCGCCATCACCCGCTCGAGAACTGACGGATAGAGGCTCTTGGGGGTCACGACGTCGACCTCAAGGCCTAGGGCCTTCTTGAGTTCTCGCTCTAGACGAACCAGGTCAAGAAGCGACCGTCCGGGTTCCATCTCTACGAGTACATCCAAATCGCTATCAGGGCGAGCGTCTCCCCGGGCAAAGGACCCGAACAGAGAGGCCCTTACCACGCCGTGCTTGCGGGCAATGCTGACCAACTTACGGGTGTTGTCAGGTGAAAGCCGCATGGGCTACCCCTCCGACCGATACATTGGGGGCTTCGAGGTGCGCTTGATGGTGCCATTATACCCCAGGTAGTGTTAGGCCCGCTCGGGAGGCTGGCGGGCATCGCGATGTGCCCCCCCAAGGCCGTGCGCGTTCACCCCACCACCGGCCTTTCGTACGTAAGCCCAAAGACCTTCTCCGTGAGCCATCCCCGGAAGGACTCGTTGTCGGTGAACAGCCGGAACAACTCGGTGTCGTCTCTGAGAAAGCCGTTCATAACGCGCGTGAGGGCCTTGTCGAGTTCGATCCGGGCGTTCTGTGCGTCCGAGTTCTGCTTGGCGTTCCTGTAGGCCGGGTCGGCTGCCACGCGGTCGGGGATGTCCGTGGTGATGGCCCTGCGGACGCGGTCGCCGTCGCTCCACGGGAGGTTTCCGAACAGGTCGTTGAACTCCCTGAGGATGTTGGAGAGCCGGTCGAGCTCTGGTTCCGGCTTGCGACCGTCGCCGGCGACCGCCGGGGTGATCTCGACATCCTTGTCGGGAAGCTGGATCTTCATGGCCGCTTTCTTTTCGACCCGGTAGCTGTCCATGTCGATGGCTTCGAGGATGCCCTTGGAGAGGTCGTCTTCCACTGGCGCCGGCAGCTTGGGGACGAGGAAGTTGAGAAAGATGGAGAGCTTCTCCCACTCGGCCTTCGTGTAGGGCAGGATACAGGCCAGGAACCCATAGGTGCGCAGGAAGGCTTTGGCCTTGCCCTTGAACTCGACCTGCCCGTCCTCATCGAGGTCCTGCCTGTAGACAGCGACGCAAACGTCCAGGATGGGGTCGAGCCTGTCGCGATCCGCCCCGCCGAGGTAGAGGTCCACGAACTGGTCGATCTGTGCGGGCGCATAGACCTGACGGCCATCCAGGGCGGCCTGGAGGTCGTGGAGCTTGTTGGGGTCGGTCTCGCCGCTGAGGATGGTCGTGCGGTAGTAGTCGGCGAAGGAGGCCTGGATTCCGTCAGCGTGGTTCATGAAGTCCAGGACGAAGACATCGTGCTTCTGCGGGTGGGCGCGGTTGAGGCGCGAGAGGGTCTGGACGGCCTTGATGCCGGAGAGAACCTTGTCCACGTACATGGTGTGGAGGAGCGGTTCGTCGTAGCCGGTCTGGAACTTGTCGGCGCAGATGAGGAAGCGGTAGGGGTCCTGCCGAATCAGGTCGGCGATCTTGTTCGACGGGAAGCCGTTGAGGGAGGCCTCGGTCACCTTCGCCCCGCCGTAGTCGTGCTCGCCGGAGAAGGCCACGATGGCCCGGCAGGGGCTCTTGCGCTCGAGGAGGTAGTCGGAGATGGCGTGGTAGTACTGGATGGCGCGGTCCACCCCGCCCGTAACCACCATCGCCCGCGCCTGCCCGCCGACCTTGTTGAGGGCCAGCACCTGCTCGTGGAAGTGGTCGACCATGATCTCGGCCTTGAGCCGGATGGCTTGGTCGTGGCTCTCCACGTAGTGGCGCAGCTTCTTCCTCGCTCGCTTGGTGTCGAACTCGGGATCGTCCTCGACCTTCTTGACGAGCCGGTAGTAGCTCTCGACCGGCGTGTAGTACCGGAGCACGTCGAGGATGAAGCCCTCCTGGATGGCCTGCTTCATGGTGTAGCTGTGGAAGGGCCGGTGTTTGATCGGGCCGCCGGGCTGGGCGGGGGAGATGGGCTGGGCGGGGGAGCTGGACTGGGCCGGCTCGCCAAAGATCTCGAGGGTCTTGTTCTTGGGCGTGGCGGTGAAGGCGAAGTAGCTCGCGTTGGGGAGGAGCTTGCGGGCCTCCATGATGCGGTTGATCCGGTCCTCGTTGGTCTCGTCGTGCTCTTCGGCGCCGGCTACCGAGAGGGCCGTGCTGAGGGCCGCCGAGGTGCGCCCGCCCTGGCCGGAGTGAGCCTCGTCAATGATGATGGCAAACTTCCGGCCGCGGTGCTCGTTGCCGATGTCGTCAAGGATGAAGGGGAACTTCTGGACGGTGGAGATGATGATCTTCTTTCCGCTCTCGATGAGCCCGCGAAGGTCGCCGGACTGTCCGGCGTGGCCGACCGTGGCGCTGACCTGGGCGAACTGCTTGATGGTGTCCTTGATCTGCTGGTCGAGGAGGAGGCGGTCGGTGACAACGATGATGGAGTCGAACACCGGTGTGTCGTCCTGGCGCAACCCGATGAGCTGGTGGGCGAGCCAGGCGATGGAGTTCGACTTGCCGCTTCCCGCCGAGTGCTGGATGAGATAGCGCCGGCCGGGACCGTGCTCCCGGGTGTGGGCGAGCAGTTTCCGGACCACGTCGAGTTGGTGGAAGCGCGGCCAGATTTGGACGGCTTTCTTCCTGCCGGTTTTCTCGTCCTTGGTCTCGACGACTTGGGCGTAGTTCTCAAGGATATCGGTCAGCCCCTTGCGGGTGAGAAGGCGCCTCCAGAGGTAGTCGGTCTTGAGCCCGTCGGGATTCGGAGGGTTTCCCGCGCCGTCGTTCCAGCCCTGGTTGAAGGGCAGGAACCAGGAGCTTTTCCCCTTGAGATGAGTGCAGAAGCGCACTTCGTGGTCGTCTACGGCGAAGTGGACCACGCAGCGCCCAAACTCGAAGAGCTTCTCTCGCGGGTCGCGGTTGCGCTTGTACTGCTCCACCGCGTCCTCGACGGTCTGCTTGGTGAGGCTGTTCTTCAGCTCGAAAGTCGCCGCCGGTAGGCCGTTGATGAAGAGGCACAGGTCGAGGGCCCGCTCGGTTTCGACGCGGCTGTAGCGGAGTTGTCGGGTGACGCTGAAGCGGTTCTGGGCGTAGCGCTCCCCCGCCGCCGCGTTGCCGGGCGAGGGCGTGCCGTAGAAGAGGTCCACGTGGTGGGGCCCGTCTTTCACGCCCCGGCGCAGCACGTCGATCAGGCCGCGCTTGGAGATTTCGCCCTGGAGGCGGGCCAGGAACTTGCGCCGGGTGGGGCCATCGTGGTCGAGGTCGAGGGCCTCGGCCGCCTCGGGTTGGGTCGCCTGGAGGAAGGTGCGGAGCTGGATGAGGTCAACGCAATACTCGCGCTCGTAGTCGCCGGGGGCCCCACCGATCCAGCCGCTGCCGCCGTAGGGGGCAGGGGGTTCCCGTCCCAGGTCCGGCCGGGGCGCGCCCGGGTCACAGGGCAAACCTGTCAGGGCCACGCAGATGAGTCGTTCGAGGCCCTTCTCGCTGGTGTCGGTCGTCATGCCTCGGCCTCCTCGAGGGCGTCTGGGTCGGGGGCTTCGGTCTCTTCGGTGATGACTTCGGGAGAAGTGTCTGTGTCGTCGAGCGGCTCAGGTTCCTCGGCCTCCGGCGGCAACCGCGTCGCCGCCTCGCGCACGTCGAGCTTGCCGGTGACAACGTCAGAGATGAGGCGGGTGCGGAATTCGCGGAGGAGGGCGATCTCTTTGTGGGCGAACACCACACCACGCTTAGGCCCGGCAGTTGCACTCTCCAAGTAATGAGCGATGCGAGCCTGCTCGTCCGCCGGAGGCACCGGCAACTGAAGGTTCTGAATCCGCTCGACAGAGAGGCCTGGCTGAGCCGCCGACATCGAGTATTGATTGAGGTTCATGATTCGTAAAAGCTCACCAAACCAGATGAGACCATACGATTGGCGAGGATGGGCAACCACAGCATGCTCAGATGCCCAGAACTGCCCTCTCGCGTAGTTGACGTTCCCGCAGAGTGCTCCTTGTCGCCCGATCAGGACAAACTCGCCTTCATGGGTGTAGGCCGAAGTGAAGCCTCGGACGTTGTTGCCACCGTAGACCGGGTACCTGCCGGTATCGCTAATCGTGAGTGAAGTAATGCTGTCCCCGCTTCTGAGTCGGGCCATGTCCTTTACCCGAAGCACCCTCCAATGCTCCGGAACGTCCCCCAGCCACTCCACTCCCGAGGGCTTGAGGCGGACGTCCGGGTCGAGGCCGCGAGTCACGGCGCGGTGGATGATAGCCTGTCTCTGCTCGTGTAGCAGGGCGATGAGCTTCTGCTTGGAGCGGATGTAGCGCCGGATGCGCCGATCCACATGGTCAAGGAAGCGGATGATGGCGGATTGCTGGTCCAAAGGAGGAACCGCTATCTGCAATCGGCCAAGCGCCGTTTCCGAGATTGCTGGATATGCGACGCCGACCGAATTGGCGACAACCCGAGCCACGAAGCTGTCGCTCTGGATTGCGTACCCCAGATACTCCGGGTCAATGGTGCGGTCGGGAGATAGAACCGCGAAGCCGGTCGAGGCAATGAGGTCATTCGCATCTTCTCGGACGAACCAAACTGCCTTGAGATAAGTGCGAACCGTTGACACAATCGTGTCGCCCCGCCGTAGAACTCGCCGTGCTCGGGATGGGGCATCTCCAAAGGACGTGCGCTGGGGCTCCTGAACCAGTCGGCCCGGTCCCACCGTACCGATGTCGATGTACCGAAACCGGAAGCTAGGGTTCGTGTCCTCCTCAAGAGTCCTACCGTTAATGGTCACACAACGCTTCAGGGGCTTAGTCAGCCAATCCTCCGGCACCATCTCCAACCACTCCACGCCGGAGTCCCTGTAAGTGGGATAGGGCTTGATCTCGTGGATCATCGACCGCTGCCCCCAACGATCTCATCCAACAACCCCTCGGTCTCTTTCTCCAAGGCCAGGATATCGGCCCGTATCTCCTCGAGGGTGCGCATGGGCTGGGGCCTGTAGAAGTAGCGGGTGAAGCTGACCTCATAGCCGGTCTTGACGCTCGCGGGGTCGTACCAGGCGTCGGCGGCGTACGGGAGAACCTCGCGACGGAGGAAGGCCTCGATGCCCCCGGTCTCGAGCAGCGGGACCTGCTCCGTGTCGCGCAGGTCTGGGTCGGGCTCGTACTCGACCACGCAGCGCTTGCCGTCGACGGTCGCCTCGAACAGACCACGCAGCGGGTCGGCCTCTGTGCCGCGCTTGTGGATCTTGCGGATGACCGCCGGGGCCGACTCATCGCGCTCGGCACTCTCCTTGAAGGCCTTGATCTCCTTGGGCGTGTAGGCCTGGTTCGGGTCGATGCCCCTGAGCCGCAGCGGCCGATCGACGGTCACTTTCCAGTAGCCGAAAGCCGCGTTGGGGAAGATCTTGGATTGCTCATTCTCCTCGAACTTGAGGAAGGTGTCGCAGATGCGGTCGATATCTGCCGCCGATAGCTCGCAGTTCTTCTTGCCAAGGTTCTTCCGCAGCGGGGTAAACCATTGCGTGGCGTCAATCAGTTGCACCCGGCCGCGCCGATGCTCGGGCTTGCGGTTGGTGAGGACCCAGATGTAAGTTGCGATGCCGGTGTTGTAGAACATGTTGAGGGGCAGGGCGACGATGGCTTCGAGCCAGTCGTTCTCGATGATCCAGCGGCGGATGTTGCTCTCGCCCTGACCGGCGTCCCCGGTGAAGAGGGACGACCCGTTATGAACCTCGGCGATACGGCTGCCGAGCTGGGTGCCGGGCTTCATCTTGCTCAGCATGTTGGCCAGGAAGAGCATCTGGCCGTCGCTGGAGCGGGTAACGAGAGAGTACTCAGGGTCGCCCGCGTGCTCGATGATGAAGCGAGGGTTTCTGATGCCGTCCTTGCCGCCCATGCGCTCAAGGTCGCTCTTCCAGCTCTTGCCGTAGGGTGGGTTAGAGAGCATGAAGTCGAACTCAAGGGACGGGAACGCGTCGTTCGAGAGGGTCGAGTGCTCCGGCCCGCCGACGATGTTGTCGGCCGCCGCGCCCGCGTCCTCGCCCTCGCCCTTCAGGAAAAGGTCGGCCTTGCAGATGGCGTAGGTCTCGGCGTTGATCTCCTGGCCAAAGAGGTGCGCGGCCACCTGTTTGCCGTGTTCCGCGGCGAGCTCTTGCAGTGTCTCCTCGGCCACGGTCAACATGCCGCCCGTGCCGCAAGCGCCGTCGTAGAGCAGGTAGGTGCCTGATTCGATCTGGCCGGCGATGGGCAGGAAGATCAGCTTGGCCATGAGCTTCACGGCGTCGCGCGGTGTCCAGTGCTCGCCGGCTTCCTCATTGTTCTCCTCGTTGAAGCGACGGACCAGTTCCTCGAAGAGCGTCCCCATGGCGTGGTTGTCGAGGCCGAGATGCTTTACTGAGCCGTTGCCGTTCAAGACGGGGTTGGGGCTCAGGTTGACCTCCGGGGAAAGGAACTTCTCGATGAGCGTGCCGAGGGCGTCGGCCTTGGAGAGGCGCGGGACCTGGTTGCGGAACTCGAAGTTCTCAAGGATGTCCTGCACGCTGGGTGAGAAGCCGTCTAGGTAGGCCTCGAAGTCGGCCCTGAGTTGCTGCTGGCTGGAGCGGGCTTTCAGGTCGCGCAGGGTGAACTTGGAGATGTTGTAGAAGGCTTGGCCGGAGGCCCCGCGGAGGGCAGCGTCCTGATGCACGATGCCGGCCTTGTCGAGTGAGGCTTTCATGTCCAGCACGGCCTGCTGAGTGGGCTCGAGGAGGGCGTCCAGGCGACGCAGGACGATCATGGGCAAGATGACGTCCCGGTACTTGCCGCGTACGTAGAGGTCGCGGAGCACGTCGTCGGCGATCCCCCAGATGAAGTTGGCAATCCAGTTCAGGTCGCCGTTGCTGACTGAGTAGGCGGTCACGCGGGGCCCTTCCCCCTCTCCCCCAGTTGCGAGATGTGTCGTTTGGGCACGAAGGGATGGTTCTCCAGGTGGTTCCAGTATTCCTAGGGGAGGCGGACGGGTGCGGCGGAAGCCGGCGGCTTGGCGGTGACTGGCCGGGCTCAGGCCGCGAACCACACACCGGGGGGACAGGTCAACGGCGGGCGGATGAGCGGTGCCGCCTGGAGAGTCGGCTTACATCCGGCCGTTGAACCTCCGTGCTGGCCTAGGGCTGCAGCAGAGTCTTGTCCAGCAGCGATTTCCCGACGTGCCGGCACCCTGCCGACAGGTAGCCCCTGATCCTGTGGCTGGACTGCCTCCGCGAGAGTCGTGGGCAGGGATACGCGCGGAGGAGACGAGTCCGCCCCCCGAGTCCCGGGGAACCCCGGGCTAACCGCCAAAGTCAGACGCAGATTCAGCCTCTTCGTGGTCTCAGTCGTGAGCTTGGCCTCTAGGAACTGGCCGCCGAACAAAACGGGGCCAGGGTAAGCAGCAGCCGAGACATCGGCAGCGTGTCCGGCGTGCCCTGGGCCATGCCACCTACGCGACGACACTCTGCGAACCTTATGGACCCATGTGCGGCAGTCTCTGCACCCGGACCGGGGTCGACCTGTCAATTATGGTCCCGTCGCCGACCTGACCCTCGTTGTTCCTCCCCCAGGCCCAGACGGTCCCGTCGCCGCGGAGGGCTAGCGTGTGCCCGGACCCGCCGGCAATGGCGACCACGTCATTCATCCGCTGCACCTGGACCGGGGTCGAGCGGTTGGTCGTGGTCCCGTCGCCGAGTTGGCCGAAGACGTTCTGCCCCCAGGCCCAGACGGTCTTGTCACCGCAGAGGGCTACTGTGTGGGAACCTCCGCCGGCAATGGCGACCACGTCGCTTATCCCCTTCACCTTGACCGGGGTCGAGCGGTCGATCGTGGTCCCGTCGCCGAGTTGGCCCTTGTCGTTCCGCCCCCAGGTCCAGACGGTCCCACTGCAGAGAGCTACGGTGTGATATTCCCCGCACGCAATGGCGTCCACGTCGCTGATCCCCTGCACCTGGACCGGGATCAAGTGGTCGGTCCTGTTCTCGTCGCCGAGTTGGCCATCCTGGTTCTGCCCCCAGGCCCAGACGGTCCCACTGCAGAGAGCTACGGTGTGATAGCCCCCGCCCGCAATGGCGTCCACGTCGCTGATCCCCTGCACCCGGACCGGGATCAAGTGGTCGGTCCTGTTCTCGTCGCCGAGTTGGCCATCCTGGTTCTGCCCCCAGGCCCAGACGGTCCTGTCACGGCGGAGAGCTACCGTGTGATAGCCCCCGCCCGCAATGGCGTCGTTCATCCCCTGCACCTGGACCGGGGTCGTCAAGCACACGGTCGTGGTCCCATCACCGAGTTGGCCGTAGCGGTTCCATCCCCAGGCCCAGATAGTCTCGTCACGGCGGAGGGCTAGCGTGTGCCCGAACCCGCCGGCAATGGCGATCACGTCATTCATCACCTGCACCTGGACCGGGGCCAAGCGGCCGGTCGTTGTCCCGTCACCGAGTTGGCCGCCGGAGTTGTTCCCCCAGGCCCAGACGGTCCCGTCGGCCGCGACCGCGAGGCTGTGCTCCGAACCCGTCGCCAGAACGGGCCTCGCTGGCAACTCGAACTGGACAGCCCCGTCGCCGGAACCGCCCGGATTGCCGCTCGGGCCGGTGTTCTGGCTACCGCTCTCCGCCCAGGTGGGTTGTTCCGTCCCGGCGTGGGTACCCAGCCAGAACGCACCCCAGGCGGTTACGGCGAGGGCCGCGACCAAGGCTGGGACTGCCCACAGCCAGCGGGAGCCCGCTCTTGTGGAGCGGCCCGGCTGGCCCGGGCGAGCCCCCCGCCGGGACCGCCACTCGAAGAGCCAGTTGATAGCGAGGTTCGAGACGACGCCGACCGCCATCTGTACCCAGTAGCCTACAGTGAAGTCGACCACAACGACCGCCTCCCGAGAGAGCCCTGGCAGTATGCGGATTGCCTACAAACCGACTAATAATCGGCACCTAACCAGCGCAGCGAACGCTGCGTCTGTGCTGACGCGCTGTTAGAGGCGGAGCTCCTAGTGCCCTTCACGCTCCTCTGCCAGAGCGTCTCTCATCCGTTCAACGAGCCACCGACGAGGTAGGAACCGGCGAGGCACGGTTTCCGTCTCCAGACTCTCAGCGAACGCATCCCGGACTTGATCGCGAGTGACAAGACCGAGTTCAGACAGGTTGTCCGCACACTCAAGCGCAAGGTTTGCCAGCACCGCGTAGTAGCGCGCGAGCGTGTGTGGAAGGACAAGGAAGCACGCGCGACCGTCTGAACTCCCGCTGAGTTCGCCGCTGCCATCATGAACCAGCCTGTCGTTGCCCCCGCGGACGTAGCCATCCAGAATTGCGGTGTATGAGCGATGCGTAAACCGTGACAGGCTGGCGTAGTGTTTCGCGAGTCTGTCGGCATCGTCAGCGCTGTGAGTCCTGACGTAATCGCGGTACTCCCGGTGCGGCACGATCTCATCCGCGTACCACTTGGCTAGTAGCTGGTCACTCTTCTCATCAACTGCATTGAAGAGCGCTGCGAGATCCATGGTCTCGACCACGTCACGAAAGAGCCTGCCCGCAACCCTGTGCTCCTTGCGGACGAGCGCCTTGAGACAGTCACGCAGGGAGTCGAGTGCGTCCATGGCAAGAAGCCACACGGCCTTTTCACGAGTCGTGTCCGAGATGACGTAGTGGTGCTGGTCGGAATTCAGCAGTCGGTAGAAACGGATCAGTAGCGCCTCGGCCTCACGCACGAACTGCTCCTGAATGCCGTACTCGTATGGCTCCTCGAAGGCCTCACGCGGGTCGCGTCCCCACACAAGGCTTGGCATGCCGTGTCCACCTGCCGCCTCTAACAATGATCGCTGTCCGCACAACACGCCGTTGGCTCACCTGAAAGGCTCGCGGCAATCCCCGTACTACCAGTGACTTCGGCCGGATCACCGACTTATCACGGGGTCTCATGCGGATCGGCCTAAGAACCCCCGCATCGCGCCAAACCCCAGCCGCTGCCACCTCCGCCACCCCAAGGGCGGCGCGTTCACCCCAACCCAGCCGGCCGTTCGTACGTAAGCCCAAAGACCGTCGTGCTCTCGACGGCCGCCCGTGCCGCCGGCCACCGGGGTCCCTTCTGTCGTTTGGGCACGAAGGGATGGTTCTCCAGGTGGTTCCAGGATTCCTAGGGGAGGCGGGCTGGGGTGCGGCGGAAGCCGATATCTGGCGGCCGACGGCTGAGCTGCTCAGCGGCGGCGGTAAAGTCCTCCTGTTGCGGCCAGTCGCTGGGCGTCCGCTGCAAGAACGCGCCACCTTTCACGGCGCATCCTAACGGGTGGCGGCTCAGCGGCGCCGGGGCTGTTCTTTCGCAGGGTGCGCCAAGCCGACTGCGTCCGCTGGAGCCGCTCGTTAGGCCGACGATGCTAACTGTGACCCACATTGACTTCGTAGGGTAAGTAGAAGGAGCGAGTTCCTCATCTGTCACGGCCCCCCGGTAGAGATTCACACTCACTGCCTCCGGGAGAGAATCATGTGGATGGCTGAGGAACCTTTGTTGCTCATTGACCCAGGGCAGCTATCAGACCACCGATGATTGCTCCGATGAGGGCCGACACAAGGGTAGCTTGGACAATAGCCGAGTTCTCAGTCTCATCTGCCGCGAAGTCCATGAACCTTAGTTGGGAGTTTTGATCAGGGATACTGCTTGGCAACATGTGTTCCTTGAAGTACTCGTCCAGCCCCACAAGGATTGCCCCGCGCTGCAGAGATCGAGTGGTTTCCTCCTCTCGGTTCTGCGCCTCTAGTTCGAGAGCGGCAATTCCCTGCAAGGCAAGGTGCATGTCACCGAGGAGTCTCCGAATCTCACCGGCTGATTTGCTCAGAAGTCGTGATATGGGATTCAGTCTCAGATGCTCGGCCAGTGCTTGGCCCAGTCGCTGGTTCAGGGTGTGGAGGAAGGCAATCCTGTCGTCGAGTGCGTGGCGAACGATCCTAACCCCGTAGAAACCCTCCAACCCCCAAGACATGTCCTCGAGTAGGTACTGGAGTACCCTTTCAACCGGTGTGATAGCCGGCACCGCCACTACCAAGTCTCCCCGCACCGTCTTCACGGCGGGCGCTCTGCTCTCCGCCAACGACAACTGGTCGCCGATTGGGGCAACCGATAGGATATATATCTCCGGGTGAATTGGCGTGGGCCCTATGCCCTCTGTGCGCGCCCAGAGCTTACTCTCCGCTAGGGTCTCTGCCAGAAACTCGCGTGCAACTTGCCCCACATGCGTGGGAAATGGAACCAGCTTTACTGGAAAACATGCCAAGAAGATGGCCCCATTGAAGTACAGTGTGAACTGCTCTGGAGACCTGGACCATGCGGAAAGCTTGAACAGCTTGTCCTGTTTATGCTTCGAAATCATTACACGCATCTTGATGAATTCACTGAGAGATAGCGATGAGACGCGGGGCGAGCCATCTGATGCAACGACACAAGGCCAGAGCGTAAAGGCCAGTTCGCCCTTGAGGAGGTCTTCCTGCTTCGGGGACACTTCCATGACGTGCGGGGACTTGGATAACAGCCCAAAGAGCTCTTGCAGGAAGTCCATTGTTGGCGGCTTGCTGTCTCGGGAGAAGAAACCTCTGCTGAGGTCCTCGTTCAGCTCGAGTCGAAGATAACCTGCTTTGGCTACGTACGCTTCCTGAACTACCGCCTTACCATCAAACTGGTCCGGCATGTAGTCACTGTCTACCAGAGTCTCGGCTTCTTTCTTCATTATCTCTCTCTCCATGGGCTAATCTCGATCTTCCTCTCCTTCGCTGAACTAGCTAGGCGATCTGCCTCAGAGCAACCTGAGAGGAGATCGCAGGTCACGTAGGGCCCCCACATTAGGCCAGCGAATTCCCAACCCTTGCCTGCCCGGTGGTTCGCCAACCGCGAGCCAGCGCCTGCCGGTTGCTGGATCGTCGCTCGATAGGAAGGGGCCGCCGGGTAGCCCATGGCCGCAGGCTGTCACGTCACTGGGTGGGCAACGAAGCAGGTGACGGTTCCACGCACCATGCGTCGGCCTAACGACGATTCGACCGACCCGCATAAGATACGAGACGCCGATTCCCTGTCCGCATAACACGCCGTTGGTCCACCTGAAAAGTTCGCGGCAATCCCCATGCTACCAGTGACTTCGGCCGGATCCCGACTTATCACGGGTTCTTATGCGGATCGGCATAAGAACCCCCGCCCGTGCCGCCGGTCACCGGGGCCCCTTCTGTCGCTTGGGCACGAAGGGATGGTTCTCCAGATGGTTCCAGGATTCCTAGGGGAGGCGCCACCTTCCGCCTGTCCTTTTCGGGCGTCGGCCACTACGCCGGCGCGGGAATCGTCCAGGGGGAAGGGCGACCGTCCGTTACCCCTCCCCGCACCCCAGCCACCCCGCCGTCCTCGCGCCGGAGCGGCGGAGGATGGCATTACACTGTCCGACGTGGTGTTGGATGTGGCGGATCTGACCCAGGATCGCATGAGCCAGTACTCGACGTAGAAGACGACATGGTAGATCTGCTGCCAGAAGGGAGGACCCTGGCCGTCCTCGAGCCAGAGCTCCTCCGGGCAGCGATCCATCACTCTGCGCAGCGAGGTCGATCACGATGCTCCAGCAGCTTTTCCAGGGTCTGCCGAGGTGTCCCGAACTAGCGTTCGTGGGGGAACAGGAAGGTCCTCCCCCTTGGCGAACACTCCGCTGCCGAGACGCCCCGGGAGGGTCGCACGAATTGGTGCAAACGCCTCTTTGCCCGAAGTGCCGTCACGAGGCCCGGAAGGACAGTTGGATCTGCCCCAATTGCGGCACCTACGTAGAGCAGCCCGGAGCCTTGGACCTGAGGGGATGGGAACGACCTGAATGGGATTCTGGAAGGGCCCTGGCATCGCTAGCTCTCTACGTCCTTGTCGCGGTTCTTCTCAGCCTCCCGTTCGGTCCCGTTCGCGACGAAGCAAGCTTCTACCTATTCAGCGCAGCGGCTCAAGCCCTTGCGGCCGTGTTCGGCCTGGTCTGGGCAGTCCTGGCCTTGAGCTCCCAGGTTGTGGCCACCGTCTATGAGGTCTCCCCGGTGTCTGTACTGGCGCACGACGAACAGACAGGGATCCTCACCTGGGCGTATGTCATGGCAATCGTGCTGTGCCTTCTCCAAATTCCCTTGAGTGACGGTACACGCTCTAGTTGGGATGACTTCGCGGTCATTGCGGTCGTGGCTTGGGTTCTCTCGCAGACAGTCGGCTTCATCGACCGAGCCCTGACGCTATTCCGGCCAAGCAGGATGGTGAGGGAGCTTCTCCTCAAAATCAGCCCGAAAGCCCTCGCGGAGGCCGAGGAGTTTGAGCCGGCAACCGGCAGTTGGGGCCTTCCGTTCCTTAAGTCGGACCCCTTTGGTCCTATTGTGAGGATTCTCACGAGGCTGGCGGAACGCTCTGAAGCCTATGAGTTGGCTGCCAGCTTTGACGCGCTAGCGATGAGCCTGCATATCCGGTTCCCCGAGTTGCCCCCTGAGGCCAGGACTCGGGCCATTCGCTGGGTGTGGCATCGACTGGCAGACGTCCCTAAAGGCACGGGCGACACTGAAAGGGCTTCCCATAGCGGCCTCGCCTCGGTGGTCTGGCTCTTGGTTATTCGTTTCCGGAATGAGGCCGCAGAACTCCAGGTGTTGTTCGACTGGTGCCTCGCCGTGTTTCTCGCCGCGAGACGAGAGAACCTCGTCCAAATCTGCGCCTTCTCCCCCGCGTTGAGCTTGGTCGCTTGCGGGGCTCTGCTGTATCGGCTGCAGCCTGATCGAGCGTCAGCCCTGCTGAGGGAGGCCTATAAGCGCCAGCGTGTCCTCGAGGCGTACACTCTCATCAGTCAACGGGATCAAGAAGGCGCACTGCTCGCCGCGTATCACAAGGCGATTGAGGCTCTGGCAGATGGCGGGAAGTAGAGGGATCTGGTCGCAGGCCGCAGAAGCGGAAGCTGGAGGGGCCAGGGTGTCATGCCAAGCGTGCCCGGCGCGACCAAGAAGGCTCTCGACCGCTGGATGAGGCTGCGTGAGAAGGCCCTCGCCGGGTTGCTCCCCGCGGAGGAAGCTGAGTTCTCGGATCTCAGTGAGCTCCTGCGGGCGGCTTGCATCGGCATCTCTCCGACCTGGCTATACCTCGAAACGGCCAGCTTCCCGTTTGAGGTCGCCGACCAGCAGGACTACCCCATCACCCTGTCCATGGATGTCGCGGGTACGCCCCGAGAAGTAACGGTCCTCGTCCTCAGCCGGATACTCCCCTCGGATTCATCCTGGTCGCCGGCCGAGCTCCACATCCATACAGATACTTCCGACGGCCACTCCACCCCGGCCAACATCGCCACCCTCTATAGTAGCGCCGGTTGCAGAGTCGCCTACGTCACGGACCACAGCGACGGCATCGCCTCTACCCGGGGGCCGAAGTAGAGGTTGGGACATTCACCTATGACGAATTCGGCTACCCCATCTTCACGGCGGCCGGGCACAGTCTAGCCTACGGGGTGGCCAGCCTCATGGGGCTCACGAACCGGTTCTACACGCCCCAGGGGGAGATTGACCAGGTCCTGGCCAACAACACGTCGGGCCCCTCCTCCCCCGCCATCGCCCACCCGTACAACCTCCTCTACACCTGGACCGACTGGACCGTTCTCAGGTACCGGGGGATGGAGCTCATGGCCGCGTTTCAGTCGAACTTCGCTGACACCGCCTCGCCCATGGTGAAATGGCGGGCGGAGCTAACGAGGCTTCTCTCGAACACCTTCACCTACGGGTACTTCGCCTCCTCGCGGACGGGCGGCGACTACCATGGAGGGGTCACCGGCACGGTACCGACCTATGTGACCTGGCTGCGAACGGGCAGTTGGAGCAGCAAGAGTTCCGTGGACAGCGCCATCTACGATGGGCGGACTGTGGCCAGCAAGATGGGCGGCCTGGGCTACATGACCATCGCCTACAACACGACCACCAAGTACGTCGGTGACTGCCTTACCGGTGTGCCGACTAACTCCACCCTCAAGCTGACCATCACCTTCAAGCCTGTCGAGTCAGGCACATACACGATCAAAGTCTGGCGGAACAACAAGCAGACAGAGGTTTTCACCTACACGGGCTCATACACCGGAGGGAACACCTACACCCCGTGCAGTAACTATAGCTTCACGTTCCCTGGCGGGTCCAGCTACTACTACCTCTACATCTCTGGTCCCGACTACATCTACTCGAGCCCCATTTTCATCAAGAACTGAGGAGAACGATTGGGCGGTGGGGCGGTCTCCGGCGAGACCGCCCCGCTAGGTCGGGAGGGTTACTGGATGAAACGTTGGGTGAAACGTCGGCGCGGAGTGTTGGTCGGCGGGGTCTTGTGGGCGGCGGCCGGCATCTGGTTTAGGCTCGCGGTGGGGCAGACGCTCAGCATGGGGCCCTATGTAGGCCGGCCCGTGTACTCCGAGTTCATCGACCTCATGAGAGCCGACTGGACAGGCATCGCGAAGTTCTTCTTCCCCCCGATCGCGCTGGGCAGCGACATCCTGGCCTGGACGGTGGGAATCGTGGTCTGGCTCTTCCACCCCGTCGGCTGGCCCGACCGTTTCGCCCTCGGACGGCTCCTGGCCCCCCACCCCTCCCTCGACATGGCGGTCGCCATTTTCGGGAGCGTCATCGGCGGGGTAGTCCTCTGCGCCGTCATCTCCTTCCTGGCGCGGCTGATGGGGAAGCTCCCGAGCCGGCCTAGGTGACCACTCTGCCGGCTCGAGCCCGCTCTAGTTACACCCCGGCAGTTCCGGGTCGGCAAACGTGTAGGCCTTCTGGGGATAACAGTACCGGTGAGCCAGAGAAGGGCACGGCCCCGAGCGCCGCTCTTGCCGCTGCAGGGCGCTCTCCGGCGGGACCGCCCCGCTAGGTCGGGAGGGTTACTGGATGAAACGTTGGGTGAAACGCTGGCGCGGGGTGTTGGTCGGCGGGGTCTTGTGGGCGGCGGCCGGCATCTTGTTCACGCTCGCAGTCGGGCATTCGCTAAGTATGGCGTCCTACTCACACGCGCCTGTATACTCCGAGTTCATCGACCTCATGAAAGCCGACTGGGTGGGCCTCGGAAAGCTCTTCTGGCCCCCCATAGCGCTGGGCAGCGACATCCTGGCCTGGACGGTGGGGACCGCGGTCTGGCTCTTCCACCCCGTCGGCTGGCCCGGGTCGGCCCTCGGACATCTCCTGCTCCCCCACCCCTCCCTCGACATGGCCGTCGTCATTCTCGGGAGCGTCATCGGCGGGGTGGTCCTATGTGTGGGCATTTCGCTCCTCGCTGGCCTGTTCGGCAGGCTCCCGAGCCGGCCTAGGTGACCACTCCGCCGGCTCGAGCCCACTCGCGTTGATCCACGACCATGGCACGATGGCCGAGACATACTGCGTCGACTGCGCCTTTGGCGGTAAGCCTATGTGGGTGGGCTACATGACCATCGCCTACAACACGACCACCAAGTACGTCGGTGACCGCCTTACCGGTGAGCCGACCAACTCCACCCTCAAGCTGACCATCACCTTCAAACCTGTCGAGTCAGGCTGTCGCGGACAGATATCCAGTCGGAGAGGTAGCGTTAGGCGGATCCTGAACCCTCTGGAACCAGGGGTTGGTCGCTCCGCCCAGGGCCGCGGGGCTCCGGTGACTCGCCACCGGCCGGGAACCAGACGCTCTGGACCGCACATGACGTCGTCTCGGCCACGCTAGCCACCCCGCCTTCTTCCGGGCTCGGCCACCTCGAGTTCATCTACCAGGCCCGCAGGCGCGCCCCACTCGCCCTGCACGACCGCTCCTGCACCACCGTGCCCACCCGCCCGAGGGGTGACCCGTAACCCCGCCCCCGGGATGAGGAACAGGGCCTCGATGACCAGGGCGACGTAGGAGAGGAAGGCCAGCGGCTGCCCTAGCTTCTGCTACCCCGAGTAATCTAGCGCCTTGACCCGGGCCGGCGCCGCCACTGTCCTCGGAGGCCGGCTCCCGGCCCGGGTTCCAACCCCTGGCAGGGCTGGATGCTGGAGGCGCGAACTAAAAGGCCAGGCACGCAGGAGGGAGGGCTACAAATGACTACGGCAGACTGGATGAAGGAGTGTTGGGACCACATCAAATCCCGGGAGATATGGCGCGTCATACTCCCGGGGACACACAACTCGGGCGTCTTCTCGGCCTGGAACACGATCGCCGTCAGGAACCAGGACAAGAACATCGGTGAGCAGCTTGATGGGGGAATCCGAGCTTTCGATATCAGGGTAATGAAAGGGCATGGAACGTACGTGATGCATCACGATATCTACTACCCTCCCGACGACTCGCAGCATCTCATACCGGCCCTGGACCAGATAGCCGCCTTCGTTGCCGCGCACGACCATGAGGTTCTCGTCATCAACCTGAGCGCGGGCGCCGGAAGCGACCTCACGGTCGACGACTACCCGGGCGTTAGACAGACCGTTCTGGATCGGCTGGAGTCCAAGCTTATCGCCTGGAACCCGTACGGTTCCTATACTCTCGAGAGCATCCACGCCACCGGCAAGAACATCGTGCTCATCTCAGCGATAGGTAAAGAGCCGGGAAAGGAAGTTTTGTTCTGGGACGCCGGTGAGGACTTCATGAAGAGCACATGGGACGGCTTCCAGTCCGATTTCTGGATCACGCCGGACGAAAAAATCGGGCGCCTCAAGCCTCACGTGTATGACGGACTCAGGAATCCGCCCAAGCGGTTCCTTTGGGCGGATTGCGAGATCTGGACCATCAACATCTACAACGCGGCATCCGCGTGGACTAACCCCAACCTCCCTTCCTGGTTCAAGGAGTGGGCGAGCGACAGTCAGGCCAGCGGCGCCATGAACATATTCGGGGTAGACTTCTTCGAAGCCCCGGACAACCAGATTGTGAACACGATAGTTGCGCTGAACGGGGCGAGGTAGCGGCTCACGGCGGCGTGTCGCTGAGACAGCGCTTAGCAGCGCAATCGGCACGCTGCCTAGTTATCTGAAAGGGGGCGGTCATTCGTCCGCCAGGGCCAAGTCTTAGGCACCAGCACCCGTGCCCCCGCCCCCCACATGCCTCCTGAACGCTTCCACCACCGCCGCCTGACTCTCGGCCCGGAAGGCCTCCCAGGCCTCGACCCACTTCCGCGCCGTGTCGGTGAGCCGAGGCCCCGCCCGACGGCCCTACCGCCGTTCTGTTCCAGCCAGGCCTTCACGTGTAGGCGCATTGGTTTCCCTCCGGCAGACCGTGGCCACGCGACGCCCGACGACGGCCGCGAGCCAGCCGCCCAGGGCGCCGGTGAGGAGCGAGGCCACCACGGCCACGGTGAAGGCGTCACCCCGCAGCGAGAAGAATAGCAGGGCGTTCGTGGCCGCGCCGCCCATGTTCCCCAAGGCCCCCGCCGCCACCGCCCACGCGAGGGCGGCGAAGCCCCGCTCGCCCGACCTGGGGGCGACCCGCAGCCCCGCGCCGGGGATGAGGAAGAGGGCCTCGATAACCAGCCCCGGGGCGATGTAGGAGAGGCTCCCCGTCGCCACACCCGCCGACCCGATCCACAAGCACGTTCTGCATCCTCGGCGGGGTAAGCTCGCGATGACAGCGCCCCTTCCTGGTTCTGGCCCTGCTTGGGTGGGTTTTGGGCGAGTTCGTCTTCCAGCCGACCTACGAGTGGATGAAGGCCAAGTGGCTGGAGCTCGCGAACTGCCCGTACTGCAGCAGTCTCCTCGGCCAGGACATCGCCCTCAGATACTACACATGCTCCTACTGCGGCTGCGGCGAACTCGCGTTGATCCACGACCATGGCACGATGGCCGAGACATACTGCGTCGACTGCCAAGGATTGAAGACTATCTACAGAAGCCAACTCCGGGAGTGATTGGCATGGCTCTCAGAGTAATCGCGACGTCACTCGCCGAGTGGGCAGTTCTCCGCTTTGCGGTAGGATACGTGCTCGCGGCTTTAGTGTACTCAGCCTTTGGCGGTAAGCCTATGTGGGTGGCGGCCTACAACGCACTGGCCTTTGCGGCCTACCTAACTTATGCCGCGCTAGGCCGCGGCGTGGCGCGAAACCCGTTTGTGTGGGGCGCCATCAGGCCAGTCAGTGTAGCCATGGGAGTGGCGGCTCTGGCGGTGTTTCTCTTCGCGCGAGGGCCCCATCTGGCAGAGGTGCCCGGTCGCATCTCCGAGGTACTGGCGTTTTCCACACATCCGGGCGCCGTCACCATGTATCTACTTGCGCCGATGAAGGAGGAATTGCTCTACCGGGGGATACTTCTTCGCCGACTAGCAGCGGCCTGGGGCTGTGGCCCGGGCTCTTGGTCTCGAGTGTCCTCTTTGGGCTACTCCATCCCGATCCTCTTCAGGGCGCGATTGTGGGCCTTTGGCTGGGATGGATCTACTCGCCGAGGTTTGGAGGTAATCTGCTACTCCCAATTATGGCTCACGCCGCATTCAATCTAACGGCGATTCCCACGGGGCCGGTACCCGTCGATTTCGGCTTCTAGTGCCGGCTGCGGCCTCCGGGGGCCAGGGCCGAGGGCGATCGTCCGCTACCCCTCCCCGTACCCCAGCCACCCCGCCGTCCTCGCGCCGGAGCGGCGAAGAATGGCGTTACACTGTCCGACGTGGTGTTGGATGTGGCGTATCTGACCCAGTCACCCTGGCCAGGTAGTCGTTCGGCCTTTGTCAGATGGTCGGGCGACCTCCGGCCAGCGATCCAGCACTCCGCGCAGCACCTCGAAGCATGGATCCAGGTGCCGCTTGAGGATGGAGACGATAGCGGTGCCCATGGCCCAACCTCCCGTGTCTTCTGGGGTATGCAGCGTCAGTCGAGCTGGGCCTGGCCGCGACCACCCGGGCCGAAGCCGTCGACACCTCCTCCCACGCCTCTGCCGCCACCCAGGCCTGGTTCCTGCAGCTCGATGCGGTCAAGGGTGAGAGCCTGGACGCGTAAGGCTACGGCAGCCGGGCGAAACGGCAAGGGACCCGGAGAGACGGCCGGCGGGTCGGCCGGAGGTCTTCTCGACAGGCAGGACCTCACAATCACGAAGTCCGTGGACCTGGCCACGCCCAAACTCATGGAGATTCTGGCCAAGGGCAGCCACATCAAGACAGCCGTTCTCTCGCTCTGTGAGCGAACATCCAACACAACCGTTGAGTACCTCAGGATCACCATGACCGATGTGCTCGTCCCGTCGATGAACACCGGCGGTGATTGTGTCTCCGGTAGGCCCATCGACACCCTCACCCTCACCTTTGCCAAGATCAGCGTCCAGTACACCAGGCAGTCCTCAACCGGCGCTGGTCTATCCGTCAACTTCAACTGGGACTTCGGGGCAAACCGCGGCTTCTAGCACACCCGCCTCAAACTGACGCTCCCAGAGCAGACGGTAGAGTTCGCTCCGAGCCAGTAGCCTCTGCCGTTCAAGACGGGGTTGGGGCTCAGGTTAACCTCCGGGGAAAGGAACTTGTGGTTCCAGTATTCCTAGGGGAGGCGGGCGGGGGCGTCACTGACCGCAAGGAGCCCGAGCCCTGCCGCCGCCAGGTTCCGACGGCATCAGCGCTTCGCAGGCGCCACCGGACTTCCGGAGAAATGAGCGGTAGGCAAAGCTTTCCAGCGACCAGGGCGGGGCCGCTAAGCTCCCGCGCGTTAGACCACCACCAGGTGATCCACTTATCGAGTGCCCAAGTGATTCTTCCCGTTAGGGTCACTTGCGAGGGGGGAGAACCATGTCGCGGTTTGGCGGAAGCTGGAGCGAATCCAAGCTCAACTGTGTTGAAGATTACGCTCGCAGATACCTGCAGGTCATGCACAACCAGCCGTGGGCCAACTTGCACTATGTGGATGCATTCGCCGGCAGGGGCAAACAGGCTCTCACGAGCGAGGCAGAACCAAATCCAGACGCCGCCAAAGCTGAACTGCTCTTCGGATCAGAGACTGACAGAGCAGACACTGAGGGATTCCTGGAGGGCTCGGCCCTCCGAGGACTGAGTGCCTCTGCCTCCTCTTCCCGGAAATTCGACCGGTTCATGCTGATCGATGCTCACAAACCATCGTGCCAGGAGTTGCGGGCAACCATTGAGGCCGAGTACCCGGAGATGCTGGACACCGTTGAAATCCGGTGTGAGGATGCAAACGTTGCCCTTAAGAACTACCTTGAAAGGGTGGACTGGCGCGCAACGCGCTCCCTGGTGTTTCTTGATCCGTTCGGTCTTGAGGTGCAGTGGAGCACAATCGAAAAGCTTGCGAATACCGGTGCCTGTGATGTCTGGTATCTGTTTCCCCTCGGAGGCGTAATCCGAATGATGACGAACTCCGGGCAAGTACCTGATTTGTGGCGTGCTCGCCTCGATGAGGTGTTTGGTACGCCGGACTGGTACCAGGAGTTCTACCGAGCGACTCAAGCATCGCTCTTTGGTGACACCGCCGCCCTGAAGGATGCATCCACTTCGCATGTTGTGGATTACATCCGGCGGCGACTGAACACTGTGTTTCCAGCTGTGTCAAAGGCCGGAGTGCTCAGAAACAGCAAGGGCTTCCCGCTGTTCGCGCTCATATTGGGTGTGGCAAACCCAGGCAGGCCGGCACAAGAAGCAGCCCTCAGGATAGGAAACCACCTGGTAAGGAGGCTGTCTGCGCCATGACCGTAACGACCATTGAATGGACTGAGGTCACATGGAATCCCGTCACAGGGTGCTCGAAAGTATCCCCCGGTTGCCTGAACTGCTACGCCGAGCGCATGGCCAGACGGCTGCAGGCTATGGGGCACCCGAACTACCGCGACGGTTTTGCTGTTCGCATGCACCGCCATATGCTCGAGGCGCCCGGGCGGTGGCGGAAACCCCGGATGGTCTTCGTGAACTCAATGGGTGACCTCTTCCATGAAAGCGTGCCGTCCGACTTCATCCGAGACGTCTTTCGAGTGATGGAGAGCACCCCGCGTCACACGTACCAGCTGCTCACCAAGCGCGCCGAAAGGCTTGAGCAGGTGGCCCCTGAGCTTCCTTGGCCGGAAAACGTCTGGATGGGCGTTACTGCTGAGGACAGCGAGCGACTCCCTCGAGTGGACAGACTGCAGACGGTGCCCGCAAGAGTGCGGTTCCTATCGATCGAGCCACTGCTAGGCGCACTGCCCTCACTAGATCTTACGGGAATCGACTGGGTGATTGTCGGTGGAGAGTCTGGACCTGGATCCCGTCCGATGCGGGAGGAATGGGTCCTCAGTATCCGTGACCTATGTCTCGATTGCGGAGTCCCGTTCTTCTTCAAGCAGTGGGGTGGAACTCGCAAGAAGTCTGCTGGGAGGGAGCTCGAGCATCGCACCTGGGACCAGATGCCGTGCCAGGCATAGTGGGCCCAACTCGCGGATCTGGTCGTCAACATCCGCAGGGACCGTGGGGTGGGGAATCCACGGCCGGTGTTGACACCCCTCATCGTCATCGACGAGGCCCATCTCCTCTCCCCGGCCATGCTCGAGGAGATTCGCTTCCTCACCAACTTCCACATGGACTCGGCCTCGCCCATGGCCCTGTGTCTGGTCGGCCAGCCCGAACGCAGAAACAAGCTCCGCCTGAGGGCCTTCGAGGCCATCAGCCAACGGGTGACCTTGCGCTTCCACCTCGGCGGACTGCCCGAGGCCGAGACCAGGGCCTACATCGGCAACGCTGGCGCGGAGTGTTGGTCGGCGGGGTCTTGTGGGCGGCGGCCGGCATCTGGTTTAGGCTCGCGGTGGGGGAGACGCTAAGTATGGCGTCCTACTCACACGCGCCTGTATACTCCGAGTTCATCGACCTCATGAAAGCCGACTGGGTGGGCCTCGGAAAGCTCTTCTGGCCCCCCATCGCGCTGGGCAGCGACATCCTGGCCTGGACAGTGGGGACCGTGGTCTGGCTCTTCCACCCCGTCGGCTGGCCCGGGGCGGCCCTCGGACATCTCCTGCTCCCCCACCCCTCCCTCGACATGGCCGTCGTCATTCTCGGGAGCGTCATCGGCGGGGTAGTCCTATGTGTGGGCATTTCGCTCCTCGCTCGCCTGTTCGGCAGGCTTCCGAGCCGGCCTAGGTGACCACTCTGCAAACGTGTAGGCCTTCTGCCTGTTGGGCCTCGAACTGACGCTCCCAGAGCAGGCGGTAGAGCTCGCTCCGAGCCAGTAGGTCCTGGTGAAGGCCGACATCGCAGCCGCCGGCGCCATCGAGGACCACCACCCGGGCCGCCCTATGGGCCAAGGACACGTCGTGGGCCACCACGAGCACCGTCGCCGCGCCGGCCATTTCGACTACGGCCGCCTCCAGCAGGCGACGCGACTCGGCGTCAACGCTCGACATGGCCTCATCGAGAAGCAGCACCCGGGGCCGGCGCAGGATGGCCCGGGCCAGGGCCAAGCGCTGCTTCTGCCCGCCCGACAGGTCGTGACCCATCTCGCCCACCACGGTGTCGTAGCCCCGCGGCAAGTTCATGATGAAGTCGTGGGCGTTGGCCGTCCGGGCCGCCCACTCCAGATCCTCCTGGCCCGCCTGGAGGCCGAAGGACAGGTTGGCCGCTACCGTGTCCGCGAAGAGGAATGGGTCCTGGGGAACATAGGCCACCAAGCGCCGGAAGACGTCCCCCGGGATGCGGGCCACCGCCTCGCCGTCCAGCCGGACCCGCCCATTCGAGGGGTCCTCAAAGCCCAGGACAAGACGCAGGAGGGTCGTCTTCCCCGCTCCGCTCCGGCCCACGATTAGGGTGAGATCGCGCGGTCCGCAGGCGAAGCTAACTTGCGACAGCACCGGCCGGCCGGGCGCGTAGGCGAAGGAGACGTCGTCGAAGGACAGGCGACCTTCGGCGGAATCCGGGTCGCCGGCGGCGCCAAGAACGGCAGCGGCCTCCGCCACCAGGGCAGTTCTCTTCGCCCCGGGACCCCCCGCCTCGGCGCCAAGAACGGCGGCGACCTCCGCCTCCGGCATGGAGGCAAAGAGCTCGTTCATCCGGTCGACACAGGCCAACCCGGACTGGACCGAGATGATGGCGTCGGCCGTGTTCTGGACAGGGTCGTAGAGGTAGTTGAGAAGAGCCCCGAAGGCCAGGTACCACCCGAGGGTCATGCGTCCGGCCATGACCTCCATCCCGCCGAAGAGCATGAGGGCCACCGGGGCCACCGCCCCCAGGACCAGGGCCAGCACCCGCCCGACGGCGGCGTTGAGTTCGGACCGCCCGTCCAGGACCAGATACTCCCGTAGTCTCTCACCCAGGCGGGTGGCGGCGTAGTCCTCGTTTCGGAAGGCCTTGATTGTCTCCGCGTGCACCAGAAACTCTTGTAGCCCCCGGGTGTAGCGAGCGTAGGCCCCGCGAGCCGCCTGCGCCTGCGCCCGCACGCGCCGGCTCGACCAGACCGTGACCAGGGCGTAGAGAGGAATGACGGCCATGGCCAGGAGGCCCAGACGCCAGTTGATCCAGAGCACGGTGGCCACCCCCACCGCGAATGTCACCACGCTGACGCCCAAGTTGTAGATGGCCCCGGTCAGGGAGGCCTGCAGCACGTCCATGTCGCTGGAGATGCGGGCCATCAAGGCCCCCACTTGCTGCCGGCGGATGAAGCGCACCGGCGACGCGAGGACGCGGGAGAACAGGGCCATGCGCAGGTCCTGGCCCATGGTGACCCGGAAGAGTACCAGGAAGAAGCTTCGCAGGTAAGTGAAAACGAGCCGGGTGCCAAAGAGAGCCAGGAAGAAGCCGACCAGGGCGTAGAGCAAGGTCACGCTGCCCGACGGGAAGACCCGGTCGACCAGGTAGCGGGTGATGAAGGGCATCGGGAGCTGCGTGAGCACGGTGATCCAGATGGCCCCCAAGCCGAGCAGAGCCTGCCGGCGGTGAGGCCAGGCCGCGCTGATAAGACGCTTCACTCTCGTTCCCTCCTCCGCCCCACGATCCTGACCCATCCCTCGCGCAGCAGGGTGCGCACAAGGGGGTCGGCAAACCCGGTCCGGCCGTCGATGGCCCCGAGCAGGCTGGCCGTGCGCTCCGGGATCTGTCGCAACCCGCCGTCGTAGGGGTCGCACACCACCGCGCTCACGCCAGCCGGGCCGCCCGAGCCGCCCGCGCCAGCCGGGCCTCTGAAGTAGAGGCGCAGCATGGGATGGGCGGCCAAGAGCGGGGCATCCGCGGCCTCGGTCGCGCCGATCCGACAGGCGGCGCAGAAGCTTTCGGCGCCCCCCTCAAGACCCCCGGCCCGAAGGCCGCACTCCAGGCACGACTGAGCCTGTTCGCCGCGCCGCCCGGGCAAGGCCGCCCCCAGCATGGTCGCGCTTGTCCCCGGGGCGACACTTGTCAGAAGCCGCAAGGCCTGCTCCTCCGTGGCCCGCGTCGACCCGGGGGCGTCGCCGTAGGGGCAGGCGCCCTTCCCCACGGGCAGGCCAAGGGTGGCGACCAGTGTCGCGGTCTCGATATCGTCGACGGCCATCAGCGGGCTGATCAAGGCCACCCCCGAAAGCGGTCGCCTGGGCACGAAATGCTGGGAGACGCGGCCACGCAAGCGGCCGAGAAGGACCCAGCGCAAAAGGTCGGTGTGGGTCTCGCCCCGGGCCAGGACATTGAACCCACGCTCCACGGCGAAGTCGACCACGATCCGGCCCTTCAGCCCCCCGCAGTGGTTGCAGACGCGGCCGGGATGGAGCCTGGCCCGGGCCACCAGGGCCGGCAGGTCGGCCCCGGCCGCCTCGGCCAGGGCAATGCGGTGCAACTTGACCCCCAGCCGCCGGCAGAGGTTCTCGCAGGCCTCGGCGTTGTCGTCACTGTAGCCGGGCACGCCCTCGTCGACAAAGACCGCCTCCACCTGCCGCTCGGGCACCCGCTCGCCGAGCAGCCGGGTCAGCAGGAGCAGGGTCACGGCGCTGTCCTTACCGCCCGAAAGCGACACCAGCACCCGCTCCCGCGGCGACAGAAGCTCGTACCAAGCCAGGGTGTTGCCGACACGGCGGGTCAGGTCACGCTCAAGACAGTCGCCGCAGACCCGCTCCACGGCAATGTCCCCGGGTCTGAGGGCCAGCGTCGAGGTCAAGGCGGCCGGCTGGCCGCAGTAGCGGCAGGAAGGCGCCGCCGGCGTCGGGGGAGCGGAGGTTTCGTGGAGAGGGCGCGGACGGCGGTCGGCCTGCGGTATCGATGGCGAGTGATCCGCGCACCCCAGGGCCGGCAGGAGATCCAGCAGCTCCGGCGGGAAGCCACCCCGTAGCGGCCGGATCTCTAGCCCCGGCAGCCTGGCCAGGGGGGTGTCCTCGCTGACCGGGACGCCGGCCTCCAGCGTGAGGGCTAGAAAACCCAGGGGGGCCAGGCCCAAAGCCCGACCCAGCCGCCCTACCGTCCAGTCCCTGGGGGGCGTCAGGCGATACGTCGCCAGGCCCAGGCGCAGATCAAACGGCTCGCTCGTCACCCGCCGGTCCCTCCCTCGGTCTCCCTACTACCCGCCGCTCCGCGCGCGGTCCGCCCTGGGTCCCCCGCCGCGCCGACCCTCCGGCGTCGTTGGGCCGTGAAAACGCGAGGGCAGTGAGGCGGCGGTTCGTCGATCGAACCGGTCAGGCTGTGCACGGTCGCCTTGCAGCCGTAGAGGCACATATCCTCGTCGCAGGTGGCGCAGGGTTCGAGCGAACTCGGCCCGGTGCGGCTAAAGGCGTCGAAGACGGGGGACGTTCGCCAGAGTTGCCCGAGGTCGTCCCGGAGGGCGTGCCCGACGCGAAACTCGGGTCCCGTCAGCAAAGGACAGGAGTAGACCTGGAGATCGACGCCGACAAAGAGGAAGCCCCGCCCGCCCTCGCAGTTGAAGTCCCGCGGTTTGGCGAACGACGGCTCGACGACCGGGGCGCCTGTAGCCATGAACCGCCGCGTCATCTGGGTCAATCTTGCGGTCGTGCGCATGCAGCGCCGGAGGTCGAGGTCGAACTCGGCCACCGCCCGGCCGGCGGGTATCGTTGGCAGGCAAACGGCCTGCGCTCCGTGGGCCCGGGCGAACTCGACCAGTCCCGGCACGTCGTCTATGTTCTCGTAGTTGATGGAACTCAGGATCGACACGGCCCCTCCGGCGGCCATCAAATCGCGCACGGCCGCGCGGGCCTTCGCGGACACGCCCTCCCGTCCCGCGAAGCTGTCGTGATAGCCGGGGTTACCGTGGATGCCGACACAGAACCGCACCAGCGGGGCCAACCGCGCGATCCGAGCGGGCGTGAAAGTCTGAGCGTTGGTGAAAACCCGCACCGACAATCCGGCCTCCAGGCCGAGGGTGATCATGGCCTCCAAGTCGGGGTGAAGGAGCGGCTCACCGCCGACAATCTCCAGTTCGTGGACACCCAATCTGTCGAGAATCCCGACCAGGGCGGCGAAGGCGGCCAGGGACATCCGCCTTTCGTCTCGCGCCGCGTAGCAGTGGCGGCAGCGCAGGTCGCATTGCTGGCCAATAGCCACCTGGGCCCGCCACGGCCGGGCCAGGCGACCGGCCCTCGGTATCGGGGGCGCCTCCTCCCCGCCCAGGCCCATCTGCCCCGTCCCCGGGCTTGAGCCCACCTGCCCCAGGTTTGAGAACGCCTTCCCCAGGTTTGAGCCCACCGGCCCGGCCTCGGAAGGCGCCCCAGCCGCCGGCTCGATGCCGCCTAGGGCAATCATCCTGGCCGTTGTCTGCCGGGCGGCCGTCTCGAGTTCGGCCTCGGGCAAGGCGAAACGAGTGGCCAGGCGACGCGCGGCCTGGCGCGGGGTAAGACCCTCGGCCAAGGCCCGGACGAAGGCCGCGGACACCGGGGTCATCAGGCGCGAACGCAGGCGCTCGGCCGGGTAGGTGCACAGGTAGCCCTCCAGGGCCGGCTCGTAACGCAGCTTCAGGCGCCGGATCAGGTAGGGTCGGTCAAGAACGTTGTCAACCTCCGCTGTCGAAGCACCCATAATTCTCCTCCTACCGGGGCGGCTGCCTCCCGACGGGCACGCGGGAGGTCTTCTTACGGGCAACCGACTGTGGCGGTCACCCCATGCGACTGCGACCTTGCGAGCGGTTACTGTATGCCTCCGATGGTGGCTTCGGTCAGTCCGGCGATCGGGCCGATGATTGGGGTTCCGGCATTGAGAAGCGCGTCCACGTCAATCCCTCCCTTCCGCCATAGTTCTGCGACTCGCCGCCCCGGTAATCTCTGATGTGAGCCAAAGCCAGAAGGACAGCCGCTGTTACCGTCTGGCTCAGCCGGCACAAATGCTCCGGAGGGATCGCGGGACTCCCTCCCTCGCGCGTCAAGCGGGCCACGCACTGCTTGCAGAAGGCCCGGGCCCAGCAATTTCGACAGGCTGAGCCCGTCTTGGTGGTCGCCGGCAGCGCCGCCGCGGCGGCGCCGACCTCCCTCGCCAAATCCGCGGGAGAGGAAGCCTCGTCGACGCGGGCCAGAAGGCGCTTGGCCGACGAGACGGCCCGGCCGGGCAGCGCCGGTTCGGCCCCATCGAGGTAGCAGGTGTAGAGGCAGCCATCCCCATCCAAGGTGGCTGACACCGGCCAGACGGCACAGAAGTCGAGGTCCCAGGTTCGCTCGCGGAGAGTGTAGAGCCGCCGGGCGACAAGGCTCAGCCGGGCCATTGGCGATCGGGTCGAGCCGGGCGAGACCATCGAAGCCGTGACCCCGCGGGCGTCCGGGCGGCTGGCGAGGACGCTGTCCCACGCCGCCTGGGCGAAGGAGTCTGTGACGGCGGGCCAGTCACCGGGCCTGAAGTCCACCGCGTCGTTTCCGGTCGCCAGGACGGGGGACACCTCGGCGTAGTCAAAACCCATGCCGGCTAGAGCCTCCAGAACGTTGGTCACGCTTGCCCCGCTCTCCAGGTGCGGCCGCGTGTAGGTCGCCTCCACCGACACCGTGGCCCCGCTCCGGCGCAATTGATCGGCGGCGGCGAGGGCCCGAGCCAGGGTAGCGCGGCCACGCCCATCGGGCCGCAGCCGGTCGTGCAGGGAGGCGGGACCGTCGATGCTTAGGGTCACGGCAACCTTGTGACGCACTAGAAGGTCTAGGGCGGTCGGGGTTAGCCTGGTCCCGTTGGAGATCAGGGTGAGTTCAAGGCGACGGCCCGCCCGCCGGTGGTCCTCGACGAGTTCGCACACGGCCCGCACGACGCCAAGCGCCAGGAGGGGTTCGCCGCCGAAGAACTTGATCGCGATGATGGATGGAAAGGCGGTCAGGACCCGGTCCACCCAGCGGGCAAAGGTCGATGGCGACGGCTCGCCGGGTGCGGACGGAGCGGGGTCGCCGGGTGCGGATCGAGTTGGCGCCCCGGAGGGGTGAGGGCTGAGGGGAAGCGGGTCTCCGCAATGCGCCCCCGTGGGGCGCCTGACGTAGCAGTAGCGGCAGGCCAGGTTGCAGCGGTGGGTCACATTGGCCACCAACAGCCGCGGAGCGGTTGTCACGGCCGGCTCGACGGGAGAGAGGGCCGTCCGCGCGAGAGCGGGGTCGACTCCGGGCGACAGGACTAGCTCGGAGTCCGCGGACGCAGTAGGCAAGCGCGACGGGTCGACGGCCACGGCAGCCAGCGTATCGGGAAAGAAGGCGACCGCGTAGTCTCCGTTTCTGACAACAACCCCGTCCCGGATGCCGGCCAGTCGAATCACCCGCCCCTCGGAAGGCACGCCAGCGCATGGAAGCATTGGATGGGGCGACCGTGCTAACCCGACTGTAACATGCCGTGATGGGGTTGCCAATCGCCGAGGACGTGGGGCTCACGCCGCAGCCGCCGGCGCCGCAGCCGGCGCCCCGCACCGCCACGACCGGCGCCCCCACGACCGGCACCGCCACGACCATTGTCCCTTGGTGCAATCCACGGGTGGTTCCTCAGGTCCAGCTCACGTTCTTTCCATGGTTCATGGCGACACCCCATTGCCGGGAGGTACCCTGGAGCGTAGAAGCCGCCCCCCTCCGCGACCTCCTTGGGGGCCTCTACCTCCTGGCGGGCTTCCTGTTCTTGGGCTACTGCTTTCGTGTCGCGCGCAACAGGGGAACGCTGGGCCAGTACTAGTGACTTCCTTAGTTTCGGAGGTGTCGAAGATGAAATGCTGGTAGACATGGAGGGCGCCCCCGTTCCGCGCGAACGGCGCGAAGCCCCCGTTCTGCGCATAGACGGTCTCAGCAAGGTTTTCCCCCGCCGAGGGAAACCCCCGGTCAGGGCCGTCCAGGATGTCGGTCTGGAACTCCGGGCCGGCGAGATCGTCGGCCTCCTCGGTCCCAACGGGGCCGGAAAGACCACCATTATCAAGTGCGCTCTCGGTCTGATCCGGCCCACGGCCGGTGACATCGCCATTTGCGGCCACGACGTGCACACCCGGCACGGCCAGGCCATCCAGCACGCCAGCGCGGTGCTCGAAGGGGCTCGCAACGTCTATTGGCGCCTGACGGCCAGGGAGAACATTCGCTTCTTTACCGGGCTCCACGGTCTCGACTACCGGTCAAACCGCGCCTACTGCGAGGAGCTCCTCGAGCGCTTCGGCCTGGCCGACCGGGCCAACGAGCCGCTCATAAACCTGTCGACGGGCATGAGGCAGAAGGTGGCCGTGGTCTCGGCTCTGGCCAAGCGGACCCAACTTGTCTTCCTGGACGAGCCCACCCTGGGCCTCGACGTCGAGACCTCCCTCGAACTCCGAAGTATCTTGCGCGAACTGGCGACCGAGGGACAACGGGCCATTGTGGTCTCCAGCCACGACATGGACGTGATCCAGGATGTTTGCCGGAGGGTCATCATTCTCAAGGAGGGTCGGGTGGTGGCCGACGATACGGTCGAAAGCCTCCTCGGCCTGTTCCGGACCCGCTCCTACCATCTCGTGCTCCGGGACGGTCCGAGCCCCGATCTGGCCGGGAGGCTGGGGGCCGTGGCCACGAACCTCAGCCTGGGACGTCGGGGCGCCCAGACGGAACTCAACTTCACTCTCCCGTCGGCGGAGGGGCTCTACACGGTCATCGACATTGTGCGCCAGGCTGGGGCCGTGATCGAGACCATTGCCCAGAAGGAACCAGACCTCGAGGAAGCCTTCCTTCGGGTCATTAGGGGTGGTGACGCGGCGTGAACCGTTGGGTGGTCCTCCGGGCGGTCGTGGCCAAGTCGATCATTGAGCTCCGGCGCTACGTCTTCAACACCATTTCGGGCCTGGTGACGATGTACGTCGTTTTCTTGCTGCTTTTCTTCGGGGCCCGCTCACTCGGCCCGGCCTTCAGCGCCGGGACCGGCCTTGAGGGTCTGGTCGTCGGGTATCTGGTCTGGATGATGTCCATCACGGCCTACCAGGACCTGGCCCACACCATCGCCAACGAGGCCGAGGTGGGGACTCTGGAGCAGCTCTTCCTGACCCCGACCGGGTTTGCCTGGATGGGCGGCTCGTACATGATCGGCCAGTTCCTGGTCAACCTGCTCTTCACCGCGATCCTGCTTCTGTCAATGATGCTCACCAGTGGGCGGTGGCTCCACCTGGACCTCGTGAGCCTGCTGCCCCTAATCCTGATCACCATCGCCGCGTCCTACGGCTTCGGCTTCATCCTGGGAGGTCTGGCTCTGGTCTTCAAACGCATCCAAGCGCTCTTCCAGATCCTCACCTTCGGCCTGGTGGGTTTCGTCGCCGCCCCCATTGCCCAGTACGCCTGGATGAAGCTTCTGCCCCTGGCTCTGGGTAATCAGCTCCTCAAGCGGGTCATGGTTGACGGCCTGCGGATTTGGGAGCTGCCGGCCGGGGATCTGCTCCTGGCTACGGGCGTGGGTCTGAGCTACCTTCTGATCGGCCTCCTCATCTTCGGCTACTGCCTCCGGGCAGCCCGGAACAGGGGGATGCTGGGGCACTACTAGACCGCCGCGGCCCTAGGGCACGAGCCGACCCCGCGTCACGTCGACCAGCCCGCGGTCGGTGAGCTTCAACTCGGGAACGGCGGCCAGAGTGAGGAAGGACAGAGCCATGAAGGGGTCGAGCGAGGCCGGCACGCCCCAGGACCGGACCAGGTCCCCCAAGCGCCCCAGGCCCTCGGCCACCTCGGTTAGCGGTCGGTCGGACATCAGGCCGGCGATGGGCAGCGGGAGCACTTCGACGACCCGGCCGTCCCGAACAGCCGCCAGTCCGCCGCCCGCCTCGGCCACGGCTCTTACGGCCACGGCGAGATCCGTGTCGTCGGCCCCGGCCACCACGATGTTGTGGGCGTCGTGGGAGACAGAGGAGGCCAGGGCGCCGCGGACGAGCCCCAGACCGCGGACAAACCCCTTCCCGATGCGGCCGGTGCCGCGGTGTCGCTCGACCACGGCCAGCTTGACCACACCCGCCGCCGGGTCCGAGCGCCAGTAGCCGCCCTCGATGGGAAGGTTGAGCCGGGCTTGCCTGGTGACAATCTGGCCGGGGACCATCTCGATGACCCGGGCCGGTCCGTCGCCCGCCGGAATCAGGAAATCGGCCGGGGTGACCGGACGCACGTGGCAGGTACCGACAAGGAGGCCCCAACCGCCTACCCCTTCCCCCTCCGGCAGTGGCTGCCTCGGCGGGGCGAACCCGGCCCGGCCGCCCTCGGCGACAAGCTGGCCGGCTACGTAGACTCGGTTTACACGGAATGAGGCGAGGTCGTCGAGGACAACCATGTCGGCGATGAAACCCGGGGCCAGGGCGCCACGGGGGGCCAGGACCCCGTTCACCGCGCCGGCCAAGCCGGTGGGGTCGGGCCCACCGAACCTCGGACGGTCTAGCCCGAAGTACTCGGCCGGGTTGATGGTGGCCATGCGGATGGCCGTGACCGGATCCAGGCCCGCGGCCGTCGCCTTGCGCACGAGGTGGTCGAGGTGGCCCTCCCGGAGAAGGTCGGCGGGGTTGCGGTCGTCGGTCACGAGAAGACAGCGCCGGCTGTTGGCTGGCGTGACAACGGGAAGCAGGGCTTCGAGGTCGCGGGCGGCCGAGCCCTCTCTGATCATGAGGCGCATCCCCAGGCGCAGCCGTTCTCGGGCTTCTTCCGGCGTGGTGCACTCGTGGTCCGAGCCCAGGCCGCTCAAGACGTAGGCCGCCAGGTCGGGGCCTCCCAATCCCGGGGCGTGCCCGTCGACCACCTTTCCGGCCGAGCGAAAGAGATTAAGCTTGGCCGCCATGCCCGGGTCGCCACTCAAAACGGCCGCGACGTCCATGACCTCGCCCAAGGCCACAACGCGGGGTTCGCCCATGAGGGTGGCCAGGTCGTCGGCGTCCAGGGCGGCGCCGGTGTCGTCGAAAGGCGTGGCGGGAACGCTGGAAGGCAGGCCCCAAAAGACGGCCAGGGGAAGGTCCTCTGAAACCCGGAACATGAAGCGGAGCCCCTCCAGACCGCAAACATTGGCAATCTCGTGAGGATCGGCGACCACGGCCGTGGTCCCGCGGGGAACAACGGCGCGGGCGAACTCCGCCGGGGTGACCATCGAGCTTTCGAGGTGGACGTGGCCGTCGATGAGACCCGGGCAGACCCACCGACCACCCAGATCAACTTCCTCGCGGCCCGAGTAGCGGCCGATGCCCACGACCAGACCGCCGTCGATGGCCATGTCGGCGGGCGGATCGACCTCGCCGGTGAAGACGTTGACCACCCTGGCGTTCTTAAGGACCAGGGGCGCCGGCCGGGCGCCTTGAGCCATGAGCAGCCGGTCGCCGCGTCGCGCATCCCGCGTGTCTTCGGTCAGGGTGAGGGCCTCCTCGGTGGTGGCCGATACCGGCCTGTGTCTGGGGGTTTTCCGCGTCCTGGCCGCGTGTCCTCCCGAAGAAGGGGCCAAGAACGCCTTCACCCGGCCGAAGGTCATCCCACCGGCACTTTGGGCGCAAGAATCGGATAGCGGGCTTACCGTAGGCGGCTGTATGCTCTAGCCATGCCTAACGAGACTGGCAACGACACGGCCCGCTGGGCGGCTGTCCTGTCCAGGGACCCCGCCGCCGATGGTTCCTTCTTCTACGGCGTGAGTTCCACCGGAGTCTACTGTCGCCCCACGTGCCCCGCGCGCCGGCCGAAGAGGGATAGGGTGACTTTCTTCGACACCCCCGAGCAGGCCGAGCGGGCGGGTTTCCGGCCCTGTCTTCGCTGTCGGCCGCGCGACGACCGCCCTCGGGCCGCCCTGGAGGAGGCGATCGCCCACGCGCGACGCCTGCTGGACACGGCCGGCCCAGCCCCCACTCTGGCCCAGTTGGGCGAAGCGGTCGGCCTCAGCCCCCATCATCTCCAGCGCCTCTTCAAGCGAGCCACCGGGGTTAGCCCGAGAGAGTACGCCGCCGCCCGGCGGGTCGAGCGCCTCAAGGAGGAACTTCGCCGGGGTCTAAACGTAACCCAGGCCCTCTACGAGGCCGGCTACGGGTCCGCGCGGGCCCTCTACGACCAGGCCTCCGCCCACCTGGGGATGAGTCCGGGCGCCTACAAACGAGGGGGTCTGGGGATCACAATTAGATACGTGTTTGCCGCCACGCCCGTTGGCCCGGTGATGCTGGCCGCCACGGCGAAAGGTATCTGCGCCCTTCGCTTCGGGGAGAGGAACCAGCTTCTCGCCGAACTCCGGAGCGAGTTCCCGCGGGCCATTCTCCTGGAGGACGCGCGGGACCAGGGGCAGGACCAGGACCGGGCGCGGGAAGAGGGCCGGGCGCGGGAAGAGGGCCGGGGGCCCGGCTACTACGTCCGGGCCGTCGTGGCCCACCTGCTTGGGCGGAACCACCACCTCGACCTACCCCTTGACCCGCCGGCCACGCCCTTCCAGGAGAAGGTGTGGGGCGCCCTCAGCGCGATCCCGTACGGGGAGACGAGATCCTACGGGGAAGTGGCCGAGATGATCGGCCGCCCCAAGGCCGCGCGGGCCGTAGCCCGAGCCCTGGCCGCCAACCCCGTCGCTCTGGCCGTGCCGTGCCACCGGGTGGTGCGGGCAAGCGGCCAACCGGGCGGCTACCGCTGGGGCGTTGCCCTCAAGCGCGAGCTACTCCGGCGGGAGGCCGGGGCCTTACTCCCAACTGTCGATCATGGACGGGAAAATGGGGTGCTCGCCGGGAAGGACAACCCGGACAATGTCTTCGGCCACCTGAAGACCACCGGCCCCGTTGGCCATCACGACCACTCCGGCGCGACGGAGGGGGTCAAAAACGATTAGGTTCCGGCAACCGTCGAGCCAGCCCCAGTGCCAGCAGTAGTGGGCGGCGATTTCCCCATCCGTGGCCTCTCCCTCAGCGGAGTCCTCCAGACCCCACCCCAGGCCCCACGAGACGCCTTCGGCGGCCTCCGATTGCGGGGTCAGCATGGCCGTCACGGTGGCCGGAGTGAGCCGGACCGGATCACCCTCGACCGGGTTCAGGATGGCGACCACGAAACAGGCGTAGTCCGAAGGGGTGGTTCGCGCCCCATAGGCGGCGTTGACCCGGGTCGGCCGCCACTGGGCAACTGGCCCCTCGGCCTCGTAGCCGTGGGCGGTGAGGGGCTCGAGTTCCTCTCGCCAGAGAAAACTCGTGGCGCCCATGCCTAGGGGAGTAAAGAGGTGGTCGGCCGCGTACTGGTCGAAAGGCTGTCCCGTCACGCGCTCGATGACCCACTGGAGGTAGCGGTAGGCGTCGCTGGAGTAGGACCAGTGTAGGCCGGGAGTGAAGCAGATCGCCCCCCGGTCGTGGGTCAGGTCGGTGAAGCCGCTCGTGTGGCTCAGGACCATCCGCAGGGTGACGGCCTCGATCCTGGAGTCGCTGAGGTAGGCCTCGTTGGTGTAGTCGATGAGCGGCCGATCGAGTTCCAGAACGCCTGACTCCACCAGCTTGAGGGCGAGGTAGGCGGTCATGGTCTTGGAGAAGGAAGCTCCCAGAAACACGGTCTTGGCCGTGACGGCCTCCCCGGCGGCCACGTCCGCCAGGCCGTAGCCCTTGGCCCAGAGGAGTTGGCCATCTCCGATGAGGGCGACGGAAACGCCCGGCACGCCTTTCCGTTGCATGGCTTCCGGAATCACAGTCTCAAGTCTGGCCACCACCGTCTCCAGGGCCACTCCGCCGACAGTGGGGGCGGGGGCGGATGCGGACGGATCCGGGTCAACCTGGAGGGCGTCTAGGCCGACAATGGAAACGGTCAGCCCGGCGGCGACGATGAAGACGACGAGGGCGGCAAGGGTACGACGCAACATCCCGGCACACACTCCTTGGGCGAGGCCGGCGCCCCCCCTGGATGCGGCTAGCTGGGCTCGAACAACTGGCAAAGCCTTCCTTCCTATTGGCCGTCCGTGGGCCGACCCCTGCCGGTGTGGCCGGCCTCGCTTTGCGCCAACGGACAACCAAGCGGGACGGGGTCCACGATCCCGGACCCCGTCCCCGTCACTCGCACCCAGGCACTGTCTACGCCACGCAGATCCGCTGCCGCAAGCTAAAGCAGGACATTGGTCCAGGCCGCGTCGTCGTTGATGAATGTTCCGAAGATGAAGAACGCGCACATACCTATGCACATCACTATGCAACTCATACCGCAACCGGCTTCCGCCGCCATGGGACGGATTATCTCCACCTTGATTTCACCTCCTCTGGGCCCCGCTCACCTGCGTGCTGGTGGCGCCAACGGCCCCTTCGGCCCTTGTCGAAGAAGGTCGAAGATTCCTTCTATCCGATCGGATGGAAGTGGCTATCGTGGGCGAGGCCGCTGGGCCGGTGCGGCGCTCCAGGATGCCGACCTCCGCGCCGATAGCCTGACTGTCTTGAAAGATGTATTCTTGAGGGGCCGGCGTTGAGCTTAAGTCCTGGCAGGGGGCTAGCGGCCATGAACTCGCGGGACGCGGGGGTCCTGTCCCTCCTCTCCGCTCTGTGGGGCGGCTCCTTCCTCTTTATGCGGGTGGCCGCGCCCAGTCTGGGGCCGTTTGTGCTCATCGAGGTTCGCGTTCTCCTGGCGGGGCTGGCTCTTCTCGCCCACGCGCTCATCACCGGGCGCCTGCCGCCGCTGGGTGGCCGCTGGCGGGACTACCTGGTGATCGGGGTCACCGGCGCCGCCCTCCCCTTTGTCCTCATCTCCTGGGCGGAATTGCGCCTTTCGGCTTCGCTCGCCGCGACCCTGAACGCCACGACGCCGCTCTTCGGAGCGGTGATCGCCGCTATCTGGATGGGCGAGAGACTGACCGTTCGGAAGATGGCCGGAATTGGCTTGGGACTATGCGGAGTAATGGTTCTGGCCGGCCTGGGGCCGTTGCCCCTCACCGCCCGGACTCTTCTCTCGATGGCCGCCTCCCTGCTGGCGGCGATGTCCTACGGCGTAGCCGCTGTCTACACGAAGGTACGGGTGAAGACGACCGAGCCTCGGACTCTGACCCTCTACACCCAGCTCCTGGCCGCCCTGGTTCTCTTTCCGTTCGCGCTCTTCACCCTGCCGGCCGCTTGGCCCTCATCGACAGTGATCTGGAGCGTCCTGGCCCTCGCCCTTCTCTGCACGGCGTTCGCCAACATCCTCTACTTTCACCTAATCTCCAGTGTCGGGCCGACAAAGACCCTGATGGTCGCCTACCTGGTCCCGGTCTTCGGCGCCCTGTGGGGAGCGATCTTCCTCGGGGAGGCCCCGAGCGTGAGTTCCGGTCTGGGGTTGGTCCTGATCATCAGCAGCGTAGCCGTGGTTTCGACGGCGGACCGGAGCCGGCGAGGAACCTTGAAGCCGACCGGACCCTAGATGGCCTTGAGCAACTGCTGGGTCGCGCGGGCCGTTCCCTCGGGGGTGTCTCCACGTTTCAGGAGGAGTTCGATCTCGGCGACCGGCGCCTCGGACCCTTCGGTGTCTAGCGGTTTCTTGGGCGCGGCAAGCTCCACGGTGACCTTGCCCTCCCGCTCGTTCCAGCCCAATCTGGCGGAGAGCCGGATGCGCACCTCATCCAGGACGACCGAGTAGTGATGCATCAGCGCGGCGACGGGAATGTCCCGCGTGGCGTAACTGCCATCGAGTCGCGGAAGTGGAAGACCGATCATCTGCGGCTGGGCCCCGCCCGCGGCATCGGCCTGCCCCCCGTCGAGCAGTCTTCGATACTCGTCTAGAGAGTGGGCTTCCACGTCGGCCTGGGCGCCTCTGACGGCCTCCCCAAGCCCCCGCAGGAGGTCTGCCAGGGTGATCTCGGCCATGCCGCTTCCTCCTCCCCTTCCGGCTCCTTTGATCATGCACCCCCACTATACTAAGCCCCGCTACAAGCCGCAAGGACCCGCCCGGCCCCGGCGCTTCTGTCATCAAGGTTGTGTATTGACAGGCCAGAGGGCCCAAAGTATAGTGCAATTGCCATTAACTAGCACTGTAGGGAGGTATCATTTATGCCTGACATACCCCAGGAGTTCGCAGGATTGCCCATCGGCCAACTGATCTGCGGGCCGATCATCGAGGTGGCCAAGGGACAGTCGGAGCTGTGCAAGGTCTACCTCGATTTCGTGTCCAAGCTGGCCTGGAAGGACGGCAAGCAAGACGGTGAGACAAACATAGTCAAGTTCAATCTCACCCGACCGGTCACCGACGGCGCCGGAAACATCAGCACTCAGAGCGTGGAGGTCCAGGCCCCCCTGATCTCGCTGGTCCCCGTGCCGGCCTTCACAATGAACGAGGTGACTGTCAACTTCACCATGGAGGTCAAGGACCAGACGGTCGACAAGAAATCCCTTGAGGAGACCGCCTCATTCTCCGCGGGCGTCCGCTACTGGGGGTGGAACGCTTCGTTGAGTGGTTCAGTCACCAACAAGAGCGAGAACACACGGAGCACGGACCATTCGGCCAAGTACGACATCTTCGCCAAGGCGATCCAGCAGCCGCCGGCGGAAGGTATGGCCAAGCTGACCACGGTTTTCGCCGCTTGCATCGAGCCGATCGTCACGGGTGGCGGCAAGTAGGCGCGCTGCCGTCGGCCAGAAGATGGAAAGCTTGAACTCGCCAAGCCGAGGCCGTCCACTGGTGGTGGACGGCCTCGTAGCCGGAGAAAGCTGAATGCACCCCGCCTAGAACAGGACGCCCGTCCAGGCGACGTCATCGTTGATGACGACCATGTAAAAGACAACGTAGCACAGCGTATAGCACATTCCGATGCAAGTCACGCCGCAGCCGGGTTGTTCCGCGTTGATAATCTCCACCTCTGGCACACCTCCTCCCGGTTCCGAACACCCATGGATCGCTTCACACGGGCTTCCCGGCCCTTGCTCGCCCAGATGGAGAGTTCCTCCTATTCAACCGGACGGGAATGGCTATAGGTAACCCACTCAGACTAGAAGAGCCGCGAAACCACGAGGTAGACCGTCGCGGACATGGCCAGGAACACCAGGGACCCCAGAACGAGACCCTTCAGACCCTTGTCCCGGATGCTCCGGAATTCGACCCCAAGCCCCATGGCGATCATGGCCATCAGGATGAGGGTAGCGCTTAACTTGACTGCGGCGCCGACCGCCGCCGGCGGCACCAAGCCGGTGGAGCGGACAACGCCGGCCAGAATGAACCAGAGCACGTAGGTGGGAAACGTCGCCGCGGCGCGCCGGGCCGCGGAACGCGGAGCGGCCGACCCGCCAACCTCACCGCCCTCGCGTCCGAAGGCCAGACCCAGGGCCAAAGCCACCGGCACGAGCAGGACCACCCGGGCCATCTTGACGAGGGTCCCGATTTCCCCGGCTTCGCCACCGCGGGCGAACGCAGCCGCCAGGCAATGGGCCACGGCCGGCAGGGCCGCCCCCGACCACACGCCGTACTGGGGGTCGGTAAGCGAACCCGTTAAACCCACGGCGGTGTAGACGAAAACGCCGATGGCGCCGAGGAAGCTGACCACCGAGATGGCCACGACCGAGTCTTCCTTGTTCGCGCCCACGACCGGAGCGACGGCGGCGATGGCGGAGGTCCCACAGATGCAGGAGCCCACCCCGACCAGGGCCGATAGCCGGGCATCGACCTTGAGGAGGCGGCCCAGGACGCAGGCCAGGAGCAAGGTCGCGGGCACGAGAACCAGCACGAGAATGAGGACTCTAGGGCCGAGGCCGACGAGAGACCGGAAATCGAGTTTGAAACCGAGCAGGATGATGCCCGCTCTAAGCAACATCTCGGAGGAGAAGGCGAAACCGGGCTTGAGTGCGGCGGGCAGACGGACCAGGTTACCCAGGACCGTCCCCAGGATGATGCCGATAGTCAGGGCCTCGAGACTCACCCATGGGGCCAGGAGTCGGCTGAAAAGGCTGGAGATAACGGCCAGGAGATAGACAGCCAGGAGTCCGGGGGCCAGCTTCCGCAGGTTCCCAGTCAAGGAGGTCACACCTATCGGCACTAGTCTGGACTACACTATACCAGTAGCCAGCTATGGCCGTAAGGGGTACTTAGTATCTAACCATGGCCAAGCACAGTAGCTCGACGGCCTTTCAGAGGAGTCGACACGGAACTTACGCCAGCGTCAGCACCGCGGCGAAGTGGGCCAGGCTGCCGGCCATAACGAAGAGGTGCCACACGTCGTGGAAAGCGAAGCGGCCCGGCCACAGGCGAGGCCACTTCATCGCGTAGCCCACGGCGCCGACGGTGTAGAAGGCGCCTCCGGCGGCCAGCCAGCCCAGACCGGCCGGCGGCACCGCTTTGACCAGGGGGTAGGCGGCCACGACGACCAGCCAGCCCATCGCCAAGTAGAGTCCGACGGAGAGCCAGCGCGGCGCTTCTATCCAGAGGAGTTTGAGGACAACGCCGGCCACGGCCAGACCCCAGACGGCGCCGAAGAGGGACCACCCCCACGGGCCACGGAGGGGCACCAGGCAGAAGGGTGTGTAGGTCGAGGCGATAAGGACAAAGATCATGATGTGGTCGATCTTACGGAGCACGCTCGTCGGGCCTGGGGGCAGGCGCAACGAATGGTAGACCGTGCTCGCCGTGTAGAGCAGGATGAGGCCCGCGCCGAAGATGGGGAACGACACCAGGTGCCAGACCGTCCCCGCGGCCGAGGCCCGGGAGACGAGCACGCCCAGCCCGACGATCGAAAGCAGCAGGCCGAAGAAGTGAGTCAGGGCACTGGCCGGGTCCTTGAGTCGCGCGAGCGGTTTCACACGGCCCACCACCTTCGTTATGTTTAGCCTCCGGGCCAGCGGGGCTTCGGGAAGCGGTCCGCGTGGCGCCCGGCCATGCGGGAACTTCCGCTGCTAAGGACCAACTCCTGCCAGTCCGCGGCCCATCGACACGTCGCCATGGCCGGCCTCTCAGACCTGGCTCGCGTACCGGGGGCAAGTGGGAGCCGGAGGCCTTTCGGCGGATGGTGACGGAGTTCGTGGTCTTAGATATTGGAAGGATTGGGCCTCCCTGGCGGCGAACGCCAACCCTGGGTGTCCGGTCGAAGCTCCGCATTCCGCCCCGGCGAATCTGATCAACCCGTCGCACGGACACTCGCCACCACAAGGGGGGTGCGGTTCTTTGATGACAGAAAGCAGCCAGGTGACGCCAGCGGCAGAGGATAGTGCGGCACGCGGTATTGCGGAGTTGATTGAGTCGAATCGCGGGGAGCTTGCGCAATTAGTCGACCTTCAGGGCGGGTTCTCCGGCATCGACCAGAAGGTCAAGACGGAACTCGCCGAGTTCGGGAACTTGGTCGTGACGAACGGGCGACAGAAGGGCCTACCATTCATCTGGGGTAGCATCAGGATCTTGGCGATCTATGGGAAGTGGTCCTGGTGGCGCGATCCCCCACGGCCACCTAGCCCCATATAGACCGGCAGTATCTTGGCCATCTATGGGAAGGGGTCCGAGTTGCGGTACCGTCTTGACCCGCATGTGCTGATTGAGCGCGCGCGCCGTCTGGAAGCGGAGCGGCCAGTTCCCGCGCTTCCCGATGTGGCGGCTCTGTGTCTCCGCATCAGGCATCACGCTCGCGCCCTTGGGGTCTTGGAGGAGAGCTCCAATGCCCTTCTGGACTGGGCCACGAGCCGGTATGAAGCCTGGGCGGCCTCGCTCCACGACTCCGACCTGGATGTCATCAAGGCGACCCTCGCTTCGGACCCCATCAACCTGCTCCTGGGTGGACTCTGTCTCCCTAGTGCGGGCGTCCGCGAACGCGTGGTCGCGGCCTACCTAACCTTTGCCCAGCGCTTCCATAACCATGGCCTTTCCGTCGTGTCCCACGAAAACGAGCCGCTCGCCGGGGCCCTCTTTCGCGCCATGGGCCGCTGGAAAGAAGTCCGTTGCCTACCTTCTTCCTCTGGCCGCCTTCCGGTCCTCGGGGTCGACATTCATGGGATTGCGCGGTATGCGCTCAGCGCTAGCGAATTCGGAAGCAGACTCGTCGACGTATCGGAGCGACGGCTAATCGAACCAGTCGTTGAGGCCCACCTTGTCAAGTCGGCACGAACCTGCGACCTCCTTAGTGCGGGATCCTCGCTCCTTGCCGCGACGCTCCTTGGGATGGCCCGGGAGCGATCGCAGGAACTCGCTGCCTGGCTAGTGAGGATGTTTCGGAGCGATGGTCTTATTGGATACCTCGAGTTCTACGAGGGCATCGAGACCAGAGCCAACCTTCTCATTTGCGCCAATGCCTACTGGGGACTTCATGCCGCGTGCACGCCGGAGGCGCTGTATCCGACTCTGACGCGCGTACGCGAGACCGTGGGCCCTCCAAGGCAAGCAGCCAAGTTGGACCCTCCGATTCTCGACATCGACCTGAACCGTTGTGAGCGGGTGGGGCACTCGCTTTGCCGGTGGCTCGATGAGCGTCTTCCAAGGTTTCGCCTCCTGCCCGCGTGCAAGAACCGAGCCGATTTCGACGACCGCTTCAAGCCGGCGGTGGAGATGCTTCTGGTCCTTTTCATCCTCACCGGGCCGGAGCACATTGAGCTGGGTTCCCCCTTTGTCTCCTGGGCCAGGCGCATGACGGAGAAGCTTGAGGACCACCTCGACTGGGAGGGACTTGTAGAGAGCTTCAGGATGCACGCGACGGATTCGATTGGACTCATGTCACATGTCCTACTGGAACAACTGACGGGCAGACGATCCCGCTTCCACGATGAGGTGGTCGAGTTCCTGCGGCATCCCCTCGCTCAAGCCAAAGAGCGCACGCCGATGAGGCAGTTAGAGTTCCACATGGTTCGATACCTGCACGGGCAAGCGTGTGCCCGCGCGGACATGAAGAAGGAGCTTTCGCGGACCTTGCTTGGTCGCGCTTGTGATCCGATGTTCTTCTCCAATGAAGATGCCTACGACATCACGCATGCAGTCATATACGCCCTGGCGTTGGGCCGCATGTCGGATTTGGATATCCTTGCGCCGTATCGTCCCTGGCTCCGCCGCCATCTAGCGGCACTTACGCTCGCCAGCATGCTAGATGGGGATTTCGACTTGGGAGGAGAGTTCCTAATCTGCTGGGCTCTCGGCCAACAAGAACCCGATCCCAGGTTCGCACTGTCGGTCGAGCTTCTTCTCGGTGCCGTCCAGGAAGATGGCTCGGTATCGGGGCCGCCCCGGGAGATAGGTGAGGACATGGAGGCTTTCGAGCGATGCTATCATACGACGCAAGTGTGTCTGGTGGCGTTGGCGGAAGTCTGGATCGCGCAGCAGCGACTGAAGGGCGTGCGTAACATGGTCTCCGGTGGTCCCGGACCCGGGTGCGGCCTCTTGTATCGTCCCGCTTTGGTGGGCGGAGCGGTTGACCCGCCCCGCCCACCGAGTTCCGTCTACTCCTGCTGCGGGTTGGCTAGGATACCCGCCCAGGCCATGTCGTCGCTGATGGCAACCATGTACAGCGGGGGTATGAAGCACATCACGACACAAACTCCGATGCAGCCGTAGCCGCAAATGGCTACGGCGTTGGGAGTAATGACTTCCACTCTAGCTCACCTCCCTCGATCGGTTTAGACCACTAGGCGCGGGCGCTTCCCGCGAGTTGCGGCGGTCGATAGGCTCAGCCCTTGTCTAATCATGTCGAATGTTCCTTCTACCCGACTGGATAGATGTAGCTATCGGCATCGCCAGGGTGCCCCTCTCGGGACACAGGGGAAGCGTCCAGGTGCGTGGAAGGAAATGGAGGTTACCCGCTCGCGGGGAGGGACCCCCCGGCAGACGGAGGCGGTCACAGATGAAGACACCGATGGCCGGGCGACGCAATAGCGACGATGTCGGCCACGGTCCGGGGCACCGGCTGGCCGCGTGTCTGGCAGTCCTCCTGATGGCGGTTTGCCTGGGTGCCTGCAAGCAGACTCCCAAGCCCGACGTGGCCGCGCCGCCACAGCCGGCTGCCCCCCAGGATGACCTGTCCCTGGCGACCTCGGTGGTCTCCGGGCCCGAGGGCGGACTAGCCTATGCCCAGGCTCAACCCTGCCCCTCACCGTTCGGGAACCCCGCCTACGGTTACGTGGCCGACTTCCACATGAACAAGGACAACCTGAGGGTCCTGGTCAGCGGGGAGCAGGTCTCGGTCTGGGAAACCGACCTACTGGTGTGGCTCGACGCCTCCAGGGTTCTGGTGCGCGGCTACCGCCTCGTGGACCTCCGCAGTGTCGGGTCCGTCGATCTGCTGACCCACGGGAGTAGGCCTGGGGTGGTCAGCCCCGACCGCCGGTTCGCGGCCTGCCGAACCGAGTCGGGCGATGTCGTCATCACCGATCTCAGCACTCTCTCGTCCGTGACCGTGGCGAGTTTCGGCCCCACCGACTGGGAGGGCAGCGGGCCCGGCGAACCTCCTACCCCTCGGATGGCTTGGTCGGGGAACTCGGTTTTGCTCTTTGATGGACCGCGGGATGGCGCCCCGGCGATTTGGCGCTACGAGCTCGGAGCCAGTGCGCCTGAGGTCCTTCGGCAGGGCGCCTGGGGCATCCAGGCCTCCCCCGGCGGAAGCTATGTCTCTTTCGTGGTCATGCCCACCTGGGAGGATGTCGAAGGACTGCGGATCATGGCGGCCGGCGAGGGCGATCGGGAGATCCCGGTCGCCACCGAGGTCGCCGGCGAACCGCTGGCTGCCCGGCTGTACTGGAATGAGCCCGAGGGCCTCGCGGTCATCCTCGGCCCGCATTGGGCGATCCTGGCCGCCATTCGCCCGGAAGGACTGGTTCTTCTGGCCCAAGAGGACGGGCTGGCCGGAACCGTGCTCCCGGGTACAGTGAAGGCGACGGGTACGTCCTTCGTGGCTTCTTTCGGCGTGCTGAACTGGGAGGGAAACGTTCCCGCAGACCTTGGGTACAGCGGTCTCGCCGTCTCCCATCTGGTCCTGGAAGCACGGGACGAAGTCATCGCCCGGCTGGATGCCGCGGCCCGGATCGTCGTCCGGATCCCGGTAGGGGTCGGACCCGAGGTCGAGTTGAGCGCTGCCGACCGGCAGTCCCTGGCCGATCTCGTGCGGCTCAACTTCAACGTGGACGGCCCCGGCGAGTTCTTCCCGCCCTGGCCGCGCCCGACCATCGAAGCCTTCGACTCTAAAGGGACGAAGACCCTCGTCATTCGCTGCCTGGAGCAGCAAGCTTGTGAGGTCCACGCCGACGGCTGGGGCTACGTGTGGCTCAGCAACCAGCTTGCGGGCGTGCAGCCTCTTTGGGACTGGGCGGCCAGCCGCCTTCCCCCGGTGACCCTGGACCCGGCCCGACCGGAGAGTCTGATGCTGGCTACCGGGATATGGTTTCAGAATGGCCTCGCGGCGGAGAAAACCTGGCACTGGAGCGGCTGCGTCGTGGACGCCGGCGACGTCTTGTCCAGGGGTGAGTGCGCGGGCCCGGCCGCGCGACCCGAGTCGCCTGAGCTGATCTTGACCTTCGAAGGAGTGCCTGAAGGCCGGGAGGAGGTTCTTGTGACGGCAGAGGGCTTCTGGTGGGCCGGGCAGTGGTACCGCCTCAAGGACGCGCTGGAGATCGCGGGCCTGCAGAGCGTGCCCTAGGGTCGTCAGTGTCGCGGTCAGGCGGTCCACCCGGGACCACCTCCTAGAGACTCGCCATTCCTGCCTGGCCCTCCTCGTGCGCCGCTTCGCCCCGGAACCCCGTCCGCGCGTCGTGACGGGTGAGAGCGGCGACAGAGAGCACCAGCCCGGCGGCCGCGCCCAACGCCACCCAGAAGGGGGCAGTGGGCCAAAACTGCTTCAGGTAGCCGGCAACCGGCGTGACCAGAGCCGTCGCGAACCCGGTGACCATGCCGATGGCCCCGAGCGCGCGTCCCCGCACCGACTCCTCGACGACCGAGACCCTGAAGGTGTCGACCGAGACCATCGTCACCATCATAAAGCCGCTCATGAGAGCAAAGCCCGCCACAATCGAAGCCGGGGACCTCTGAGCCGACCAGAGCAGGACCGCGACGACCAGCCCGATGGCTCCAATGGAGAACATCTTGTTGGCCCCGAACCGGCCCACAAGCCTGCCGGCCACGAGACTCATGAGGGCCGACACAACCGAGGCCACGGCGAAGAAGGTATTGATGGTGGCCTTGGACAGGCCCATGGCGTCGCTGGCGTGAAGCGAGAGGAACGGTCCCCACATGGTCATGGCCAGGACAACGTTCCAGAGGGCCACCGCCAGCAGGACGAGACCCATCCGGCCTTCGAAAATGTGCCGCAAGGCGAAGGGCTTGGAGCCGGTGCTTTCCGGGCGCGTCTCGCGCAGCGAGAGCAGCCTGCCCGTGGCCGCGGCGAGCACGAGTATCCCGGAGATGATGAGCAGGCCTTTGGCGCCGACACTGGGGAGGAGTCGCGCGCCGGCGAGAGGGCCGAGGATGAGGCTCACGCCGATGGAGAACTCGATGAGCCCGAAGGCCCGGCTACGCCTCCTGGGCGGCACCGACTCCCCGACTATCAACGAGAACACGGGACCGGTGACCGCGTTGGCCAGGGTCCAGAGAGTGTAGATGACCGCGAAGGGCAGCCAGGACGGCATGAAGGCGGCCGCGATCAAGGCCAGTCCGCCCACGTGCATGGGGTAGACCATAATCGGGAAACGTCCGACCCTATCCGCCAGCCGGCCGGCCCAGTACTGCGCCAGCGCGCCGACCGCGGCCCAGACAGAAATGGCCGCGCTTATCTGGAGGTCGGAGGCGCCCAGGTCCCTCAGGATGAGTGAGAAAATGGGGCTCCAGAGCATCGTCGCGCCCACAATCACCCCGGCGGTTACCGCCATGGTGGGCACGTTGCGAGACATGCGGGCGAAGTCGGGGCCCGGGGCCGTGGTCGGGCGAGGGCCCGGAGAAGCTCCCGGAGAAGCCTCTTCAACCATCGCCAAACCGACCCCCTTCTCCCCGCCTGGTCTATCCCGCTCGGCTACTTCCCCTCAGGGCGGCGTTCTGCCTGCTAGGGGAGACCACCGCGGTCGAAGGCATGATCTCCCAGGCCAAGTGGCGGTCCACGGTTTTTCGCTGCTTTCCTCTGTTAGAAGGATGCGGCTGCTGTTCCAACGAATTCCCAGCGACATGGGCTGCCAGGGGCCGCCGGAGATGTGCCGCCGGCGGAAGGACTCTAGGCTGAGGGAAGGAGGGATGAAGCGTGGCGAAAGATCTGTATTGTCCCAGTTGCGGTGCGTGGGTAGGGAACTGCGGCCATGTGGCTGGGGGATTGACCGATCCGGTAACCCTGTCAGGAACATGCAAGTGCGGGCGCGAGTTCTCCGTGACCTGCAGTGGTGGCTGCATCTGACGGCCGTGCGACGCGGCGGTAAGTCCATGCCGCGGACCGTCCGCCGGATGACGACTGGGCGGGTGGGGGTGAGTCCACCTCCCCCACCCGCCCATGTCCGCGTCGGGGGCCTACTGCTGCGGGTCGGCCAGGATGCTCGCCCAGGCGACATCGTCGCTCGTCGCGACCATATAGAAAGGCGGCAAGACACACATCCCGACACAAGCCATGATGCAGATGTATCCGCAACCGGCCTCAGCGTCTGGACCAATGAACTCCACTCTGGCTCACCTCCTCTCGGCCGCGCGGCCCAAGTTGGATGGCGACGCAGCCCTTGTCTAGGAATGTCGAAGGTTCCTCCTACCCGACGGGATAGATACGGCTATCGCTTGCCCCCGCCGGGCGCCGCGCAAAAACCCAGCGAGAAGTGAAAGTACTTTCTCCTTCCGCGCGTATTGAGAGTAGCCGGCGGGTGGGTCAGGCGTGGCCGGCGTGGCGGGTGGGTCGGTCGCGTCCGCGGGCGGCCCGGACGAAAGGCAGTGGGAGAGGCCGAGGTGGAAGCCATCGTCATCGATGGACCGCGGGCGGAGTCCGGTGTCCTTTGTGCTGAGCGACCCGGGCCGAGCGATTGGGAGCTGGTGAAGAGAGCCCGGCGCCGACCGGAGAGCGGCCAGCCGCACGAGACCGCGGACTCCGGCGCGGGCGCCTTCGCCGCCCTCTTCGAACGCCACGCCCGGGCGGTATTCACTTACCTTCTCCGCCTCACAAGCAGCGAGGCGTTGGCTGAGGACCTCACCCAGGAGGTGTTCCTAGCCGCCTTCCGGCGCCTGGACGACCTTCGTCCCGAACGGACCGCGGGCGGCCAGGTCTCTACCCTCCGGCCCTGGCTGCTGCGAGTAGCGCGAAACCTGGCCTTCTCGCACTTTCGCCGGAATCCGGTCTCCCTTTCTCTGGACCGGGGCCCCGGAGGAGATGGCGGCGACGGCGCGGGGCGGGGCGCCTGGGGCAGTCCGGTCACTGGGCCCGAGGAGGAAGCCATGCGGCGGGAAACGACCGACGAGGTGAGGCAGGCCGTGGCCCGCCTGTCACCCCGCTACCGGGAACCGCTGCTTCTCTACTACGCGGGCGGGCTAACCTACGGCGAGATCGCCTTCGTCTTGGGGATTCCGCTGGGCACCGTGGCTACCAGGATAAGAAGGGGTGTGGCGGCCGTGGGCAAGGAGCTAGCCCGACCTGTAATCCCGGAGTCGGCAGCGCGGACGGACCAGTCGCCGAGCCGGCCGGGGAACCGGGCGTCGACCCGCCCGAGAAGCCTGGGGAGGATCCAGCCATGAAGCCGGACGCGGAGACGGATCGGGCCCTGCGCCTGGCCCTGGGTGAAGCCCGCCTGCCGGACACGCTCTGGCCGGGCCTGGTTGCCCGTCTCAGTTCAGCCGGGGCCGAAGAGAGAGCCACCACTGCCGGCGGTGGGCGAAGCCGGCGCACCGCGGCTTTCTCGGGCGGCGAGGCGATTCCGGCCCTTGCCGCGGTGGCCTCGTTCTGCATTCTCTTTCAACTCTACCTGGCCGGGGGCGCCGGTCTGGCCTGGGGACGCCTGGAGGGGCTTGTAAGCCAGGCCGTCCTCCTCGCCCAGAGGTGGGCGCTCTGGACCAGCACTCTGTTGACGGGAGGTTGATAGGTCTTGAGACCAAGAAAGAAGCGCCCGTTTCTGGCGGTTCTCTTGTCGCTCATTCCGGGGCTCGGTCACCTCTATGCCGGTGAGGCCGGGAAGGGAGTTTTGCTCTTTCTGGGGACGACCCTGGCGGGGTTCCTGATGGTCATCGTCCCGGGACTGCAACTGGCCTTTGGCTCACTGTCGGGGGCATGGACGAACTCGTGGGACTTCCAGCCGCTGGCCGGAGGCATGACCGTGGCCGCGACGGCGTCTCTCTACGTTCTGGTCATCGGACCGGCCCTGGTGATCTACAGCATGGCCAGCTCGCACCGGAGTGTGGCGCGGTACAACGAAGCGGTCGACGCGGCGGGCAGCCTCGCGCAGGCCGGGGTGGGCGGCGGGACGGACGGCGTCATGGTCGGGTCCGGCGGCGGCGGTGCGCCGGCCGGCGACGGCTCGGGAGGGCCCGGCTCGTGGACGCTCTCAGCCACTCAGACCATCTTCTGGGGCTTGGTCCTGACCGTCCTTGGGGCGCTCCTGATCTTGCCGCCACTCCTGCCGGGTCTCTTCGTCTCGGCCGGACAGCTCTGGCCGCTGCTACTCGTAGTTCTGGGTTTGGCAGTCATCTGGGGTGTGGCCGGCAACGGCCACCTAGGGAGGCGCAAGGAATGATCAGCGTTGGAGTCTGGTCACTTGGTCTGGCCCTGTGCCTGGCCGGTATCGGTCTTCTCGTCGGGAACCTGACCGGGTCGGTGAGCGCGGCCCGCCTGGCGGATTTCTGGGGTCTCATACCCCTCCTTCTCGGGGCGGAGATGCTGATCGCCCACTACCGCGCGAAGCGCACATCGGCTACCGGGCAGGCCGCCACCGTCCGGCTTCACGCGGGCAGCCTGGCGGGGCTGCTGGTCCTGGTCGTCCTGGCCGGCGCCGTCAACCTGAACGGCCTGTTGGGGGCGATGCCCTGGAATTGGCATATTGGGGCGCCTTGGGGGGCGAACTTCTCCCGGGAGGCCACGTCGTCGGTGAGCCAGAGTCTCGGAACGGATCTGGGGCAGGGGGTGACCACGGTGGTTCTCGACGTGCCCCCCGGCCACTGGACGATAGTCGGGGCCGATGTGGATGACGTGGCCGTGGAGGCCGAGATCACGGCCAGAGCGGCCACGATTTCCCGGGCTCAGACCGCGGCGGCCGGAGCGAAGATCGACCTCGTAACCGAGGGGAGCGACCTTCACCTTCAGGTTAGCGCTCCCGGCTACGATCCCGACTTCTCGGTCACGTCGGTTTCCCTGGCGGTCGAGGCGACCATCACCGTGCCGAGGCGTCTGGCTGTCGAGTTCGAGGCTTCCACGGCCTCGGTTGAGATCCGCGACATCGGGGGGCGCGTCATAATTGACACCTCCACGGGAGACGTCGAGGTCAGCCGGGTGGCGGGTCCGCTAACGGTCCGCACCTCGACCGGCCACATCGTGGCCCAAGACATCGGAGGCGACGCGGACGTCTCCTCGTCGACCGGGTACATCGAGTTGACGGGCGTGGGCGGGTCCGTGCGGGCCCAGGCGACCACGGGCCGGATCGCGGTCAGCGAACCCGGGACCTCGGTCGACATTCACGCCACTACCGGCGCCTGTCTTCTGGCCTCGTCCAAACCCGTGGCCGGGGACTGGTCGGTCGACGCGTCCACCGGTTCCGTCGAGGTTCGCTTCCCGCGGAGCTCCGACGTGAGCTTGAGAGTCCGGACAGGCTTCGGCGCCATCTCAAGTAACCTCGGTTTCTCCATCAGTTCCTCGATCGGGGAGAAGAAGATGGAAGGAACCCTGGGAGAGGGAACCTACCAGGTCTGGATAGCGGCCTCCACGGGCTCGGCCACAATCAACGGAACGGAGTAGGCCCGGTCGAGAGGGGTCAACTCGGCGGGCGCGGCGGGAGACCCAGGGAGGCCGCCTGCTCTCTGAGAATGGCGGCCGAACGCCTGAAAGCCTCCGTCTCGGCGGGGTCCAGGGGCAGCTCGATGAGCCTCTCGATGCCGGCCCGCCCCACGACGGCCGGAACACCGAGGTAGACGCCCTCCACGCCGAGGTAGCCGTCGACCAGAGCGGAGACCGACAACACGCTGTGCTCGTCCCGGAGAATGCTCTCCACGATTCGGGCCAGACCCACGGCGATGGCGTAGTAGGTCGCCTTCTTCCGCTTGATGATCTCGTAGGCGGCGTCCCGCGTCTTGAGGAAGATGTCCCGATGGGCGGCCGGGTCGAAGCCCGGGCTATCCTCCAGGCGAATGCCGGCGATGTTGGCCAGGCTCCAGACCGGAACTTCGCTGTCGCCGTGCTCCCCGACGACGAAGGCATGGACGCTTCGCGGATCGACGCCATGGCGCTGGCTGAGGAGAAAGCGCAGGCGAGCCGTGTCGAGGATGGTCCCGGAGCCGATGACGCGTGAGGCCGGGAATCCCGAGAGCCGCCAGGCCGCGTAGGCCATGATGTCGACGGGGTTCGAGGCCATCAGAATGATCGTGCCGGGACAATGGCGGACGATGCCGGCGACCACCTCGCGGAGAACGGCCACGTTCCGGGCCAGAAGACTCAGGCGATCCTCGCCCGGATTCTGACCGACCCCGGCGGCCACGCAAACGACGGCGGCCCCCTCCAGGTCGGAGTACCCGCCGGAGCGCACCCGGACCGGCCGGGCGAAGGGCACGGCGTGGCTGAGGTCCATGGCCTCTCCGTCGGCCTTGTCCCGTCGCTTATCGACGAGAATGATTTCAGAAGCCAGCCCGCGCAAAACCGCCGTATAGGCGAAGGTTGATCCCACGAACCCTGTCCCGACTATTCCGAGCTTGTCGGGACAAGCCAGCGGCCCATCGACCTCACCGTTCGGGAACATGGCCAGCACCGCCTCCCCTCTCCTGGCCGCTCAGCTCGCGGACAGCTCCGGTCGTGCCAGTCGCCCCGGCACGCGTCCCGGTCCGGGTCCCGGCCCGCCTAGTATGGCTGGTGAAGAGGTTTCCTTGCGGAACTCTCCATCGGCGTTGGGGCGGCTCCTTCCTACGAGCATCCTCCATCCCGAGAACCTGCCCCCGCCCGATGTGCTGGCTCAGGAGATCGTCGAAGACCTCGAGCCCTCACGGACCTAATCAGGACGCTCGTACGCAAGGGGGAACCCCATCCGGGGTCCCCCCTGCCACTCCGCTATATGCCGCTGGCAACCGCCTGTCGCTCACAACCGACTCTCACTCACAGGCGCCGCGAGCGGATACGCCCCTTCGTCAGGGCTGTTCCGTCTCGCTTCCGTCCTGGTTCCTCATGAAGTGATGACCCCCGGCGCTCTCCTCGACCTGTTCGAAGAACCACTGCTCTTGGTCGACATCCGGGAAGCTGGCCGCCCGGCCCAGGAGAGGTCCCCGATAGAACAGACGGTTGATAATCGTCACGGCCTCGTCACGGAGGATCAGGGAGTCGGGCCTGAAGGTCGAGTCCCCATAGCCCGTGATGATGCCGCTCCGGAAGCAGCCTTCGATGAAATCAAGGGCCCAGTGGTCGCCAAGATCACCAAGATGGTGAGTGATAGGCGGCGCCCCGACGGCGCCCGCGGCCCTCGCTGCGATCGCGGCCAATTCCGCCCGAGTAATCGGCTGGTTCGGACGGAATGTGCCGTCGGCATAGCCCTCCATTAGTTCCGCCCTGGTGACGGCCTCGATGGCGCTCGCGGCCCAGAACGTCGGGTCCACATCCGCGTAGAGCGACTGGCCCATGGCCAGATCCTCCAGATCCAGGATGCGCATGAAGGCGGTCGCGATTTCCGCGCGGGTGAGGGGTCCATAGGGCTTGAACTCCCCGTCGGGGTAGCCGATGATGTAGGGCCGGTGGACCTGCGGCCCGTAGCGGTTGGAGAAGAGCAGGACTTCGACCCGGGCTTCCCCGCGCTCATCGCCGGTCGAACAACTGATTGCCGCCGTGCTACTGGCGATCTCCTCGGCGGATGGCAGGGTGGACACTCGGACTCGGTAGGTTAGGGTCCCTCTCTCCCCCGCGCCCATTTCCGGCAGAAGCCAGGCTACGGACGAGCCGGCCGCGGTTCCCGCTCCACAGTCGATCAGCCCGGTATGGTCCGGAATGCTCGCCGTGATGAGGACTCCGCGAGCCACTGTCGCGGGGCCGTTCTGGTACTCGAGGGTGAACTCGATGGTGCTTCCCTCGCCGAAGACTCGACCGTTGACTGAGAGATTGACCCCCAGAACCGGAGCCAAGACGGGTTCGTGGACCACGTTCTGGACCCGGATCGACATGATCTGCGAGTCCGTTCCGCCTTTGCCGTCGGAGACGCCCACGACCGGACCGTAGAGCCCGGCTGACCTGTGGGAGGCCATACCGGAGAAGGTTCCGTCGCCATCCCAGGTGATGCCGTCCGGCAGTGCGCCGGTGAGAGTCCAGGTCAGCGGGTCACCGTCGGGATCGGAGGCTGTCAGGTCAGTGAGGTGACCGCCTTCGGCAAGGACTTGGGTCAGCCCACCCGTGATCGACGGGGCCCGGTTGGTGTCGGTGACGGTGACGACCAGGCTTGTGTCGGCGAAGAGGCCGCCGCCGTCGGAGGCCCGGATGGTCGCGGTGTAGACGGGTCCGTTCTGGAAGGCGGCGTAGTCAACCGTGCCCAAGAAGGAGCCGTCGGACTGCAGGGTGATGCCGACCGGAAGCGAGCCGCTCTGCAGACTGTAGGTCAGCGTGTCGCTATCCGGGTCGGTGGCGGCCACGGCCACGAGCCCGGCCCCCTCGGCCACGGTCTGGGCCGTGTTGGTCGGGGCGCCCGTGTAGGCCGGGGCCCGGTTGGTGTCGGTGACGGTGACGACCAGGCTTGTGTCGGCGAAGAGCCCGTAGATGTCCTGGGCGCGAATAGTCGAGGAATAGACGGGTCCGTTCTGGAAGGCCGAGTAGTCCACCGTGCCCAAGAAGGAGCCGTCGGACTGCAGGGTGATGCCGGCGGGAAGGGCGCCGCTCTGCAGGCTGTAGGTCAGCGTGTCGCTATCCGGGTCGGTGGCGGCCACGGCCACGAGCCCGGCCCCCTCGGCCACGGTCTGGGCCGTGTTGGTCGGGGCGCCCGTGTAGGCCGGGGTGCGATTGGTGTCGGTGACGGTGACGACCAGGCTTGTGTCGGCGTAGAGGCCGCCGCCGTCGGAGGCCCGGATGGTCGCGGTGTAGACGGGTCCGTTCTGGAAGGCGGCGTAGTCAACCGTGCCCAAGAAGGAGCCGTCGGACTGCAGGGTGATGCCGGCGGGAAGCGAGCCGCTCTGCAGGCTGTAGGTCAGCGTGTCGCTATCCGGGTCGGTGGCGGCCACGGCCACGAGCCCGGCCCCCTCGGCCACGGTCT
>Ga0315274_10000456_pt1 | contig 64037 bp, 47 predicted proteins | sample YL17G02_20_MG_FD_203700 | JGI IMG/M metagenome (GOLD analysis project Ga0315274, IMG submission 203700) | Sediment microbial communities from Yellowstone Lake, YNP, Wyoming, USA - YL17G02_20 | ecosystem: Environmental > Aquatic > Freshwater > Lake > Sediment | place: USA: Wyoming | collected...
TGCGCTACACCTCGGTGGAGCCCGGCGGGCCCGCCCCCAGCCCCCCCCCCCCCCCCGGGGCGCCCCCCCCAAACAGCCCCGGCCCCGGCGGCCGCGGCGCCGCCGCGCCCCCCCCCCGCCCCCGCGCCGCCGCCCCCCCCCCCCCCCCCGTCCCCTCAGGGCGCCCTCGCCCGCGGCGACTGGCACCGCACCAAGGACCTCGTCCTCAAGGGCCCCGACTGGATCGTGGACCAAATGAAGCGGTCCGGCCTGCGCGGGCGCGGCGGCGCCGGGTTCCCGTCTGGCCTGAAGTGGAGCTTCATGCCCAAAGTGTCCGACGGCCGCCCCTCGTACCTCGTCGTCAATGCGGACGAGTCCGAGCCGGGCACGTGCAAGGACCGGGAGATCATGCGGCACGACCCGCACAAACTGGTCGAGGGGTGTCTGATTGCCGGGACCGCGATGCGCGCGCGCGCGGCCTACATCTACATCCGCGGCGAGTACGTCAACGAGCGCCACGCGCTGATGCGGGCCGTGACCGAGGCGTACGCCAAGGGGCTCATCGGCAAGAACGCGTGCGGGTCGGGCAAAGATTTCGACGTCAACGTGCACTGGGGCGCGGGCGCGTACATCTGCGGCGAGGAGACCGCGCTCATCGAGTCGCTGGAAGGCAAGCAGGGCAAGCCCCGGCTCAAGCCCCCATTCCCCGCCAACGTGGGGCTCTACGGGTGCCCGTCCACCGTGACGAACGTGGAGACCGTCGCCGTCGCGCCGACGATCCTGCGCCGCGGCCCCGACTGGTTTGCCTCGTTCGGCCGCCCCAACAACCACGGCACCAAGCTGTTTTGCATCTCGGGCCACGTCAACCGGCCGTGCACGGTCGAGGAGGAGCTGTCCATCCCGTTGAAAGAGCTCATCGAGCGGCACGCGGGCGGCGTGCGCGGCGGGTGGGACAACCTCCTCGCCGTCATCCCCGGCGGCTCCTCCGTCCCCCTGCTGCCCCGGGCCACGTGCGACGACGTGCTCATGGATTTCGACGCGCTCAAGGAGGTGCAGTCCGGGCTGGGCACCGCCGCGGTCATCGTGATGGACAAATCGACCGACGTCATCGACGCCATCGCCCGCCTGTCCTACTTTTACAAGCACGAATCGTGCGGGCAGTGCACGCCGTGCCGCGAGGGGACGGGGTGGCTGCACAAGGTGGGGGGGCGGGGGGGGAGACGGCGGGTGCGGCGGGTCTCGGCCGCCTCGGCGCCCGCCGCCCAGCCATCCACCGCCCCTCCCTCATCCCGTCCCCTCAGATCATGACCCGCATGCGCGCCGGCGACGCGCGCGTCGAGGAGATCGACATGCTGTGGGAACTCACCAAACAGATTGAAGGCCACACCATCTGCGCGCTCGGCGACGCCGCCGCCTGGCCGGTGCAGGGGCTCATCCGCCACTTTCGGCCGCTCATGGAGGCGCGCATCGGGGCGGCGGCCGACCGCATCGCGGCGTGAGGGAAGAGGGGGGGCGGGGCGTGCAAGGCGGGGCGCGCTCACCCCTCGCCCGGCGCCCGTCGTGCGTGCGCCGCCAGTGCGTGCGCTGCGTCGGGGCCATCGCTCTTTCAACCCCCGCACAAGCAGCGAGCCAATCAGTAGCCCTCATCCTCCCACCACCCTTCCCCACTCCCTTCACCCCTCTCGCCCCCGCCGCCCTCGCCGTCGTCGTACGACGTCGCGCGCGACGAGGGCGCGTACGCGCTGCCGCCGCCCCGCCCCGAACTGGGGCGCCCCGCAAACCCGAGCGACGCGCGCACGCGGTCGACCCACTCGCCGTGGCTCTCGTCCCCCGCGCGCTGCAGGTGGTGCCACTCGGGGCGGCAGCCGGCGTGCGGCCCGTTCAAGAACTTGGTGGCGCGCTCGATGCGCTCCAGCATGAAGCGGCCGTGCTCGCAGACGGCGACCGTGACCGGCACCGAGCGGCCGCCCGTCCCCGGGTCGCGCCGCTCGCGCGAGAAGCCCGCCGGCAGCCGCGCGTCGGCCGGCGGCGCGACGGCCGGCCCCGGAATGCCAGGCCCGGCCGGCGCGGGCGAGCCCGAGGGCGCGCGGCGCTTGCGCTTGGCGTCGCGCCGCTCGTCGGGCGGCGGCGGGACCCACCCCTTGGGCCGCCCGATCGGCGGCGGCTCCAGCCCCGCCTCGGCCGCCAGCTGGCGGATGACGGCGATGCCGCGCGGCTTGCCAAACCCGAGCGCGACCCGCACGCGCTCGCGGTGGTCGTCGGGCGCCTCCCCCTCGCGCCGCCGCAGGCGCGCCCACTCGGGCCGGCACCCGCCGTGCTTGCCCGCGATGAAGCGCAGGGCGGGCGCCATGGCGTTGAGTCGGTGCTTGCCGTGGCGGCAGCGGGCAAAGAGGACGCGCGAGATGTGCGGCTTGTCGGCCGAGGGGGGGACCTCCTCCCGCGTGAACCCCGCCGGCAGCGGGCGCCCGCCCACGCCGTGCGCAAACACTGCGCCGAATGGTTCGCCGTCGGCGGAATCGGCGCCGGCGTCGGAGCCAGAGGGGGACGGGGTCGGCGTCGGCGTGCGGCGCTTGCGCGGCGCGGCCGCCGCGCGCCGCGGCGCGGGCGACGCCGACGACCGCCCGCCGCCCCGCCCGCGCTGCGAGGGCGCCGGCTCGTCGTCGTCATCGTCGTCGGACGACGGCGGGATGGCGGCGGGGGGGTGCGGGAGGTCTGCGGGGTACTCGCCCCCGCGCCCGTCGGGCGCCGGGGGGGCGACGGGCGCCGCCGCCAGCCCCGGAGGGCCCGCGGGGGAGATGGCGATCGAGGCGCGGTCGGTGGAGGTCAGGAGCGCTGTGAAGGAGGGCAGGTGGGCGACGCCGCGCGCCGAACGGCCTGAGATGGGGAGGGTGGACGGGTTGGCCGGGTCGGCACGCGGTTCTGCATGGGCATGGCCCCGCATGGCGCTGTTGCGGCGGCAGCGGGAGCCACACACGCGCACCGGCCATCGTGGGCGGCGCGGCGGCGGCGCGGCGGCGCGCGCGGGGGGGACGGGGGACGCCCCGCGACCGACGCTCCCTCGGGCGCGGCGCGGCGGCGCGGCGCGGGGCGCAGGGTCGAAGTGTGCAGCGGGGTTGCCGCCTGCGGCGGCGACGGCCGCTCTCTCTCTCTCTCCCTCTCTCTCTCTCACCCGGTTTCGGCTACCAAATACTGTCACACGGTGGATGTACAGACTTTCTACATCTCTCGCTCGCTCTCAATTGTGTCCTGCTCGGCCAACGGGGCGGCCGCAGCGTGCGCGCCGCACACCCTCCCCCCTCACCCCCCGCCCCCACCCCCCGAATCCCCCGCCGTCAGCTTCCACAGCACGGCCAAGAAGAGCACGGCCGACGACGCGGTCAGCACCGACAGCAGGATGAGCCACGGCTTCTCCGACCGCTCGACCGCGCGGCGGACGAGCGCCTCGGCGCGCACCTCTTTCAGCTTCCACGCGCCGCGCACCTCCTCCGCGATCGCGTCCAGCGGCAGGTCGGCCGGCACGATGATGTCGGACAGGGGGTCGTCGGGGCCGGGGGGTGGGGGGGTGGGCGGCGCGGGGGCCGCGCGCGTGCGGTCGGCCCACCAGCCGCCGACCGCGGCGGCGCCGCCGCCGACCGCGGCGGCGGCGGCGCCGGCCCACCCGCGGGCGGAGGAGGTGGCGTTGCCGGCCCAGGCCTTGGCGGTGGCGACGGCGCCGGAAGGAGGAGGAGGAGGGGAGGGGTCGGACGCGGCGGCGGCGGCGGCCGCGCCGTCGCTGCCGGCCCCAACCCCTCTCTCCGGCAGCAGCAGCGGCGGCCGCACGTCCTTCAGGTCCTCGTCCGCATGTCCCACGTAGGACAAGCCCCGCGCGGGCGGCCCAGCGGCCGTGGGCGTCAGCGCCGCGACGAGCGCCGGCGGCGCCCCGCCGTCGGCCCCCGCGCCCGCCGCCCCCGCCTCGATGCTGCCCAGCACCGCATTGACCGCGGCGTCGGCCGTCTCCGGCGCGTCCGCCAGGGACAGGGTGTCGCCGGCGCCCGCGCGCAGCAGGGCGGCCGCCGCGCGGGCAGCCTCCGCGTCGGCCGCCGCAACCGCGCTCGGGCTCGCGCCCGCGCCGCGCGGCACCGTGATCGTGCGCCCGGGGGCGCGTGGCGGGGGGGCGGACCCGAATTCGTAAGGCGCGTCCTCGTCGGCGGCGTCGGAGATGCGAAACGCGACGCCGGGAAAAAGGTCGTCGGCGGTCGCGGCGGTCGCGGCGGCCGGGGGTGGGGCGTCGCCCCCGTCCTCGTCCGAGCTGGAGGACGCCCACGATTGCGTGGCCGACGGGGCGGCCGGCGCGGCGGGCGGCCCGACCACCACCACCCCCCCGACGGCCGCCGCGCGCGCCGCGCGCGCCGCGCGCGCCGCCTTGGTCGCCGCCCGCGCCGCCGCCGCCTTGGTCACCGCGACGGCGGCGGCGGCGGCAGAGGCCGCGACGGCGGCCCTGGAGGAAGCGTCGGCGGCGGACTTGACGTCCGTGATGCCCGCGCCGCGCGCCGCGCCCCCCGCGCTGTCGGCGACCGCGCGCGCCTCGCGGTAGCCGCCGTCGTCCTCGTCGTCCTCGAACGGCTTGTACACGAGAATCACCTGCAGCTGCCCTTCGTCGCGCGCGCCCGACCCGGGCGGCGCGCGGACGGGGAGCCACAGGGTGACCTCGCCGCCGCGCGGCATGGACGCGAGCGCGTAGTCGACGCGCCCCACGTCCGGCCGGCCGGTGATGTGCGAGTCCCGAATCTCGATGTTGAGGGTCTGGGACGCCGGGTCCTCGACCAACAACTGAAACTCCTGGTTCCAGACGGGCGCGCGGTGGCGCCCCGCGTGGCTCGTCGCGTCGTCCCGCCGGGACCGGATGGCCTGGGAGCCCAGGGTGACGCGGCAGTAGGGGTTGGACTGCCAGGGGAAGCCCCAGACGGGGAGGTCGCGCGCTTCGGCGAGCGTGACTTGCAGCTCGCCGACAAACGAGTCGGGCAGCGAGACGCCGCCCGCGGCCGACTGGGGGCCCAGGGGGAGGGCGGCGGCCAGCGCGTTCTCCAGGGCGTCGGCCTGGAGGACGGCGGTCGCGACGGCGCGCATGACCGCGTCGCGGCCGACGGCGGCTTCCGCGACGGCCGTCACCGCGGGCGGGATGTTGATCTCCAGCCGCCTCGGCAACACCATCAAGCCAGGGAGATCCACCGTGAACAGGCGCGTCAGGTAGGCCTGGAGCACGGGGATGCGCATCAGGCGCACGCGGTTGTAGGGGGAAAGCTGGACTTTCACATCCGGCGGGGCCACGAACGCGAGCGACAGCGTGCCCACGTACGGGCACATGGGCGCCAGCCGCACCTTCATCCAGGCCGCGCACTCGACGTCGAGGTCGGAGACGAGGACCGGGACCTTGACGCGCCACCGGCCCGACCCCACTTCCAGCATGAGCAGCATGCGCGCCCCCCCCGTGTAGCGCAGGGCGACGACGCCGTTGAGGTCCGAGTCCTTGCGCGAGGTGCGGCGGCGCATGGACGAGAATGAAGGGGCTTCGTGGTCCAGGGTGAACTCCAGGATGCGCAGGCGCTGCACAAAGCGCGGCACCTGGCCGTCGGCGACGAGGCCGTCGAAGACGGGTTGGAGCAGGGAGGCAAACCAGCGCTCCAGGCCGCGCTGGTAGACGCGCCAAGCCTGGAAAGAGGGAGCGAGGGAGGCAGGGGCGTCGGCAGCGATCCGCGCCGTCCGACACCCTCCACCCCACACACCCTCCCTCTCGCTGACCTTGCGCATGCACATGTTGACCCATTCGACCGCCTCCGCGTTCTCCTGGTAGAGCACGAGCGACGTCGGCTCGGGCGAGGGAGGGCGTGACCGGTCGGCGCCCGCCGTGCTCCCTTCTTCCGGCGCCCACCACACAAACTGGCGCACGATGCGCCTCGTGAGCGGCAGGTGGGACGCCCACCGCAGCATCGCGGTCGCGCCGAGCGCGGCGAGCGCGCCCGCGGCGAAGAAGCGGCCGTCGCGGCCGGGCAGGACGGACCGATGGGGGGCGAGTGGGAGAATGCCGGGGGCGGCATCGGCGAACGATTTGGCGGTCGGGCGGCTGCAGGAGAAAGGGGGCATCGGGGTCGGCCGCGACGGCTGCCGTCGTGGGGCGGCTGCCGGCTTCGCCGCGCGCGCCATGCCCGCGCCGGCACCCGCTCACACCCCCACACACCCGGTGACCGACGCGAAAGGGGCGGCGTCGACGCCGGCCGACCGCACAGACGCGGGCGGACCGCGTGCCGCTTCGACCGAGGTCGCTTGCCCGTTCTCGCCGCGCAGAGTGGCGGCCGGCCTCAGAAGCGTGCGCGCGGCGGGCAGGCGCGCCGCGCGCGGGCGCGCCACCACCAATGGCGGCCCGCGCCGCGCGCGCGGCCGCGTGACGTGGCCGCCCGGCCGCGCCCGCCGGCCCGCTGCCGGGGCAGCGAGCGGCATGGGGAGAGGGCGGGCGGGGGTAGGAGGGAGGGGGAAGGCGGGAGGGGGGACTATGGGAAAGAGTGGCGAGCGCGGTGCGGACGACGCCGTTTGCACGCCTCGCCGCCGCCCCACTCCCTCTCACTCCCGCTCCTGCTGCGCGTGAGCATGCTGAGTGACCGCGTCCCGGGCCCGGGCCAGGGACGCTTCCGCCGCGCCCGCGAGCGCGTGGCGCGCGGTCGCCTCGGCCTCAGCCGCGGTGAGCACGGCGGCGGCGGCGCGCCAGCGCAGCGTGTCGGCGTGGTCCAGGACGGACCAGGAGGCGTCCAGGGTGGTGAGGGCGGTGGCAGGGTTGGCGGCGGTTGGAGGAGCGTCGTCGCTGCGGCGGGTCGCCCGCTCGAGGGCCCCGGCCGCAACCTCGACCGCGATCGCCCGGGTCGCCACCCACGCCCCGCCGTGCCCGCTGGGCGAGTCGGGGTCGGCGGAGCGAGCGCGGCACGCTGCACGCAGGGCGGCGTCGTCCGACCACGCGGAGGCGGCAGCCCCGCGCGGCTCCAGCCCCTGCGCCACCAACAGCGCCTCCACAATCGCGTCGAGAACGCGCAGGCGCACCGGGGGGCGCGCCACGGGCGCGCGGCAAGTGGGGCACGGCAGGCGCGGTGCCGTTCGCGGAGCGCGCGCGGCGGCCAAGAGGCACGCCGCACAAAACAGGTGGCCGCACTCGAGAGAGTGGGCGATGTGGACGAGCCCGAGGCAGATGCAGCAGGTGAGCTGAGGTTTTTGAGAGGTTTGAGAGTGAGGGTGAGCGCGCCTCCTCCTCCCTCGCCTTTCTCGCCTCGGACGCGCCGCGAGGTCGTCGACACGTGTTGTGCGACCCCAACAATCATGGGCGACCCACGCCCGAGGCCCCCCCTTCCGTTCTCACCTCGCCCGCTGCCGCGCGCGCGACGCCACCACCACCACCCGCCCCCGCCGCGCCCGCCGCCGCCGCCGCGGCCGGCGACGACGGTAATGGGGGCGGCGGCGTGGACGGCGGGCGGTGCCGCAAACTCATGAGGGAGGCGGTGGTTGAGCAGAGTGGCGACCGCGCCGCGCGCGCGGCCGCCACTCTCGTCCTCTCTCACCCGCTGCCCGGCGGCACGCTCAGCTTGACTTGCCACACGCCGTTGGCGCCGCGGTTAATGGTGGCGCGCACCGGCGGCGGCGCGTCGCGCGCGGGCGGGCCGCGAAAGGGGCTGTCGCCCGCGCCCGCGCGCAGCTCAGGGCGCCCGCTCGCGGGCGCCAGTGTGACCGTCGGCGTGCCGTCGGCCGAAAACGCGACGTCGATCGCGACGGCGGCCGAAGCCGCGGCGGGCGCGCGGAAGACGACGGGCGGCGCGTCGGTCGACGTGCCGGCGTCGACGGCCGCCGCCGGCGCCGGCGCCGCAGCTGCCGGCGTTTCAAACACAAAGCGGGGCACGGGGGTGGTGCCCGGCGATGGCGCTTGAAACACAAAGCGCGGCACGAGCGCTCCGGGCGCGCCGGACGCGGGTGGGGCGGCGGCCGAGCTGAACGCCGGCGCGCCAAACAGGCCGCGCGCGCCAAATATGACGCCCGTCGCGGGAGGCACGGCCGACGCCGCCGGCAAGCCAAAGAAGTTGCGCGCCGGAGGGGCAGCGACCGGCAGCGGCGGCGCGGGCGCGGCGGCCGCGGCCGCGGCCGCCGCCGCGGGCGCCGCGGTCGAGCCGGTTGCGGGCGGCGGCGCGGGCGTGCCCAGCGCAGACGGCGGCGAAGGAGGCGCCGTCGCCGGAGGGCCGGCCGAGGCCGCGCGCGAGGGCGGGTCAGCAGCGGCCGTCGGCGCGCCAGCCTCCTCGCTCGGCCCGGCCCCCGCGCGACCGCCGCCGCCGCCACCAAATCCCTCAAACAGGCGCTCGTGCCGCAGCTGCTCGTCGCCCGCGTCGAAACCCTCCATCTCCGCCGCGTGCTCCAGCGCGGCGGCAAACGTCTCGCAGAGCTCGACCGCGTGCCACGCCTCGAAGTGGGCTGCCGCCGCGCGGCGGCCGCCCACCGCCGCCGCCGCGGCATCGATCGCGCGGTTGCGCACCGGCGGGTGCGTGGGCGTCGCCCGGCACACGGGGCAGGACAGGGCGGCCAGAGAGACGTCGCCAGAGGAGTCGTCGCCGTCGTCGTCGGCCCGGTCGGCCGCCGCCCACGTTAGCTTTAAGAGACAAGCCCCACAGAAGGAATGGCCGCACGGTATCATCGAATGCGCGAACGCAGCGACGTCAAGACAGATGGGGCAGCGAATCTGTGAAGAAGCACCTCGGGCGCGTCGACCCACCGCTTGTCGCGCCCTCGCGCCAGCTTCGCCCTCGGCACCCGCCTCAATCTCACTTCGTTGCGCACGGTGGCCAGTGCAGACGCCGTGCGGTCGAGCGGCGTCCGCGGGGACGCGCGGGGCGACCCTGCGCCGCCGCCGCGCGGCGTGCTCGCGGGCGACGCCCGCGAGGAGCGCGGCATGGCCGGGGGGGGCGGCTGCAGTATTTGGTGCGTGCCTGCGGGCGCAAAGGGAGGCCGACGAGGCCGCGGCGGGTGTATGCGTGCACGGGCGCCGCGCGCAAAGCGCAGGCCTCTCACTCCGCGCCCCGCGGGCGGCCCCGCCCCCCCGTTCCATCGGGAACGCGATGCAATCCCGCCTCGCCGCCGCCGCCTTGGGCCTCGCGCTCAGCGCGGTGACGCGCGCGGTCGCGGCGCGCGTGTCCACGCGCCGCGCCGCCGCCGCCGCCTCCCCACCCCCTCCCCACCCATCCGGCCTCACACCCGAGCAGGCGGACGCGATCGACGAAAACGCAGACGCGATTGTGGCCCGCATCGACGCCAAGTCCGCGCGCCTGCGCCGGGCGGCTGGGGGGCGGGCGGCGGTGCTGGTTGCAGGGACGGCGGTTGGTGAGAACTGGGGTTGGCGGGCGGGCGGGAGGTGGATTGGGGCGGCGCCGACCCTCGACCACCCCTTTCCAGCCGCGCGTTTCTCCGCGCTCGCCGCCGGCGCCGCCTTCCTCCTCCTCGCCCTCCTCTTCCTCCCGTTCGCCCGCCGCCTGGCCAAGCAGGCGTCGTCTCGCTCGCGCACGCAGGCCACCATCGCGGCCGCGAGGTCGCTCGCCGCCACGCGCCGCCGCGGCGCCGCCGCCGCGACCGCCCTCACCGGCGTCTGGCTCAAAGACGCGGCCGCGTCCGAGCCCATGGATGCAGCGTTGGACGCCATGCAGCTCAAGGGGCTGGTGCGGGCGGCGATTCAGATGGTCAAAGGGATTTCGATCACCGTCGACAGCACCCATTTCTCCCTCTCTGTCTTCTCCGCCCTCCCCTTGCTCAAGGTGTCTGAACGCTACCCCCTGTCCGGCGACCCCGTGGAGCACCGGCGGCGGGACTTGAGGCCGGGGAAAGCGGCGGGGCGCACCACGCTGCGCGCCGACGGCGTCCTCGTCACGGCGCTCGCGTGGCGCCCCCCCGCCGCCGGCGCGTGCGTCGACCAGTACCGCGCCCGGGACGGCACCCTGCTGGTGACGACCACGCTCAAGGTGGGGGGGGGGGCGGTCAAGTACAGGACGGTGTACCGGCGGCAGCAAGGTGGATGAGGGGGGGGTCGATTGTTTGGGGGCGAGCATTTTTGGGGACGATCATTTTCAGGGACGAGAGCTCTGCCCCGCCACCCTCCGATCTCAACAATGCGTGTGTGTCGTTTGCAGGCCCCGTGTAAAACAAACAGCGAAGCAGCGGCCTGCTCCCTACCCCCCTCACCGCGCAGCGCGCGCGCGCGGGCGCGCGCGCTCGACCTCGACCTCGACCTCCTTGCGCCCGCGCTTGGGCCGCAGGGGCGCGCCCATGTCCTCCATGTCGTCGCCGGCGTCGCCCTCTTCGCCCTCCGAGTCGGACGGCCCGTCGGACACCCACTCGGCGCCGCCGACCCCCTCCTCCTCTTCTTCTTCTTCCTCCGACTCGCCTTCCACGTACTCGTACTCGTCCCCTTCCGCCGCCGCCGCCTCTGCCTCTGCCGCGTCGAGGACGCGGTCGTAGGCGGCCGCGGGGAAATTGTAAATGTCGCCGTACGTGCCTCCCCGCAAGCGCGCCAACAACTCGCCCTCGATGCTCGTCTCCAGCCGCGCCGCCATCTCAGCCTTCTTCTCCCGGCGCCGCTCCCGCTGCTCGGTGCGCGTCGCGACGGGCACGAGCGTGGCGCGCGGGCGCACCGCGAGGCGGCGCGCGCGGATGAGAAACTGCGTGATCTTGGTCAGGCGCTGCTTGTTCTTGTGGACCAGGAATTTGGGGAAATGGGTCAGGTGTTCATCGACCTGGAGAGGGGGGAGGAGGCGGCGGAGGGAGGGGGTGGGCGGTGCGGTGATGAGATCTCATCACCGCACCCGGCCGCGCCATTCCCGCCCCCACGCCCTCCTCCACCCACCTGCTCCAACGCTTTGGCGTACGCTTTTGCCAGGCGAATGCGCTGCCACATCTTGGCGGGCGTGTGCGCGCGTTCGATCGTCTTCATGTAAAGATACAGACGCCCTTCGACTTCCCTAATCGTCGCATAGCGCGAGTTGGCCAGGGGGCAGGACGACCGGTTGCAGAGGCCGGACACGTTGTACTCGTTGCGGCAAAAGTTCTTCAGAGGAGTGGAGGGAGGGGTGTCGGCGCGGGCGCTCGCCGCCCTCGGCGCCCTCGCCCTCCCTCCTCCCTCCTCTCCCTCACCTGCTTGTCCGTCTTCACTTTGAAGGAGCAGTGGCCGTGGTTGATGACTTGCCAGATGACCTGAAAGGGGGGGCATGGTCGGCGGCGCGTCGGCGGCGCGGGGGGGGGGGGCGCGAGGAGGGCGCGGCGCGCGCCATGCGCGCGGTAGTAGCCTGCACGCGCAACACTAGCGCATTCCACGGCGCGCGGAGGGGCGCGAGGGCGCGCCGCACGCTGCGCACCGGCCGCCGCGCGCGGCGGCAGGCCCGAGCGGCGCCGCATGTCTCTTCCCAGCCTCTCAACAACCTCCTCATCCATACCTCATCGTGCTGCATGGCGGCGGGCGGCGGTGCTCGAGCGGCGCGCCGGACAGTGGTGGCCAGCGCCCGGCGCCGCTGCTTCCCACTCCTCCCGCCGCAATCGCGCCCCTTCTTCTTCGGAATGGCGATCACGCTGACCGCCCCGTCCCGGGCCGACGCCGCGGACGCCCTGCTGGCCGCGGCGGCGGCGGGCGTCGCGGTCGAGTTCCGCGTCGGGCCCGCGTTTGGGCTGGCGACGGCGGCCGGCGACGCCGTGACCGAGCGCAACGCGGCGTGCAAGCACCTGGCGTCGCTGGCGGCGGATGAAGGGGTGCGAGCGGCGCTGCTGGGCGGCGACGCGACGAGCGCCGCGGTCGTGCGCGACTGGCTGGCCAGGCGGCACAGCACCTTCTCGCCCGTCACCGAGGAGAGCATGGCCCAGGTAGTGTGGATGGGTGGTGGGTGGGGAGAGGGGCGGCGGGCGGGGTGCGGGCGGCGCGCGGCCCACCCGCCGACGCCACCCCCCTCCCTCGCTCCCCTCCCGCCCAGCTCAACGACCACCTGCTCCCCCGCACCCACATCGCGGGCGGGCCGGTCCCGTCCCTGGCCGACCTGGTGCTGGCGGCGGTCGTTTCGTTTGCCGTGGTGCGTTTGAGCGCAAGTGTTTGAGGCGGGGAATATCGTAGATGGCACCTGCCACACCCCGAAACATCCCTGCCCGACGCTCCCCTCCTCCCCCCCTCCCGCAGACCCACTTCCCCGCCGCCCAAGTGGCGCACTACCCCGCGGTCGCCCGGTGGTACGACCACATCGCCGCGACGGCGGCTCGCGCGGGGGGGGGCGACTCGCCGCTGCTCCCGCGCGCCGCGCTCGAGCGGCCGCCGCTGCGGCACCCGGAGCCGGCCGCGGCGGCGGCGCCGGCGGCGGCCAAGCAGGGAGGGGCGGGCAAGGAGGACGGGAAGAAGGGCGGGAAGAAGGGTGCGGCGCCGGCGTCGGTGCCCGCGCCGGCCGCGGCTGCCGCGGCGGCCGCTCCCTCGGCCGCCGCCGCGCCCGCTGCTGAGCCGACCGCGGACGCGCCCGCCGGCGACAAGAAGAAGAAAGAGAAGAAGGCCAAGGCCCCCGCGCCGCCCCCCCCGCCGGCGCGCCCCCTTGACGACGTCGCCGCCCTCGACCTGCGCGTGGGACGCATCCTCACCGCCATTAAGCATCCGGACGCGGATTCGCTCTACGTGGAGACGATCGACCTGGGCGACGCGGACGGGCCGAGGACGGTCGTGTCTGGCCTCGCGAAATTCGTCCCCCTGGACGCCATGGCCGGCCGCGCCGTCGTGTGCGTGTGCAACCTCAAACCGGCCGCGATGCGGGGCGTCACGTCGGCGGCCATGGTGCTGTGCGCGTCGGCGGGCGGCGCGGTGGTCCCCGTCGCGCCGCCCGCGGGCGCGGCCCCCGGCGCGCGCGTCGCGGCCGCCGGCCACCCCGGAGAGCCCGAACCCCAGCTCAATCCACGCAAGAAGCAGTTCGAGGCGGTGGCGGCACACCTGGCGACCGACGGCGCGGGGGCGTGCGTGTTCAAAGGCGCGCCGCTCGAAGTCGCGGGCGTGGGGCCGGTCACGTGCGCCGAGGTGCCCAACGGCGCGATCAAGTGAGGGGGGTGGGAGGGGGGTGGGCGTGTTGGGGAGAAGTGCGCTACACACGACGACGACGACTCTCGCGTTCTCTCGCTCTCCCGTTTCACACCGCCGCGCCCGTCGCCGCCGCGCCCGACGGCGGCCGCACCGCGGCCGCGCCCAGCGGCGTCTGCGCCCCCGCCATGGCTTCATTGTAGTGCGCCCGGCACGCGGCCGCGTACGCGTCGGCGCCGCCGACGGCGACCGCCCCTCCCCCGGCCGCGGTGCGTACCGAAAAGTGGGCGTCCCCCCCGCACCACGAGCAGCGAGCGGTGAGACGCGTCACCGATTCGGCGTGGGGCGCGAGCGCGGGCAGGCCGCCAAAGGGGCGGCGCAGGAAGTCGCCGTCGAGGCCCGCGACGACGACGGTCTGGCCGCGGCCGTCGGCGGCGGCGGTGGCCGCCTCCACCAGGTCGTCAAAAAATTGGGCCTCGTCCACGGCGAGCACGTCGGCGGCGGCGGCGGCGGGGGGGAGGTCGGCGAGGCGCGCGACCGCGGCGGCGGGGGACGAGGAGCCGGTGTGCGTCACGACTGCGCCCTTGGCGGTGTACCGGTCGTCCTTACAGGAGGACGCGAGAAACACGGTGCGGCCGGCGGCCTGGAGAGAGGGAGGGAGGGGTAAAGAAGACGCCTGCGCGCGCCCCCGCCCTCCCACCCTCACCTCTTCCTCACCTTGTGCGCCTCGACCCGCCGCAACAGCTCCGTGCTTTTGCCGGCGAACATGGGGCCCGTGATGATCTCGATGCGGCCAGCGGCGGCGCGCGGGGCTGGGAGGGAAAGAGGGAGGTCGGGTGGGCGGTGGGACGCGTCCTGGCGCCCCGCTCCACCCCCGATTGCCCGCCCGCCGATGCAGCGACCACGCATGCTCACCACAGCCACCGACGGCGGAACCGCCGGCCGCCGCGGACGCCAGCGCGGCGCGCGCCGCATTGCGGCCGCGCCCGCGCGGCGCGGGCCAGGGTCGCCTGGCGCCGGCGGCGGCCGTGGGGCGGGCGAGGATCGCCAGCGCCCGCATGGCGAGACGGGAGAGCGTGTGGAGAGAAGGCGCACACCGCTCCCGTCTCCGCCTCGGTCGCCCTCTCTCCCCATCAAGTTGCACGCTCGCCGCCCTCGTCGCCATCGGTCGCGGGCAACAAGAAATCCATGTGGATGGCGAGCACGTCGAGCGACAGAATGGTCGCCGTCCCCGCCTCCACCCCGACCACGCTCCCCAAACACGGCACCGTGCGCCCGCCGTCGCCGTGCACAAACTCTTTGACGTACAGCCCCGCCTGGGTGCGCATGGTGAGCATGAACCGGTTGGGGTGGCCGGCGGGGTCGGGGCGGGCGGCGGCCGAGTGAACGGCCCGTTCCCGGACCAGCATCGCGCGCCGGCGCTCGACGCGCGTCGGGGTAGTTTGTTGGAGCACGAGGTCCTTGATGGAGGCGACAGACTCAAACATGGACGGCGCGACGGGCACGGGGAGCTCGATCAGGGCGTCGTACGATTTCTGTTTCGCGCACTCGCCCTCTTTGATCGCCGCCAGGTGCGGCCTGCCCGCGAGGGCGAGGGCGGCGAGGCCGACGCCGCACTTGGACTCGGCGAGCGCCGCGACGGCGCCGTCCAGCGCCTCCTGGCTCGGCAGCGGCGCCCGCGCGTTGGCCACCTCGAGCACAAACGGCCGCCCGCGCCCCAGGCAGCGCACGTCCATGTCCTCCCGGCCGGCCGTCACGAATTTGGCGGCGTCGGCGTCGAGCAACGGCAGCAGGACGCGCTCCACTTCTTCCTGGACCGAGGTGCGGCCGCGGCGCGCGCCGTCGATGAAGAAGGGCGACTGGCTCACGTCGCGCTCGTGCTTCAGGTAGCGGCCCGCGATGAGGATCGGGAGGCGTCTCACCCGGATGAGGACGTGGGGGAGGGTCGAGGGTGGGGTGGGCGGCACGCCGACCGCGGCCGCGAGCGCCGCGCGCGGCAGCGCCGCCGCCGCGGCCGCCGCGTTCCCGGACGCCATCTTGCCGATCGCCACCTTGGGCAGCGCTTTGCGCCGCTTGCCGTTGAGGTGGCGCCCGCGGGCGGGCTTTTGGGAGCCGGGCAGGAGGGACGCGTCGGGGGCGGACGACGGGTGGACATAGTGCAGCGCGACGGCGAGGTCGACCCCGTCCTGCCCGTCGGCCCCCAGCGCCCGCCCCAGGGCGGTCGCCAACCTCCCTCCCAGCCCCAGCTTGACCGCGTCCTTGACGTCGAGGGGGACGGGGAGCTTGGCGCCGGGCGGCGGGCCGGGCGGGAGGCCGGCGGCGGAGAGCGCGGCGGCGGCGGCCGCCGCGCGCACCGCGGCGGCGGCAGGGTAGGAGACGGACAGCGTGAACGCGCCGCCGGGCGCGTGCCGCTCAGCCTGAACAACGGCCGCGAGCGCGTCCGCCCCGCCCGCGCGCGCGTCGCGCCACTCGCCCGCGCCCACGTCGGTCGCGGCCGCCACCGCCAGCACGTCTGCCGGCGTCTCGGGCGCGGCGCCGTCGAGCGTCTGCAGGACGCCGAGGCAGATGGAGCAGGGGCGGTCGAGGGGGAGGGGGGACGCCGCCTCGCCGCCGCCCCCCGCCAGCGCCGCGACCAGCTCGGCCGCCGCCGGCGCCCTCGCTGCGTACGCGTCCCGGCCCTGCACGCCCGCGAAACGCAGGCAGCACCGGGGGCACGCGCCCGCCGCGAGGAGGAACGCGGCCTGGCCGTCGGCGCCCGCCGCGGTCAGGCGCGCGGCCAGGCGGGAGGCCGCCGTGTCGGCCGCCGCTGCCGAGGCAGGAGGCGGCACGACGTCGAGCGTCATGCAGGGCGGGCGGCGGCCGCCGCGGGCAGTGGCGGCGGAATCGGCGACGCGCCGCTGGCCGGTGCCACACCCCTCTCGCGCCGCCGAGGCCGCGGCCGGGCGCCCGACAGCGGGTCGTCCCTCCCGCGGCCGCCCCCAAGCGCGCCGGCGGCGCCATGGCCGGCGGCGCCGCGGCCCTCAAGCCCGCGCGCGGCATCGGCAAGCGCGCCTCCTCCCGCGCGCGCAAGCCAACCGAGAAGGCCAATGTGAGGGCCGACGAGAGGGGCGGGCGGAGGGCGGGGCGGCGCGCGACGGGTGCAGTGGGTCGGTGGCCCACCGCCCACCGCGCCGACCCGCCGCCCCTCCCCTTCCCTCCTCACAGGCGTCCCGCGCGGGCGACGACTCGGACAGCGCGGCCGTGCTCTCCTCGTCCGACGACGATGAAGGCGCCGGCGCCGGCCGCAAGCCGCGGCCGCCCTCGCGCGCCCGCGCGCCGCGCGCGTCGCCCTCGCTCGAGGGCGCCGACCTCGAGTTCGACTCGGACGACGGCGGCGACGCGTCCGACGGCTCCACCGGCGCCCGCTGCCGGCGCGGCCCCGGGTCGACGGCCGGCACGGGCGGCCCGCTCGCCGTGCTCGACTTCTCCGCGCTCGCCCTCAAACCCGACGCCGGCGCGCGCCCCCTCTGGGTCTGCCCCGACGGCCGCATCCTCCTGGAAACCTTCTCCCCCGTCTACCGCCAGGCCACCGACTTTCTCGTGGCCGTCGCGGAGCCGGTGTGCCGCCCCGAGACGGTGCACGAGTACGCGCTGACCCCCCACTCCCTCTACGCCGCCGTCTCGGTCGGCATCACGCCGACCGCCATCGTGGACGTGCTGCAACGGTTGAGCAAAGTCCAGTTGCCGCAGGCGGTGCGCGACTTTGTTGCGGCGGCGACGGGCAATTTCGGCAAGGCCAAACTGGTCCTCGCCCACAACCGCTTCTTCGTGGAAACTGCGGATCCCGCCGTCCTGCGCACCATGCTTGCCGACCCCGTGATCGCAGACGCCGCGATCGGCGGCGCGGGCGGCGCCGCGCGCGTGCTCGCTGGCGCGGGGCCGGCCGACGCCGCGGGGCCCGCCATCGCGGCGGACGTGCTGAACGCGGTGGATGAAGCGGACAGGGCTGCGGCGGCGGTCGGGGACGAGGGCGACGGCGTCGCGGCTGCTGCGGCTGCCGCGGCCACCGCGGCCGCCGCCGCTTCCGCCCCCCCTCCACGCCCCGCCCTCGCCGCCCCCGCCACCACCCAATCATTCGAAGTCGACCCCGCCAAAGTGGAGCGCGTCAAGCAGCGCTGCCTGCCCGCCGGTCTGAATTTCCCCCTCCTGGAAGAGTACGACTTCCGCGCCGACGCCGCCAACCCCGACCTCGACATCGTGCTCAAACCCGGCGTCCACCCTCGCCCCTACCAGGACAAGGCGATGGCCAAAATGTTTGGCAACGGGCGCGCGCGGTCGGGCGTCGTCGTGCTGCCGTGCGGCGCGGGGAAAACGCTGGTCGGCGTCGCGGCCGCGGCGCGCGTGCGCAAGTCGGTGCTTGTGCTGGTGACCAACCAGGTGTCGGTCGACCAGTGGAAGCACCAGTTCAAACTGTGGAGCAACCTGCAGGACCAACACGTCGCGCGCTTCACCGCCGACGCGCGCGAATCGTGGTCGGGCCCCGCCGGCGTCACCGTCACCACCTACACCATGGTCGCATTCTCCGGGCGCCGCTCCGACGAGGCGGCCAAGGTCATGGAGGCGATTGCAGGGCGGGAATGGGGTTTACTGATCCTCGACGAAGTGCACGTCGTGCCCGCCGCCATGTTTCGCCGCGTCGTCGGCATTGTCAAAGCGCACTGCAAGCTGGGTCTGACGGCCACGCTCGTGCGCGAGGATTCGCTGATTACGGACCTCAACTTTCTGATCGGCCCCAAACTCTATGAAGCCAACTGGCTCGACCTCACGCGCGCGGGCCACATCGCGCACGTGTCGTGCGCCGAGGTGTGGTGCCCGATGACGAAAGAATTCTATCGCGAGTACCTGCGCGACGCGAACGCGACGCGGCGGCCCTTGCTCTGCGCGATGAACCCTTCCAAATTCGCGGCGTGCGCCCTCCTCGTCGACTACCACGAGCGCGTGCGCCGGGACAAGGTCATCGTCTTCTCGGACAACATCTTCGCCCTGCGCGAGTACGCGGTGCGCCTGCGGCGCCCCTTCATCTACGGCGGCACCGGCCACGCCGAGCGCACGCGCGTGCTCGCGCGCTTTAAATCCGACCCCGCGGTCAACACTGTCTTCCTGTCCAAGGTGGGCGACAACTCGATCGACATTCCAGAGGCGAATGTGTTGATTCAGATATCTTCCCATGCCGGCTCGCGCCGGCAAGAGGCCCAACGCCTCGGCCGCATCCTGCGCGCGAAACGGCCGCCCGGTGGCGGCCCCCCGCCGCCCGACGAGTTCAACGCCTTTTTCTACACTCTCGTGTCGGCCGACACGCAGGAGATGTTTTTCTCGCAGAAGCGGCAACAGTTTCTGGTGGATCAAGGGTATGCGTTCAAGGTGATCACCAATCTCGTGGATCCGACGTCTTCCGCCCCGCCCGACACCCCCGCCGGCGACCTGGCGACCAAAGAGGCTCAACTGGACCTCCTGGCTAAAGTCTTGGCCGCGGGCGAGGACGAGGCGGGCGAGGAGGTGCTCCCCGGCGCGCCGCCGCGCCGGCCGGGCGCTGCGCGCCGCGCGGGCGGATCGCTCGCCGCGCTCTCGGGCGCGGGGGGGCTCACCTACCTGGAATACGGAGCCGCCGACCGTCCCACATCCAAGCCGCGGCTCACGACGGCGTCGGGCAAGGCGCGGCATATCCTCTTTCGCAAGCACGCGCAGGGCAAGTTTTGAGGGGTTGAACGGGTTGGGGTGGGGGCCTGTCAACACTGCGTTCCTGATTCTCTCTCCCTCTCTCCGGTCAGTCAAGTGTTGCACACGCGGGCGCAGAGAGCAGTGTCGGGCGGGGGCGGGCGACAGACGGCGTGCGCCGTCGACCCCCTCCCACCATTTTTGCAAAAATCAGGGCTGCGCTCAACCTTACGCGTCCATGGCGCCCGCGGCGGGCTCGTCCTCGTCGGACGACGAGAGGAAGCCGGAGCCGTCGTCGTCGCCGCCCTCCCCTCCCTCGCCACCACGGCCCCCGGACCCGCCCGCGCCCGCGTTGACGCCCGCCCCCCGGCGCGCCACCACGTCCTCCGGGTTGGCGTACCGGCGCACGTAGTCCCGCACCTTGGCCGCGTAGGCCGCGGGCTCGCGCGTGAGCAGCGCGGCGGCCTCCCCGTTGAGCGGGTCGGCCGCGTTGGGGTAGAGCAGGAGTTGGGGGAGGAAGACTTCGAAGACGTTGATCAGGTCTGGGAAGGAGAGAGGTGGGTGGTGGGGTCGTGGGGCGGTGGGCCGCGCGGCCAAGCGTCGGCTCTCCTCCCTGCTCCGGCCACCGCGCCTCTCCCTCGCACCAAACATGGGCGACCACGTCTGGTTGATGACGTCCAGGCAGACGGAGCCGGCGCTAGGGGAAAGGGGAGGGGAGGCCAAGGGGGGTCGGCCGCGGCGCGCGCACGCACCGCTCTCCCCCTCCACCCCCTCCTCCTTCTCTCTCACAGTTCGTCCACGTTGGGGTGGTAGATGCGGTTGACGAAACCGATCGAGGGCGACTTGTAGGGGTAGGCCTGGGGAGGGAGGGAGGAGTCGGCGCGCTGCGTCGACGCGCCTTTTTCCGCGCCGCGCCCGCCCGCGACGGCCCCGCGCCGCCTCGCCCCTCCCGGCACCCGATGGCGGCCGTCCCAACACGGCGCGTGGGGCGCCATGCGGGGCCGCGCTTTTGCAGACCGCGGCGCGCGCGCACGGTCGCGCCCCGCTGTCCCGCGCCCCGCCTCCCGCACCTCGGGCAGCTCCACGTGCAACTTCCACACTCCTCCCTCGTACGGGCCTACGTGAAAAGGAAAAAAGAGGGCGGGGTGGGCGGCCGCGGCCCGCGCGGCGGAATGGGGCGCGCGCCGCCCCACAGGGAACAGCGCCACGCCCCCACCACCACCACCTCCACATCCGACGCCCTCTACTCTTACTCTCTTTGGGCCCGTGGAACAGGATGAAGAATTCGGAGATGTTGTCGTCGACGAGGTCGACCGCGTGGTCGGACATGAGCAGTTTGGTGATGTCCAGCTCGCGCCGCTTGGAGGGCGACGTCATCGGGGGAGACGGGAGGGGGGGAGTGGGGGTGGGGAGGTGTGGGGAGGGGCGCGCGGCACGCGCTGCAGACCTGGCCGCGCTCTCGCCCGCCTCCCGCTACACGCCACACCGTCGCACGGCCCACACCTCTGTCCACCATCAATTCATTGCCGCGCCGCCTGCCGCAGCGCCAGCCGCACGCGGGCCAGCTCCCGAGAAATCTCCGCCACCCGGTCGTCGTCCGCCTCGCGCCGCGCGCGCTCCGCCGCGCAGTGGCGCAGCCAGGGGGGCGGGGCGCGGGCGAGGGCGCGTTCCAGCTCGGCGCGCTCGCCGGCCAGGGCGTCGGCGTGGAGGGTGGCGGCCGCGGCGCCGCCGAGCGAGGCGAGCAGGTCGGCGGGGTCGAGCCCCGCGGGGCGCGCCAGGGCGAGTGGGGCGGGGACAGGGTACGATTCGTGCTCGTGGCGCACCGGGGGGGGGACGGGGCGGCGCGCGCCGCGGGAAAGAACGTACGCCGTCCTCTCGTCGGCCGGCGGCGCGGGGGCGGCGCGGCGGGCGGCAGGCGCCACCGCCACCGCTCTCTCGACCGCCACCACAACCCCACGTGCAGCCCCCGTCCTCATCAGCGCGGCCTCCAGGCGGCTGCATCGCGCCTCGGCGGCGGTGAGCGCGCGGCGCGCGTCGGCCGCGTCGGCGGTCGCGGTGGCCGCGCCGGTCCGCGCCACCGCCAGGCCGGCCTCGACTGCGGCCCGCGCTGCGGATTCGCCGTCCAACGCGCCAGTGGCGGCGGCCAGCTGGTCGGCGAGGTCGGCGGTGGCCGCGGTCGCGGCGTCGAGCCGGGAGCGCGCTTCCGCCAGCTCTCCGCGCGCTGTGGCCAGCGCGGCGTCGGCCGCGACCCGGGCCGAGGATTCGGAAGCAAAACTCGTTTCCAACGCTGTCAGCGACGCCTCGGCCTCGGCGTGCGCCGCGCGCTCGCCGTCGAGCGCCGCCGCGAGCGCGGCTGCGCCCGCCTCGGCCGCCGCCCGCCGCTCGGCGTCGGCGACGGCACGGGCGGCATCAGCACGCGCGCCATCCGCCACCGCCGTCGCCCGCGCCGCCTTGGCATGCGCGTTCTCGAGGTCGGCCGCGCGCGCGTCGAGAACGGCGCGCAGCGCGGCACACCGGTCGCGCTCGATGGCGCGGCCGGCTTCGGCGCCGGCGGCGGCCGCGTCGGCGTCGGCGCGCGCGGCTTTGTCGCGGTCGGCGGCCGCGGCCGCGGCGTCGGCCGCGCCGCGCGCGGCGGCGCGCTCGCGGTCGGCGGCGGCCGCAGCCTCGGCCGCGGCCGCCGCGCGGCTTTCGGCCTCAGCCAGCGCCTTTTGCGCCGACGCCGCAACAGCGTGCGCGGCCGCCGCGTCCGCAGTCGCCGCCTCGACCGCCGCCGCCGCGGTCGCCGCGCGCTCGTCCGCGTCCTGCCGCGCCGCGCGCTCCGCCACCAGCGCCGCTTCGGCCTGCATGCGCAGTCCGATTTCCATGTCCGCGTCCCGGGCCGCGGCGTCGGCGCGCGCGGCTTCGGCCGCGGCGGCGAGCGCGAGCCGTGCAGTCGCCGAGGGGGGCGGCGGCAGGGCGCAGGCGTCCGGCGAGTCCGGGCGCTGGGTGGACGCGGACGACGCGACGATGGCCACCGTCTTGACGGGCGCCAGCGACGCCGGCGCCTTGGTCGGCAGCGCGCGCGGCGTCGCGCGCGCCGACGGCGCCCGGTCGCCGTCCACCGACGGCGCCCACGCGTTGCCAAACGAGGAGCCGCCACCGCGCGGCGTGCTGCGCGCCGATGGAAATGGGCTGGGGGCGGCGGAAGAGAGGGTGGTGGCGCCGGCGACGACAGCGACGGGCGCCGGCTCGTCCGCCACCCTTTTCTCCTTGGTCGGCGACTTGCTCCGCCGGCGAAAGGCAAACATGCCGCCCAGGTTGAGAGGGGGGCGGCGCGTCTTGGCCGCCGCGGCGGCGGCAGGGGGCGACGGCGTGGGCGCGACCGAGGGCGCGCCGCGCGCCGAGCCACCGCTGTCGCCAGAGGGGGGCGGTGGCGAGTCAGTGGAGGTGTTGCCGGCGGCGCCGGGGGTAGAGGAGGGGCTTAGAAGAGTGGGGAGAAGGCATGGGCGATGGCGTGCGCGCGCGCGCCTGCCGTCTCGTCCCCGGCCCGCCCGCCCCTCAAACCGCCCTCGACACGCTCTTACATACCTAAAGTCTTCAAAAGGGTCGACGGAGAGCGGGACAAAGGCGGTCGAGGACTCCAAAAGCGGCGTCGGCGGCGCGGTCGCGGCCATTGGCGCAGCAGAGGTCGGCGTCAGTCGGAGTTGCACGGGACGTGTAGGAAGAGCCTCGCGCCAACCTGTCAGGTGGGCGCGGGGCGAGCGCGGCGACGGTGTGTGTGTGCGGCGCGTCGCAGCCGCGCACAGTCTCTCCCGCCTCCTTCTCTCCCGCCCGCCCCCCTCCTGCCATGGAGCGCCTGGCGTCGCTGCTCACCCGGTCCGCCTCGCGCTCGCCGAGCGGCAAGGGGCGCACTGCGCGTGTGCACGCCGACGAGAATTCGCCGCTGCAGCCGTCCAGGCTGGTGGCTGACAGTCCGGCTGGGGCGGCTTTGGGAGAGGTCGAGCCGGCGCCGGCGGCGGCGGCCAGAGAGGTGGGTTGGGTGGAGAGGGACGCGGCCATCCGCATCGCGCGCGCGGTCGGGGCGGTGGCCGCCGCGGGCGCGCTGCTCCCGGCCCGGCGCCTCTCTCGACGTATCAGTCGAACATGCGCACACAGTCCGACACACCTCTCTTTATCCCCGCAGCCCCTGCCCGATGCCGTCAAGGTCGTCGTCCGCGTGCGCCCCCTCCCTCCTTCCGCCCCCGCCCGCCGCTGCGTCACCCAGGCGGGGCCCGGTGCGGTGGCGCTGGGCGACGGCACGGGGTTCCAGTTCGACGCCGTCGCCGGCGAAGAAGCAGACCAGGAGGCCGTCTTCGCCGCCGCCGGCCGCCCCATCGTGGACGCCGTCCTCCAAGGCTACAACGGGTGCGTGTTTGCGTACGGGCAGACGGGGTCTGGTAAGACGCACACGATGCTCGGCGGCGTCGCGCCCGGGTCCGCGCCCGCCGACCGCGGCCTCGCCCCCCGCGCGTTCGACGCCCTGTTTCAAGCCCTGCGCGAGCTAGACGCGGGCGACGGGGGCGAGCACAGGGTGGTGGTCTCCTTCGTCGAAATCCACAACGAGGCGGTGTCAGACCTGCTCGCGCCGCCGCCCCCCAAGGGCGCCCCGCCGCCTCCCGCGCTCCCCGTGCGCGAGGACAAGGCGCGCGGCGTGTACGTGGATGGCGCGATCCAGACCCCGGTCGCGACGGCCGACGCCGCCGTCGCGCTGCTCGCGCGCGGCGCGTCGGCGCGCCGCGCTGCCGACACCGCGGCCAACGCCGCCTCGTCCCGGTCGCACGCCATCCTGACCGCGGTCGTCGACCGCGTCGACGGAGGGGGGAGGGCGACGGTGGCGCGGCTGACGCTGGTCGATTTGGCGGGCTCCGAGCGCCAGCGCGCGACCGCCGCGGCGGGCGACCGCCTGCGGGAAGCGTGCGGCATCAACCGGTCCCTGTCCGCTTTGGGCAACGTCATCGCCGTGCTGGCCGACGGAGGCGGCAAGGGCGGCGGCGGCGGCCCGTCTGCCGCCACCACCCGCCACGTCCCCTACCGCGACTCGCGCCTCACCTTCCTCCTGCACGACTCCCTGGGCGGCAATGCGCGCACCGCGGTTGTGGCCACCGTGTCGCCCGCGGCGGACGCGGGGGGGGAGACGCTGTCGACGCTGCGGTTTGCGGCGCGCGCGCGGCGCGTGTCGTGCCGGGCGACGGTCAATCAGGCGCCGGGGGCGCCCGGCGACGCGGGGCTGGTTGCCGAAGTGGCGCGGCTTAAAGCCGAGCTGGCGGCGTTGAAGGCTCGGGGGGCGGCGGCAGGGGCGCCTGGGGCGGCCGCGCCCACCCTGCGCTCCGGCGCCGTCTCGCGCGACGCGTCCCCCGCCCTCGACCTGGGCGCCACGCCCGAGCTGGGCACCCCCCTCCTCCGCTCTGGCCCGCACCCGGTTGCCATGGCCGCCCTGCGGCGCGAGGCGGTGGCCACCGCCCGCGCCGACGCGGCCGAGCGCGAACTCGCCGCCACGCGCGAGCTCGTGCGCCGGGCCGAGGCGGACAACCACCGGGTGCGTCTCGTGTTGAAGCTCCGCGAGGACCGGTTGGCGAGGCTCGACGCGCGGGGACGGCCGGCCGACGACCCGCCGCCCGACTCGGAGGCTGCAGCGCTAGTCGCGGCTTTGCGGCTGGAGCTGGCCACCGCGCGTGAAGCCGCCGCCGACAACCATGGCGAACAAGCGGCCGCCGTCGCGGTCTTGCGCGCCGAGCGCGAGCGCGACGCCGCGCTCGCCGCGGCCGACGCCGCGTCCGCCGCCACCGCGTCTGACCTCGCCCGCGACGTCGCCGACCTGCGCACCCAGGCTTTGGCAGCCGCAGACGCGGCGGACGAGATGGCGGCTGCGCAGGCCGCCGCGCTCGCCGACGCCGAGGCCGCGCGCGCGCGCGCCGAGGCATACGTCGAGGGCGCCGCTGCCGACGCGGCGGCGGCCCGGGAGAAGTTGGAGGCGACGGTGGCGGAAAAGGAGGATGCGGTGGTGGCTGCGTCGGCGGCAGAGGAGAGGGCCCGGGCGGCGGAAGCCGTGGTGGTCGCCGCAGAGGCGACCGCCGCCGCGGCCGACGCGCGCGCGTCCGGCGCTGAACGTGCTGCCACCGCCGCGCACTCCGAGGCGGCCGCCGCGGTCGCGGCGCGGGCGGCGGCCGACGCGGCGTGCGAGGTGGCTGCCGCGCGCGCGGCGGGGGCGGAACGCGAGGCGGACGAGGCCAAGAGGCTGATGGAGGATGCGCCTACGGTCGACGCGGTTGCCGAATTGACACGATCAAGGGACGCGGCCGCCGCGGAAGCGGGCGAGCTGCGTTCGGCGCTCGGCGCCGCGCGCGCCGACGCCGCCGCGGCCGCCACCGCCCTGTCCGCCGCCCCGACGGCCGAAACGATCGCCACGCTGACCGCCGAACGGGACGCGGCCGCCGCCAGCGCCTCGGCCGCCGAGCGCGCCCTGGCCGCCGCGCGGCTCGACGCCGACGCGGCCGCCAGCCAGCGCGCCGCCGCCGCCGCCAAGCTGGCCGAGGTGGAGCAGTGCATGGCGTCCGTGCGGTCCCAGCTGGCATCCGCGGGCGCGGCTGCGGAGGCGGCCAAGGCGGGGGAGACTGCGGCGCGCGCCGACGCGGAGCGCGACGCGGCGGCCGCCGCCGCGGCCGCGGGCGAGGCCAAAGCAGCGCTGGCGAACGCGGCTGCCGCTCGCGGAGAAGCCGAAATTGCCAAGGCCGACGCCGCGGCCGCGCGCGCTGACGCGGCCTCCGCGCGCGCCGACGCGGCCACGGCCCAGGCCGCCGCCGCGACCGCGCACGCCGACGCCGACGCGTTGCGAGCCAAAGTCACTCAAGCAGCCGCGGAAGCGGCGGCCGGCGGCGACGCGCACAGGGCGGCGGCCGCGGCTGCAAAGGCCGACACAGACGCGGCTCGTGCTGAGGCAGCGACCTCTTCCGCGGCCGCCGCCTCGGCGTCCAAGGCGGCCGCCGACGCCGAGCGTGACCTAAAAGCCGCCCAGGTGCGGGCGTCGGAAGCCGACGAGGCGGCCGACGCGGCCGAAGCACGCGCGGAAGAGCTGGAGACCGCGCTGGCGGCCGCCACCGCGGCCGCCGCCGCCGCCTGTTCGCGCGCCGATGCCGCGGAAACCGATCTGGGCGACGTGCAAGCCACGCTGCGCGACCACGAGGTGAGCCTGTCGGCCGCGCACGCCGCGCGCGCGCGCGCCGAGTCTGAGGCCGCCGCCGCCAACTCGCGCGCGGCAGAGAGTCATGCGGCGCGGAGGCGGGCGGAAGAGCAGCTGGCGGCTGCGGAGGCGCGGCGATGAGGCGGGTTGGGGAGAGAGAGGGAGAGAGAGGTGGCGGGGTGGTCGCGCGTGTCACCGCCGCGGCCGCCCGCGCAGCCTCCATGCCACCCCCCTCCTCTCTCCCCCGCCATCATCATCATCACGGGTGCGGCTGCGGGTCTTGGTACGTGCCGCGCTCGCGCAGGAAGCGGGCGTCGCCGGGCGCAAATGACTCGCGCGGCGAGCGGGAGCCCAGGGCGGGCGGGCCGGACCCGTACTTGGTGGCGCCGTAGTATTTGAGCACGTCCTACGAAGGGAGCGGGGTGGTGGCGGGGAGGCGGGCGGGGGTCGGGCGCGCGTTACTGGCTGCGCGCGCGTGGCGCCCGCCCCGCCCGACCGTTTCCCTCCCACCTCTGGGTACACCCCCTTCTCCTCCGTCGCCCCATACTTGCCCTTGGCCACCGCGTACTGGAGCGCGGTCCACCCCTTGGGCGACACCGCGTCCAGGGTCGCGCCGTGGCGCACAAAGAGTTGGACCATGGCGACGCCGCCGTCGACCGCCCAAAACAGGGCCGCGTCGCCGCCCGCCGTGACGTGGTTTGGATCCGCGCCGGCGCGCAGGAGGGCGGTGGCGGCCGCGAGGCGGCCGCGGTGGGCGGCGGCCATCAGGGGGGTGTAGCCTTCTGGGGAGCGGTAGGCGCCCCCGAACTCGAACCCCGGGTCCGCGCCGGCCTCGAGCGCGGCGTACACGGCGTCCACGTCGTCGGCAACAATGGCGTTGTAGAGCTCCTCGGTCGGGCGGGTGGCGCGGGGGGAGCCGGCCGCCGCGGCGTCGGGGTCAAAGTCGGGGTGGTGCGACCCTGCGCCCGAGTCCCACGCCGCCTCGTACGCGGCGGCGGCTTCCGCGGCCCGCTTCTTCATGATGTCGTCCATGGGGGGTGGGAGCGAGGGGTGGCCGTTTCTTTGGGGGTCGCGTGCGGCGGAGTGGGCGCGCCCGGCCGGCCGCATCGCGTCGCTCTCACACCCACACCCGCGCCGCCCCTTTCCGGTGGCTAGTCGCGGCCACCACCCCACCCTCCCCCCGCCCGCCCGCCCGCGCGCCGGGCGGGCGAGCGATGGCGGCCGCGCCCCTCCCCCCTCCGCTCACCGCGGGCGAGCGCGTGCGCCTCTCCCTGGCGTCCCTTTACCACAGCACCGGCATGCGGCGCGTCGTGGATTTGGTGCAGCAGGTGTGGAGGAGGGGTGGAGGGGGGAGGGGGGAGGGGGGAGGGGGGCGGGGCCCGGGGCCAGGGGCGATGCGGGCGCGGCCCGACGCGCCCTCCCCTCCGCCCACCCCCCAGGCGACCCACACCACCCCCCTCCCCCTCCCAATCATCGTCCTGGGCGAGGCGTGCGCCACCGCGGACGAGGCCAAGGCCGCCCTGGCGTCCGTCCCATGGTTTACCTACCGGTCGGCCCTCCCCCCCCTCCCCGGCGGCCTGACGACCGACGCCGGGTGGGGCTGCACCCTGCGCTCGGGCCAGATGCTGCTGGCGGCTGGGCTGGCGCGGAGGGCGGTGGGGCAAGGGTGGCGCAAGGGGGAGGGGGGAGGGGTGCCGGCCGAGCTCGACGCCGCGCTCGCCGTGCTCGCCGACGCGCCCGACGCCCCGCTCTCCATGCACGCCATTGTCGCCGCCGGCGCGGCGCACGGCGTGACGCCGGGGCGGTGGCTGGGGCCGGCCGCGTTTTGCGGCGCGGCGGCGGCAGCGGCCGCGGCCGCCGCCACCACCCACCCCTCCCTCCCCCTCCCCACCCTGCTCGTCGTCGGCGCCGACGGCGGCGGCGGCGCCCCCACCCTCCCCCGGTCGCCGCCGGGGCACGGCCCGTGGCTCCTGCTCCTCCCGCTCACGCTCGGCCTCGGCGCGGCGGTCAACCCCGCCTACCTGCCGCCTTTGGCCGCCGCCATGACCCTGCCAGCGTCCCTGGGCGCGCTGGCGGGGCGGCCAGGGGCGGCGCTGTTCGTGGCGGGGACGAGTGGCGAGGGCGGCGCGGCGGCCGCTCTTGTCCTCGACCCGCACGACGTCCGCCCCTCGACCGCTCCGCTGGTGACCTTTGCGCCCGCTCCGAGGTCCACGCCGCTCGCCGGGCTCGACCCCTCGCTCGCGCTGGGGTTTTGGTGCGGCGGCGCGGGGGAGTATGAAGGCCTCGCCTCCTCCCTCGACGCCCTGGCCGCCGCTCACCCGCGCGCCGTCCTGGTCACCGTGGGCGATGCTGTGGTGGCCGGCCCTGGGGGTCGAACCGGGCTGGGCGGCGGCAGCGGCGGCAGCGACGGCGGGTTTGAGTTGTTGTGAGGGGGAGGGGGGGAGCTCTGCCCGCACAGTTCTGTTTGATCACACTCGACACCATCAACTCCTGTCTCATGGGTCTGGGCGGAGGCGGCGCAGGGTGACGCCGACACGAACGCGCGCGCGCTCCACGCGCCGCCCCCTCCACGCCCCCTCCCCGCCCGCAAACCCGTGGGTCCACGTGTAGCGCGCGGGTCCAGCCATGGTCAGAATGTCGCCGGGGCGGAGCAGGGCGCGGGCGGTGGCGGGAGGGGAGTCGGCGTCCACTCTCTCAAACTGCACGACCACAGCCCCGCCCAGCGACACAATCGCCACCCCGTCCCTGTAGCGCGGCGTGAGGTCGATGTGGGGGGTCAGCGCGTCGCCGGGGCGGTAGAGGTTGACGGCGGCGGCGTCGAACCGAGGGGAGCGCTGCCGCAGGCTCTCCTCCCACCCCTCGCCACCGACCGCGGCCGCCGCCGCCCTGGCGAAAGGAGGCAAATCGCCAAAGAACATGGCCTGGTCGGCGGCGCCGGTCGCGAGCGCGGGGCACGCAGACGCGACCGCGCGCGCGAGCGCGCGGCGGGCGCGCCGGCCCAGGGCGCGCCGCTGCACGCGCAGGCCGTGGACGTGCGCCCCGTCTAGCGGGTTGGATTCGTCGCCCGCTTCGGACGAGCCGGGAGAGCAGAGCGCGGCTTCGGCGTCCGAGCCCGACGACGTTAGGCCGGCCGCGGCCGCGAGCAGCCCCGCGGTCGCGGCATCGACCATTCGTGAATGGCGGGGCGTGGCGTCGCCGCGCTAGCGGCCCAGGCCGCGGCCCGGCCCGCGCGCTCGCCCGGCGTCGATGGCAGTGAGCGCGCCGCCGCCGCCCCTCCTCCCACACCTCGGCCCCTCCCCCACCCGCCACCATGTCCAAGAAGCGTCGCAACGGCGGCCGCAACAAGCACGGCCGCGGCCACGTGCGTTTGGAGGGCAGAGGGGGGCGGGGTGGCGCGCCGGCCGTGCGCGCGGCGCGCGGGGCTGTGCCGGCCCCGCACGCTCCCTTCTGCGCCCCGCGGGCGCGGCGAGCAATCTTGACCTGCATCGGGGTCGGCGGCGGCGCCGCCAGCATCTCGCCGGCGCGCGCGCCGCATCGGCGCGTGCGGCGGCCGCCCGCGCGGCCTGGATCGGGCGCCCGCCGCCGGCGCCCGCCGTCGCTCGACCCCCGGTCGGCGCGGTGTGGTTGTCACTGTCGCCCGGGCCGGCGGCCGTGGCGGCAGGAGGGCCGGCGGCGGCGTGCGCCGCGGCGGGCGGCCTGCCGCGCGAGCGCGCTCCGCGCGGCCCCACCCGCCGCCGCCTGCGCCCGCCGCGCTCACGCGGCGGGCGGCACATCACGCACGACCTCTGCGTGGGTCGCGCCCTCGCTGCAGCATCCTCCGCCCCCCCGATCGACCCTCCTCCCGTCCCCTACCCACAGGTCAAGCGCGTGCGCTGCGAGTCGTCCGGCGTGCTCGTCCCCAAGGACAAGGCCATCAAGCGCTTCATTGTGCGCAACATTGTGGACGCGTCGGCCATCCGCGACATGCAGGACGCGTCGGTCATCGAGGGGTACGCGCTCCCCAAAATCTACCGCAAGGTCTACTACTGCATCTCCGCCGCCATCCACTCCAAGGTGGTGCGCGTGCGGTCGCGCGAGGCGCGCAAGGTGCGGGAGCCGCCCAAGCGGTGGCGCCCGGCGCAGACGCGGGACGAGAAGCCGAAGCCGGCCGCGTGAGGGGGGGCAGAGGGGGGGCGCGCACGCTGCGCCGGCTTGTGTGATGGCGCTCTCCCTGCTCACACCGCGCCCTCGGCCACGCGCGCGGGCGCCGGGAGCGGCTCCAACTCCCACCGCGAGAGCGCGCCCTTCTCTCCGCCCGCCGCGCTCAGCCGCAGCACGCGCCCGTGGTAGGCGGCCAGCGTCGGCCGGTGGCCGACCGACACGACGGCGATGCCGTCAGCCGCAAGGGCGGCGTACATGCTGGCTTCGTCGTCGATGCCGAGAGACGCCGTCGATTCGTCCATCAAAACGAGTGCGGGCCTCGCCAGCAAGACCCTGGCGAAGCCGACGCGCGCCTGCTCTCCCAGCGACAGCACAGCGGCCCAGTCGGCCGCCGCGTCGAGCCCGGACCCGCGCACGCGGCCGGTTGGGTCGGGCGCGCGGTCGAGCAGGGCGCCGAGGCGCACGCGGCGCAGGGCGGCCTCCAGCTGGGCGTCGGTGGGGCGCGGCTTGACGGGAGGCGCCGCGGTGGTGGTCGTCGGCGTCGGCGGCGCGCCGAGGGCAGCCGCGACGGTCGCGCGCGCCGCCGCGGCAACGCCGCTCTCCACCTTTCCTTCTCCTCCAGCCCAGGTCGGGTACAGCAACTGGTCCCGCAGCGTGCCCAGCACGACATACGGGCGCTGCGGGACGAAGAACACATCTCCCCCCCCGGACGCGGCCGACACAGGCGCGCCCGCGCGAGAAATGGCCCCCTCCCCTTCCGTCCACAGCCCCGCCGCCGCGCGCAGGATGGACGTCTTGCCGCACCCGGACGGCCCCATGATGAGGAGCGACTCTCCCGGGCGGATTTCGAACGAAAGGTCGGCGACGAGAGGGCGCGGCTCGCCGCGGCCCGGCGGGTAGAGCGTGACTGAGTCCAATGTGAGCAGAGGGCTGGCCTGGCCGGGAGCAGGCATGGTCAGCGCCCGCAGCCCGATTCCGCCGCGCGTCGCGGCCGCGCCGTCGACCGCTTCACAGAATTCGCCCAGCCGGTCGACGACCGCAGAGAACCCGGCCAACGATTCCAGCTGGTACACCACCAACGACACGTCGGACAGGACGTGGTTGAAGGCGGACGAGGACTGGTTGATGACGCCGAGCTCGATCGCGCCCCGAAAATACAGGGGGGCGACGACGGCGGCCGGCAGGATTTGGATCAAGTACCGGTACAGGCTCGTGAAATAGGCCAGATTGCGGGACGTCGCCAGCAACGCGGCCGCGTTGGCGACGGCGGCCGCGAGGCGGCGCTTGAGCGCCGCGGCTTCGCCCGCTTCCCCCCCATAAAACGCGACCGACTCTGCGTTCTCCCGCACGCGCACGAGAGCGTACCGAAAGTCGGCTTCCGCCGCTTCCTGCGCGAAATTGAGGCCGACGAGGGGGCGGCCGAGCCAGAGCGACGCGGCGGTGCCGCCCGCCGAGTAGAGTACGAGGGCGGCGAAGAGGGGGGGGTAGATGGAGAACAGGATGCCGGAGAAGGAGACAAGATCCACGGCCGCCGACAGCAGTGTCAGGGAGAGGGAGAGCGCGCCGTCTGTGAACTGGCCGACGTCGGCCGCGATCCGTTGGTCTGGGTTGTCGACCCGCCCGGCAGCGGCCAAGGCGTAGAACGGCCTCCCTTCCCCCGCCAGATACTCGTCCGTCAGTTTTGCCGTGAGCCACTGGCGCCAGTCGAGGGCGAGGCGGGCCTGGAGGTAGTCGCGGAGGACAAAGACGGGGACGCCGGCCGCGATCGCGGCCACCCATTTGACGAGCATGCCCGTGAACCGCGCCGCGTCGCGCTCGGAGAGGGCGTTGAAAAAGTCGCGGTTCAGGAAGTTGAACAGGACGCTGCGGGGTGCAGGAGGCGCGGTTGGGTGGGCGGGTCGGCCCGGGCGGCGACCGGCCCCCTGCCTCCTCCCCCGTCGCCGACTCGCCTCACGCCCGTCGTGCCGAGGGTGAGGCCCACCACGGTGACCAGCTGCCAGCGGGCCCGGGACCCGACCTCGGGGTCGGTCCAGTACGGGGCGGCGAGCTGGAAGAGGGGGGCAAGGGCAGGGATGTTAGGTCAACGGCAGGAGCGCTTCTGCCCACCCCACGACCCCCACTCACTGCCCACATCCGCCCGCTCCCCCTCCGTCTCCATGCCTTGATCGCGCGGGACGCGATGACGCGCACGTCAGCGCTCGGCCCCTCGCGCGCGGGCGGCAGTCCCGGCGGCGGCGCCCCGTTGCCGCCAGGGGCTTCGGGCACCGCATCCTCAGTCCCGGCGGCGACGCCGGCGCGGACGCCGCCCGGCGGGCGGGCGGCTAGCGGTCGCCGCGGGTGCGCGCGCCGGGGCGGGCTCGCCCGGCGCGCGCGGGGGGGCGCCGCGCCCGGTGGGGGGCGGGCGGCGTGCCGCCGCATCGTGGGCCGAGTGGTGGGGGTGTGTGGTGGCGTGTGGGCAGCGGCGCGAGTCGCTCGCCGTTCACATGGCTCCGCGAGACGCGCGCCCCGCGCCGGCGGGCGCCGGCCGCGACGGCCGGCGCGAGCACGTACGTGTGATGATGGATGGGCATCGGGCGGGGGGGTGAAGAGGGAGGCAGCGGCCAACCTCCGCCGCCCTCCTTCCCCAGGCTGCCACCGCGGCCGCCGCCAACCGCGCGGTGCGCTTGCAGAGGCTGCGCACGGGAGGAGGGCACGCGCCGGACGATGGTGGGGCGGCTGCAGAAGCGGCCGCCGCGGCCCTCGCGCGCGCTTCCGCCGGCGACGGCCGGCTCGCCGCGCTGCGCGCCCTGCGCGTCGCGGCCGCCCACGGCGACCCCGGCGCGGCAGCGGTGGTCGTGAGGGACCCCGTCATGGCTGCCTTGATCGCCGCCCTGCGCCCCGCGCCGCAGGCCGCCGCGCGGCTCGGCGCGGCCGAAGCCGCGTGGGCGCTCGGCTCCGCCGCTGCCTCCCTCCCCATCCTTCCTTCCATCCCCGCCCTCGTCGCCGGCACCGGCGGCGGCGCTGGTGGTGCGCGTTGCGCGGAGCTGTGCGCGTGGGCTCTGGGCAACGCGGCGGTGGGGGGTGGGGACGCGACTGCGGCCGCCCTGTCAGCCGCCGGCGCCATTCCAGCCCTGCTGGCCGCCTGGGCGGCCGCGGAAGATGAAGACGTCGCCGCAGCCGCAGCGTGGGCGCTGTCGGTGGCGGTGCCGGCCGGCGACGGCAGGACCCGGCGCGCCGCGGCGGCGCCGACAGCCGCTGCCGCCGCCGTCGCCGCCGCGCGCCGGGGCGCGGCCAAGGGTGAGGCAGGGTGGGCGCTCGCCGCGCTGGCGGCGCTCGGCCCCGCGTCGTGCGCCGCGCTGGCAGGCGCGGGGGTGGCGCCCGTGCTCGCGCGCGCGGTGATCGCGGCTGGTGACCCGGGCGCCGTGCGGGCCGCGGCCCACTGGTGCGCACGATGCCCGCCGGAAGCTCTCGCAGCGTTTGCCTCCCACGACGGCGGCGCGGCCCTGGCCGCGCTCGCGCGCGGCGACGGCGGCGACGCCGCGTGGTGCCTCGCGTCGGTCGCCGCCGCCGGCGGCCCCGCGCTCGCGGCCGCCGTCGCTGAGGCTGGTGGGGTCGAGGTGGCCGAGCGAGGGCTGACAGAGGGAGGGCTGGCGGCGCGGGAGGCGTTGTTTTTGGCGGCCGCGCTCGCCGCCGCGTCCCCCGCGCGTGCCGCCGCCCTGCTGCGGGCGACGCCCGCGCCGCCGTTGCTCGCCGACGCCGCGACGCGCGACGCCGCCCTCGAGTTCATCGCTGCCGCGACGGGCGCCGGAGGAGACGCGGCGGCGGCCGCGGCGGGGTGGCGCGCGGCGTGAGAGTCCCCCCGCGGAATCGACCAACAGTCCCCCTGGCCCACACCCCCCCGCTCACGCCGCCACCGCGTCCGCCGCCGGCTTGGCCGCCGCCTTTTTCTTCTTCTTGGTTTTGAGGGACGTCGCCAGGAGCGCTTTGACCTCCGCGTCGGCGACCGCTTTCTCGGTCGCCCACGCCTGCACCGGCGCGCCCGTGATGCGGTCCGACCCGTTGGGGGTCAGCAGGACGGTGGCCTTGAACTGGGCCGTCTTGGCGCCCGCCTTTTCGTGCAGGACGGGGTACGGCGCGATGAGCCCGTGGTTGACGCACTCGACGAGGCCGAGGCGGGCGCCGGGCGTGGCCAGGGCGCGCAGGGAGAACGGCATCGTCGAAAACCGTTTGATGACTTCCGACAGCACCGCGCGCGACGCCTTCATCTTGAGAGAGTAGCCGCCCTCGAGCGCGCGCTTGTACACGCCCGTCTCCTTTTCGTCTCGCACCTTGGACACGCCGGCCCCGGTGGAGAGGACGACGTCCACGGCCCACGCCTCGTTCTCTTCAAACGTGCCGTCCTCGGCCTTTTGGTCGGGGGTGACCCTGTTCAACGCGGTCTTCTCGCCGTCGATGACAAACTGCTTCAAATTGTGCGACATGACGCCCTCGACGACGGTGAGGCCGTAGGCAGCAGCCACCTTGGCGAGGACGTCGGAGACGGCCGCGATCTGCTTGCCCGGGCGCACGCAGCGCAGCGCGGCGTCGAGCGCGACGGCGGCGCCGGCCAGCAAGTCGCCCTCCGGCCCCGACACCGGGCCGTCCACGCCCACGACGTGCGTGTGGGCGGCGACCGCGATCCAGCCGTCGATGTGGGCGCCGAGGTCCACTTTCACGACGTCCCCCGCGGCGAGCGTCCCTTCGTCGCCCGCCAGCGGGCAGTGGTGGCCGACGACGGAGTTGACCGACAGGCACGTGGGGAAGGCGACGCCCTTGTCCATCTTCTTGCCTTTGTAGCATTTGGCGCAGAGCCTGGGAGAAGGGGACGGGAGAGGGGAGAGCGGGTCGGGCGCCGGCGCGGGGGTCCCGCCGCGCCGCCGGCCGCCAGCGCGCCGCCGCCGCGCCCGCCCGGGAAGCGACCCATGACCCTGGCCGGCCCGCGCCGCGCGCGGCACCCCCCAATCGCCCCCCCGCCCCCCCTTGTTCTCCTTACTCGTCAATCACGGCGTCCCCTTTCACACACACGTCCACCAGCTTGGCGCCGGGCTGCAGCTCGGCAATGACGGCCTTGAGGGCGGCTGGGTGGAAGGGATGATGGTCGGTGGCGGCGGGAGGAGACCGCCGGCACGCCGCGCGTCCCATCGCGCCCCTTTCCTCCCTCACCGTTGGTGATCTCGGCCGCCTGCTTGTACTTTGTCATGACGTCCGACTGGTGGGGGTGGGGGAGGGGTCGGGCGGGGGCGCGGGCGGCGGCGGCGGGCGACGGCGGCCGCGCGAGCGGGCAGCGGGCGCGGGCGGACACTGCTCCCGACACTCACGTTGGACAGGTCGAGGTCGGTGTCAGACGCATCGTCTTTGGTCATGGTGGAGGAGGGGTGATGGAGGCGAGGGGGGAGGGAGAGAGTGGCATTGGCGAGCAACTCTGCCACTCCATCCCTCCCTCGGGCGAAGTCGTCGCCCGCCCGCGGCGCCCGCCCAGGATGACACTGTGGACGCTGTGCCAGGTGTGCGATGGGAGGACGGCGGGCGGCCCTCCCTGGCGCTCCACCGCGCGCATGGTCGCCCAAGCCTCCCCTCTCCCTCCATCAATCAGGCCGCCCTGCTGGCCGTCAACGGCGTCGCCATCCTGAATAACGACCGCTTCCTGGAGCGGTGGGGCCTGGGCCACTCGATGGTCGGCCGCAGCGGCGACGGGCTGACCGCGGGGCCGGGCCTCCTGCGGCGGCAGGTGTGCGAGTTTCTGCACGCGGTCACGTATTTGCGAGGTCAGGGGTGGTGGGGGAGGGAGGTGGGGCTGGGAGGGTGGTGGCTCGAGCCTCGACCGACGCGCCCCCTCCTTCCCCTCCCCTCCTCTTCTCCTCAGTCCCGCTCATCCCCGTCAACATCGTCGTCATCCTCATCAAACTCGTCTTCGGGTAGCGGGACGCGGGAGGGAGGGACATTGTGTGACGGGAGAGAGAAGGCGTCTGCACTCGCGTCTCCTTCCATCCTCCCCTCCTCCCCCACCACTCAATCAATCCGCCGCCCCCCCGCGCGTGTTCACCGCGCCGTCTCGGTCGAGCCAGGTGGCGAGCGCGCCCAGGCCGAGGCGGTGGGCCCGCGCGCCGGACACGACCTCTGCCCGCGTCGGCCGCGCTTCCACCCGCGAGTGCGGGCGCAGCGCGTGCGCAGCGGCCGCGGACAGGGGCGGCGCGGCGCCGGCGCGCCCTTCGGCGGGCGTGACGAGGCCGGCGCAGGCGAGGCGTTGAAAGGCCGCCCACGCCGCGCCGCGCCCACGCGCCGCGTCGGGGCCGAACCCGCCCGCGCCCAGCGCGGCGTACACGGTGAAGGCGGCGTCGAATGAAGGGGAAGTTGTGGTCATCGGGCAGCGGTGGAGGCAGGCGAGAATGTACACCTCGAGGACCGACAGCCGCGCCACGCGCTGCGCGAGCGGCGCCTGCCGCGCGCGCAGGGCCCCCACCGCCGCCATCACGTCGCCCGCGGTCGGCAGCCGGTCGGCCAGCGCGGCGGCGGCCGCGACGTGGGCGGCGGCGGTGGCGGCGTCACCGGCGGTCAAGAGGCCGGCGTCGTCGGCCGCCGCGAGCGCCGACCGCGCGCCCGCGTCGGCCAGCGCGGCGTCGACGGCCGCGTTCCACTGTTTCGCATCGGACGGCGACTGTGCCAGGCTGTCCGGCAGGCGCAGCGACTCGCGGAGCACGGCCTCGCCCGAGTCTGGGTCTGGCGGCCACACCACTGCACCCTCCCCGGCCGGCGCCGCGTCCGCCGACCCCGCCGCCGCGGCAGCCGCCGCGCCGCCGGGGCGGGGCAGGTAGTGGACGCGGCCCGAGAAGCGGGAGCGGACGCGCTTTTCGAGGAGGTCGACGCAGTCGACGCGCGCAGACACACCGAGGAGCGCGGCGCGCACGCCCGCCGCGGCCGCCTTGTCGACGAGGTTGTACAGGAGCGCTTGGCGCGGCCTGCGCGCAAAAGCGTCGACCTCGTCGAGCACAAAGACGGCGGCGCGGCCAGACGCGGCGAGCTTGGACAGGACCACCCCAAAAAAGTCGAGATTCTCGTCGTGGCTCGCCGTCCGCTCAAACGGCAGCCCCATCTGGCCGCACAACTGGCGCGCCGCCTCCCGAAACGCCACCCGCTCCTCGGCGTGGACGAGGCCGGAGAGGCGCACGACGCCGAGGCGGGGCGGGGGGGCGCCAAGGGGTGGCGGGCGGCCGGCCGGGGGCGGCGGCGGGCAGCCGAGCCGCTGACGCACCGACGCCAGGACGCGCTCCACGACGGCCGTCTTGCCGGTGCCGCGCGGGCCGAGGAGGAGGGCGGACGTCGACGCGTGCGGGAGCGCGACCGCGTCGCCGACGACCGCCGCGAGCGCGTCCACCAGGGCCGCCGCCGCCGGCCTCAGCACCAACGTCTCGGCCGGGCCGCCCGTCGTCCAGAAGAGGCGGGCGCGGACTGCGGTGGACGCCGCGGCGGGCAGCGGCCCGGTCGGCACCGCGGGCACGGGGGGGCCGGCGGCCAGCGCGGCGTCGGCCGCGGCGCGGGAGAGCTGGTCGCGGTCGACGCTGCCGGCGCGCGCCTTTTTGGCGGCGGGCGAGGGGGAGGAAGAGGCGGGAGGGGCGGGCGATGGCGAGCGGGTGGGCTGGTGGGCGGGAATTGGGGCGTGAGCCGGGTCGCGGTGCGCTGACTGCATCGGTGCACGATCGTGGGGGCGGCGCCGGCAATCCAACCGCCGCCTGGGCGCCGCGGCGCGCGCGCGCGATGGGTCGCCGAATCGGCGACCCGCGCCGCGTCGCCCCGCCCCCTCCCCACCTTGCCCCGCTTGGCTGCCGGGTCGCCGATTGCTCGCGCGCGCTTGCCACCGCGCGGCGCGGCGGCGGATCTCATGGCGGGGGAAGAGGGGACGAGTGTGGGCGACAGCGGCGAACGGCCGCTCCCGCTCTCTCTCTGCCTGCCGCGCCCCACGGCCGAGAAAAAACGATGGGGTGCCATCACAGCCCAGAGCCCACACCCCTTTAGACCGCGGCCGGGCGCCCAACGGGCGGCAGGTAGACCGTGGTCGACGCGACGCCGACCCCCCTCAACTCCACCCGATCCCCGTGCAGCTCCAGCGTCGCGTACGCGTCCCCCCCGGGCACCGTCTCCAGCACCGCTTTCACCACCCGGTGCCGCACGCCCGCGGCGCAGGTCGCTTCGCCGTCGCCGTGCGCGTGGCCCGACAGCGTGAGCGCGACGACGGCCGGCCCCGCGCGCGCGACGGCCGCCAGGACGGCGTCGTAGTTCCAGAGCAGGCACACGGGGGGGGCGGTGTCGGGGTGCAGGGCTTGGTGGATGGCGAGGACGACGCGGTCGCCGGCCGACGCGGCGCGCGCGAGCGCGCTCTCCAACCACGCCAGCTGTTCCTCCCCCACCCCGCCCCCAAACGCGACAAAGCGCCTGTCGACGCCGACCAGGCCGTCGGCCGCGTTCTTGTTGGGGTTGGGGTTGCGAGACGCGAGGAGGGTGGAGGCCGCGGCGTGGCGCGGGTCGGTCGCGGGCCAGCCGAGGAGGGAGACGTCGTAGCCGTCCAGCACGATGAGGCGCCACCCGGGACCCAATCTATCCTCATAGTACGAGTGGTCGCCCGCTGCCGGCGGCGGGGGGACGCCCAGGCGCGCGTTCAAGTGCGTGCGGCCGACGGCGGCCAAACAGTGGTTGCCCACGCACGAGTGCACGCGCGCGTCGGGGCGGCCGCCGGCCAGGCCGGTGAGCACGCGGTCGAGCAGGGCGCGGGACGAGGCGGACGGGGGGCCGGCCTGGGTGTCGAGCACGTCGCCCTGGGGAAGAAAGAGGGGAGGGTGGGCTGCCGGGCGAGTGCGCCTCCACGGCCCGACCTCCAGGCGACCCGCCTCCTCGAGCACGCCACGGCGGCACTCTCACCGCCCCCAACCACCCGTCTCCAATCCCACGCACCAGGTGCAGCACGTGGCGCGCCCCCTCCCGCCGCCACGCGGCCCCCGCCCGCGCTGCGCCGTCAAATGCGGCCCGGTAATAGCGCGGGCGGCCGTGGAAGGAGGCGCCGTCTGGGATGTCGGCCGCTTGGACATCCGCGCACACGCCCACGCGCAGCGGGGCGGCCGCGGCCGCGGCGGCGGACGCGGCGCGGGTGGATGGGCGCATGCGGGAGAAGGGCGGGGGGCGCATGGCCGAGTGGCGGGAGTCGGCACGCGGCGTACGCTGCCGACCGCGCTCTCTCGCTCGATCACACACGCACGCGTCACCGCCGCGGCGGGCGCCACCCCGCGGCTTCCGCGTCGGCCGCGGTGCAAAAAAAACGCTCCCCGGGGCGGTTGATGCGCACAGAGTCGTATAGGCGGTCGCCCTGCGAGAAATAGATCCGGTCCCCGCGCGCCCCAATGTTGCCCTTGATGACGCAGTCGGGGGACGGTGGGGCGGTGTCCGGGGTCGCGGCCGCCGCCTCGGCCGCCCGGGAGGCGGCCGCAGCGACCGGCCGGTCGCCGCGGCCGGTCCCCGCGCCGACCCCCGGCCCCGGCGCCCCCTGGGGCGCCGCCCCCGCCTTGGCCGCCGCTCGCATCAGTTGCTGGATGCGGTGCGCCCGGCGCCACTGGGCGGGACGCATGAACGCGCCGCGCCAGAGACCGGCCTTCCCCTCGCGCGCCGCCGCTTCGTCGGCCGAGTAGAGGCCCTTGGAGAACTCGACCAGATCGACCGCGTTCCCGCTGCGCACGAGGGTGGCGCCTGCATCGACGCCGGCAGCGCCAGAGCAGGTCGCGACCGCGCGGCCGTACTGGTCCTCCCCCCTGACCTCGCACGCCACGCCCTCGAGCCCTCCCAGGGACGCCTCCAAAGCGGCGGTTGCATCCGTGCCACAGTCGTACGTCCCTCCTGCCGCGTCCGCACAGGCCTGCCCTTTCTCCGGCGCGTCGACGCCGAACAGGCGCACTCGGGTCGCTGTCCCGTCGTCCGCCGTCAGCGTGAGCGTGTCGCCGTCGACCAGGCGGGCGGTGCCAACGATGGTGCGGCTGTCGGAAGCGGCGACGGGCGCCGTTGCGACGAGGAGCGCGGCGAGCGCGCCAGCGACGCGCTGGCGCAGGGGCGGTTGCAGCTGCTGGGCCCGGCACGGATCCGCGCAGCACCTTACACAGTTGTGGGCGGCGGGGCGGCCGCCCACGCGGGCTGGCGGCGCCATAGTGAGTGCGCGGCGTGCCCAATGCGGCGCCACTCTCCCCGTGCCGCCCGCCCGCCGGGGCGGGCGTCGCAATGGCCCATGCATTGACACACGCTATTCGCTTGCCGCCCACGCTGCACCCGCGGCAGCGGGCTGCGCTGCACGCGGCGGCCGAAGCGGTCGGCGTTCCGCACGCGTCGACCAGCGACGGCGCGGCGCGTTGCTTGGTCGTGGGCGAGGGAGATGTTGTCAACCTTGAGGTGGAGGGCGACCCTCCGGCCGACGCTGCGCTGGCGGCCGCGGTGCGCGCGGCCGCGCCGGTGCTCGCCGACGCGCTGGACGCCGCCCTCGTCGCCGCGCCCCGGGCCGCCGAGCGCCCAGCACGCGCCGCGGGCGAGCCGAAGGCGGGCGCCCTGCCGCGCGCGTCGACGGCGAGCGTGGACGCGTACGTGTCGTCCGTCCTCCCCCTCCTCGCCGCCGAGCGCGCGGCCGAACTGGAAGCCGCCCGCGCCGCCCTCTCCAGCGCCTCCAGCCGCGCCCTCGCCCCCCTCATTCTGGACGGCTTTGAAGCCGGCTTCCTTGGGCGCACCTCGCTCACGCTCGTCTCTGCGCTCCCCACGCCGGGCGGCGGGCGGTCGCCGCTGCCCGCCCACCGCGTCGGCGCCAACGACCTGGTCGAGATTCGGGGTGCGAAAGCACCGTCATCCGACCCGCCTCTCGCGTCCGGCGTCGTCGCGCGCGTGCGCGACGACTCCGTCGTCGTCGCCGTCGACTCCGGCGCCGACCCCGGCTCCTGGCCGCCGCGCGCCTCGCTGCGCGTCGACCGCCTCGCCAACGACGTGACGCACAAGCGGCTGGTCATCGCGGTGCGCGACCTGGAGGCGGCGGCGGCGGGGAGAGGGCCGGCGGCCAAGGTCGTGCGCGTGCTCTTCGGCGTCGACCCGCCGCCGTTCAGCCCCACGCCTCCCCCGCCCGCCCTGCGCCTGTTCGACCCCACCCTTGACCATTCCCAAGCGACCGCTGTCGCCACCGCGCTGGCTGCGGGCGCGGTAGCCGTCGTGCACGGCCCCCCCGGCACCGGCAAATCGACGACGCTCGTGGAAATTGTGAGGCAACTCGCGTCCCGCGGCGCGCGCATTCTCCTCACCGCCCCATCCAACGTGGCGGTCGACACGTTGGTGGAGCGCCTGGTGGCGGCCGACCCGGTGCTCGGGCGCAGTCTCGTCCGCCTCGGCCACCCCGCGCGCGCGCTCGCGTCCGTCGCCGCGACGTGCCTCGACGCTCGCGTCGCCGCGTCCGACGCGGCGGGACTTGCGGCGGACGCGCGGTCCGAAGCTCGTGCCGCGACCGCCGCCCTGGCCAAGTTGAAGCGGGGCGAGGGCGCGGAGCGGCGGCGGCTGCGAGGCGAGGTGCGCGCGCTCGCGAAAGAGGCGCGCGCGCGCGACAAGGCCGCGACCGCCGACGTCGTCGCCCGCGCCCGCGTCGTGGCGTCCACGCTGACCGGGTTGAGCGCGTGGGTGCTGGGAGACACTCCCTTTGACGTGGCCGTGGTCGACGAGGCGGCGCAGGCGGTCGAGCCGGCGGCGTGGGCCGCGCTCGCGCGCGCGCGCGCGTGCGTGCTGGCCGGCGACCACAAGCAGCTGCCGCCGACGATTGTGTCCGAGGCTGCCAGTGCGGCGGGGTTGGGGAGGACGCTGTTTGAGCGCGCGCACGCGCTGCTGGAAAAGGCGGGCGGCGGGGGGGGGGGGGGGGTTGACGCCTCGCCCACCCCCCCCCCGTCCGTCGCCCCCGGCCCGTCCATGCTCACCGTGCAGTACCGCATGCACGCGTCAATTTGCGAGTGGGCGTCCTCGGAAACGTACGGCGGCCGGCTGACGTCCGCGCCGGCGGTCGCCGCGCGCACGCTCGCAGGCCTCCTGACCGCGCGCGGTGCCCCCGCCGACCCGGACGACGACGCTCTGGCCCCGCTGCTCCTCATCGACACCGCCGGCTGCGACTGCGACGAGCTCATGGGCGCGGGCGACGAGTCGCGCGCGAACCCGCGCGAAGCGGCGGCCGTGTGGGCGCACGCGGCTCGCCTGCTGGCCGCCGGCCTGGCCGACGCCGACTTGGGCGTTATCGCGCCGTATGCAGCCCAGGTGGCCCTGCTGCGCGGGTTGAGGCCGCGCGAGGGGCCGGGGAGCGGGGTGGAGGTCGCCACCGTCGACGGGTTCCAGGGGCGCGAAAAGGAGGCCGTCATCATCTCCGCCACGCGCTCCAACCCGGGCCGCGCCCTGGGTTTTCTGGCGGACGCGAGGCGGTTCAATGTCGCCGTCACGCGGGGCCGGCGCCACGTCGCGCTCGTGTGCGACGCCGACACGCTGGCGGCCGACCCCTTCCTCGGCCGCCTCGTCGCCCACTTCTCGGAGAGGGGCGTGCACGAGTCGGCGCAGACGCTGCTGGACGAGGTGGATGGATAGAGATGGGGGAGCGCGGGGGGAGCGCGTGGAGAGCATCCGGTAACGAGACGCCGCGCCACAGGGCCCGCCCCTCCCCCGCCTCCCACCCCACCCCGCCCCCACACAATCCGCACAATCACCCGCGCATGGCCCCCGCGCGGAGGACGTCGACCATGTCAAACACGGTGCGCGCCGACGCCTCGGCCGCGCGCGCCGCCAGGAACAGGGCCGCGTCCACCGTGCCTTCCGCGTAGATCGTGCGCCCGCACACGTTGTGCTGAAACTCAAACGTGACCGAGCCATCGGGGGAGGACAGGTGGTAGGTGTGAAACGCGTGCCCGCTCAGGGACGCCTCCGGCACGCCCATGCCGTCGACCGACCCCTCCCGGTCGCGCACGCGCACGATGTCGGCGTCGGAGAAAGGGAGGACGCCCAGAGCGCGAAAGGAGGCGACGACCGCTTTCGCCGTGCCGGACGTGTCGGCCTTTTGGCGTTGGTGCGACTCACGCACGGTGAGCGTGTACCCCGCAAATGCGCCCGGGAATTGTTGGGCCATTGTTTCGAGCGTGGCCTGGAACGCGACGACCTGTTTGCCCATTTGAGGGGCGATGACCGCGTAAGCACCGGACGCCGTCGCGTCCGCCACGAGCGCGTCCCGGTCGCCGCCCGTGGTGCCCATGACAAAAGGGACGCCGTTGGACGCGTAGAAGCGGGCGTTGTCTGGAGGGAAAGGAGGGAGCATGGGGTTGGCGGTGGCGCGCGGCTGTCGCGGCCCAGCGATACACACGCCGCCCCGCCCTCCATCCCGTCTCACCATTGACCGCGGTCGGCAGCGTGTAGTCAACAATGACGAGGCCGGGGTACTCGGCCTTGACCCGCTCCATGGCCGCCTGCCGCTGCGGCGCGCGGATGAGTTCCACCGGAATCCCCGCCACCGCCACGTCGGCCACCGCCACCGCCTCGGACGCGCCCGTGAACGAGTAGGGGACGAGGGTGAGGCCAGCGCGGACGACGGCTTCCGCGGTGGCGTGGCCCATCTGTCGGAAACGTGGGGTTCGGGGTCGGTCAGGGCTGTATCGCCGCCGCCAGCCCTATCCACCGACACTCCTGCTCCCATCCATCCCCACCTTGCCCGTGCACGCGTTGACCATGATTGGCGGGCCGGCAAGGGCGACGATGGCGGCGCGGCGCGTCGAGCGCGGGCGGCGCGCGGGCGGCGCGCGGGCGGCGACCGTCCCGCGGGCGCCGCCGGCACAACGCTTCATCAGGGCGCGCGTCCGGGGCGGACGGGCGTCAAGCGGGACGCCGCGGCGCGAGAGTGGGGCGCGCCGACGCGCACCTCTCTCCTCGCACACTGCCCCCGCGATCCCGGCCCGGCCATGCCCGCGTCCGACGATGAGTCGGGCCAAGCGGCGCCGGCGGGGGGAGGCGAGGGCGAAGGCGGGAGCAGGTGCGCGAGGAGGGGGGAAGGGGGCGGGAGGCGCGCCGCGCGCTTGCCGCGCGCCAGCTGCGGACGCGGGCGCACGCGAGCGTCGGCGCGCGCGCCGGGTGCCGCGCGCCGCGACCGTGCCCCGACGCTGGCGCGCCCCCATTCCCCCCAGCGCCCTCCACGACGCGCCGTGCGCCGCCACGGGCAGCAAGACCGCGACCCATGTCTACGACACGTGAGTGGAGAGGGGAGAGTGCGGCGCGAGCCTGCGCGCCGCGCGCCGCGCGCCGCGGCGCCCGACTCGCGACCCCCGCCGCCGGCACCCTCTCCCTCCCTCCCTCACAGCCCGACGCTCACCGGGATCGGCGCGTCGGACGCGGCGCAGGCCCTGCCAGACGGCATGACGCGCGAGTCACTGCGGTGAGAGAGGAGAAGAGGGAGGGGGGCAGCGGCGCCCCGACCCGCGCCCCTCTTCGCCCACCCGCCCTCCCACCCTGTATCACGCAGCGACCTCTACCGGGACGTGCGCCCGTCCACCTACGTCCCCGCCCCGTCGTCCGACGCGCGCCCGATCCCCAGCGGGCGCGACGCGCGCGTCCCCGACGCGGCGTCGTCGCGCGACTCTGGCTCCGCCGCCGGCGCGGCCGACGCCCACTCCTGGCGCGCGGCCGGCGGCCTGCCGCCGGCGGGCGGGCTGACGACGCCGCCGGGCGGCAGCGCGCCCGGCGTCTCGCCGCGCGGACTGCTGCGCTCGCGCCTGGTCGACGGCCCCGGCGCCGGCTCCCCCCCGAAAGACGCCGCCTGGCGCCGGGCGGGCGGCGACCCCGCCCTGCTCTCGCCCAAGCCGCCGGGCGCGGCCCGACCGGCCCCGCGCGACCCGCGCGGCCCCGGGTGGGAGCCGCGCGGCACGCCACCCGGCCCCGGCCGCGGCGACCGCCCGGCCGAGTCGCGCCGCGAGTCGGCGTGGGCGCGCGAGCGCGCGGTGCGCGTGTCACGCACGCCGGGGGACGCCGCACCCCCGGCCAAGGCGGACGCCGACTGGCGCGCTGCCAAGGCGGCTGGCGGCGGCGCGCCGCCGCCGCCAAAGGGCGAGTGGGGGGCGCCGCGCTCGGGGCGGGGCGACAAGGATAAAAGCGCGTGGGACGACGCGGCGCCGGAAGGGGCGGCGGCTAGTGCGGCCGACCGGCGGCGCGCCGAGTTTGAGGCAGAGCGCGCGCGCCGCGCCGCTGAGCGCGCGGGCGCGGCCGGCGGGGCCACCGCCCACGCAGCCGCCGCGGCGTCCATGGACGACCTGCTGGGCGACGACGAGATCGAGGCGATGCGCCGGGAGGCGATGGCGGACCTGGCGGCGACGCCCGGCGGCAAGGGCGGCGGCCGGTCGCAGTCGCGCTGGTTTGCGGGCGAGGCCGCGCCGCCGGCGGCGGCGCCGCCGGGCGCCGCGTTCGACTTTGGGCGCATGGCGGCCGCGGCGGCGGGGGCGGGAGCGGGCGGGGGGGGCGGCCCTCCTCCCCCTGCGCCTTACGCCAACCACGCGCCGCCGCCGCCGGCGCCGCCCGCCGCCGACGCCGGGCGGAGCTTGCTGAGCCTGCTGAAGGGCGGCCCGGGCGGGGGCGGCCCGCCACCGCCCCAGCACCCCCCGCACCACCACCACCCGCCCCCGCCCCCGGTCTCCAACGCGGCCGCCGGCGCGTCCCTGCTGGCCGCGCTGGGCGTTGGTCGTGTGCCGCCACCCCCCGCGCCGCCCCACGCGGGGCATGCCCCCCCTGGTCCTTCCTACGCGCCTCGCCCGCCTGTCGACGCGGAGACCGCGCGCTTCGCCGCCCAGGCCGCCGCCCTGCGCGCCACCATGGGCGGCCCGCCGCCGGGGCCGCAGGGCGCGTGGGGGCAGCCGCCGCCGCCGCACCTGGGAGGCGAGCCGCCGCCCGCGCTCACCGCGCTCGCCGCGCAGCAGGCCGCGCTCGAAGCGGCGCTTCTGGCGGGCCGCGCGCCTCCTCCAGGCGCGGGCGGGTACGGCGGGCCGCCGCCGCCGCCGTACTACCACGAGTGAGGCGTAGGAGGGATCGCAAGGGTGGGGGTTTGCGGGGGCCGCGGTGTGGCTTCCGCCGCGCGTGCTTGGGAGGCCGCGCGTGTGAAAGGGCGCCAGCCGCGGGTTTCGCGCCGGGCGGGGCGGTCAAGGGACGCCACGCGGGCGGTCCACGTGAGTGTCAGAGGGGTCCCAGCCCCCGCCGGCGCCGGCGGGGCCCAAACTGCCACACACCGCCCAATCCGCCCTCCCTCCCCGCTCGCTCAAGAACGCGTCTACCGCTATGACAACGCCATATAGCTGAATGCGCCCGCCCGACACCGGCGCGGCGCCCGCGAGCGGGCCGCCCTCGTCCTCCAAGAAGGACTCGTCCCTCGAGGGGTCCCAGGGCAAGCGCAGCATGCTGGCGTCGCTCGCGTCGGGTGCGCAACTGGGGGCGGAGGGGGTGGCGCGGTGGGACGGCGGGCGCCGGCGCGCCGCGGCAGGCGCATTGCGCGCCGCTGGCGCTCGCGCGAGCTCGGCTGGCGTCTCCAGGCATCTTTGCGTCCATCGCACACGGCGCGCGGGCCAACACGCGCCCAACCGCCGCACCCCACCGCCCACCGCCACCCTGCCCCCTGTCTCCAGCCCTCACTCTGACGCCGTCCTCGCGCGAAAGCTCCCGGCACGGCCCCTCGCGCGAGGGCTCGCGCCGCGGGCGGCGCGTGGTGGAGCCGTGCACGGCGTCGCTGCCCGCGTCGCCCGTTGGCGGGGGCCTGCAGGCGGCGCCGCCGCCGCCGGTCGCCGTCACGGTGCGCGCACGCGCTTTGCAGCCGCTGGAGAGCGATTTCGAGTCCCTGGCGCTCGCGGCGCGACCGTCACCGCTGTCGCCAAGGCCGTCACCGCGCGCCCCCCTTCCTCCCGCCACCCCCACCGCCCCCGGCGAGCGCCCTGTCTTCTACGATTTCGTTCCCGCTGCCGGCGCTCAACCCCCGCCGAGGTGGGGCCACGCGGCGGCCGCCCTGGGCGACGCGTTGGTGGTCGTCGGCGGCGTCGGCGCGGCGGTCTTTGACGACGCGTGGGCGTACGACGCCGTGGGGGGGACGTGGACCCGTATAAGGGACAAAGCGGGCGGCTCCCGCGCTTCTGGTGGCTCCTCGCGCAAGGCGGAAGGGCCGGGGCCGAGTTTTGGCGCGGCGGGCGCAGCGTTTGGAGGCAGGATGTACGTTTTCGGCGGCCGCGCCGGCCGCTCGTTCCTCCGGACGACCCACGAACTCGACCTGGAGGCCGACACCGGCGCCGCTTCTTGGCGCACGCTCCGCGAGCCGCCGTCGCGCTTGGGCCCGCCCGCGGTCGCGGGCGCGACCCTGACCCCCGTCGACTACGCGGGCCTCGTCCTGTACGGCGGCGCAGGCAAGCGGGTGAGCGGCGAGGCGTGGCTGCTGGAGCCGGGGACCGGGCGGTGGGAGCGGGTCGAGCCCGCCGACCCCGCCGCCCCCGTGCCGCGCCCCCGCCACGGCCACGCCGCCGTCGCCATGCCCGGCGGCCTCGTCCTCATCCACGGTGGCGCCGGGGCCGACGGCGACGCGCTAGACGACGCGTGGGTGCTCGACGTGGCCGGCCGCGCGTGGGCGCGCGTGCCGACCGCGCGCGCGGCGACTCCCGCCCCGCCCCCCCGCTTCTCGCACGCCGCCGCTCTGACGGCAGACGGCCGCGTGTTTGTCTTTGGCGGGTGCAACGGGGACGGCGCCTTTCTCAACGACGGCTGGCTGTTGCACGCCGGGTCGGGCGCGTGGGCGCGCGCCGCCCCGGTCGGCCCCGCCCCGCGCGCCCGCTACGGCGCGTCCGCCACGACCGTGGGCGACCGCGTGTTCCTGTTTGGGGGGTCGGACGCGCGGCAGCCGTTTGGGGGGGTGTTCGGGGTGGCGACCGACTTGGGCGGGGCGGAGCGGCTCTCGGGCGACGGCCCGCCGTCGGCGTCGACGTCGACGTCGGGTGCTGAAGCAGCCGCTGCCCCTCTGCTGCCGTCCCTGGCCGACGCCATGCGGCGGCGCTCGGAAAAAGCCGCGTCGGCCGCCGCCGCGCGCAAAGCGTCGCTCGCCGGCGACCTCTTTCGCGCCGAGCGCACCCGGTATCAAGCTCTGGCCGCCGACATGGCCGCGGCACGCGTGCTGCTGGACGAGGCGCTGGCGGGGGCGGCGGACGACAGGCGGGCTGCGGTGCGCGAGGTGGGGGTGTTGCGGCGCGCGGCCGATGCGGCGACCGCGCGCGCCGAGGCTGCGGAAGCAGATTTGGAAGCCCTGCGGTCGACGTCCGCCGCTGCGGCCGCCGCAGCCGCCGCCGAGGCCGATTCACTGCGTGCCCGCGCCGCGCGCGCCGCGGCGGCCGAGGCCGCCGCCGAGGCGCGCGCGACCGCGAACGAGGCGGCCATGCGCGCAGCAGCGGTTGCCGCGGGGGCCGCGCGCCGGGAGCGGGACGCGGCGGTGTCGGCGGCGCGCGGCGGCGCGCTTGCGGAGCGCGTCGACCGCCTGACCGCGGAAGCCGCCGTGCTAAAGGGCGACGCCAACGCGTTGCGCACCCTGACGAGGGCAGAACTGACCGCCCTGGAGGACAGCGCTCGCGCCACCGCCGCCGCCGCCGCCGCTGCCGCGCGCGCCGCCGACGCGTCTGAAGCCACCCTCCTGCGCGCCGCCATCGCCGACCGCGACGCTCAACTCGCCGCCCGCGCCCCCGCGCGCGAATGCGGGCTGTGCCTGGAGCGCGACGTGGGCGTCGCGCTCGGGTGCGGCCATCTCGCGTGCGAGCCGTGCGCGGCGCCGCTCGCGGAAGCGGGCGCGCCCTGCCCCTGGTGCGCGCGGCCTGTCGTGGAGACGAGGAGGGTGTACGGGGCGTGAGCCGAGGAGGCGGGCGCGGGGGCGGGCGTGTTTTGGTCGAGGGAGAGAGGGACGGATAATGCGCGGCGGTGGATAATCCACCGCCGCGGCCGCCGCGCGCCGTCCCACCCGCCGGGCGGCGCGCGGCGGCACGCCGGGTAGGCCGCATCCCGCGGCGCCGCCGCCGGGTGTGACACGAGGGAGAGGGAGAGGCGGTTCGCGCGCTGCAGCGTCGGGTCGGTGTTGCAGCGCGCCGGCGGGAGGGCGGCGGCACACAGGGGGGGGCGGGACAGTGAGACAAAACAGGGAGGGTGCGGCGGGGGGTGGGGGTGCGCCGGGGCCGGGCGCGGGGGCCCCGCGCGCGCGCGGCGCGCGCCGCTCGAGCTGCGTCACTCGAACGCCCACTGGTTTTCGCGGCGGACCTCCTCCTCCTCCTCGGGCGTGAAGTCATTCGGGATGTTGAACGTCTTGCGGATCTCTTCCGGCGTCTTGCCCTTGATCATGTTGGCGACGGTGAGGCAGCTGGGGGGGAGGGGGGGTGGGGTCGGCGCGCGCGGCGCGCTCGTCTCTCGCCGCGCGCCCCACGCCTCCACGCGGCCGCACGTCAGGTCCAGCAGGGGCTTGATGTTGAGGTAGTTGGCGGCCAGGATGAGTTCGAAGAGGGTCGACTGGTCGACCTGGGGAGCGGCGGGGAGAGGGCGCGCGCGTCGGCGAGCGTTCCGGCCCGCCCCGCCGCCCCGCCCATCCGCCCGCCTCGCCCCCTCCTCTCGCCTTGACAAACTCTTGGTCAAAGTCTTTGACCTCGTCCTCCGTGGGCGCCGCTTCACCCGCCGCCAGGGGCGCGCCGCCACCCTCGGCCGGCGCCTTGGCGTGGAAGTTGCAGTAGGCGACGACCTTGGACAGGATCTTGGAGGAGACGTTGGGCAGCGGGATGGGCGCCTCGAGGCCAGAGTCTGGGGAGGCAGGGGGGGGTCGGCGCCCGCCCGCGGGCGCGGCCCCGACAACGGGCGCCCCCCTCTCCTCGCACCTTCGATCAGGTTCTTGATCGTCGTCGACATGGACGCCACCGCCTCCTCCATCTGGAAGGCCTGCTGGTCGGCGGAGAGGAGGGTGACCGTCTGGGAGAGGGGGCAAGGGGTGGTGGGTGTGGGTGCCCCGCGCCCTCCGCGGCCTCGGGCCGCAGCGCGGAGGGAGGCGTGGGCATGTGCGCGGCCCGCGGGCGCGCGCGGCGGGCGGGGCGGCGGCCATGGGCGCGGTCTCCCTGTCGCGGCCGCGCGCGGCGCGCGCGCGCCCGCCCGCGCCCCTCCCGTGCCCCGGCACGCGCCGCGAGTGCGTGCCGCGTGGCCGGGGGCGGGTGCGGGCGGCGCGGCGGGCGCACGCGCGCGGACTGGCGCGGCACACCAGCGCCGGGCGCGCGCACGGCGCCTGGCGCGCCGCGCGGCGGAGGCGGACGCCACCCACGTTCTCACCGGCATGGCGGCGAACGGGGCGGGGCGGGCGGCGGGCGTTGAGGGGGGCGGGGAGTGGCGCGGCGTCGGCGCGTCCCCGGCAAACACTCCGCCGCCCCCCGGCGCCCCGCCCCAGTCTCGACAGGCGCCCGCGAGCGCCGGAGGAGGCAGCCCCCCCGAGAACCGTCGCATCGGAACCGCGATGCCGCCCGCGCTGTCCTCCGTCTCGGCGTGGGCGCACGCGGAAGCCGCGTTCGTCAAGCGCACCAATCGGGGCGCGATTGGTGAGAGGCCTTTCACCAGAGAGAGGGGCGGAGGGATCGAGAGGGGCTCGATCCCGCGCCCGCGCGCGCGCGCGCGCGCCGCTCGCGGTTCGGACCCCGCCTCGACCCCCACCCTCCCTCCCTCCCCTGCCCAGTCACCGCCCTGGCCGCCGCCGCCTTTATCTGGCTCGTGGGCGGCGAAGCCGACCGCCTGCTGCGCCCGTCGGTGACGCAGAGCGTCACCGTCGACGCGCGCGCCGCGCGCGGCGCGCGCGACCACCTCCGCCTCTCCTTCGACGTCTCCTTCCCCGCCATGCCCTGCCACGCGCTGCACGTCGACACCATGGACGCGTCGGGCGAGGCGGGGAGCGACGGGTCTGCGGGGGCGACCGCGGCCAAAGGCGGCGAGCTGCACAAGACGCGGCTCGGCGTCGACGGCGCCCCCATCCGCGCGCCGGAATACGTGGCGCCGTCCGCGGAGCACGTACGCGTCGGCGGGTTTGCGTTTGCGCTGCCGTCAGTGGACGGCCCGGCGCTGGACGCCGCGTTCGACGCGCGCGAGGGCTGCCGCGCGCGCGGCTGGCTCGCGGTGCAGCGCGTGGCGGGGGCGCTCCGGTTCGCGCCGCACCTGGAGGACTACATGGCGACGAGGGCGGTGCGAGTGGGGGGGCGTGGGGGGGGGGGGGCGGCGACGGGCGAAGTCGCGCGCGCAAAAGCCGACCCCTCCACCCTTTCTACGCCCAGGCTCGGTCCGAACTCGCCGGCGCGCTCCAAGCCGAGCTTGCCCGCGCCGGCGCCGAGGGCCGGGGCGGGTCCATGCTGCCACACGTGCTGCGGCTCACACCCGACTTCTCGCGCCTCAACATGAGCCACGCCGTCGCCGACCTCTCCTTTGGCCCCCACATCCCCGGGTCCCCCCCCAACCCCCTGGCCGGCGTCGCGCGCGGCGATGACGGGCGCACGGGGACGTGGCGCTACTTTGCGCGGGTCGTGCCCGTGTCCGACGCGCGCGCGGGGGCGCGCCACCTGTCCTCCCACCAATACTCCCTGGGCGAGCATTTCGAGGCGCTGCGCCCCGCGACGCCCGCCATCCCGTCCGTCTCGCTCGCGTACGACATGGCGCCGCTGGCGGTCACACTCGAGTCCGAGTGGGCGGGGTGGCCGCACGCGCTCCTGCGCCTCGTCGCCGTCGGCGGCGGCGTGCGCGCGCTGGCGGCCTTCCTGGACCGGGTGGCGCACGTGGTCGGGTAGAGAGGGTGGGGGGGTAGGAGAGGCAGGTGGCTGCAACAAACACAACCCAACGCGGCGCGCCGGCTTCTCACCCCGTCTCCATCCCCTCACCGCCCCCGCTCCCCCCGCCCGCCGCCCCTTCATTCTCCACAAACTCGTCCGCGTGGTCGACCAGGAGCTGGGCCGAGCGGCGGGCGTCCAGGAAGAGTGCGTACGCGCGCGCGACGTCCTCCACGCCCACCGACGCCGCTTTCCGGCGCGCCGCCACGTGGGAAGCGGCCGTGATGAGGTGCAGCGCGTAGCGGAGAGACGTTTCGGAGCCGATTTTGGCCAGGAGAGCGCGCGCGTCGCCATCCGCGCTCACGTCCTCTTCGTCGCACCGGATGTCGACGATGCGCGCCGTCTCCTTGGCCGTGTACGGCCGGGTGTGCACGATGAGCAGGCGGTCCAGCAGGTCGGGCGGGAGGCCGTGCGGGGCGGCGTACTCGGCGCCCTTGACGCGCGCGACGCCGCGGTTGGTGGCCAGGACGAGCAGAGGGGCCAGCGCCGACTCAAGCGCGCGCCCCAGGAACGAAAAGCATTCGGCGTCCAGCATGTGCGCTTCGTCGATGAACAGCACGCCCGGCGCCACGTCGGCCTTGCCCTCCTCGCGCCACTGGCCCACTTTGGCGTCGATCTGTTCCCGGACCTCCGGCCGGATTTCGCCCGTGTCGCCGGCGAAGAGGGCGAGGAAGCCGGACGCCCGGGAGTTGACCACGTCGATGTCGTGCAGGGTCACCGCGTGCGCCACCTCCCGCCGTTTGGCCAGTTCCCCGGCGGGCGTCGCCACAAACTTGGTCGCCGCCCCGAGCGCGTCGTACTCGCGGGAGCGGGCCAGGGACCGGCCGAGGACGGTGACGCGGCCGGAGCCTTTGTCGATGGAGATGACGTCGCCCGCCGTCGCCTTAGCGGCCGCGAGCGCGTCGACCATCTTCGCACCCAAATCGTACACCGTCTCCATGTCGGTCGTTTTCAGCGTCACCCGCCCCGTTTTGGCGGTGTCGGGCGCGCCGGGGGGCGGGCGATCGACCTCCAGCTCGACGACCTCGCCCTCGACGACGTCGGATTCCTCCCGGATCTTGACGCCCACCGCGCGCCGCAGCGCCTGGGTCAGGGCCTCGGTCTTGGACATCTCGAGCGAATAAACTTCGGACGCTGCCAGCTGGGCAAAGGGCACGCCATCGCCGAGCGAGCGCGCCATGCCCATGGCGAGCGCCGTCTTGCCGGTGCCGGGGGCGCCGGCCAGCAGAACGCCGCGGCCGGCCACTTTGCCGGCGCGGACGAGGGCCAGGATGACGCCGCAAGCCTGCAAAAGAGGAGGAAAGGGATTGGCCAGGGGAGTGGGCGGCGAGATGGGCCCCCCCGGCGCGCGCCGCGCCTCCCACGCGCGAGGCTGGATATTCTCCGTGCGTGGGCTTGGCCTCGGGGCCAAACCGCCGGCGCGACGCGCCGCCAGCGCGCCGCCAGCGCGCGCCGGCGCGACGGCCGCGCCGCCTGCGCACCCGGGGCGCGCCGGGCGCGTCGACCGCCGATTCCGATGGCGTGCGCGGCGTCATGGCCAGCCTGGAGCACGCGCGGCGCCCCCAACACTCCCCCCCTCTCCCATTCCCGGCTCACCTTCCTCGCCTCCTCCTGCCCCACCATCCCCTGCGCGCTCGCCCGCGCCTCCAGCCGCTCGTCCAGGCCCAGCCCCCGGATGTGTGAGTGGGTGGCGACGCGCTCCAGGTGGGTGACGTCTGCCGCCGCGGGCGCGGCGAGGCGCACGCCGCCGCCGGTGGCCGACCGGTCCGCCATGAGGGTGAGAGGGGGTGGCTGGTGTGGGGGGGAGTTGGGGGAGGGAGGCGGGCCCGCCGGGGGGAGGGGAGAGTGAGAGAGCGGAGCACGTCGCGGCGCGCCAACAGTCAGCCCCCCGCCCCCCGCAACGCCCCCAACCGGGCCGCGTCCAGCAGGCTCTCCCACCAGTCCATGCGCACAGGGTCGCCGTCCAGGACGGCGGCGAGCTCGAGCGCGTCGGGGAGCCAGCGCGCGGCGGGGGCGAGCTCCGGGTGCGTGCCGCACAGGACGGCGACGCCCGCGCCCACTGCGCACGCGACCGCGGCGACGCCGCCGGCCGCGGCGGCGTGGGCGGCCGCGGAGGAGGAGGGAGGCGGGGGCGGCAAGTCGTACCGCGCGAGCACCGAATACCCCTCCCCTTCATCCGGCACCGGCCCGCCGTCGGCGCCCACAAACACGGGGCCCCCGTTGCAGTAGTCGAGGGCGGCGCCGGCCCACGAATCGGCCCCGGGGCGGCGCCAGCGCAGCCGCGCGGCGACCGCGCCGGCCTCGGTCGCGTACTCAAACCCGGGCGCCGCCGCGCCCAGCGCGCGCCCCGGGAAGAAGGCGAGCTCGCGCCGGGCCTCGACGGCGAGGGGGGTGCCTGGTTCAAAGGAGATGGCGGCGGCGCCATAGTACGACCCCGCGCACAGGCCGATGAACGAGCCGCCTCCTTCCACGTACTCCCGGATGCTCGCGTTGCCGTCGCCGACCAGGTCCCTCGCATAGGGCGCGTCCGCGCCTCCAGGCAAGACCAGGGCGGCGGTGTTCGCGTGCCAGGCGCGAGTGCGCACTGCCTGGAGGTTGAGCGTGCCCACCCGGGCGCCCGGCAGCGATGCCGCCAGCGCGTCCACCGCCGACTGGACCGAGCGCGCGCCGGCGCCGGGGCCGGTGTAGACCAGGACGGCCCGCATCGGCGGGAGTGACGGGCGTCGCCGCGCACACCGCCCCTATGGCGCCCCGCCGGGCGCCGCCCGCGGCGGGCGATGCCACCGGCGGCGGCCGGCCATCGCCCAAACGCGGCCGGGACGAGTGCGTGGTGGAGGGGAGGGCGGTGCGGCGATTGCACGCCGACTATTCGCTCTCACGCGCCTTTCCCCTCCCCAGATACGCTCCAGGCGCCATCATGCGCATTCGCGCCGAAAACTTTATGGTGGGATCGGCGGCGGGAGGTGGGACGGGGCGACGCGGCGGGCGCGGGCTGCGGGCGACGCGCCTCCCCCCTCCACAGACCTACTCGTCCCTCGTCGACTTTGCGCCCGGCCCCCGCCTCAATCTGGTGGTCGGCCCCAACGGTGGGGGAGGGGGCGGGGCGAGGCGCGACGCCGCGGCGAGGGACGGCCTTCCCCACCACCTCCCCCCCCCCCACAGGCTCTGGCAAGTCGTCGCTCGTGTGCGCCATCTGCATCGGCCTGGGCGGGTCCCCCTCCATCCTGGGGCGCGCGCGCGACCTCGGGGAGTACGTGCGCCGCGGCGCGCGTGGTGGCTGGGTGGAGATCACGCTCTCGACCGGCCCTCGATCCTCCCCCGTTGTCCTGCGCCGAGATTTGACTGCCGGCTCCAACGCGTCCGAATGGCGGCTGGACGGCGCGCCCGCGCGCGCCGCGGACGCGGCGGCGGCGGTCGCGCGCGCGGGGGTGCAGCTGGACAACCTCTGCCAGTTCCTCCCGCAAGACCGCGTCGCCGACTTTGCGCGGTTGACGCCGGCCCAGCTGCTGGCGGAGACGGAGCGGGCGTCGGGCGAGGAGGGGTTGGTGGACGCGCACGCGGCGGCGGCTGCGGCGGCGGCCGACGCGCGCGCCGCGCGCGCGGGGCGCGCCGCCCTCGCGGACGAAGTGGAGGCCGCCGGCCGCCAGCAGGAGGCGACTCGGCGAGACGCCGAGCTCGCCGAGCGTCGGGAGCGGGCGGCTCGAACCGCGCGCGCGGCGCGCTGCAAGCGCGCCGCGGCGCGCGCGGCGGCGGCGCGCGACGAAGAGGCGACAGCGTCGGAAGCCCTGGCCACCGCCGCCGCCAACCTGCGCGCCGCCCGAATTGCCCTGGACCGCGCGTCCGCCGGCGGCGGCGAAGCCGAGCGCGCGTGCCGCGAGCGCGCGCGGCGCACGGCCGACGGCGCGCGCGCGGCCGAAGCCGCGCTCGAGCGCGACGCGGAAGAGGCCGACGACGTCGCGGCCCGCGTGGACGCCGCGCGCCGCACGCTGGCCAAGGCGCCCGACATCCGTGCGGCGCGCGAGCGGCAGCTGCAAGAGCGGCGCGCGGCGGTCGAGTCGGCGCGCGCGCGGTTGGCCGCCCTGCCGGCTGCCGCGGCCGACGACCCGGCCGCGGCCTCTCGCCAGGTCGCTGCCGACGCCGCGCGCGACGCGTGGATGGCGGCCAAGCAAGATGCAGAAGCGGCAGAGGGCGGGCGGCGCCGCGCCGAGGCCGACGCGCGCGACGCGGCGTGCAGCGCGGCCGACGCCGCGTCGGCGGCCGCGGCTGCCGGCAACGCCCGCGCCCGCATCGCCAGCGCGCTCAACATCGCGGACGTGGTGCGAGGCGTGGACGCCGCGGTGGCGCGGGGCGACTTTGAGGGCCCCGTGTTTGGCCCGCTCGCCGCCGAGCTGCGCGCCGCGCGCGGCGCCGGCGGCGCCCTCGAGGCCGCCCTCGCGCTCGACATGCTCACGCGCTACGTCGTCACCACGGCGAGGGACCAGGACCGGGTGCGGGACGCTGCGTGGGGGCGGGTCGCGGTGTCGCTGGTGCCGCGCGGCGGCGGCGGCGCGCCCGTGCGCCGCCTGCCTCCGTCTGTGCTCGCCGCCCTGGGCGCCGACTCGACGCTCGACGCCGCCGTCACCGCCCCTGCTGAAATTATGCGCGTCCTGCATGACGACGGCGGCCTGCACCTGTTTGCGGTGGCGCCCCGGGGCGGCGAGGCCGAGCTGCGCGCGGCCGACGCGGCGGGCCGCGCGGCGCGCGGCGCCCCCCCCCTGCGCGGCGTCGTCCTGGGCGGCACCCGCCTCGTGCGCCTGGTGCGGTCCCGGTACGACGCGGACGCGGTGACGACCGTGACGGCGGGCGTGGGGCCGCCGCGCGCGCTCGAGAGCGATGGCGGGGGCGGGTCGGACGTGGCGGCGCGCTCACACGCCGACGCGGTCGCCGCGCGCGCCGCGGCCGACGCGGCGACCGCGCGTGCGGCGGAAGCGGATGGTACCGAGCGCGCGGCGCGGGCTGCCAACCAGGCCGCCCAGCGCGCGGCCGACACCGCGGCCAAAGCGGGCGACAAGGCGCGGCAGGCGCTCGCGGCGGCCGAGGCCATGCTGGCGGCGGAATTGGCGCGTCCAGGCGTGGACACCGAGGTGGAAGCTGAAAAGGTCAAGCTGGCGGGCGCGGCGGCCGACGCGGAAGGGCTCGCGGCACGGCTCGCCGCGGCGGCGCGTTCACACCGCGCCGCCGTTTACAGCGCCGCCGTCGCCGGCCTGGCCGCCGCCGAAGCAGCAGGGACCGCCGTCGCGCGCGCGGACGCGGTCGCCGAAGCGCGGGCCGCGGTGGCGCGCCGGGAGGCGGTCGCCGACCGCCTGGCGACAAACGCGGCGGCGGCGACAGCGGCCGCCGCCGCGGCCGCCGCCGACGCGACCGCCGCCCGCGCCGACGTGCGCCCCGACGACGAGCCCACGCTCGCCGCCGACATGGCGGCCCTGCCCGACGACGACGAAGCCCTGGCGGCGGCGGCCGACGAGGCCGACGCCGAGGCCGGCGGCGTCTCGGCCGCCGACGGCGCCGCGCTCGCCCGCTGGCGCGCGCGCGCGCGCGAGCTTGACGCGCTGGCGGCGCGCGCGGCGACGGCGTCGGCCGACGTGGCGGCGCTGACGGCGCGGGCGGAGGAGAGCACGGCGCGGTGGGCGCCGCGCGCGGCCGCCCTCGTCGCCGCGGTCGGCGCCGCGTTTGCCGGCGCCATGCGCGGCCTCGGCTGCGACGGCGCCGTCGACTTTGACGGTGGCGGCGAAGACCCGTCGGCGGCGGCGGCGCGGGTGTCGGTGCGCTTCCGGGGCGGCGAGGCGCTCGCGCGGCTCGACGGCGCGCGCCAGTCCGGCGGCGAGCGCGCGGTCGCCACGGTGCTCTACATCCTGGCCCTCCAGTCCCGGTCCGTCGCCCCGTTTCGCGTCATCGACGAGATCAACCAGGGCATGGACCCGGTCAACGAGCGCGCGGTGTTTGGCCTGCTGGCGACCGGCGCGGCGGCCGACGGCGCGCCGCAGTGCCTCCTCCTCACGCCCAAGCTGCTGCCGGGGCTGCCGTACACCGGCGCGGTGACCGTGCTGCAGGTGGTCAACGGGCGGATGTCGCGGGGGGCGGCGGCGGCGCCGGTTAAGGCGGCGCGGATGCTTTCGGGCGTCGGGGCGGCGTGATAGAAGGGTGGAGAGTCTGCCGCCTTCTCCCTACCCCTCCCGTAACCCGCGCGCGCCCTGCAATCCCACCCCCGACGCCAGCGCGCCACGCGCCCCACCCCAAATCAACCGCGCCCACCGTCACTCGCCCACACCCCCACCCCCACCCCCGCCCTCCACACACTTGGGACACTTCCACTTGCCCATGCGCTGCGCCCGCCCGGGAGTCATGGCGACGCAGGCGCCGCAGAACCAGGTGTCGCAGTAGTCGCAGGCAATCCAAAACTCGCCGACGGCGTAGAGGCGCGCGCACGCGGGGCACGGGTCCCCTTCCCCGTCGGCGTACGTCGTGGCCGCCGCGCCCGCCGCGTCCGCGTCAGCCGGTCCCCGCGCCGCCTTGGCGGGGCGCCCGCCAGCGGCGCCGCGCGCGCGGCCGCCCGCGCCACCGTCGCCGACGTCGGCCGCTTTTCCCGACACGACCTCGTAGCACGTGGGGAGCTCGTTGACGAGCTCAAACAGGCGCTCCCGGCCCTCCCTGTTCAGTCTCGCCCCGTTGTAAAAGGCGACGGCGATGAGCCACGTGTCGGCGTGCACCGCGACGAGCGCGAGCCAGTCGGAGCGGGCCATGCCGTTGCGGGCAAAGTTGATGCCCAGTGCGGGCTCGGGCAGCTCGGGCGGGACCTATGGGGCAGGAGAATGGGGGTGGTCGGGGCGCGAAAGAAGGCTCTTGGTCGACGCGCGCCCCCGCTCCCTCCCTCCGTCCTCACCTCCTCCGCCGGCAGGTCCACCTCCCACGTCCCGTCCGGGTTGCCGTATAGGCACAAATTCTCGCGGTCGGGGTTGGCGAGCTCGTAGAAGCGGTCCTGGCTGAGAGAGAGGAGGAAAGAGGGGGGGTGAGCGGGGTCGGCGTCGGGCGGCCTCCCGGCGTGCTGACGCCGCGCGATGCCCAACGCCGCCCCGTCGCCACTTTGCGCAATGTATGAGCGTCGCTGGCGCGGGAGATGGCGCCACGGCGGGCCGCAATCCGGGGCCCCCCGACGCGGCGGCCGAATGGGGGCGCGCCCGCGCCGCCATTCGCGCGCGTGCGTGCGCGCCGCCCCCCGGTGGTCGAGATCCGCTCGACGGCCAACACGGAGGCGCGCTCGGGAGCGGCGTGGAGCCTACGCCGGGGCCAATGCGCCTCTCTCCCCCCTCCGACGCCGACGCACTCGACGCCCAGCGCGCGCAGGATGCCGCGCCGGCGCTGGCTGAAGTCAGCGAATACTTCCTCCGGGGTGCGCATGGTGGGGCGCGGGACAAGAAGACTGCGGCCGGCAGCGCCGCGCCGGCGCCACACTCTCGCGCGCAGCCCGCGCGCCGGCGGCCGCCGTCGCGGCCACCCCGCGCGCCCGCGCGCGCATCCCGCCCCAGCGGCGAGGCCCCCGGAGCCGCGCGCCCCCCCCCAACCACCATGCCGCCGCGGCGGTCGACCTTCACCTACACCTCCGAGGACGCCGCCGGCGCGGCAGGAGGGAGCGGCGACCTGGGCGTCTACTATTGCGCGTTCTCCGGCACGCACGCGCTGACGCTGGCCGCGGACCTCGCGACGCTCCCGCGCCGCCGCGCCGACGGCGCGATCGTGGTCGACACCAAGGCCACGGGGGCGCGCCTGTACGTGCAGGACGGTGGCGTCAAGGTGGTCAAGCGGCGTGGGGGAAGGCGCGAGGTGCAGCACAGGGTGTCCGTTGGCGGCGTCCCTGTCGGTTATCGAGCCGCCGCCGACTCCTCCCTCCTCTACATCCTGCCCGACGCGCTCACCGCGCACGGCGGCGGCGCCGGCGGCAGCGACGCGTCCCCTCCCGTCCCCCCCTGCATCCTCCCCCTGCGCGGCGGCGGCTGCGCCATCTCCGCGGCCGTCGTCGGCGGCCCCGCCGCCGCCGTGCTCAAGCTGTCGGCCGAGCACGTCACGCTGCAAGTGGCGGACGGGGCGGGGGATGAAGGGTTGCTGGACCTGGTGCGCACCGCGCTCGGCGTGCGGCGGTCGGCCGTCGCGGCGCAGCGCGGCGTCTCCTCCGCCCACCGCCTCCTCCTCGTCACCGGCGTGACACCGCCGGTCGCGTTCGACAAGCTGGCCAAGGCGGCCAAAGCGTCGCAGCGGCCGGCGGAGTGAGGGGGAGGGGGGAGGGGTGCCGGCGCTGCGGGCGAGGCGTCGCGCTCGCCCCCGTGTTTTTTGGCTCTGGGCGGGGTGGCCTCACACTGGAACAACAGACTACCGAACGCGCACAGGTTTCGCGGGCGCGCAACGCCCCCCACCCACCCCCACGCCGAGCCCCGTCTCCCCCTCGCGCGCTCACCGCCCAAACCGCTGCGCCGTCGCGCCAAACCGGGCGAGCGCCCCCCGCACGCCCGCCGCGGACGCGCGGGTCAGGCGCCCCATCGAATAAATCTCCGAGTGGCGCAGCGGCCAGGGCGGGTAGCCCGCGAGCGTGAAGGTGCGCCCGTACACGAGCACGACGTCCGGCTCCGCCAGCGCGGCGTCCCCCGCGGCCTCCCGCAGCGCGCCGTCCAGTTGCGCCGGGGTGAGGGTCGGCGGCGGCGGCGGCGGCGGCGCGCCGGGCGACGACGCGGGCGACGGCGACGCGGAGCGGGAGACGGCGGCGGCCGCGGCGAGGAGGGGGGCTTCCGCGTCGCGCGCAGAGAGGAGGCGGACGACGGCGGTGGGCGGGAGGGGTGGGCGGCCGGCCGGGGGAGGTGGCTGGGCGGGCGGCGCGCGGCCCTTGCCGCCGGCCGCACCCCGCCGCCTCAACTCCCCGTTGACGGCGCCCAGCACAGGACGCGGAGCAGCTGCACCGTCCTCCACCGTCGCCACCACTGCGGGGCCGTCCCAGCCGACGTGGAGCGACACCGCGCGCGCGAGGTGCGCCCGCAGCTCGGGCGCGGCCTGCTTGAGGAACCCGGTCGGGTCGTACGCAAACAGCTTGGTGACGCCGGCTTGGGCGCACCTGGGGGGCAGGAGGGGGAGGCGAAGGCGGTGAGTCGTCGCCGCTCGCGCGGGCGGGAAGCGGGGCGCGGCCGCCGCCGTCTGCCCGCATCGCCCCCCCATCGACTCCTTTCCGCCACTCCCCATGCATCCACGCCCTCTCTCCATCCCTCACCAGTGTACGACGGCCGCGACGCGCTCGATTGGCATTTCGGACGGCACGACTTCCGCGAGCACGAGCGCCGCCGTGCGCGCGGGCGCCGGCGGCGCCGCGCCTCGTTTGCGGGGCACCCCTCCCACCCGCCGGGGCGGCCGCACCCAGGCGAGCGCGGCGGGCGCCCACGCGGGCGCGGCTGGCAGCCGCGCGAGGGCGGCCTGGGCCCAGTCGGCGGCCGCCCAGCGGCCCGTCTGCCACCACAGGGTGATCCGCTCCTCCAGGGACGCGGCGACGTGCAAGAGCCAGAGCAGGGCGAGGCGCACCGATCGGGAAATGAAGGACAGGGGGGGGGCGGGGGGGCGGCGGACCGTGGCCGCGGTCATCTGGACCGGGCGGTCGCGCGCGGGGGCGGGGCGATGGCCGGCGGCCCGCCGGGGAGAGTGAAGGAAGGGAGAGGGAGAGCGTCTCGAGTCGTCTCTGCTCCCTGTGTCACACCGCCCACGCCAGCGCATGCGCCGGCTCCTGGCGGCCGGCGCGACCGCAATGCGTGCATCCCACAGCGCGCCCGGCGCACGCAATCGCCCGCCGCCAGCCCGCGCGCCGCCGCATGCCGCGCCGCGGCCGCCGCTCGCGCGCGCGTTGTTCGCCCCCGTCCCTCGCACCCTGACCGCTGCGTCTGTGGCGACGCCTGTTGGAGGCGGCGGGGAAACATTTGCGGCCGCCCCCACGCGGGAGCGGCCGCCGGCGCCGCCGCCGGCGCCCGCCTTTGTCGCGCTCGGCCTCTCGCCCGACGTCGCGTCCTCGCTGGCCGCCCTGGGTATCACAGAGCCGACCGAAATTCAGGCAAGAGGAGAGGAGGACGGTGGGCGGGTCGCCCGCCGCGCCGACCCGCCGACCCACGCCTCCTCCTCCCCTTCCCCCCCCTTCAGACGACCGCCATCCCCGCCATCCTGGCCGGCGGCGACGTCCTGCTCGCGTCCGCCACGGGGTCGGGCAAAACGCTGGCCTTCCTGGCCCCCCTGTTCGAGTCGCTGCGCACGGCCGAGGCCGCCGCCGGCCGCCGCCTCGCCCGCCCGCGCCGCCCCCGCGCCCTCGTCCTGGGCCCCACGCGCGAACTGACGGATCAGACGCACGCCGTCGCCAAAGCCCTGGCCCGGCACGCGCCCCTGGCGGTTGCTGGGGCGAGTGCGGGCGGGGCGATGCGGTTGCAAGCCGCTGCGCTCGAGCGAGGGGCGGATTTGCTGGTGGCGACGCCGACGCGCGTGCTGACGCTGGCGCGGGAGGGGTTGCTGGCGCTGGGTGACGTGGAGATGGTGGTCTTGGTGAGAGAGCAGAGACGGGAGGGAGGGAGGGGGTCGGGGGTAGCCGCCGCCCGCCAACCCACTGGCCCCCCACTCCCTGCAGGACGAGGCCGACACCATGTTTGACAAGGGCTTTGGCGCCGACGTGCGGGCGCTGCTGGCCGCGCTGCGGTCCAAGGACCGCCCCGCGCGCGCCGTGCTCGCGGCGGCGACCCTGTCGCCCCCCGTGCGCAAGCTGCTCGCCGCCCAATTCGGCGAGGGCCTCGTCACCGTGCAGACCTCTTCCTTCCACCGCGCGCCGGCGAGCGGGAGGCACGAGTTCCTCCCCGTCGGCGACGGCGACAAGCTCGCCCTCCTCCGCGACGCCGTCGCCGCCGCCACCGCCCGCGGCCGGTCGGCCATCGTGTTTTGCAACACGGTGCCGTCGGCGCGCGCGGCGGGGCACGCGCTGGACGAGTGGGGGGCGGGGCCGGCGTGCGTGCACGGCGATGTGCCGGGCGGGGCGCGCGCGGCGGCGATAGCCGCGTTCTGCGACGCCAGTTCCGCTGCCAACTCCACCTCCGGCCGCGGCCCGGTCATGGTCGCCACCGACCTCGCCGCGCGGGGCCTCGACCTCGCGCGGCGCGTCGACGCGGTCATCAACTTTGACTTTCCCCGGTCCGCCACCGACTACGTCCACCGCGCGGGGCGCACCGCGCGCGCGGGAGCGCCCGGCTCCGTCGTCTCCCTCGTCACGGGCAAGGACCGGACGCTGGCCGACCGCGTGCGCGCGGCGGTGTCGGGCGGGCACGCGCTCGACGGCGTCACCGGCGCCAAAGGCGCTGTCCCCGCTTTCGCGGCGCCTTCGGCTGCGACGCGGGCGCGGCGCGAGGCGGAGGCGCAGGCCGCGCGCGCGGCGCGGCGCGGGCGGCGCGGCGCGGCGCGGCTCGCCGAGCCGGCGGCGCCGGCCGCAGGGCGGGGCGGGCTCCGAGGCGGGCGTGCGGCGCCGCGGCAGCGGTCGACCAAGCGGTGAGGCACTGCGGGCGGGGCGCGACACGGCAGACGAGAGGGGAGAACCGAAAAGGGGTGGTGGGAGAGGGTCGAGGTTTGGTGCCGCCCCGCGCGTGTTACCGGGTCGCTTTGCCCACCAGCGACGGCCGCCGCATGGGCGGCGGCCGCCTCGGCGGCAGCCGGCGGCGCGGGTCGGGGGAGGGGAGGGCTGGCGCCGCGGGGCCACTCGCGCGAGGGTGCGGGTCGGGCGAGGCGCCGCGCGCCGGCGGGGGCCGACCGGGGTTGACACGCACGCCGCGCCGCCCCGCCCCCGCCCCACACCCCGAAAGAATGACGGATCACGCGGCCGCGACAGCGGCGCGCGCCCCCCCCCCGGCCCCCCCCCCCCCGCGCCCGGCGCCGCCCCCCGCGCCCCCCCCCCCCCCCCCCCCGGCCGCCCCCGGCGGCGCGCGGCGCCCGCCGGCGCCCGCCC
>Ga0315274_10000457_pt1 | contig 64018 bp, 48 predicted proteins | sample YL17G02_20_MG_FD_203700 | JGI IMG/M metagenome (GOLD analysis project Ga0315274, IMG submission 203700) | Sediment microbial communities from Yellowstone Lake, YNP, Wyoming, USA - YL17G02_20 | ecosystem: Environmental > Aquatic > Freshwater > Lake > Sediment | place: USA: Wyoming | collected...
GGGGCCGAGATTGTTTCGTCGGGCTAAAGCCACTCCTCGCAATGACACGGTGTACTCCCTGCTCCTGTCCAATTGGGTCTGATTTGGACAGTACTGATCCGCCAAGTACAATTTCGACACTCTCGACGACCATTTCAAGACGAGGGGCGGTCTAGCACATGTATTGGCTCAGCAAGAGCATTCATCGCATTCGGCGGATCCGCAAGCGCGGCCTGATTCTTCTTGCGGTGCTGGGCCCAGGCATCATTACGATGGTCGCGGACAACGATGCGGGCGGCATTTCCACGTACTCCGTCACAGGGGCGAAATTCGGGTTCAATCTGTTGTGGGTGTTCTTCATTTTGATCCCGATGGCGTACTACGTTCAGGAGATGACCGTCCGGTTGGGTGCGGTGACAAAGCGCGGGAACGCGGAGGCGATCTTTGATGCCTTCGGTCCATTTTGGGGCTGGTTCTCGGTCTTCGATCTGGCCGTGGTGAACTGGCTTACTCTTGTGACCGAGTACATCGGCATGACCGCCGCGATGAGCATCTTCGGGATTCCGCCGATACTGACCTTTTCCGCCGTGACGCTTGTCCTGATGGGCGTCGTTATTACGGGGAAATACTGGACTTTCGAGAAGATCACGCTCCTGTTCTGCGTGTTCAATCTGGTGTACATTCCGGCAGCGCTCTGGGCCATGAAGACGCCCTCGGCACCGGGATGGGGGACCGCCCTCAAGGGTTTCTACCATCCTGAGTTCCCGGACGGGATCACGCAGGATTTGGTCTTTATCATCATGGCCAATATCGGCACAACCATCACGCCCTGGCAGATCTTCTTCCAGCAAAGCGCCGTCGTTGACAAGGGAATTGACATACGGGACATTCGGTTCGGGAAGATCGATACGTTCGTGGGCTCCTTTCTGACGGGCTCGGTGGCCATATTCATCATCATTGCGACGGCGGCGGCGTTTCACTACCATCAGCCGCCCATCGTGGTCGAAGACGCCCGGCAGACCGCCGAGGCGCTCGTTCCGTTGTTGCCTCACGGAACCGGCGAATGGGCGCGACGGCTTTTCGCGATCGGATTGTTCGATGCCGGATTCCTTGGCGCCCTATGCATCTCGTTGTCCACCTCCTGGGCGGTAGGCGAGGTATTCGGATGGGCGCACTCTCTTAATAAGAGCGTCAAGGATGCGCCGTGGTTTTTCGTCGTGTACTTCCTGACCTTGGTAACGGCGGGCGCCGTGGTCCTGATCCCGGGCGCACCGCTGATTACGATCACGATGTTTGTCCAAGTGGCGGCCGTGACACTGCTTCCGGCGGCCCTGCTGTTTTTGATCCTTCTGCTGAACGACAAGCCTCTGATGGGCGACTACGTGAACACGCGCTTTCAGAATATCGCCAACTGGAGTATCGTGTTGTTTGTCGTCTTGATGTCCACGTGCTATGCAGTATCGGTTCTTTTCCCGAAACTTTTCGGGGCCGGTTGAGAGGAGATGCGCGCCATGGTTCCCTCTACGAACAGCCAAGGACGAAAACCTCCGAGAGCGCTGACCGGCATCGAGGAGTACCGGCTGCTCTTCTTCTCAGAGTTGATCAAGCGCCCAGTATGTGTTCAGAAAGTCAGCAACCGGCTTGGCAAGTTGACGGACCTCGTCTTCCGAATTGCCGAACCCTATCCCGAGGCTGTGGGCATTTACCTCGAACATGGGTGGGGACGCCCGACGGAATTTATCCTCTGGGATAAGATCATAAAGATTGACCCTGATGTCATCCTGGTGGGGCGTCCGGAGACGGGAGACAGTTTTCCTCCATTCAAGGATCAGCCAGGCTGGATTTTCGCGAATGAGCACTTGATGGGACGCACCATTCTCGACATGGACGGCAGGACAGTGGAGGTTGTTAACGACGTTCATCTGCTCGAATCCAAAGGCCGGATGCTCATCGTCCACGTCGATGTTTCGTTCAATGGCTTCCTTCGCAAGTGGGGGCTTGGCAAGGTCACCTGGATCAAGGACCACCTGATCTCGTGGCGATACGTGCAACCTTTCTCTCTCGAGGACGTGGGCGCCACGGACACGCTGTCGCTCTCCGTGACGCGCAGTCAGGCTCGAGACCTGCCCAGCGAAGACCTCGCCGACGCCTTGGAACTGCTTTCGGGCGAGGAGCAACAGGCGTTCTTCTCGGTACTCGACGCGGAAAAGGCGGCGGAAACGCTGATTGCCGCCGAGCCGCGCACGCAACGGCAGCTTGTCGCCGACTTGCGCCGCGAAAAGGCGCGCGCGATCCTCGAGCAGATGTCGGTCCCGCAATTGGCGAACCTGTTGTCCGTGTTGCCGTACGACGATGTTCGGAAGCTGCTCGATCTCTTGCCCAAGGAGCACGCCGACCGGATATCCGCCATCATCTCCGAACACGAGACCATCGCCAGGTCCCTCATGTCCGAGGAGTTTCTCGTGGCGCCGAAAGAAATGACCGCAGCCGAAGCTTTCGATATGATCCGCGCCCCGGGCCGCAGCCCCGAAGCCATTTCCTACATTTACATCGTCGACAAAGATACTCGGCTCCTGCAGGGCGTCGTCGACCTCCGGGAATTGCTCCTCGCGCCGCCGCAGACCACCCTCGGCGAAATCATGATAACGCCCGTGGTCGCCGCACAGGAAGACGACGTGCGCGAAACCATCGAAGAACTATTCGCCAAGTACCACTTCCGGATGCTGCCCGTGGTCGATGCGAACGACCGGCTCTTAGGCGTGATCCGTTACAAAGACATCATGACGGGCCTTGTGGTCCTTTCGAAGAGGTGATTGGCTGTGGCGCGCATCAAACTGACTCGTACGGTAAAGTGGACGCTTCTCCTCTTGCGCGTCTACCTCATCGCTCTGCTTGTGTTGCTCCTCGTCAAGTTCATCGGGGTCCTCCATTAGATCGCGCAATCCCACACGGCGCAAATGCCCGGCGCCGTTTTGACCATAGCTTTCATGGGTTGATGATGACCTTGTTCCGTTCGGGGGAGGCCATCACTTCCATTGCCTCATGGATGCGGGACAACGGGAATCGGTGCGTAATGATCTCCTCGGTATTAACGAGTCCGCATTCCATCAAGCGAATGGCACGCGTCATCGCCAGCGGCGTCGTGCCGAAACTCGCGTCCATGCGCGCCTCGAGGAAGTGCGTCAGGCCGCCGTCGAGTTCAAAAGTCTCGTGGGTCGTGATCCCGAAGACGTTCCAGCGTGTTCCACGCCTGCGGAGCTCCACCATTAACCGGACGGCCTCGATCGGGCCCGCAGCCTCGACAACAATGTCCGGCCCTTCCGGAATGATCTCGTATATCCGCTCGCGCACACGCCCTGCCCGGACATCTACAACGTGCGTCGCTCCGAGACGCAACGCGTTCCTCAACGCATAATCGCTCACGTCGACGGCGATGAGACGCCCCGCTCCCGCGGCCTTCGCAACCATCAGGCACAGCATTCCAATGCCGCCGACGCCGATCACAACGACGCTGTCGCCGACACGCGTCTCGCTATACTGGACAACGCCCTTCCACGCGCCCGAAAGAGGCTCCGTAAGGGCTGCCGCGTCAAATGAGATACTGCGCGGCTTCGCGAACAATGACGTTTCCCGCGTTTTCATGTACTGTGCGAAAGCACCGGGCCGGACATCGGGCGGACCGTCGCCGCCGGTCGTGAACGCTCGCTCGCAGTAGTGCGTGTTTCCCACACGACATGACGGACACACGCCGCAGAAACCCAGGGGCATCACGATCACTTCATCGCCGGGCTTGAGTCGCGTCACTCCCGGGCCGACTTCACTCACGACGCCGCTGGGCTCATGGCCGAGGATCGTTGGGAACGTCACGTTCGTCCGGATGCCTTTCACGGCCTTGTAGTCCGTCTGGCAGATGCCGCACGAGCGGATCTCAACGACAACGTCGCCGACATCTTCGCAATGCGGCAGCGACACATCCTCCAGCCGCAAATCGTTGAAATCGTGTAGCACAGCGGCCAACATCATCTTCATGCGCGCCCTCATTTTCTGTTTCGCCGACGCCAGACGCCCAATGCATCGGCCTGCTTGATGAGTTCCTCGCGGAAATCGGGGTGGGCTATCGAGATCAGGCGCTCGGAACGTTCCCACAAGTTGCGTCCGCGCAGATTCACAATGCCGTGTTCCGTGCAAACGTACTGCACGCACGATCGAGGCGTGGTCACCGTGGCGCCGGGCATGAGCGTCGGAACGATGCGCGAGGCCCGCGTGCCATCCTTCTTTGTGAAGGCGGACGAGGCGCATAGGATCGCCTTGCCGTTCCTGGACTGCTGCGCTCCCATCATGAAATCGAGTTGACCGCCCGTCCCCGAAAGAGTTCTCGGACCGATGGACTCGGCGTTGACCTGCCCTGCGAAATCAATCTCCATGAACGCGTTGATGCTCACGCAATTGGCGTTCTGGCGAATAGTGGCAGGGTTGTTCGCGTAGGCTGAAGACGTGAAATAAAGATCCGGGCACGTCCGCTCGAACTCATACAGTTCACTCGAGCCGAAGGAGATCGCCGTGACGATCTTGCCGGGGTCCGTCGTCTTTCGGGAACCTGTGATCTTGCCCGCCTTGTAAAGACGCATGATCCCGTCACTGAGAAACTCGGTGTGAATCCCCAGTTCCTTCAACTCGGAGCCTGCGATAAGGGTTGCAACGGCCTCGGGCACCGCCCCGTATCCTATTTGCATGCAGGCGCCGTCGCATATCTCGCGCAGTACGTAGTTCGCAATGGACTGGTCCTCAGGCGTGATGACGGGCGTGGGGACCGGTATGAAAGGCGGATTGTCTCCCTCGATCACGTGCGTGATCTCGGAGATATGAATGCGGCGGGCCTCCGTTCCTTGAATTGGGAACAGGCTGTCGTTGATCTCGGCGAAGGATAGCTTAGCCATGCGCATGTCGGCTTTCGCAAGGCCCGGCGAGGGACAGAAGTAAAGGTAGCCGTCGTTGTCCGGCGGGCTGACCATGAACGACGCCGCGTCCGTGAGAAGATCCTTCCGCTTGAGCAGGGATTCGAAGAACGATAGCGGCGCAGGCGTGCAGGTCCGTTGGTGCGGCGGCACTATAAGCTCCAAGGGACCCAGGAACAGTGAGTCAAGGAGAAAGGCGCGCCCATCAGGGTCCGCCAGGAACGTTGCCATGGGCGGCCCGATCCGCAGTTCGCTCCGGATCGTCACGTTCTCCAATTCGTCCACGCGCTTGGCTAACGCCGGGTCCATATACCGCGACGAGGCCGTGAACGCATAGTAGTCCACGGTATCGTTCGAGTTGACCATCGCGGCGGCGTCTTCCGCCGAGATAAGCTTGCTCCGGTAAGTGTCCATGACCGTCGACATGACGCAGATTTCCTCCCACTTGGTTCGAACTACGCCTGCCCCTGCAATGCCCACTGCGACGAGGCCATTATAAGGAATCCCGCCCGCACGTGTACAAGGGCCGGCCAAGACCTGGGACAGACACGAATGGCACTAAGATAAAATACAATCAATCGGCGGAGTCGCCTATTAGCCTGCTTCGGCGGGCTCCCCTCTGCACCCCCCTTCAGGAGGGGTGGAAGCTATGAGCCATGTGCAGGAGGGCGCTTCAGCGTCGCTTCTCGAAACGCTTTAGCAAATGCATCGGGCTGAAGCGGATCGAAAAGCCACGCTGAAGCGCGCTAAGCCTGAGAGCAATTCCAGCCCACCCCGCTTGAAACCGGGTGCAAAGGGGAGCCTGCTGAAGCCAGGCTGATAAGATGTTTGCGCAGGGCGGTTCTTGTTCCTGTACCAATCCGCGGGCGTAGCGCAGGCCTTAACTTGGTGCCATTCAGGACAGACACTTTCTTGGACCAGCCTTGCTCAACGGGGCCGCTAGTTCTCTCAACGACCGCGTCATTGTTATTTCGCCGCGAATCGGGTACGCTCTGATAGAAGATGAGAAACGCCGACGATGCTCGTGAAAGAACTGGGAAACAAGATACGCGCCCAGCGCGAGAAACGCGGGCTCAAACAGCAGGACGTCGCGAATGCGCTCGATGTCAGCCCGCAGGCGGTGTCGAAATGGGAGCGCGGCGAGAACGCTCCGGACATCACTGTGCTGAAACCGCTTGCGCGCCTGCTGGGCGTATCGAGTGATTGGCTGTTGTCCGTGCACGATGAGGTGAAGGACGAGTTCGAGGCTGTTGTCCTTTCATCGAGCGTCCGCGGGGCGCACCGGAAGTCGCTGACGATGAAGCCACACGAGTTCGCGCTTTGGGCGAACGGTTTCTTCTACCAGTTGACTGAAATAACACTCAAACACGAAGGAATTCCGGTAAAATACATGGGGGATGGGTACCTGTGCTTCTTCGCCGGTCCGCGGCGCTTCGAGCACGCTTTGGAGGCCGCTTTTCAGGCCAAGGCGGCGATTGCAGAGGACTTGAAGATCGGTTTGAGTTGTGGCGAGATCTACCTTGGTTCGGTTGGGCATCCGGACTACTGCCGGCCGGACATTATGGGCGAGGTCGTCAACATCGCGTTTCTGGCCGCTGCGTGGGCCGATCGAAATACGGAAAGCGGCATCGCTGCGATGCAGCCGCTTGCCGAGGAAATGTCGCGAAATCCGGGTTTGAAATCAAGAGCGCGCGTCGGAAAAAAACACGATGTGCGTTTCAAGGGCGTCGCCGAACACGTCTCATTGTATGAAGTTCGGCCTTGCTGAGAACCACTGACCGAAAGAAGGACTCATAAACTTACGGAGGAGTAGAGAGACATGGCTACGAAAGTCACCCCAGCCAAACTTCTAAAGTACAAGGTTGCGGATATCGGCCTGGCGGAATGGGGCCGCAAAGAGATCGAGATGGCCGAAAAAGAGATGCCCGGCCTGATGTCTGTCCGCGAGCAACACGCCCCACAGCAGCCGTTGCGCGGCGCGCGGGTCATGGGATCGCTCCACATGACCATCCAGACCGCCGTCCTCATTGAGACCCTCGCCGCTCTTGGCGCGGAAGTCCGCTGGGCGAGCTGTAACATCTACTCGACTCAGGACCACGCTGCGTCCGCCATCGCCGCCGCCGGAATTCCCGTTTTCGCATGGAAGAGCGAAACCCTCGAGGACTATTGGTGGTGCACGCACCAGGCGATGCAGTTCCCGGGTTTTGCGGGACCCAACATGATCGTCGACGACGGCGGCGACGCGACGCTTCTTATCCATCGCGGCTACGAACTTGAGGAACATTTCGCCAAGACCGGCAAACTGCCCTCGATCTGCAAGGACAACAAAGAGGTCGAGATTATCGACACCCTTCTACACTCGATCCACGCCAAGGGGCCGAATCACTGGCACGAGGTCGTGAAGGAATGGGTCGGCGTGTCGGAAGAGACCACCACCGGCGTTCACCGCCTCTATCAGCGCATGAAGGAAGGCCACCTCTATACGCGTGCCATGAACGTCAATGACAGTGTGACAAAGTCCAAATTCGACAACCTCTACGGCTGCCGCGAGTCGCTCGGCGACGGCATTAAACGCGCCACCGACGTTATGATCGCCGGCAAAGTCGTCGTCGTGGCCGGCTACGGCGATGTCGGAAAAGGTTGCGCCCAATCCATGCGCGGCCTCGGCGCGCGCGTCCTCATCACCGAGATCGACCCCATCTGCGCCCTCCAGGCCGCCATGGAAGGATACCAAGTCGTCACCATGGACGATGCCGCGCCCGTCGGCGACATCTTCGTCACCGCCACCGGCTGCTGCGACGTCATCCGCCCCGAACACTTCAAGGTCATGAAAGACGAGGCGATCCTCTGCAACATCGGCCATTTCGATGCCGAGATCGACGTTAACTGGCTCGAGTCACAGCCCGACATCAAAGAGGTCAACATCAAACCGCAGGTCGACAAGTTCATGTTCCCCGACGGCAAGTCGCTCATCGTCCTGGCGCGCGGCCGGCTCGTCAATCTCGGCTGTGCAACCGGCCATCCGTCCTTCGTGATGTCGAATTCCTTCACGAATCAGACCCTGGCCCAAATCGCCCTGTTCACCGAACCGCGGAAATACGAGATCGGACAAGTCTACACATTGCCGAAGAAACTGGACGAGGAAGTCGCACGGCTCCACCTCGGCAAACTCGGCGTCAAGCTCGAACGGCTCACCCAAAGGCAGGCCGACTACATAGGCGTCCCCATCGAAGGCCCCTTTAAGCCTGACATCTACCGATACTAATGTGGTGGTTCATCTTGATGGCAACTTATGCCAGAATACGCAACCGTTCAATTCCCCCTTTGAAGGGGGTCAGGGGGATGTTCAATAGCCGAAGTGGACTGCCGCTGACCACTGGTAACATCCCCCTGACCCCCTTCAAAGGGGGAATTGCATTGCAGCATATGCTTCGGCGACGTCTTGGTCCGCTTCGCGGGCAATGATCAGGTTAACGGCCATATCGGCTGCGAATTCTTCGCTTGATCTCTTCCCACGGCAGCCCGGAACCCGGGTTGCTAATAAGATTGGCCCTTCTGCGGGCAAGCTCTTCCTTCTGCCAGTCATAAATGGGAACTGTCTCAGGAGTGGCCGCCAAGTCATCCCAGAGGTCCTCGACGAGTTGGAGCTTCTCCGCCACCGTCAGATCAAACACAGAACCAATGCCAGAAACCATTGCTCCCATACTCCGTCCGGAAAACCAGCATCGCCTTTCATGACGCTTCCCTAATGCTCGCACTTGCGTGCAGAGAAGTCAACAACCCAGCACGACCGCTCCAAGGATCCGGACTTAGACATTGGGCAAGAATAACTTGAAGTATCATTACGCAGTAGCGCGATGTTTCCAACGTCGCGGCTCGATTTGGCCACCACCCCGCGACGTTTGAAACGTCGCGGCTCGATTTGGCCACCACCCCGCGACGTTTGAAACGTCGCGCTACTTAGGCCAACACCAGATATGTCAAGTTATTTGTGCGCGGGTACTTAGGTTCGAACTCATCAACCATGAGTTCTTCTAAAGGAGAGAACGCCGAGGCCGTTCCACCACATGGCTCGGTCGCCATTGAACCGCGCGGGAAGCTCATACATGAGGCGCCATTGGTGGCGGGATTCCTTGACGGCGCGCAAGGTGCCGGCCCTGGCGTAAGATGGACAATCGGGCGTATAGAGCCAATCATCAACGATGACTAATGCTTCGTCGGCCAGAAAGGGTTCGACTTTCTTGATGGCAAGATATTGCGGCTCTTCCTCATGGGCGGCGTCGTAGAAATAGAGCCCGACGGGAATGGGCAGTTTCTGGGGGCAGTAGGCCTCAAGAAAATCACACGAGTAGAACTTGACTTTGTTTTCCAGGCCATAGCGGCGCAGGTTAGCCAGGGTGATCTCCAACGCGTTGCCGGGGAACACCGAGAAATTGTCGCAGGCGAAAACCGGCACAACGGGATTATTGACCATGGCCGAAATGAGGCTCTTACCTTTGTATGTGCCGACCTCGAGGTAGCATTCGCCCGCGCCGATGAACCGGAAGGCCAGGTTCAGAAGCTGTTGGTTCCTGATGGAGATCATCCCTTCGACGTCGGGACAGGGATCGGTTTCGTGAATTACGAATGGATCCCAGTACGCATAACAGGGCTTGTTCCGCTCGCCGCCTTTGAAGTGGTGCCAAAAGGCTTTTCGAAATGCTTCAACGTCCAACCGAATTCCCGCCCGCCGAAATGTGATTCCACTTTACTTACTATAACCCGTGACCGGATGTCGATTCACACGGAAGAGGTCTGCTGACTCTCGTCGATGAAACGCCTCAGCAAGCGTTTGATCTCCTCCATCACCGGCGCCGGGACCTCGCCTTGATCGACCAGCGCCGCAAGCAGTTCCTTTGTCGGGAGAAGATAGCCTAACGCGTGAAGGCGCTGGGCGAAATCGAGATAGAAGGAATACTCGCGAGGATAGCTCCGCGCAACAAACGCCAGGAGGCCCAGGAAGGCGTCTCCGTTACCCTTCTTGACGCAATCCTCCAGTAACCGCGCGTACCCCCCCAGTTCCCGCGCGACTTCCCGCCGGAGCATGTCGGGCGTCAGCACGTCCCCATAAAGGTCGATCACCGAAACGTCCTTCGTGATGACCTCCACAACGTCGGGTTTATCGGGGTTTTTCACGTTGACCAACACGTAATTGTGTCCGAGCAGCCAATCCGTTGGTCCCGGCTCGATGACCCATTCAATGCGAAAGTACATTTGCATGAGGAACCGCTCCAAGTTCGGTTTCTCGAGCAAGCCCGGATACACGAATGTGTGCCGTTGAAGCCCATAGCCCATGTCCACTTCTTGCGCCGGCACGGAGAAAAACAACCGCTGTCCGGACTTCAACACCCGGCGGATTTCAAAGAAGAGCCTATGCGGATTGGTCAGATGCTCGAATACTTCGTAGCAGTACACGGCATCGAAGCAATCGTCGTCGAACGGCAGGTCTTCTTCACTCACATCCACGTGGAACACATTGGCGAACCCTTGCGCCTTCGCATTCTCCACGATGTCACGTCCTGCATCGACACCATAAACGTCGTTTCCGCGGGCGGCAAGCGCCCTGAGCAGCGCGCCCGAGCCGAACCCGACCTCCAGCGTCCTGCAACCGCTCACCAGCGGCAAGACGCCCGCCTCCTTTCCCGCCGGACTGTAGTGCTCGTAGACGTTCTTTCCCAAGGTCACGGCAACCGCGCTCCGATATGACGACAATGCCCATCCCTAAAATTGCCGCTCACTCTATCAAGGCGAAAGGGCATTCGCAAGGGGACCCGCGAAAAAGCCGGCGCGGCGATCAACTTTTCAGACCTCGATATTGCCTTGTTTCCTGCCACTATGGAGAAACCATTGCCGCGCACCCTATACTTAGCCGGAGAAAAAAGGGCTGGGAAACATCGCCCCTACCGCTCGGTGAGGCATTACAAACGGAAGGGAGTTCAGTGCCGGTAAGCACATCAGGCCACATAAGCCATTGCGTCATGCTGATCCTGAATTGCGCGCCGCGCTCCGTATTGGACGTGGGTTGTGGTTTTGGCTTGTGGGGCTTTCTCTGCCGCATGTACCTTGATGTGATGCCGGAGCGGGTGCAGCCGAGGGACTGGAAGATACGCGTCGATGGCCTTGAATTGTTTGAGCCGTATATCCAGGCCCATCAGCGCGCCCTCTACGACAGCATTTTCATAGCGGACATTCGCGAGGCCGCGCCCGCCCTCGAGTGCTACGACCTCATAATAGCCGGCGACGTGATCGAGCACCTCGACAAGGATGATGGCAAGACCGTGCTGCGGGTGTTGTATGAAAAGGCGAGGAAGGCGCTTCTCGTGAACATCCCTCTCGGGGATGGATGGGACCATGGGGAGGTCCACGGCAATCCCGGCGAAGTGCACCGCAGCCGATGGGAATACGAGGATTTCGTCGCGTACCCGAACCAGTTCCAGGAGTTCCGGGCGCCATTCGGTGCTCGGTACGGCGTTTTCTACTGCCCCAAGGACTGTCCCAAGGGGCAGCGTGTGGAAGGGCTTTGTCGAGCTGCGGAGCTGGCCCTGTCGCGCGGCGGGATCGAAGAGGCTGCCGCGGATCTGGGGGACGCCGTCGCGCTTGCGCCGGAAGACGGCACGGTTGCCGTGCAGATGGCTGACCTGATGCTCCAGCAACGAAGAATTGAGGATGCTTTGGCAGTTTTGGAACGATGCGTCGAAATCAACCCGAAGTTTCACTATGGGAAGCTCGCCGCCGCCCGAATCCTCTCCGCGGTGCATCGCTATTCGGAAGCTGAATCGCAATTGGAATCGCTTCTCCTGGTAAATGACCTGGAAGCGGATCTGCGGGATCAGGTCTGCGAGCATCTTGACCAAATACGCCGCCGAGCCCCGATCTCCGGCGAAGGAGCCAGATAAGATGAGAAAAGCTTCATCCGTGGCCATTGCCGCGCTTTGGCTGGTATCGCTTGTCGCGACCGCCACCATCGTTTGGCATTTCGCATCTCGAACCTCGCATACCTCTAATGCTGCGGCAAGAGACGTACAGTCGCCCGGCACGCACGAAAAGCAGTCCAGCGGCGCGTCACTGAGCGGTCCAGGCGCGTCCGTCGAGTCGCTCCTGCGCGAGAACTCGGCGCTCCGGCAGGAAGTCGAGCAATTGCGTGGCGAGAGGAAGCAGGACGAAAACGAGCGGTTGAGGCTGGTTCTTAGACAAGCGCTGAGGCAGGTTGCCGAACAATACCCAAAAGACGACACGGTCAGCGCGATTTGGCACAGCGGATTCGATGCTCTGAAGAGAAAGAAAGAACAGTCGGGGGGTATGTTTGGAGCGATAGACGATAGCATAAGTCTGGTCACGGACATTGCGCGGCTCGGCCAGCCGGCCGTGCCGTTCCTGGCCAATCTTGTGACCGATAAGAACGTTGACATGGAGGAACGCGAGTTCGCTCTGTTCGTCCTCTCGCACATTCGTGACAAGGCTGCCTTGGCCGAACTGCTCAAGATCCGCGCGCCCGACGTTACGGAACTCGACTATCCCTATGACCTGATTCAGCTTCAGGTATCCTCACTGCCGACCGCCGACATCCGCGAGTTCATCCCTGAGATTAACCGGCGGATTGCTCAAGATCTCGGTACGGGCGAGGAGGCCCAGGAACGAAGCGTAGTGCTGCTGACGCTCGGCTTGGTGCACGGAGATAGCGAGTCGCTCAGACTGATGAACGACCCACGTATTTTTCGCGAGAACCTTGGCGGCGCCATTCCTTTGGCCGGCGAAATTCACACGCCACAGGCGCGCCGGTTCCTACAATGGGTCGCGGACAACAGTCAAAACGAGACACAAGTCGCCCTTGCGGCAGGCGTGCTGGAAGTGTGGTAGCGCCGGTGGCCGTGACGATACGATGCCGGAACAGGCTCCGCGGCGCGCATGAACCCAGGCGCATCGGCCCACGGGGCCGTCAGCCGCACCGGTCTTCATGAAGGGCGACGTTTCGACTTGACCGTCGACGGACCTTGCTCTATACTAAAGGCGGGTGATTGCCCCAAAGACCACGGGGAAAAGGATGAGGGCCTTTCTCTAGTCGAACATCGGGGAAGAGTGCATTGGTGTAAAGGAGGGTTGCGGGGCGGAATACTACCAAGATGAGGCCAAGGACGCCCGGGCCATTTTCTTGCATTGATGGATATAAGTTTCAGGAACCTCCCGATGGGAGGAAGAGGAGTAAAGCAGACATGAGAAACAGAACAGGCTTCACATTGATAGAGCTTCTTGTGGTTATAGCGATTATTGGCATTCTGGCGGCCATCCTGCTGCCGGCATTGGCGCGCGCCCGTGAGTCGGCACGCCGGTCAAGCTGCGCCAACAACCTGAAGCAAATGGGCTTGGCACTCAAGATGTATGCCAACGAGTCGAAAGGCCAAATGTTCCCGCCGGACGGTTACGCCAGTGGAGACAACTGCGATGACTACACCTGGACGAACATGTGGCAAGGGGATGTGCTATTCCCCGAATACCTGAGCGATCTTGCCGTCAACATTTGTCCATCCGATGCGGACGGCGTGGCAGGTTTCCAGGACGGCCTATGGAACTGCGGGGAAGACGCGAAGAATCCCATCTGCCCTTGCCGCGTCGGCGACCGTTCTTACGTCTATATTCCGTGGACGATTAACAAAGACTACTACGTGGCGGCCGGCGCAGATGAGAATGACCCCAATATGCCAGTCAGCTTTGGCGCAGTCGGAGCTTATATCGACGCCAATTTTGTCATCATGTTGGGCAATGTCGGAGGAGACGTTGGCTCTGCAACGACGAGAGGAGCCGCGGCCGCTGCAATTGATAAGGACCTCGATATGACCACGGCAGCCGGCAAGCAACTGACGGCCTACCGCCTTAGGGAAGGGATTGAACGGTTCTTCATCACCGACATCAACAACCCCGCCGCCAGCGCCAGGGCTCAAAGCGAGATAGCGGTCCAGTTCGACATCGTCAGTGCGATTGCGGACGATTTCAACCACGTGCCAGGCGGCGGCAACGTGCTATACATGGACGGGCACGTCGGATTCCTGAGATACCCGAGTGAGCACCCCGTCAACCGCGCTTTCGCCATTGTCATTTGGATATCGCGCAACAGTTAAGCGCCCTGAGGAACCGCAAAACGCCGTGGGCGGATTCGGAAGATGGCCAAACCGGGCTGTGGCAGCGCGGAATGGCGTGACAGCAATTTCCCCGCGCCCACGGCTGCCATTCCAGGCGCGGTGATCGTCCTGTTTGCGGACGGGCATGCGGAGTTATCAGATACCCATCCGACGAGCATCGCGTGAATGCCAGGATGGAATACTTCAACGGCGTGTTTTTCTGAGAGTTCAAGTACGGGGCGGCTTCGCAAGGAACGCCCCTGAAGTCATCCTGTGCTGGTAGGTCCGAGATGATCCGGGACCCCGGGACGGGGAATCGCTTTGCCTTCCTCAACTTCCCCGCAGTCTACCTTTTAGCCTTCCCCCCGTCCCTTGCAGCCCATGACGAACGCTCATTGGCGACCAACTGCGGAATCCCGCAAGAGGTTTACGGGAAATCGCAGTCTCGGTGCGCGGGGTAAAGCTCATGGGGACGACATACGGGCTGCAAGTCCAGCTATCTGCTCCGCCAGAAGCCGCTGAGCGCCAAGTTCCCGCACGAGGGCGCGTGGCACAGGAGTTGCTCTCCCGCATGGGTACAGCCGAGGGCGGCTGTGCCAAGGAATCCGGAGTCCATCGGGAGTGCGGCGTATGGTGTCTTCGCTACTGGCGGCTAAGGCAGCGGTCTACGTGCCTTTGCAGGGCCGTGTCCGGGGCCTCGAGGACCTGTCGCACAGCGAGCGGCTTTTCACTATCCTCCTGCCGGGCGAGGCGGAACTCGGCGCCCGCCCGGGCCAATTCGTCCAAGTCTCCCTTCCTGGATTTGCGGAAGCGCCTATCTCGGTCGCCACCTCCTCCACAAGGCCCGGCGCCTTTCAACTGGCAGTCCGGCGCGCCGGTGCGCTCACCGCGGCAATGCACGCGCTCCTGCCCGGAGACGAGATCGGCATTCGGGGTCCCTTCGGCAACTGGTTCGATCTGGAGATTATGGAGGGAAACGACCTCCTCCTGATTGCCGGCGGGTGCGGGTTGGCGCCGATGCGTTCTTTGATTCAGTACTGCGAGGATCGGCCCTCACGTTTTGGCCGCGTCACGGTCCTGTATGGGGCGAAATCTCCGCAGGACTTGCTCTTCAAATCCGATCTCGACCAGTGGTGGCGTTCCGCGATATTTGACTGTCGCGTGACGGTCGACAATGTCCCCGAAGGCACTTGCCACGATGGGCACGTCGGACTCATTACGCAGTTGATTCCTCCCCTGGACCTCGACCCGTCGCGGACGATCGCCGTGATAGTCGGCCCGCCCGTCATGTACCGGTTTGTCATCGAGGAACTCCGGAACAAGGGTCTGACCGACGGCCGGATCTGCGTGTCGCTCGAACGCTACATGCGGTGCGGCATGGGCAAGTGCGGCCACTGCACGATCGAGCACCTCTACTGCTGCATCGACGGCCCCGTGTTTTGGCTGGACAAGATTCGCGGAATAAGGGGCGCAATATGAAGAGGACGTTGACTACCTGTCCGTATTGCGGCGTCGGCTGCATGTTCTACTTGATCACCGACGCGCATGATCGGGCCGTCGGCGTCGAGCCGGCCGCCGGACACCCCGTGACGCAGGGCAGGCTGTGCGTGAAGGGATGGAACGCGTTTGCCTTCGTCAACCATCCGGATCGCCTGAAGACGCCGATGATTCGCCGGAACGGCTCGCTCGAACCCGCGAGTTGGGATGAGGCGCTCGAACGGGTCGTACGCAGGCTGCGCGAAATCCAGCAGCGGCACGGCAACGACGCCATTGCCTTCTTCGGATCGGGCAAGGCGACGAATGAAGAAAACTACCTGATCATGAAACTGGCGCGGGCCGTGTTCGGCACGAATAACGTCGACCACTGTGCACGGCTCTGTCATGCGTCCACGGTGATCGGCATGGCAAGCGTGTTTGGGTCTGGCGCGATGACGAACTCGATCTCGTGCGTGGACCAGGCCGACTGCTTCTTCGTCATCGGATCAAACACCACCGAGCAACATCCCCTCATCGGAGCGCGTATCCTGAATGCGGTGCAACGCGGCGCAAAGCTCATTGTGGGCGACAACCGTAGGATTCGGCTGGCGCGTTTCGCCGACCTCCACTTGCGGCACAAGAACGGCTCGGACGTCGCATTGCTGAACGCGATGATGCACGTGATCCTCCGCGAGGGCCTCGAGAACCGGCCGTTCATAGCCTCGCGCACCGAGAATTTCGCGGCGCTCGAGGAACTCGCCGCAAAGTATCCGCCGGAGGCGGCCGCCGCGATCTGCGGTGTGCAGGCAGAGGACATTGTCCGCGCCGCGCGCATGTTCGCGGCGGCGAAGAACTCGATGATCTTCTACTCGATGGGGATCACGCAGCACACGCACGGCGTGGACAACGTGAAAACCCTCGGGAATCTTGCGTTGTTGACCGGCCAAATCGGGCGGCCCGGGTGCGGTGTGAATCCGCTCCGAGGACAGAACAACGTCCAGGGCGCGTGCGACGTGGGCGCGCTGCCCAACGTGTACAGCGGCTACCAGCGCGTGGATGACCCTGAAGTCCGAAAGCGGCTCGAAGCGGCGTGGCGCGTGCGTCGGTTGCCGGAGAAACCCGGCCTCTGTCTGACGACGGCGATTGACGCCGCCGCCGAGGGGCGCGTTAAGGCGCTCTATGTCATGGGTGACAACCCCATGGTATCCGATCCCGATCAAGCCCACGTGAGGGCCGCGATCGATCGCCTCGATTTCCTCGTCGTTCAAGACATCTTCCCGACCCCGACGACCGCCCTTGCCGACGTGGTCCTGCCGGCCGCGAGTTACGCGGAAAAGGATGGAACTTTCACCTCCACTGAACGCCGCGTCCAGCGGGTTCGGAAAGCCATCGAACCTATTGGAGAGAGCCGGGCCGACTGGGAGATCCTGTGCGAGATCGCGCGGCGCGCCGGTCATAAAGGGATGAACTATGATTCCCCCAGCGACGTCATGGATGAGATCGCTTGGCTGACGCCGAGCTACGGCGGCGTTTCCTACGCCCGGATCGCTCGCGTGGGCTTGCAGTGGCCGTGTCCCGATGCGAAGCATCCCGGCACGGCGATCCTGCACGTCGGCAAATTCACCCGCGGGCTTGGCCTGTTTTCTCCCGCCGAGTATCGGCCGCCCGCGGAAAACCCCGATGGCGATTATCCGTTCGCGTTGACGACCGGCCGGAGCTATTTCCACTTCCATACGGGAACGATGACGCGCCGGTCGCGGTTATTGGACCGAGAAGAACGCTTCCCGTTTGTCGAGATCCACCCGGCGGATGCGCGCCGCTTGGACGTGCAGGACCGCAGGCCCGTCATTGTTTCGACGCGCCGCGGCCAAGTCGAGGCGCTAGCCCGCATAACCGACAAGATCATCCCCGGCGTTCTGTTCATGACCTTCCACTTCGAAGAAGCCTCCGCCAATGTGCTGACCAACAACGCGCTCGATCCTGAGGCCAAAATCCCAGAATACAAGGTCTCGGCGGCAGACATCAGGAAAGCCCCATGAAGGCCCTCGCCCCAGAGGAGTTGGAATCGTTCCTGTGGAGCCTCGAGTCGGAGTATGAAGTGCTTGCGCCCATCGCGCTGCAGGATGGGACCCGGACCTTAGGCTCACTTCAAGACGGCCGGTTCGCCCCGTCGGGAGGGCGCGTATTGTACAAGCCGGTCAACGCCTTCTTTCCCCAGTTCGAGGAGATCCTCGTGCTGCCTGAAAGCGGGCCTGCCCGAGCCACACAGCCGAACGGGAGACCTTTGCTGCTAGTCGGTCTCACGGCGGAAGATGCGGACTGCCTCGAGTTCACGGACAAGTTCTTCTCGACCCATTTTCGGGATGAGTTCTACTGCAACAGACGCGAGAGCGCCGTCATTGTGGTCATCTCGGGACGGTGCGGGAAGAGCAACGGCGCGCCACGGCGCGATCCGGGCGCGTCCGGCGAATTCCTCAGGATGGCCGGCGGCAAATGCGACCTCGAGCTAATCTCCGACGGATCGCGCTACCTCGTTTCGGCCTATTCCGAAGCGGGCCTTGCGTTGGAAAAGCGAATGCCGCCCGGACACGAAAGCGACGCGCTGCCTGAACTCGAGAGGCAATCCGCGGCGCTGTCCAAGGAGACTCAGCAGGTACTGTCGAGGGCCTCGGAGTTGGTGCGCGCCAATCGCGTGCCCGACGCTTTCTGGGAGCGCATTGCGGATCGCTGCATCGCGTGCACCGCCTGCAATCTGGTTTGTCCCACCTGCACCTGTTTCGACGTGCTCGACTGGCGGGACGGGTGCACGACTCGCCGGTGCCGGGTGTGGGATTCATGCCAACTCGACGGGTTCATGCGCGAGGCAAGCGGGCACAACCCGCTCGGCACGGAAGCGCTCCGAACCCGCCGCCGCATCCATCACAAGCTCGCGGCGGACGTCGAGCGATGGGGACACGTGACCTGCTTCCGCTGTGGGCGATGTGACGAAGTATGCCCCACCCAGATCGGCATCATGTCCGTCGGACGCGCCATTGTCTCAGAGTTCGGTTCGGAATCTGCCGTGGAACAGGACGCGGCCTCGCTGGCCGGCGCGGGGAGTAGCCGCAAGTGAATGGCACGAGATCACACGAACAGAGTTGGGCGCATGATATCGCCCTTGAGCCTGTCACCGGGATCGTGCTTGCCGGCGGCCAGAGCAGGCGGATGGGCACGGATAAGAGCCTTCTCCCGTTCCACGGACGGCCTTTGATCCAGCACGTGTGCGACCAGCTTCGCCTACTCGTTTCCGACATCCTGATTGCCGCGAACTCCGACGGACGATTTTCATTTCTGAGTCTGCCCGTGATCACCGACGAAGTCCCCGGCCAAGGGCCGCTGCGCGGCATCGCGTCCGCTCTGGCGGCATCGCGTCACGACCTCAACTTCGTCATCGCCTGTGACATCCCCTGGGTCGATCACGTGCTTCTGAAGTTCCTGCTGCAGGAAGCGCAGGGGTGCGACTGCGTAATGCCGGTCACGCGGGAAGGCTATTACGAACCGCTGTTCGCCGTGTACCGCAAGAACGCATTGCCGGCCATGCTGAGCGCCCTCGAATCCGGACAACGGCGTGTAACCGCCTTGTTCCCCTACTGCCGCGTTCGTACCATCGTCGTCCCCGACAGAAAATGGCTTGATAACGTTAATACGCGCGACGACTACCAGAGGGCAGTCGGTGCCGGAGGATTGGATGCGTGGCAAGAGGCCAGTCCGTCGAAGATCCCGCAATCTGACTATGTCATGGACGGGTAAGGTCGCTGTCTCTAACGCCGCCGTGGAGCGTGTAACCCGTATTTCCGTAACCTGATGCGAATAATATCCCGCTATCCGTTTGTTAAGGTTAACGAGGAGTGTTTGTATATGTGACCTTGCCCTGCCGGCCTGCGGTCTGGAACATTTCTCGCAGGATAAGCCGGCGTTGGTGGGGAGAAGAGTGCATGGGTCCAGTTCTATTGCTGATAGCGTTGGTTGTTCTTTCGGGCATTAGCGCGGGGGCAATTGCTTTCGCGCTGGTTCAGCGCCGTCACTTTACGGAAAAACGCGCCCTCTGCGACCGCCTTTCAAAGGCTATTGACGAGATGACCGAGTTGCTGCGTCAGGCCGAACAGAGCGAGGATTTCTCTCTGCGGTGCGTGAACCGGGACTTGTCGCCATGCTGGGAGATCAAGGGATGCGCCAGGCCCGACTGCGAAGCCTACAAAAACCCCAACCTGCGCTGCTGGCTGTTGACGCGTCCCCTGTGCCGCGATCCTGAGGATATCCGGAGCATATTCGAGCCAACGAAGAATTGCGAGGTATGCGAGGTGTTCCGCCGCGGGCGCCGTGACGTCTTACAACGGCTCACGGAGCAGTTCAACGACGTGATGGCGGCGCTCGAGGCCAAATCGGGCCTGCTTCAGGAGGCAAAGCGCCATGTGCAGCAGGCAAGCAGATTGGCGTCGATTGGGGAGTTCGCGGCGGGATTGGCCCATGAGATTAACAACCCGCTCGATGGCATCATGAGCTGCCTGGCGCGGTTGGAGCGCGAGCCGGAGAATCTGGCACAGAACCTCGAGTACCTTCGGATGATCCGCGAAGCCATGAACCGGATATACGAGGCCACGCAACAGTTGCTGGAATATGCGCGGAAACGCGAGTTACACTGCGACTATCTGGACGTGCACCTCGTGATCGAGAACGTCGTCGCTCTCATGGGCGCGTCCGCACGACAGAAAGCCATTGCCATCGAGTTCGACTTCGACAATTCCACCCCCCTCGTTTGGGGCGATAGACACCACTTGGTCCAGGCATTCCTGAATCTGGCGCTGAACGCAGTGACGGCCGTTACGGAAGCCGTGGAAGAAGATCGCAGCGCGCGGGTCCACGGTGGACCTCTTGGGGGCAGGGTGCTCTTTCGAACCCGGGCCGTTCGCCCCGACGGCGACGGACGGGTGTTTGTCGAGGTGGATGTGGAAGACAACGGAACCGGCATTGCTGCCGAGAACCGGCGCAGGATCTTTGAACCTTTCTTCACTACGAAGGAACCGGGCAAGGGCACAGGGATGGGCCTGACCATCGTCAAGGGCATTGTGGACGAGCATCGAGGAAAGATCGCCGTCGAGTCGGATATCGGCGCGGGCACCACCGTGCGGGTCTTCCTCCCCACCGAGCACGAGCCGGAAGCCGCCATGACAGAATCGGAGGAGGTTGCCGTCGCGTGAAGATGCTCTTAGTCGATGATGAGAAAATCAAGCGCACCGCGCTGCGCGACGACCTCGCCGATGCCGGCTATGAAGTCGGAGTCGCCTCGAACGCCGAAGAGGGGCTCCGATTCCTGCGCGGAGAGTCATACGATGTCGTCGTGACCGACCTCCGGATGAAGGGCATGGACGGCCTCGCGTTTCTGGCACAAATCAAGGAGCAGTGGCCCGACACCGAGGTCATCATGATCACGGCTTTCGCCACCGTCGACAACGCCGTGCAGGCCATGAAGCTGGGTGCGTTTGACTACATCACAAAACCGTTCGAGAGCGCCAAACTCATCCTCATCCTCGAGAAGATCGCCAGAATAAAGCAATTGACCAATGAGAACGTAAGCCTCAAGGCCGAACTCGCACGGACAACGCGCCACGGGGACATCATCGGTCAGGATTCGGCTATGCGCGATGCGTTCGACCTGCTGGACACGGCCATAAGCTCGGACGTGCCCGTGCTGCTCTGCGGCGAAACCGGCACCGGCAAGGAGCTCTTCGCCACGGCCATTCACAGATGTGGACCCCGCAAGGACAAGCCCTTCTGCCGGGTGAGTTGCGCCGCCCTATCCTCACAGCTCATGGAAAGCGAACTGTTCGGCCACGAGCGGGGCGCGTTCACCGGCGCCGTCGACAGCAAACCCGGAAGATTCGAGTTGGCGGACAAGGGCACTTTGTTTCTCGACGAGATAGACGACGTGCCCCTCGATGTCCAGGTTAAACTGCTGCGCGTCCTCGAAGGCCACCCCTTCGAGCGGGTCGGCGGCGTCCGTTCCATCAGCGTCGACGTGCGAATTGTCGCGGCCTCCAAATTCGACCTGAAGACGAGGGTCGCCGATGGCTCGTTCCGAAGTGACCTGTACTATCGTCTGAGCGTGTTCCCAATATGGATTCCTGCCCTCCGGGAACGGAAAGAGGACATCCCGTTGTTGGTCAGACACTTCCTCGAGGTGTACGCCCCGCCGTCGAAACCCGTCGAGATTAGCGAGGAGGCCATGGCCTTGCTGTGGGACTACCAATGGCCCGGAAACGTGCGCGAACTCCAGAACGTCGTCCGCCGCACGTTGCTCGGACTCGGGACCCGCAGCGTGATCGCTCGGGAAGACGTGCCCGGAGAAATCCGCCTGGCTATTCTCGAAGGCGCGGCGCCCCGGGAGAAACCGGGCTCCTTCCGCGATATGGTAGGGGCCACTGAACGGGACCTGTTGACACAGGCATTGGACGCCGCCGAAGGCAATCAGAGCAAAGCCGCCGCAAGCCTCGGGCTCAAACTGTCCACCTTCCGCGACAAGCTTGCGAAATACGGCATTCGACTTCCCGCTGGCGGAGAACTCCGGCTCGAGCTGTAACCCCAGATCCCGCAGTCGAAGGCGAGGACGCCCTTTACCCCAAGGGACCAAAGCGACATAAGCGACCTCAGCGACACACCCGGAAGGCGAGCGTCCCTTGCGTCGCTTATGTCCCTTATGTCCCTGGCGTTGGCGAAGTCCCGCGGGCTTTGAGTAAGGAATCTTGGGGGAGACTTATGCGCTGCCGGCGATCCGGCGGCCCACCTCGTCGAGAATCGCGCTGATTTCTCGCCGTTGCGGATCGCGCCCCGTGTAAGGCGAATGCCCGTCCAGATCGGCCAACGCTATCTCCGGATCGAAGGACAACGTTCCCAGCAGCGGCAGTCCGTCCAAATGGCGCGTCAGGCCGCTCAGGTCCTGCCCTTCCTGGACCTTGTTGATCACGACTCCCAATCTCGGGATCCGAATCTCCTCCGCCAGTTTGCGCACCGTCAGCGCGGTGTGGATGCTGCGCTGCCCTGGCTCGGCCACAATGATCATCATCGACACCGACTGAGCCGTGGCTCGCCCCAGATGCTCAATGCCGGCCTCCATGTCCAGAATCACCACTTCGCCGGGACGCAGCAACACGTGTGTCACGAGGGCCTTCAGCAGGGCGCTCTCCGGGCAAATGCAGCCACTCCCGCCGCTTGACACGCCGCCCAGCGTCAGCAGACGAACTCCGTGGACCAATCGCGCGTACTTCTCCGGCAAGTCGCGCACATCGGGGTTGATTTTGAAATATGTCCCATAACCTTCTTTGGATTCCGTCCGTTCTCGTATGAGGTCCTTCATCAGACTGAGCGGCTCCGGCGCCTCGCTGATAGGCAAGCCCAGCGCCGACGCCAAATTCGCATCCGGGTCCGCGTCGATGGCGATGACCGAGTGTCCTGCATCCGCCAACGTCCGCGCCAGCAGACCCGCCAGCGTGGTCTTGCCTGTCCCGCCTTTCCCTGAGATGGCAAGTTTCATCGAATCGTCTCCTTGCCTGTCGCCGTGTTCATTCTCCTCTTAATATACAACTTACAGGACGCGCGTTATGTTCCGAGAGGTCCAAAGAGCAGATTATCCCGCTGCGGTCTCGCCGGACCCTAGCCAATCGATCAACGCCGCCGGGCGCGGCGGAATAGTCCCACTATTATGCCGAGCGCGATGATCATGACTGCATTCCCGAACGTCCAGGGACCGCGGCGGCGCGCCGGTTCCGGTGGAGGAGCCGGCGCCTGCGTCGTCTCGGGTCCCTTAGAGGCCGTCGCGACCTCCTTTTCTATTCCTTCGAGTCCGGTTTCGGCACGCATTCGATCGATCTCGGCGAGCGAAAGCGTGGCGGGCATGACGCGCGCTTCAGGAGGAAACGCGATCTGGAACAGCGCGGCCTCGACAGCGGGATCCGGTTCAGGGGATGCGATCTTGACGATGGAGTCAGGCCGTAGCGCGCCGTCGTAATATGAGTCGATGTGTTGCTCGGCGGGGAACCAGCGCCCCGCACTCGTGCGGAAGGTCACTTCGCAGATGCGCAGCGGATCGCCACCGGCACTGTAATGCTCGGTTCGTTTGATCAGGAAACCGTGACGAGGGTCCATGTAGACAACGCTGAGGGGCGGGTCGATGGGATGGACCTCGAAGAGTTCGGTGTTCTCGTTGTAGACCTCGAAATAGTGGCTGGGATTAAGCTCGAAATCGTTCACCTGCTTGAGAGCTAAGCCGGCGAAGAGCAGATTGCCGATCTCCTGGGCGTTGCCGTTGGCGGGACCTTCCCACGCGAGTGGCGTTTTCCCGTCCTGGAACGTGGTCAGCTTTCGGTACGTGCGGCCGTCGAACACCGAAACAGTCGTTTTCTCGCACTGGGGTCCATTGGCCTCGCCGGTTGAGAAGGAATCGCGTTCGACCCGTGAACACGGGCCCGAGACAGTGATTGCGACCTCTTCCGAGAGCACGGGTTGTTCGGCTTTGGCCGCGTGGAGGTAGACCTGAGCATGAAGCCGGAACGCGGGGAAGCTCACGGCCTCCTTCATATTCCGGGCGAGAGCGTCCAGCGACAGGGAGGAGTACGAGTCAGCGGACGGAGCGGCACTCCGTGCGTCCCGCCATGCAAAACCGGAGATGATGACACAGAGCAGGGCCGTGCACCCGGACCTTGCTGCCCGCTTGGTGGCCGACCCTGTCTTTGTTAAGCGCATACAGTCGACGCGGTTCATCGTCCGAGCAGATTGACGAGAGGCGCAACGCCTCCTTCCTGGAAGAGGCCGAGTTTGTCTATGAGTGTCTGGAGCACTTGCGTCATGGCCTCGTCTGCGGGCACGCCTTGGTTGTCCTTGCCTCCGAAGCTCGTCTCCATGTGGTCGATTTTCTTCTGCGCCGTCTTGCGCAATGGCATTTCCGTCGTTATGTTCGCCGTGGCGTCATCGAGGACTGCTTTCTCGATTCGCCACTTCTTTTTCGAGCCGCCTTTGTGGGACTTGGCGTCCTTGCCGCTTCCTTTGGCGTTGTCGAGGAGCTTCTTGAGATTCAGCCCGTGCGAGAGGCTCTGTTCGGCGTTAACGGTTGCGCCGCTGACCTGGATCAGGCGGACGACGGGCTCTTCAGAGAACAGGACCTTCGGGTCGGCCTCGACGCGGATCTTCTTGACCGCGATGGCGTCCCCTTCGCTAAACTTTTTTGGATTCGCAATCTTCAGATCGGAGAGTTCGAGGAATTGCTGGCGTAGATTCAGTTGCACGCCACCGACCGAACACGGCGTTTCGAGGATGTTCGATAAGACCGCGCCGACTCCGGCCTTGGCGAGGCCTTCGAGAGGTCTTGCCTTCTCGGCATCGCCGTCGTTCTTATCTGCCGCGATCAATACCGACAGGATCAATAGAAGCCGAACCATGAGCCGCCCTCCTATTCAAACATTGGTGTCTGCGATTCCGTTCTGATCCTATCGCGACAACAGTGTTCTCCTCAAACAGACGATGAGGGAAGGCCGCTCATTCAAAGCAGAGGATGCCAAATATGCTGGGATTGTGGAAATTCGCCGCTTCGCCAACGGGAGACCATGCGCCCCAATGCGGATGCGAACTATCATCGGCGCACTTGTAGAAGTTCGCGCGCCATGACTGTCCACTAAGGTGCCCGAGTGCTCCCACGTAAGTCTCGAGGACCGAGAGGGGGATGTGGAACTCGACACGCCATTCGACGTCATCTCCAATCTCGGGATAGATCCGCGAAGGCATCGAATGATATCGGCGGACTCGGGAGCCGACATCGGGTGGGACCTTGGTGAAATCGACGAATTCGTCGTCGGGATCGTCCGGGTTCCGCTTAGGTGTGCAATCGGCGATGTAGTAGAGCAGCAGGCCGCCACCGCAGTTCATCTCAAAATTCATGTAGCCTTTGTCCGGCTTTGGGCGAACGAAAAACTCGACGCATGAATCTTTGTACACATGCGTCAGGTATCCCGTGTGCGTGCATATGACATAGCGGTCCTCGACCCGGGAAAGGCCGTACAAGGCTTCGGCGTCGTAGAGCATGCGCGCCTGTACCTTCGGGCGATGGTCGCTGCCAGTCGAGTGGAAATGCGTTACCGCCAGAGTATCGGCTTGTTGCCAGATGGGACTGTCCCAGTCGCCATCAAGCTGAGGACGCTGTTCCGTTTTTCGGACAAGATATCTTGGCAAGCTGTCGATGCTCATAGCGATAGGCATTGCGGATCAGGCGGGTCTTGGGGCGCCGCTCACCGGCGGCCTCGATGTATCCGGGGCGGCGATTTGCCCGGGGGCTTTCATTGTGCACCGCCCTTCAAACAGCACGCCATCGGCGATGCTCACCCGGGGCGCGGTGATGTCGCCGACGAGCCGGGCTTTCGTTGTGACTTCGATCCGGTCCTGCGCGAGGACATTGCCCTCGACTTCGCCCCCGATGATGACCTGACCTGCCGAGAGGTCGGCTTTCACGTGGCCGGTCTCATGGATGACTATCGTGTCATCGCTTTGGATGTGGCCCGACACTTCTCCCTCAATCCGGATCGTGCCTTTGCACCTGATCTCTCCTTTTATCTCCGTACCCGGACCGATAATCGTGACGACTTTTGTCTCGCTGAAACCCTTCTTCCTCTGCTCAAGCATGGTAAGGCCTCGTTAGAGAAGAACCGTTATGACCGACGACTCTCAGCAGCCTCATTAGAGTGCACACCTTCTCACAGGGCACAACCCAGGAGTCATGATCATTATAACGCTTATTCTCCGGCAAGTTCCAGTAGCGACCAGGATTCGGGTTCCGCGAGTCGAAAGTCAAACGTAGCTCTACGTTTGACTCCTGACTCCTGACTCCTGACTTCTGACTTCTGTTTCCGAGATCAGTCGCCTTTTTCAAGTAACGCGAAGTCTGTTGGCGCACAAAGAGGTCTCAGCGTTCCCGTCAGCATCCCAACGGAGATCTCCGCTTCCGACAGGAGCTTGTCGCCGGCGCCCAGTCCGACATAAGTCGCCACCGTGCCGCCGTAGCCGCCCGCGGCCGCATCGCGCACAGTCGGGAAATAACCATAGAAGCCGTTCGCGTAGCCGCACAGGAACGTGTTTCGCACCGGCGAACCGGCTTTCAACGCCAATTGGTATTGAACAAAGATCTCGCCCGGCATTCCGACCAGCGCAAGGTCACCGTTCAACACGACCACGCTCAGTGCGACCGGCAGATTCGGCTCGATGCTTTTCAGGTAAGTGTCGAACCGCGGCCCGTAAGCCTTCCGCAGGACTTCCTGGTTGGCCGGGTTTGTCAAGTCCCAGCGAGTGCCCACGGCCACTTTCTTTTCATCGAATGCCACGGACGGTTTTGCCGGCGCCGCCGCCTCGATGCCCTTCAACACCGCAAGGACAGCCTCCGCGCAGGTCCGTCCCACCGAGCGCATCGATTCGACGCCGCCTTTGTCGAGGGGCGTCTTATCGAGATACGGATTTATGTTCCCGCACGCGCCCTGGAGAAACAGGCACTCCCCGCCCACTTGCTCCTTGATGATGCGCGCCATTTCGCCGACGTAATCCGCCGAGTATTGGCAGTTGGACGGGCCCATCACGACGGGATGGCAGGCAAAATTGACGATCACGGCCAAAGACTTGCCGTCCGCCGTCGTTATCTTGATGATCCCCGCTTCCTTGTCGACAGGTTCCGTGGGGACCTTCTCTTCATTCCGCCACATCATGAGACAGCGTCCGTCATCGAGCAGCTTGCGGCGGTTGTGAGCGATGTCGAACTGAGCGCGGCCCACGCCGATCCGGGCGGGCTGCAGTTTCTTGACCGCATCTTCAATGATGTCCCCGATGCTCTTTTCCATGGCCTTGACATGCGGCGCGTCCTCGGCTTCCATGGCGGGCGCATGATGCGTGTGCGATGCCGCCATAAAGACATAGTCGACGCCCGCGCCCTTCGCCCGCGCACGGATCCGTTCGCACACCGCCGGTGCAGGTACGCGCCCCAGATCCAGCGTCACGAGCGCAACCGTTTTGTCCGCCGCCCGGAACACCATCGCTCTCGCAAAGAGCGGATCCAGCGTGCCCGTCGCATTACTCTTCCGGTCGCTATAGCCCCACAACGCCAGACCGGGTTCAGGCGTAATATCCCGCGTCGAAACCCCCACCAGAAACGGGCCCATTGCCTTCTCTCCCTCTGGAGCGCCGAACGCGCCCCGTGCCGCCACAATCAGTGCCACCGCGATTACACTCATCAGCACGCGCATGTCCACAACCGATCTCCTCGAGAATGCCCAAGCCGCGACCGTTCTCAGTCTACGTGGCGAATCCACAACACAGCCCTGTCGCCACCTTCCGCCGAGTATAGCAGAAGCAACCATCCCACGCCGCAGCACTGGCGGGACCCAAGAGAGGACAGGAGATCACTTCTCCTGTGGCGGTACTGCGGCAGCCTCCTCCGGCCTCTCGACGGCCCGCACAAAAAGGAATATCGTTCCTTCCGAGTTGACGCTTGTGCGGTAACAGGACCACTCGCCAAGACGCAACTGAACACTGCCTTCCGCCGCCTGCCGACCGATAACGGGCTTCCCCACGTCAAGATCGACTCCCTCGATCTTCTCCCTCTCCTTCACCCACGTATAGCGAAACGTCAGATCGCAGTCGAGAAGGTCGGCGGCGCCCTTTGCCCGCTTGGGCAACAGCCTGATGACCACGCCTAGAACTTCAGGTTCCGAGTCGGCATCGAGCGAGTGAAGCTCAAACAGATTGTCATCCTTCCGGACCATGTACTGAAGCCGATTCTCAGACCCGATGCCGACCGACGCCTTTTCTCCTTCCTGCGTCACGATCTTGGGCGACGACAGCAATAGGATCCGCGGGTAGTCCGGGGCCGGCTTTCCATTCCATGTGAGCGTCGGGCCTTCCATCGCGAGTTCGACCTCATCGAGCTTTACGTGCATGATCTGAAACCATCCCTCGATCCCGGGCAGCGTTTGCGAGGTCAGCCCATTTCCCGTGATATTCGTCAGCGCCTGATAGAAACGGATCTCAAACTCATACTGCGGTACGGTTGAAGTCTCACCCGCCAGGGCGCTCACGGCTCCACCGGCCAGGATCGCCGTCAACAAAGCCACCCAGCACCATCGGCTCGTTCCAAACCTGTGGGGCAGGCTTCCAAGCCTGCCGCTGAGCATGTGGGGCGGGCTTCCAAGCCCGCCAAGCCACGCGGACTTGGAAGTCCGCGCCACAAGGTTTGTGACATTTCCTCGCCAGCTCTCCGAAACCGTCCCTACTTGACCGCCATTCACGCCGTTCTTCAGACACGTTCTAAGGAATGACATGTGTGTTCTCCTTTTCACGTCGCGTTTCGTGGTTCATTTGACACGGCAGGGCGAGGCTCTTGCCGAGCCGAGGCCTTGTCCGACGGTTCGATAATCACGTGCGTTGCCTTTGCCGCGGAACGGGGCGCTTCATCCTTCGGATACCTCGTCCAGTCAAACACATCAAACGGACGCTCCTGGATCTGGACTGTCCAACGCGTCTCCGAGACCGCTCGCGTTCCGCCCTCCCGGCCGCGAACCAGAGCGCCCGCCAGAAAAGCAATGGCCGCGCATAACGCGCACGCAACCGCGCACTGCCACAGCAAAACGCGCCGCGAAAACGGGCTCCGTCGGCGCACATGCGTTTCCTTCAGCAACTGTCCGATCCTGCGATCCAGCGCCTCAGAAGGCGGCGCAAGCGTCATCCCTCGCAGTACATCTTCTTCCTCATTCATGGCTTATTCTCCGTTTGGGCGGGCAGTCCCAACATGCTTCGCAGCTTCTGAAGGCCCCGCCAATAGCCTGCGGCGACAGTTCCCTGCCGTGCCGCGCATACCTCCGCGATTTCCCTGAACGTCAGTCCCCCGTACACCTTCAGCACCACCCATTCCCGCTCCCGGTCCGAAAGACACGACAGCCACTCGCTGACCGCTTCATGCCCGTGCTGAACGCAGTCCTTCTGAAAGATCGCCGAATACCCGTCTAACTTCCGCCGTTCACGCTCGGCATGCCGCAGAGTATCCAGCGCCGCATTGCGCACGCACCGAAACAAGTATGGCCGCAGCGTCTCCGGAAGACGCCCCTTCCTCAGCACGCGGCTGAACGCTTCATGCACCGCATCTTCCGCGCAGACGAACGAACCCGTGATCGACAACGCATACGTAAACAGTTCCTGCCTATGCGTTTCATAGAACGCGCCAAGCCGCTCGTTCACGTCATTCGCCGACATTCCGTCCCCTTCGCAAAACAATTCCGACTATACCACGCCCCGCGAACGCATTCTTATGCATCCCCCATCGCGAACCAAAGAGACATGCCATCCGGTTCTCGCGTGCTTTTCGTGCTCGTGCTCGTGCCCTCGTGCACAATAAACCGCTGGGTGAACAGCATGATCTGCAATTGCCCCGGCACGCGAAACGCACCTGATTTTTGAGATTCCCGTGGGTCCTGACAAGTCTAGGTGTGTTGTGCTAAACTGCCTCTCGGTGAACGTTGAAGTGGTATCGTGTCATCCTGCGATTAGGTGACTTGGCCATGGGGAGGTGATTCAGTTCGAGATGCGAGTGTCCACCTTGGATCGGGTCAAAGTGTGCCTCGAAGATTGTGGCTATAAGGGCAGTCTTCTTCAGCCAGAGTACCGCATTGGCATGGACACAAATGGGTTCCGCGTTCCCCTTGCTGGCTTTTCGCATCGGCCGTTTGACACCCGTTCCGCCTGCGTGGCAGCACTGACCGCGTTTGCAGATCCAGAGGAGAAGGTACGCAGGATCCTACCGTTGGGGGCGCCCGTGGTCTTTGTGGACCTGGGGCATGTTTTCCAGTGGTGGAAACAAGGCGCGAGCAAGCCACAGTTGATGGAGCAGATCGAGCTTCCACGAATTGAGCGGTTCTTCCACGAACAGGAAAAGGAATTCGCTCCACATCGGGTGTATCGCGCCAAAACCGTGGGCGCGCTTCAGCGAAGCGAACAAATGGAATTTGTTGACGTCGGCTTGCTGCCCTTGGTGGAGAGCGAAGCGGGAAAGAAGCTTAGCGCTCTCATCACAAGAATGATCAAGGACATGGCAGAAGAACTTGGCACGCTGGCAAAATCCCAAGATGCCGATAAGGAAATGTTTCGTGGCGCGTTTTGGCTTCTTGCGGCCAAGATCCTGCACGACAAAGGCGTGCCCTCATTCAAGAGTATCGATATCGAGGATGTCCAGAGAGTCTTTGAGCGGGTGGGGCGGCACTATGGTCAGCAGGATCGGATTCCTCATCTGGATAGGAAGTGGAAAGGCGCTCTCGCTGATCCCGCCAAGTCCATCGCGGAATTCGCTCACTTGGGGAATCTCTCCACGGAGGCGCTTGCCTATCTTTACGAGAACACCCTAGTCAGCAAACCTGTTCGGAAAGAGCTGGCCATACACAGCACGCCACCTTACCTGATCGATTACATTGTGTGGCAGCTTGAACCATGGATCCGGGAATTGCCCGCAGGGAAGATCAGGGCATTTGAGCCCGCGTGCGGACATGGCGGCTTTCTGGTCGCCGTCGCGCGGCTTCTCAGGGAAATCCGGTGCAAAATGACGGATACTGAGAGAGGCAAGTTTCTCCGAAAGGCGTTGCGTGGTGTCGATATCGACGATTTCGCGCTCGAAATCGCGAGACTGTCGCTCACGTTGTCAGACGTGCCCAACCCCAATGGCTGGAACCTTGATCATGCGGATATTTTCGCCTCCAACATTCTCTCAGAATGGGCCTCGAAGGCAACGATTCTCCTTATGAATCCGCCTTACGCAAGCTTCACCTCAAAAGAGGAAAGCAAATACAAGACCTCCGATCCAGGTTTGACATACCGAGACAAGGCGACGGAGGCGTTTTCGCGAGCTTTGAAAGCCCTTCCTTCAGGAGGTGTCTTCGGAATCGTGGGACCTCAGGGTATCTTGCACGCCAAAGAAGCCCAGGAATTGCGGCGGTTTCTCGCCTGTGAATGTGAGCTTCTTGAGATCGGATTGTTTCCCGACAAGGTCTTCGAGTTCTCGGACATGGAAACGACGATATTGCTCGGGCGCAGGCTAGTGCCCGGCAGCAAGGCAACCGGTAGCGTGAGGTATCAGCGGGTCCGAGAGAAAGACATGGAGGCTTTCAAGAGATCATTCGCTACCACCACGACTCGGAAGATAGAGCAAACACGATTCTCGCTGGAACCAAGTTTCAGGATGACTGTTCCTGACCTCGAGGAGGTATGGACCGCATGCCAACGAATCGCGTGTTTGGACGACATTGCAGTTGTCCAGCAAGGCTTCAGTTTTGTGGGCGAATCTCAGCTCCGTGGCACAATAGTCACTAGCTCAGACAAGCCATTCCCCGGTGGCGTTAAGGGCTTCACCAAGTTCAAGCCAGACCTGATGCTCCATGAATTGCCCTCGCTAAAGTATGTCAATCTTTCCCCCGAGGCCATTGCTGCGAAACGCGGGGGCACTGTCACGGGAACTCCTCAGATTCTCCTTGACTACGCGCGAGTAAGCCGCGGCCCCTGGCGAATGAAAGCTTTGATTGACCGAAAGGGTTCTCCGGTAACGAGTAACTTCGTGACGGTCCACCCGAGATCAGCGTCTGTTCCCTTGGAGTTCCTTTGGGCGTTGTGCAACTCGCCTCTGGCCAACGCGTACATGTACACCCACACGATGAAACGCCACAACCTTGTGGGAGAATTGAATAAGATACCGATTCCGCGCGGCGGCCCGCGTGACATTGAGACCGTAGTGGGGTTAGTCAATGACTATCTCGGAACAGTGCGGTGTTGCTGTCCGGACCAAGACATGTGCTTCGGCGCGCTACTCCGGGTGGACGCAGAGGTGTTGCGTCTCTACGACCTGCCTCCCCGCACCGAACGTCAGTTGCTTGATCTGTTTGCCGGTTATCAACGGCAGGGGGTGCCGTTTCCCTTTGAACGTTACTACCCAGTGGACTTCCATCCGTGTATTCCGCTTCATGTCTATCTCTCCGCGGAATACGCACGTTCGACCGCTGGGGAGCTTCGCCGCCAGTGGAGACCGGTCAAGTCGGCGGCCTTACTGGCTGCGTTGGGTCGTGCAGTGGGCGCCTTCTCGGAGGAATAAGCATTGGACGGCTACCTGCTGGACACCAACATCCTGAGCTACTGGTTCGACGAAGGACGGCCCGAGCATAGCGCTGTGAAGCGGTATATAGATCAACTGCCCGAGGCTGCGCCTCTGTGGGTTTCCGCTATCACCCTCGGCGAGATTGAGTATGGACATCGTTGCTCGGCGACGCCGGGAGTTGACAGCCAGAAGGAGTTCCTCGCATTCGTGGAGAAGGAGGCGCCTTACATCGCGGACATAGATAAGCACACGGCCACTCATTACGGGGAGTTGCGGTCTCTTCTCTTCAAGACATTCGGGCCCAAATCGCGTCGGCACAGACGCCCTGAAGAGCTTACAGATCCTACGACCGCCAAGCAGTTGGGTATCCAGGAAAACGACATCTGGATAGCCGCACAAGCGTTGCAGTTTGGCCTCGTCTTGCTCAGCAACGACAAGATGCAACACTTGAAGCACGTTGTATCTGATCTAATCTTCGTGGACCCGACAATTACGGAGTAACAGGGATAACAGGGCGCAAGGATAACGGGGGATAGCAGGACAGCAGGCTAACGGGATGACAGCATAACAGGGGGTAATGGAGCCGGTGAAAAACTAGGGTTCTTCTTTTGTCCCCCTGTTTCGGCCCGCTCAGAAGGTATTGAAAACAAACAGATTATGAACTGGCATCAAGCCCATCGCAGCGCCACCGTGCGATTTCTCGCCAGCTCGACAGCCACCTGTTCCCCTAGCATCAGGCCATCGCCTTGTTTCCGCTGCCGTTCCTGACCTGTTGAACGCGAAATCCCTGTTTCTCCTCGGAACCTCCATCGCAATACGGGCGTAGCAGTAGCGGAGCTACGCCCGTATTGCTGGAGTTCCTCGGACGGAGCAAGATCGTTGTCTTATCTTACCGACGCGATACCAGGATTATCCGGATATCACGGGAAGGACATGAGGGTGAATGCGATGAAAAAGATGCTGAGGATGACCTGCGCACACCTCCGCCACTTCGGAACTCTTCCTTTCCGTAGGACTGCGCCACTGAAACCTCCCCCTTCATCCTGAACATCCTGTTATCCTGTCCAGATCATAGGTGCGGAAGGAGTCATCCGGATCGTCTCCGCACGGAAAGCGACGCCGTCTGAATCCGAGTACTATCCGAGGTGTTGAAGTGAAAGCCGAATATGATCCCACGAAAATGAAGTCCCGCAGGAATACTTACGCCCGGAAGCTCAAGAAGCAGATTGCGCTGTGTTTTGATGGAGACGGTCAGGCGCCTAAATGTAGTGTGAATCTGGAACTCAGGAAATCACGAATGGTCAACAAGCACAGCCACCATTCGCTTCCTGAGTTCCTGATTTCCAGATGGGAAAAAGATGCATCTTCAGGACTGCCGCGCCGCGCGTCGTGACCTGAAAATGACATGGTCATCGTGACCGTTTCTCCATCTCGCTCCGTTCATCCCGGAAAAGTCATTTGAAACCAAGAAATCCTGGTTAACCCTGTGGTTCGAACGACTTGGTGAAATCCACCTGCCTTCACCCTTCAACCTTCAACTCTGTTCACCCATTGGGCGAGAAAGTGTTTCACCTAAGACAGACCCACAACCATGCGCCCTCTCTTGCTCTGCGTCTTTGCGTCTTTGCGAGAAATAAGTTCTACCGCCGTTTCCAGGTTCACAGCCGAATTGCCGCTCGATCGCCTCGACCAATTCGCGTGTCTCAGGTAACCAACGCTCCTCATCCCGCAAATCCTGTCAATCCTGTCAGAAGACAATAAACACCGACGAGTACGAATATGCGGCGTTTGTAAGAAGGCAAACGGCCACGTTGTCGCTAACCGCGACGAATCCAAGAGAACACGAGCGAGATAATGTCACACGGGGCCGTCCCAATCAGAACGGCCCCGTGCCTTTTCCTCATTGAATGCCGCGGCCGATGCCGTGGAAGGACTCGGCGCTGCCGCGCATGCTACGACGTTGGCTGGAGGGGCAGGGGCTTGCCCTTGTCGTCTATCAATTGTTTGCCGGAGATCGTGCCGGAAAGTTTCTGCGGGCCTTTGCCGGGCACGTCGATCTGCATGTTGAACCTGTTGCCTTCAATCGACCATTTTCCAGAAAGCTCGCCGCTGGGAGCGATGGCCTTGAGAATCGGACTGTCACTGGTGACCTTGAGGGCGCCGCCCACTTGGAACGCTATCGTAACTTTGAGGCCGGGCGGGAGGGTGCCGGTCCACGTCGTCCCGCCAAGATTCCCGCTATTCCAATACGGCGGCTCGTTGGAGACGGGCTGGGGCGCGGCCGCCGCAGGTGCAGGACCACCCTTGCTTGGTTGCGTGGCGCTCGGTTCCGCATACTTCATGGCCAACGGAATCCCCACTGCGGCCACGACGACAATTGCTATCACGATTGCGACAGTCTTATTCATGGAACCCTCCTGACTCTCTGGTTGCACGCGATTTCCCGGTACAGTATCGCAAAAGGACCGCGGAGTTCCAGCCGATTGCCGATTGGGGATTGGCGATTGGGGATTGGCGATTGCTGATTGGGGATTGACGATTTCACATCGAACGATGGCATATCGGCACGTCGCACGTCGCACCTCGCACTTCGCACTTCGCTTCTACCTCACGAACACGAGGGCGTGACGGAACTGGCCGAGGTAGCGCCCGTTCCATGTGACGCGGAAGGGGACAACATAACGGCCCGATGCTGCATCGTCGGGCACGCCGATCCAGATGCGCGCGGCGCGGTCGGGTTGCGGGCCGAAAGGTTGCGTGACGCCGTCGGTCCGCGGCGGGACGTGAAGGTCATACGCGCTGCGTTTGCGATTCCATCGCCAACCCGCAGGCAGGACCGGCTCGACCTCCGCGTGCGCCTCCGTCACCGCGTGATTCGTGAATTCCAGGTCGACCGCGATGATGGAACCCGGACACGTCTCCTGTTGGTATGGATACGTCCTCATCCACCATTCGTCAATGGCGAAGTTCGGATCTTCCCACGGCGTCATCTCCGCAATCAGCCGCTCGCGGTCCGCGAGCAACCGCGCCATGTAGTCCAGTTGCTCGTCCGTGAAGACGAAACCCCGTTCCTGATGCTCATTGAGGATGCAGTCCGGGCGGAGCTCTCGCAACAGGTCGATGCACCGCCGGAACCCCCGCCCTGCGCCGAGGAACACACGATTCCCGCACGTGTAATCGTCAAGACCCGTGGGCGAAAACGAGTCGCCGGCGAAGAAGACTTTAACGCCGCGCCCCTCGACCAGCAGCCCGCTATGATAGAACGTCTGCCCGGGGAGGTGATATACCGTGAATTTGAACTCGTGCCACGGCCACGCATCGCCGTCCTGTGTAGCTCGCGTCACGGGAGTGCCGCTGGGCGAGATGCACGGCAGAAAGAACCGGCTGGGATTCTCGACGATCCCGGCAAGGCGCCGATCCGTGATGATCGGGCAGCCAAAGGCCATCAGTGCGCTTTGCAGCGCGTCAACATGGTCATCGTGATAATGCGTGACCCAGCATCCTTCCACCGAAGCAATGACCTTTTCGTCGATCCATTTCCGGAGGGTCTCGACCACGCCTTCCGCGCCGCAATCTATCAAGAACGCCGCGCCCGTCTCCGACTTTACCGCAAAGCTGGTCCAGCCCACGCGTCGAATCCAATCGGGGACGTCCAGCGTGCGGGCCGGCGTCATGCGCAGGGGATCGTCCTTCAAATCGTCGAGCAATGCCGGCCAATAATGGTTCAGCGCCGAGGTGGCCGCGTAGTTGTGCCAGACTTCGTTCATGCGTTGTTCCAGCAACTCCGTTGCGGGTTTCGGATCATGAATCGGCGCCCCGTGCGAGGGCACAAGGATCTCCGCCCCGGACGAAGCGAGTTTATGGAGACTCGCAATCAGTTTTCGGCGGCTCCCCAGGAACCCGTGATAGTCTCCGACCGCGTCGAACCCCTCCTGCATTGAATACAGGTCCCACACCTGGCCCGGCCCGCACAATACGTCGCCCGAGAAGCACACTTTCGAGCCGCCCGCCTCGATGAGATAGGACACACTGCCGTCCGTCGCGCCGGGCGTCTCGATCACATGAATCGTATGCCCTTCCCATTCGATCACATCGCCGTCCGCGACGGTGCGCGAGACAGGCAGGGATTTCGTCAGCACTTGCGGACCCGGCTGCATATCGTAGAGATGCCAACGTTTCCGCCAATCGCTCCAGTAGGCATCGACGTCTTCGAAGAGATGCCTTTCCGCTGCGGGCGCAACGAGGGCGGCGCCATTCTCCACGAACGCATAGGCCCCGGAGACATTCGACCGGCGATGTTGCGTGCAACAGATCATGGTCACGGAAACGGCCCCGGTAGATTTCAGGCGGGCAGGCGTGACCGAGTCGCAGCAATCGAACAGAAGCGCTTTGCCTTCATGCGCGAGCACGCCCGTGTTCACGCCGCCCTCCAGAACGTACAGGTTCGGCGCAAGATTCCTTCTCCGCATGGTGTCCCTCCCAAGTTGAACATCGATGTTTGTCGCCGAGGCGATGCCGCCCGTGGCAACGCTTGCTGCTGCCGCGAGGAACGAATCCCGCAGGAACCTCCGCCTCGTTAAAGCGAGCAATGTGATTTCCTCAAAACCCATGCCGCAACGTGAATCGCCGCGTCGGGCCTTCGTATGCTAACATCGGGGTGCGCCGCCAGGCCACACATATTCGTTGCCAATAGAGCAATAACTGGGTTGGCCAATCGAGTGCGGCCGGATATGCCATCGTTACTGTAAGGAGGAACCGGGCATGGATCGACGTGACTTTCTGAAGAAATCAGCGGTTGTTTCCGCGGGCGCCGCGTCCGCGCTGAGCATCGAGGAGCAGATCCTCGCGGCCCGCGCCGACCAGCCGGAGAAAAAACCTGCCGCGCCCGCAAGCGCCCCCAAGCCGTTCCCAAAGGGTAAGATCGGCGAGGTTGAGATCAGCCGTGTAATCTGCGGGGGAAACCTCGTTAGCGGGTTCGCCCACAGCCGCGACCTCATTTACATGTCCTCATTCCTCAAGCACTACTTCACGGATGAAAAGATCCTCGAGACCTTGCGCCTGTGCGAAGCCAACGGTATCAACACCGCCATGCTCAAACTGGACGACGATACATTGCGGCTCTTGAAAGCTTATTGGCACGAGCAAGGCGGAAACATCCAGTGGATAGCACAGATCGTGAGCCCGGACAACCTCGTGGCCGATGTCGGAAAAGCACTTGATAATGGCGCGGTCGGCGTGTTCACCACCGGCCAGATGGGAGACGAGCTTGTCCGGAAGGGCCGCGTCGATCTCCTCGCCAAGACCGTCGAGGCGATCAAGGCGCAGGGGGCCATTGCCGGCGTAAGCTGTCATCAACTCCAGGTCATTCTGGAATGCGAGAAGGCCGGCATCAATCCCGATTTCTACATGAAGACCTTTCACCATCTCGATTATTGGTCGGCGGGGCCCAAGGAACGCCTGGACAGCGTCTTCGAGGAAACACCCGACAAGACCATCGAAACCATGAAGACCCTCGTCAAACCTTGGGTCGCGTTCAAGGTCCTGGCTGCCGGCGCCATACCGCCTCGAGCAGGCTTCGACTTTGCCGTCAAGAACGGCGCTGACTTCATGTGCGTGGGGATGTTCGACTTCCAAATCGAAGAAGACGCCCAGATCGCGAAGGACATCATCGACAAGCACAAAGATCGCGCCCGCCCCTGGCGCGCTTAGCGCCCTGACTCAGAGTCGATCCCCCCATCCTCCGTGCTCGTAATCGTCATCGTGCTATTTCGAAAATGCAAGTGTTCGTTGTACCGGCTTTAGCCGGGAACTGCGGCAACAATCTGCCACCCTTTAGGGGTGCGGGTCAGCAGCGAACTCCCGGCTAAAGCCGGTACAACGAACACTCGCATTTTCGGAGTAGTACGAGCACGAGCACGAAGGGGTTACGAATCGGCCATGTCAGCACATCAAACAGACTGCGCGTCGAGCTCCGTTTGGGGCGTCCATCTTCTCGAACCGCTACTTGACCACCGGTCTGAGGACGATGTTCCGGTACTCGACGCCGGTGTGATCGCCCTGGAGGTAGACTGGCCCGGTGCGGAACTCGTTCGACCAAAGGGCGCCGCCAGTGCAACCCAGCAGCGGCTCGTTGTCGATGATGACCTTGCCGTTCAGTTTCACCGTCACGTGCCGGTCGACCAGCGTCATATCGAGGGTTTGCCATTCGCCGACCGGTTTCTCGGCAGCGGCCGTCGGGGCGATACGGCTGTAAATCGCGCCCATGTTGTGCGAATCGATTGGCTTTCCGAACGTGTCGCACACCTGGACTTCATAGATGCCGCGCAGATACACCCCGCTGTTTCCACCTGGAGGCACGTTCACTTCCAGTGTCAGGTTGAAATCCTCGAACTCCTTTTGCGTCCGGATGTTGCCATAGTTGACGCGCGGCTGACCTTCTTTCTGGGCCGGGTTGTTCACAAGCACGCGGTCCTTGACGCTCCATCCGCTCTTTGCCTTCGGGTCGGTAAGCTCCCAACCTTTCAGGTTCTTCCCGTCAAACAGCTTGATGGGCTTGCCGAACTTCACTTTCGACAGGTCCGGTTTCGCCGGCAACGGCGGAATGCGCTTACCGGTGAACTCACTCCGTTCCGTACTCTTCTGTCCCGGTTTCGGGCTCGTGCGTGTGCCCGTCAGCGAATCACCCGACACCGTGCAGGCCAGCGTATCCGTAAAAACCTGTTTTCGGACTACTTTTCCCGCGGCATCCTTTCGTTCGACCGTCCGCGTCTGCGTCGCATACAACGTGTTTCCATCGAGGTAGATACTGTCCAGCAGGTTCACACTTCCTCCGTACCACAACAGGCTGCCATCGAGATACCCGCCCTGATCCGTAATCTCCAACCATCCGGCGCCATTTCCAGGCAATACCAGCGCCCATCGCCCTAAAAAAGGATTGCCGTCCGCCCCAAGTGCAACCGAGCACATCGCAGCGTCCAACGCCAGTGCGCCGATCAGAATCGTCATGGTCCTCATCGTCCATCTCCTATCCGTGGCGGTCCGAATCGGAGTTCGGACCTACAAGACATCCATCGCGCAAAGAATAGCGCAACTATGCGGCATTCCTGACACGAGATCAACATGACATAGTCGCATGAAACGGCCCTCGAAACTACGGCGCCTGCCCTTGATTGATTCGTGAGTTGCCTAAGACGAAAGGGATCACGTATGTTATCGCGCCATGGGCAAACTAACCGTCAGATTTCGATGTTGTCATTGCGGCCATTGCTGCACGGACGTCGTGTGTTTGCCCACGCCATGGGACGTGATTCATCTCGTAAGGCGGACCGGTGCGGCCCCCGATGACTTTCTCGATTTCGTCACGCCGGATAAGATCGAGGAAATCGAGAAGGCCGACCCGATGTGGCTCGTCTGCAATGGTAAGAGATACGTGATGACGCTCAGGCGCGACAAGAAGGGATGTTATTTCCGCGACAAGACAACGGGATCATGCCGGGGCTATGAGGCGCGTCCAATTCTGTGCCGGCTTTACCCGTTTGCGGTGCATCAGACGCGCAAGGGGGGGTTCAAATCGTTCACGTTGCACAAAGACATCGGTTGTCCGCGCTGCCGCGACGGGGTCGTCGCAACGGGTCCGATGTACAAGCTCTACATCGAGGACAGTAAACACCAGCGTGACTATGCGGACCTTGTCGAGTTCTTCAATCGCAATCAGCCGCCGGAAAAAAGACCTGAAGATTTCGTAATGCTATTCATCGTCCGCTCAAAGAAATGACGAACCTGCCGGCTACTCATGTGCCCTTGTTGCAGCGTCCTGGATTGCCTGCCCGCCCTCTTGCATATCCTGGCCCATACCGCGCATGGTGTTGCAGCCGGCGGCGGCAATGGCGGCAACCGTGAGCGCAAGGGCTGATGCCAGCACTCTTCTGATAAGCGTGGACATTCCCACCCTCCTTCGACCTAACTCAAAAGATACCAACTCGCGCAAGGCGAGACGACGCGCCTGCACAAGATTCCGGCAGGATAGACTGCGGCTCTAGCTCGATTCGTACGCCGGTTGTGGAAGCTTCCGGGTGATCGTTTCGACGGCGTAGCCGAAGCCCGGTCCTCGGATCGTGGACAAATCAACTTGACCGCTCCGCCGCTGATAGATGCCTTGATGAACAGCCGCTTCGATCAGCGATGCGGCGGGATAGAACTGCATCGCATTGGTTTCGACGCCCATGATCGTCCCTGCATATGCGGCGAGGAGAACGTGCGGGACCTGTGCGAGCATCGGGTTCGTCAGATCCTGGACCATCAGGGTCATACCGTGCGCCTTGGCCCAACATAAGCTGAGCAGGGCGCCCGTTTGCGTCTTGCAGGTCTTCAAAGCGACGCCCGTCCAGCCGAGGGTACGACCTAGCTTGACAAGCTGCCAGTCATGGGCGCTTTCATCCATGAACAGCGGCTTCCGCGCGGACACGCTGTGCACGTCGATCCGGTGCTGCTCAAGCTCGTATGGAAAAGGCTGCTCGACGTAAAGGATCATCCCATAGATGCGGGGACGCTCCACGACGACGCGGTCGAGAATTGCGTTTACATACGAGGGATCCTTCACAGTGCAGTTGAAATCGGCGCTCAGCCACTCCACGCCCCGATCAATCCCGATGTTTCCGACCTTCACGAGACGTCCGTAATCCCATTCCGCATCATCGCCGCGGAGTTTCACCTTGAGACATTTGAGACCATCGCGATCGATCCAGTCGCCGAGCAATACAGGATAGCCGTCACGAGGGTCGCTTGCCTCGAGTTCGGAGGCATCCAGTTTGTCCTTGCCGCCCACAAGGTGCCAGGCGGGCAACGTGTTTGGCCGCGGCGTGACAAGGAACTCCGCGGGGAATCTACCTTCGAACGACACGGAGGCGTCTCTTGCGGGAGCGAGGTAATGGGCGAGGTCCAAGGTCATGAACTCGGGCGTGTACGTTTCATATGTCGGCCGCCGGTGGAGCATGCCATACGCGTCGTGAAGAGCGATATCGAACGGCGAACAGCAGACGAGGGCCGCCAGCCAGGGCATCGGCTCGCGCCCGGCGCGCTTGCGGTTGAACTGGGCCAGGAGCCGCGGCAGGCACTGCTTCTGAAAGGCATGGCCGACCTCGACGGGATGACCGGATGCGCCGAACGCGACCCACGCTTGGGCCAGCACGAGCGTGAAGTCCTTGAGGGCCGTGTGCCGCTCCTCATATGAAAGGGAACTGGGCCAGACCCACTGCACGCTCAGGGGCGTCTCGCCCCATCCTTCGGCGGAGTTGCCTCGCGCGTCTTGGATGCGCATGCGGGCCCGGGCGCAGGTCACATGCGTGAGCGTTTCGGGTCCGAACTTGAGCGGCACGCGGGTCTCGACGGGCAGGTAAAAGACAGCTGTTCCTTTCGGAGAGACATCCGTCGGCTTTCCCATGAAGCGCGTCTCCTATTTTATGGCGCCCGCGGTCAGGCCCTTCACAAAACGACGTTGCATGGCCAGATAAAGAACCGTCACGGGCATGGAAAGGACGACCACGCCCGCAAAGATGTAGTTCCAGTTCTTGACATACTTGTCGGACAGAAACCGCCAGAGCTGAACGAACACGAGTTGACCCTTCGATGTCCCCATGATGATAAACGCCTGCATGAAATCGTTCCAGATCCAAAGGCCCCAGAAGATGACTACGGTTATGGTGCAAGGCGTCAGTAAGGGGAAGATGATCCGCCAAAAAGTCGACACGGGCCCGCAGCCGTCGATGGCCGCCGACTCTTCGAGCTCTTTCGGAATGGTCGCCATGAACCCGCTGTAGATGAAGATGCACAGTGGAAGACCCCAGGAAACGTAATGGAGCAACAGCGCGAAGTACGTGAACTGAATGTCCAGGAGACGGAACTGTTGGAGCAAGGGGACCATGATGATCTGGAAAGGAATCGTCAGCCCGGCCAGAAAGAACACCCGGAAGAACCTGCCGGAGAACATAGGACGCCGCATCAGGGAGAAGGCGGCCATGGGCGCCGTCGTGATCAGGCTCAGGATGACCGCCATGCACATCAGAAAGCTGTTCAGCATCGGCTTGGCCAGTTTCACTCCGGTAAAAAGGTACTCGTAGTTGTCGAGCGTGGGCGATTGGGGCGGCGCCAAGGGGGACAGCGTGATCTCCGGCAAGGTCTTGAACGAGTTGAGCAGGGCCAGGAAGCACGGCGAGACGAACAGGAGTCCAGCGAGCACCATGACCACCTCCAAGACAGGAAGGTGGCTTCTTGTATGTCTCGGGTTTCGGGTCTCGGGTTTCGGGTCTCGAGACGAGCCTATGCGCAACCCGAGACCCGAGACCCGAAACCCGAAACCCGTCTTCATAGCGTCACCTGTCTGCGGCGCAACAGGGCCACCTGCATGCCCGCGATCCCGACCAGGACCGCGAATGTGGCGAACGAAACCGCGGCCGCGTAGCCCTGGCGGTTATTCAACACGCCGAGGTAATAGATGTAGTAGCCGACGCTGAACGTTCGCCATCCAGGGCCGCCTTGGGTCGTAACGACGATCTGCGGGAAGAGGTTGATGCCCGTGATCAAGGCAAGCACGGAGTTCGTCGTCAACGTGGGCAGGAGCATGGGAAACTGGATGCGTGTGAATACCGTGAGTGCGCCTGCGCCGTCAATCCGCGCGGCCTCGTAGAGGTCCGTGGGAATCGTCTGGAGGTTGGCGAGATAGACGGTCGTGAAAAAGCCGAGGCCGTTCCATGCGACAAGCGCAAAGATGAAGTAGGCAACCAGGGAAGGGTCTCCCATCCAGTCCTGCGCGCATGCCTCGAGTCCGATTGCGCGCAGGAGCGTGTTGACGGCCCCTTCGCGGAAGTTGGCCATATACTGGAAAAGGAGCGCCCCGACCAGAATGCTCAAGATATACGGGTAGAAGAATAGACCTCGAATGAGGCCTTTCATGATCCGGAGCTTATCGAGCAGGATGGCAAGCAGCATCGCCCCAAAACTGAAAAAGACCACTATGAGAACCGTCTCAAACAGCGTAAAGCGTATTGCCTGAGACAGAAAGGTATCGGATACGAGTTCGCGGAAGTTCGTCAGGCCGATATACCGCGGCCGGTTGACCCAGCCATTCCAGTTCGTGAGGCTGTACGCAAAACCCAGGATGGCCGGGAACACAATGAAGCCGCCGTACAGAATCACAGCCGGCCCGCAGAGAATCAAAGAAGCGGTGATCTGCTGCAGGTGTTTGCGTATTGTCGCATGGCGTGCACTAAGGGACATGCCTTGGCCGTCTTCCTTCCGGTGGATGCCGCGTTTCTCTTAGTACGCACTTTCAGGAGCGGTCAGGATACCATACGGGCGGCAAAGCAGGGAAAATCTGCTTCCGTTCGTGCTCGTGCTCGTGATTCGTAATCGATCCATCGAGCACTTTCCGATTTCAATTGACTTTGCTGACAATTCGCGTTCACTACGATTACGAGCACGAGCACGAGCACGAGCACGAGCACGAGCACGAACAGGAAGGGGTGACATCGCTGCGACAAGAGGAGGCCGAAGAGGAAACGGGGAGGCGCACACTGCTATTCATATCGCAGGGCTTCGACAGGATCAACGCTGGACGCCTTCAAGGCGGGGTAGACGCCAAAAAACACGCCGACGCTGAGGCTGAAGAAGAAGGCCATGAGCACCGACCATAAGGAGAGCCTGGCGGGCAGCGAGGGGTATAGGAGCGAAACGATGATGGTGCCGATCCAGGCGATAAGTATCCCTATCATGCCGCCGCATATGCTCAAGGTCACAGCCTCGATGAGGAACTGCAGGCCGATGTCCTTGCGTTTTGCGCCGACGGCCTTGCGAACGCCGACCTCGCGGATGCGTTCGCGGACGGAGACGAGCATGATGTTCATGATGCCTATCCCGCCGACGAAAAGTGAGATGCAGGCCACGCCCGCAAGCATGAACCGGAGCATGTCGAAGATCTTGCCGAAGGACCCTATCATGCTGTCCTGGTCAATAATCGTGAAGTCCTCGTTATAGTCGTGCGCGGCGTACAGGATATCCCTTATTGACTTCGTAGCGAGCGGGATGTCTTCGGGGCTTCGCGCAGAGGTGATGATCTCGAACACGTTATCCTCGCCGCCGTAGAACATCTCCTGGCCGCTCGGCAACGGCACGATGACGATGTCGTCCAGGTTGATCCCGAGGGCAGTGCCCCTTTCCTCCAAAACGCCGACGATCACGTGCTTCATGCGGTTTATGGAGACCTTCTCGTTGAGGACCGGCTTGCTGCCAAAGAGGTCTTTGCGGATCTTCTGGCCCACCACGCAGACCTTGTTGTTCTTGTCAATATCCTGCGCGTCGATGAATCGGCCCAATTGCAGCCGCAGTTCCCGGATCTCGTCAAAATCCTCCATTACGCCAATCAGGATGCAATTGCGTTCGAGGTTGCCGAACTTGACTTGGGCCGTGCCCAGGACGTTTCCACTGACGCCCTTCAGCCCGATCGCTTTGCGCTTAATCTCGCGTGCGTTCTCGGCGGTGAGCTTGCGGTAGCTGCCGGCATTGACGACGATCATGCTCGAGGTGGTTTCCTGCTTGCCTGGAGTGATTGCGATGACGTTGCTGCCCATGCCGGCGAACTCGTTCTGGATATATGCCTGTGCCGCCTCGCCCAAAGCGACGAGGAGGATCACCGACATGACGCCGATGATAACGCCCAGCGTCGTCAGGAACGCCCGCACCTTATTCTGCGACAGGGAATACAGCGCGGTAAGTATGCACTCAAAAAGGTCCATGAATCGGGTTTCGGGTTTCGGGTTTCGGGTTTCGGGTTGCGCGCCGACTAGTGCGGCGGTTCAGGCCCATATTTCAAGGCCCTCCTTAGTCAGTTTCCAATGATTCAACGATGCGGACTCTGGCGCCGGGCTTCAGTTCCTTCAGCGAGACGGACGTTATGAGGGTTTCGCCCTCGCGGAGGCCGTCAAGGACCTCTTTTGACTGCCAGTTTCCGATGCCGATTTTGACTTTCCGCCTGACCGCGCGGCCCTTCTCGATCACATAAGCCTCTTCTTCACGAATAAGGGCCTCGCTCGGAACACACAAGACGTCATCCTTTTCCTCTGCGACGATGATCACGTCAGCCGACATCCCGACGAGGAACATCTCCGTGCCTTGGTCGATATGGACGTCGATATCGAGGGTTCGGGTCATGTCCACGTTGCGCGTAACCGTCGGCGATATGAACTCGACGTGGCTGGGGAAATCCACCCCGCGATACGCGTCGAGGTTGATGCGGGCCTTCTGCCCTTGGTGGATCAGGTTGGCATTCGCCTCGTCGAAGGGAGCTTTGACGTAAAGGTCGACGTCCTGAACCAGTTGAAGCAGCGCCATCGAGGAGGCCATCGAGAGCCCGGCGGCTGACGATACCGCAGGCGTGGCGCCGGCGCCGATGCCTGTCGAGCCTCCGCCTCCTCCCGTGAATGCGCCGCCGCCCAGATTGCCGCCCATGCCCGCCCCTACGACCTCGCCGATATGTACGAACACCTTGGCCACCACACTCTCGAACGGAGCCCGGACGTAAGCCTTGTCCCGCATGGATCGGGCGACTGTGACCGCGGCCTCGAGCTGCTCGATAGCGGCTTCCGCGGAACGGATTTCCTCTTTGCGGACGAGATTTTCCTGCTGGCTGGCCTTTGCCGCGGCGTTGCCCTCTTGAGCAACGCGAAGGGCGAGCGTCACCTTGTCAAAATCACTTTGGGACACGGCCTTCTTGTCGGAAAGGGATTTAATGCGGTCAAAATCGAGCTTGGCCAGCTCGAGCTGCGCCTCGGCCTGGCTGACCCGGGTCTGGGCAATCTCCTCATAGATCGTCGCGGCGATCTTGGCCTGCTCGAGGCGGGACTGCCCGACGCGCACGTTCGCCTCGGCCAACGCCACCTGCGCGTCAAGCTCCGCATGATTGAGTTCCACAAGCACGTCGCCCTGCTTGACCCGGTCGCCCTCTTTCACCGGAATGGCCACAACCGTCCCCACGGTGCCTCCGGCGATCATCGAGTCCAGCTTGGGCTTGACCGTGCCCGAGGACATGGCCGTAATCGTCTGCTCGACGTGGCCCTTTGAGACCGTTTGGGCGGTCACGGCGATCTCGGGTTCGCGCACGAAGTAGTACACGACCGGCGCCGCCATGGCGCCCAGCACGATCACCCACGCCAGCGCCCTCGCGCCTACGTTCTTCCGCTTTGTTTCTGCCATTGGTCCTTCACCAGTCTTCCGTCACGGAACATCATGATCCGTTCGGCATGCTCGGCCACTTCCCGTTCATGGGTCACCATGACAATGGTATTACCCTTCCTGTGAAGCTCGACGAACAGCGCAAGAATGCTTTCTCCGCTCGCGCTGTCGAGATTGCCCGTCGGCTCATCCGCGAACAGGATCGACGGATTATTGACGAGCGCGCGCGCGATCGCAACCCGTTGGCGCTGACCCCCGGAAAGCTCATTCGGGCGATGGTACATGCGATCCTCGAGGCCCACGGACTCGAGCGTGATCTTGGCGCGCCGGACGCGCTCCTTGCGCCGGATGCCGTCATACAGCAGCGGCAACTCCACGTTGCCGATCGCCGTCGCGCGGGCCAGAAGGTTGAAATTCTGAAACACGAAGCCGATCTCGTGATTGCGAATCTCCGCGAGCCGGTTTTCGGACAACTCGCTCACCTTGACACCCGCAAGCCAGTATGTCCCGGAAGTCGACCGCGACAGACAGCCCAGGATGTCGAGCAGGGTTGTCTTCCCCGAACCCGAAGGGCCCATGATTGCCACAAAGGACCCACGGTCAATGCTGAATGACACGCCGCACAGCGCATTCACCACAGTGTCGCCCATCTCGAACACCTTGGTGACGCCCTCGACGGAAATCAGCGGCCCGTTATTCTTATCGCTGGCCATAGTCTACATGCTACAAACCATATTCTGAGATCTGACATCGCAGACGCATTGTTGGTTTCGGACGCCTTCATTCGCGGCGCCCTCGATCTTGCGTTTTCCCGTCTCTGCATTTATGTCCGAGCGCCTTTCAGGTCCGAGATGATTTCGGACCTACATTTCCATTCCGCCGGCCCTCGCCCAAGTCCGTTCCGGTCCGGCTTTCGCCTTCAGGTTGGGACTCTTAACACCAAGACTGGCAAACACATAAGAGCGGCTGCAATCCCAGTTCCTCTATTGATGGATCTCATCTACGGGGCATTTCGTCGGGGTGTTTTTTCGAAGCCGCCCCATAAGGGTGACGTTTGACAGCGTCGCTGGTATTCTTGCGGATGAAAGTATAGCGTTGATGGTGGGTCCGACGCAAGAAAACCCTGCGAGTTCCGCAAGGGCAGACTAACAGTCCGCCCCACCCAGCCGCAGGCGCGTTTCCACGAGGCTGCGCCGTATCTGAAACCTCAAGTTGTGCCCTTGGGTCTAAAAGAGCAGAGGGTGTAATTTGCCCAAATTCGACGCCTCGTCGTCGGGGCTCGGCCGCGATGTTATTGGAGCGGCGCCGGGAGGTAATATGCACAAACAGTTGGGCGTATGGGCACTGATACTCTTAACGGTTTTGACCATCCGCTGCGATTACTCGCAGAAAACCGCGAATGCGGTTGATACTCCGCGAAATCAGCCAAAGGCTGAGGAAACTGAGATTGTCATCCCAGTCCAGGCGGAATTGCCTCAGCGGGGCGACATTTCCTCCTACTTCGAGACGACCGCGCGCGTCGAGGCAGAGATCCGGGTTCAGGTTATGGCCGAAGCGGTCGGCGAATGCGAGAAGATCCTGTTTGAGGAGGGTGACCGTGTCAAAGTGAACGACATCCTGGCCGAACTGGATAATTCCACCATTCAGGCGACCATCGGACAGACAGAGGTGCAGGTCCGCCAAACCAAGACCGCATTTGATATCGCGGAACGAAGCCTCGCCGAAGGGATCGGCGCCAAGGCCGAGCGTGACAATGCGCAGTTCGCCCACGAGCAGGCCCTGGCGGCTTTGAACACGCAGAAGGTCCAGCTCTCGAAGATGACCGTCCGCAGCCCTATCAGCGGTGTTGTCACGAAGAGAAACGTTCAGGGAGGCCAACTGGTGTCCGCGGCAATGTCGTTATTCACCATCGTCGACCCGAGCACGTACATGCTTGTCATCAACCCGCCTGAAAAGGAGCTTGCCCGGCTGAAGGTGGGCCAAGTTGCGAAAGTCACCATCGACGCGTTGGGCAACGAGGAATTCGACGCGACGGTTCGCCGCATCAATCCGGGCGTGGATTCCGCGACCGGCACGCTGAAGGTGACGCTCGATTTCGATTCGGCCACCCGTCAGAGACTGCGCGAGTCCGCATTTGCGCGCGTGCGTCTTGTGCTCGAGACACATGAACAGGCCTTGCTGATACCTAAAGAGGCGCTCGTCGAGGAAAACGCGCGGAAGTACCTCTTTGTCATCGCAAAGGACGACCCCGACAAGAAGGACGCTGGTGCTAAGGTGGCTGCGGGTCAGGCGGCCGAGGATCCGGCGTCCCAGCCGGAGGAAGCGCCTGCGCAGACGCAACCCAAACCCGAGGAAGCACCGGCGAAGCCTACGTTCCTGGCGCAGCGGGTCGAGGTCCAGACCGGGCTCGAGGACAGCAAGAACATCGAGATTCTCTCAGGCCCGGACGACCGAACGTTGGTGGTCACGCTTGGCCAGCACACGCTCAAACCGGGCTCGACGGTAACGATCACAAACGCGACGGATGAGCTTCTTTCCAGGGCGGCCTTGAGCGCTGAGGAGGCGCTGAAGACAGCGCAGGAGAAGAGAGCCGGCGAGGCCGCACTCGGAGGCCCGCGCGTCCGTCAACAACAGCATCGCCATCACCCGTGAGGTTAGCGCTTAGCCGTAGGGTGGGTGCAGCGAACCGGAACCCACCGATTTGGCCACAGGTTTGGACAGGTGGACGGTGGGTTCCGCTTCGCTGCACCCACCCTACGGCTAACTACTCTTTATGATGACTGATACCCGTTCAGATAAAAAGTATCGGCTGGCCATCCGGCGTCCCGTGGCGATTGCCATGTTCTTCATTACGATCTTCGTGTTCGGGTGGAAGTCGTACCAGCAATTGCCGATCAACCTGATGCCGAACATCTCGTATCCCACGTTGACCGTGCGGACCGAGTACGAGGGGGCGGCGCCGGAGGACGTCGAGAAGCTCATCACGCGGCCGCTCGAAGAGGCTCTGAGCATCGTGACGGGCCTCGTCGAGATCAGCAGCGTGTCCTCGCCGGGCACGTCGGAGATTGTGCTCGAGTTCACATGGGGCACGGACATGAACCTCGCCCTGCAGGAGGTGCGCGACCGGCTGGATCTGTTCGAACCCCCCAAGGAAGTTACCGAGAAACCGGTCATCTTGCGGTATGACCCGACCCTGGACCCGGTGTTGCGGGTGGCCATTACGGGATCGGATTTCTCGGATGTGGCCGAACCGGAGAAACGCGCGGATCTCAGCCGGAAGGAGCTCACGGCGATCCGAGAGGCGTGCGAGCGCCACGTTAAAGGCGACCTCGAGGCGGAGACCGGCATCGCGCAGGTGCTCATCAAGGGCGGACGACAGCAGGAAGTCGTGGTGCGCGTGGACGCCGAGCGCGTCAAGAACCTCGGCCTTTCGCTCCAGGACCTGGCAAGCAGCCTGTCGCAACAGAACATCAACCTGTCCGGCGGGCGCCTCCGCGAAGGCAAGACCGAATACCTCGTTCGCACATTGAACGAATTCCAGAACGTCGAGGAGATCCGCAACAGTATCATCAACACACCCAGGCTGCGTGCGGGCGCAATGACGGACACGATTACCGGTCTCGTGGGCGGCGGCGCGGGCGCGGGATCGATGCTCCAAGCCGATTCGTCGTCCAGCGGGAAGCAGTTGCGCCTGGCCGACATCGCGGATGTCGAGGTCGGCGAAAAAGAACGCGAGACCGTCGTCCACATCAATGGCAAGGAAGCCGTAGCCCTCGACGTGTACAAAGACGGCGACGCAAACACGGTCGAGGTGTGCACGCTTGTAAAGGACATTCTCGGCTTCCCGCGGGTACATTCGTTCAGCGAGCTTCTTGCCGCCGAGATGGCGAAGGTGCGGGGCGTAACGCCGGGCGGGAATCCCGCCGTCGAAAAAGGCACGGCCACCGAACTGATCGCCAAGAAGATTCGGTCGCGCTTACCCAAGTCGGCGCAGTTCACGTTGATCAGCGACCAGTCCCGCTTCATCAAGAGCGCTACGAAGGAGGCGCAAGACTCCGCGATCCAAGGCGGTTTTTGGGCGCTGCTGGTGGTCTTTCTTTTCCTGCGGAACTGGACTTCAACGGCCATCATCGGATTGGCAATTCCGATTTCTCTGATCGCAACGTTCATCCCAATGTATATGAAAGGCATGACCCTGAACATCATGTCTCTGGGTGGCCTGGCACTGGCCGTCGGGCACCTCGTCGACGACTCGATCATCGTGCTCGAGAGTATTTTTCGGGTCCGCGAAGAGGGCGACACGGGTCACGATGCCGTCGAGCGGGGCGTCCGCGAGATTTTCAGCGCGGACGTCTCCACTACGGTGACGAACGTTGTGGTATTCCTGCCGATTGCGTTTGTCGCGGGCGTCGCGGGTCAGATCTTCGGGAACTTTGCCTTCACGATGACCTTCTCGCTTATCGCGTCGCTTCTGGTCGCGCTGTATCTGGACGTAATGCTCGCCTCGCTGAGCAGGCCCAGGCTGAAGGCCGCCGCCAGCGAGACCGTGTGGGCCGTTCGCTCGTATCGCGCCCTGCGCGAGAACGCGGGCGCGGGCCGCGTCCGCGCGCTCGTGGGAATCATCCCGGACGGCTTCCGCGACGCGGCCGCGTGGACGCGCGAGATGACCGGCGAAGTATTCCAACCCACCGTTGCCACGTTCAGCGGACTGGGCGAGAGTGCGACTCCATTGCGCCTGGCGGCCTGCGCGGCCCGCGTAATGGTGTTGCCGTTGATTCTAGCGCTTTACGTGTTGCAGCTTCTTCTAAAGATCATGTCGACGACGCTGATCACGACGTTGTTCGTGGGTTCCGTTGTGGTGATGGCCCTGATCGGGCTGTTGCGCTTTGCACTGCGGGTCGTGTTGTGGGCGCCTCTCGAGACGTTCAATCTCGTGTTTACCATGCTCCGCCATGCCTATGCGCGTCTGCTTGGCGTGTGCCTCCGGTTCGGCCCGGTGGTGCTCCTGATTGTAGCGGTGCTGGCGGTCCACGCGGCGTACCTGTCCAAGCGCCTGGGCCGGGAATTGATCCCGCCGATGAAGCAGGGCGAGTTCGGTGTTCGCATGGAAGCCCCGCCCGGAACCCGCCTCGAGGAAACTGAACAACTCGCGCAAAGAATCGAGACCATTCTCTTAGCCACGCCCGAGGTGGCATCGGTCGGGGTTGAGATCGGCGTTGAGAAGACAAAGGCGCGGGGCGAACGCGGCGACAATATCGCGCAGTTCAGCGTGGTCCTCAAGAACCCCGAGACGATGGTTCAGAAGCAGGAAGTCATTATGGAACGGCTCCGGGACCAGATCGCCGCGGTCTCCGCGGAGCAAATAACGTTCAACCTGCCCACGTTGTTCAGTTTCAAGACGGCCGTGGAACTCCAGATCCGGGGCGATGACTTACAGGAACTCAAGCGCGTGGGGCAGCGCACCCTCGATGCGGTCAAAGACATCGACGGCCTCAAGGACCCGGAACTAAGCGTCAAGAAGGGGTATCCTGAGATCATTGTCGAGATCGATCGCGACCTCCTGGCCACGAAGGGGCTTTCGCCGATCCAGGTGGCGCAGCGGCTGCGCACCGAAGTTCAGGGCGACGTCGCGACGCGGTTCAGCCGTGCGGGTGAGAAGATCGACATCCGCGTGCGGACGGATCAGGAGCGCCTCCAGAGCCTCCAGAATCTCCGCACGGCTTCTGTAACGGACGGCTATCCGCCGATCCCTCTCGAGTCCGTGGCGCAGATTCGCGTCGAGGATGGTCCGAGTGAAATCCGCCGGATCGACCAGCGCCAGGTCGTCATCATTCGCGGCAACGTTGAGGGCTTCGACCTGGGCCGCGTCTCCACTGAAATAGAGAAGCGCCTTGAAAAGGTGCAGAAGCCAAAAGACTACATCTTCGTGTTGGGCGGCCAGAATCGGGAATTGCGCACGTCTTACTCGAGCCTGCAGTTCGCATTGCTGCTGTCCATTTTCCTGGTGTACGTGGTCATGGCGTGCCAGTTCGAATCGCTGCTGCAGCCCGCGCTGATCATGTTCACGATTCCCTTGGGCTTCGTGGGCGTCATCGATGTTTTGTACTTGATGTCGATTCCGTTGAGCATCGCGGTTTTCATGGGCGGAATTCTGCTCGTGGGGATGGTTGTGAACAACAGCATGCTTCTGGTTGACTACGCGAACCAGCTTCGCGCACGCGGCCGCACGAAGCGGCAGGCAATCTACGAATCCGGCCAGGTACGTTTGCGCCCGGTGCTGATGACGGCCATCACGACGATCGTAGGCGCGATTCCGATGGCCATGGGCGGCGTCGAGGGAGCTGAGCTTCGGCGGCCGCTTGCGATCACGGTCATCGCCGGGCTTTCCGTGGCAACGGTTCTGACGTTGGTGATCATCCCCGTCGTTTACGATCTGTTCGCCCTCGGCGACAGGAAAAAGGCGGCTAAGTGATAACGGCGGCGCAACCGCGTTGCCGCGGCCGCGAGCGCGTCTCGCGGCAGGACTATAGGTTTTCCGTCCGGTGAATTTTTCGATCGCGAGATTCTCGTTGCGCCATCCAATCGCGGTGCTGATGCTGCTGACGTCGCTCGTCGTAGTCGGGATCATCGCCTGCTTCAGGATGCCCCTCAAGTTCCTGCCGGAAATGGACTTTCCCTTCATACAGTGTTTCATTCCCTATCCCGGCGCCATGCCCGAACAGGTCGAAAAAGAAGTCGCCGTTCCTGCCGAAGGAGAGTTCCGCACGATCCCGGGACTCAAGCGGATCTCCTCGTATTCGACCAGCGACGGCTGCCGCGTCAACATGCGGTTCGAGAGCGGCGTGAACATGGCCACGGCCTCGGCCGAGGTCCGCGACCGCGTCGAGCGGCTCAAGCTATCGCTGCCGCAGGAGGTGGACCGTGTGCTTATCTTCCGGCACAGTTCGAACGCGATTCCCATTATGGCGTTCGGTCTGTTCCGGGCCGGAAACGAGGAGGAGTTCGTTCACCTCGTGCGCACGGTCATCGAGCCGCGCTTGGCGCGGCTGGACGGAGTGGCTGAGATCCAGATCTTCGCGAGCAAGCCTGAACCGGAGGTCTTGATCGAGTTTGACCAGAACCGGCTTCGGACCCATAGCGTGGCGTTGTACGAGGTTATCATGGCCCTCCAGACGGCGAACCTCAACCTGCCCGTGGGAAATCTGCTCGATGGGAACTCCAAGTTCTACGTGAGGGTCACCGACGAGTTTCACCGGCCCGAGCAACTGGCCGAGATTGTCATCTCGAAGTCCGGGTTAAGACTCAAGGACGTCGCTCGGGTGGGGTTTCGCACGCGCGAGCTCGATGCACATTACGACATCGACGACAAGGGCGGCGCGTTTATCCTGATCCGGAAGGAGTCCGAGGCGAACACGGTGCAGACTTGCGCGAACGTCCGGGACGAAATCAAGCGGATCAAGGCCGACCCGATCTTTGCCGGCACGGAAGAGCATATCTTCCTTGATCAATCAGAACTCATCATGACGGCGTTGAACGGCCTGGTGGCCGCGGGAGAAGGCGGCGGCGCGCTCGCCGTCATTGTGCTATATCTTTTCCTGCTGCGGCTCCGGCCCACGCTGGTCGTCGCCCTCGCCATCCCGGTCTCGCTGGTATCGGCGCTGGGCTTCATGTACTTCGCGGGCATGACGCTCAACCTGGTGACGATGGTGTCGCTGATTGTGGCTGTGGGCATGCTGGTGGACGACGCCATCGTCGTGATAGAGAACATATACCGTCACAGGCAACTCGGGAGAAGCCCGGAAGAAAGCGCCGAACGGGGCACGTCGGAGGTGATCATAGCGGTGACGGCTTCGACCGTGACCACGATCGTGGTTTTCGTCCCCGTGTTCTACATGCAAAGCGGTGAGATGGCGGCCTACATGCGGCAGTTCGCAGTGCCCATGACGGCAGCGCTCATTGCCAGTCTTCTCGTGTCGTTCACCCTCATCCCAATGACGACGAGCCGCATGCGGGACATACGCCTGCTCAACCTGTTCCGATCCGATTCGGATGCGTCGGCCGACAAAGTCCCAGCAAAGCCTGCTTCCCGGCGCGGCTCGAGGACCGGCAGGATGCTGAGCCGCTTGCGCACTGCGTTCAGCGTCCATCCCGTTACTCGCATCATTCGAGTCTATGCCCGCTGTCTAGACGTCGTCTTGCGGAATCGGCTGGCCAGCATAACCTTTATCCTGATTGTCATCGGCGCCACCATCCTCTGGCCGTTGCGTCTGGTGGGCATGCAGGACATGCCCAAGCTCGACATGGGCCAGGTGGACGTCGAAGTCGAACTCGACCAGAACTTCGACATGGCAATGGCTGATGAGACCTTCAATCTGATCAAGGATACAATCCGTAAGCAGGGTGAAGAGTTGGGCATAAAGAACCTCTTCACGCGCTACGACGTATCCGGCGGGGGCATCGAAGTCTATCTGAAAAAACCGGAAGACTACCCGTCGGGCACGAACCCGCCATACCCCACCGAGGACGTCATGAACATCCTGTGGCAACGGCTGCCCGAGCGGCTGCCGGGGGTCCGGATTCGACTGTCCATGCCCGAGGCGGGCGGCGGAGAGGGCGAGCGTGCGCTTACGGTGTCGGTCCGTCTCACGGGCGATGAGGCAACCATTCTCCATCAGCTTGCCGAACGTTTCCAGCTCGTTATGGGCGAGATCCCGAATGTGAGCGACGTGGAGATCAACGAGGAACGCGCCAAACAAGAGGTCCAGCTCCACGTCGATGAACCGCGCGCGCAAAGCGCCGGGATCAGCCCATTCATCATCGCGCGAACGGTCGATGTAGCCCTGCGGGGAAACCGGCTGCCGTATCTTAAACAAGGGGGACGCGAGTTCCCGGTGTGGGCGCAGTTTCGAGAGGAGGACCGTAAGAGTCGCGCGAACCTCGACAACGTCTCGGTCATCGGAAGCGCGGGTTCACTGGTGCCACTGAACCAACTCGTCACGTTCGGAAAGGCGAAAAGCCCGACCACGATCCGTCGCGTCGACGGCAAGAACGTGATCCAAGTGTCGGGCAAGATCTCGACGGATGACCTGATGCAGGTGCAACAAGATTTCAACCGAGTCATTGCCTCGATGGCGTTGCCGCTCGGCTACACGATTGATCTAGGCGACGAGTTCTTGGAACTGACCACGAATATCACCAACTACATCGCCACGCTGATCATGGCCCTCATTCTCATTTACATTGTGATGGCCGCGCTCTTCGAGTCGCTGTTGCTGCCGCTGTCGATTCTTACCTCCGTCCCGCTCGCCTTCATCGGGGTCTATTGGGGAATGTTCATGACGCACACGGCGCTTGATACCATCGGCCTCATCGGCTGCATTCTCATGGTCGGCGTCGTCGTGAAAAACGGCATCGTAATTGTCGACCATGTCAACCTGCTGCGCCGGGAAGGCATGCCGCGCCACGAAGCCGTCATCCAGGCCGGCAAAGACCGCTTCCGCCCGGTCATGATGACCGCGCTGACCACCACTCTGGGAGTCCTTCCACTGGCCATCGAGAGCAAGGCGGGCAGCACGGTGTCATTTGTCAGCTTGGGCCGTTCGTTTTGCAGCGGCCTTACGACGGGCACCATCCTCACCCTAGTCATCGTCCCCCTCTTCTACACACTCATCGAAGACTTCGCCGAATGGGTGTTCCGGTTCATCGCCGACCTTACAGGATCGCGAGAACGCAGGAGCAAGGCGCTCGGCTCGGCGAAGGCGGATCTGTCCTGAAGCGGGGCCGTCTCATCGGGCCGCGTCTTCATCCTGTTCGCACGCGGTTTCCTCGCTTTGGCGGTCGTGCTGAGATGCCTCGTCGGGCGCTTGCGGGGAGGAATTCACTCTGCGCCTTTCCCGGCGCGCGCTCGGAAAAAGGGACGGGATGGCGGCAAAGATGCGGTCGTCTCGAAAGGCATAGTAACGGATAATCAGTGTCATGATCGACCACCATGCGACCAGTTTCGAGATCCCGATGAGATAGATGGTCACGCGGTACTTGAATATCGGGCTCATGTAGGCGGTCAGCAGCAGTCGAAAATCAACCGAGAGGAACGCCACAAGCCCTACTACCGTTAGTTGAAGACCGCGGTCTTGAGCTTCGCGTGGCGACAAACCGGCCTCGATACACCGATGGTAGCAGAACAGGCCCAAGTAACACGCGAGGCCGAGCGTGATCAGATGATGTGAGTTGACAAGCGCATGCTGCGGGAGAACGCCGGCAGCTTCCCGCAGCCAGAAGTACACGTATTCCGGGGCCAGCCCGACCATGAAAAACGCGATCCACAGGATGAGTGCAGGAACTCGCCACCAATCACGATCTCGGATTGTGTCGTTCACGCAAGACCTCTGATGGGATGTGCGCGGCAAAGAACGGAAGAAACCGCATGCCGTTATTGGAGCAAACGCTACGCGCCAAAGTCAACCTTGGCGCCGGGATTCGCCGCGGAAGGGGGCGTCAGTCCGGAATCGGACCCTCTTCAAGGAGAGCTAGAACTTCGGGCGAACACTTCCCGACGCGTTTGCCGGTCAGACGTGCGATCTCGATCTCAGCTTCAACCAACAGCTTGTCCCCCGCTCCCAGTCCGACAAAACTCGCCACGGTTCCGCCGTATCCCCCGGCAACGGCATCCCGGACGGTCGGGAAGTAGGCGTAGTACCCATTCGCGTAGCCGCAAAGAAACGAATCGCGCAACGGGGACCCCTCTTTCAGTGCGAGTTGATACTGGACAAATATCTCGCCGGGCATTCCCACGAACGCCAAGGCCCCGTTCAGCACGATGACGCTCAACGGAACGGCGAGGTCTGGGCTTGCGGAGCCGATATAGACGTCGAACATGTCGCCGTGGATGGCACGGAGCGACTCGACGGTCGCGGCATCTGTCAGGTCCCATCGTATCCCGACATCAACCGGCGTCTCGACAAAGGCAACTGATGGCGCTTCCGGTATGCGCGTATCGATCCCCTTGAGCGCCCTCAGAACCGTCTCTGCACATTCCTTGCCCACGGAGCGCATCGCATCGACTGCCCCGTGGTCAATCGGGGTCTTGTCCAGATAAGGGTTTATATTGCCGCACGCCCCTTGCAGGAAAACGCACTCCGCCCCGGTTTGCTCGCGGACGAGCCGTGACATTTCTCCCACGTAGTCGGCGGAATACTCATAGTTGGACTGGCCCATCACCACCGGATGGCAGGCAAAGTGGACAAGAGTGGCCACCGGCTTGCCTTCAAGGCTGGTCACTTTGACGATTCCTGCTTCGCGGTCGACGGGCGCCGTCGGGATGCGCTCCTCATTGCGCCAGATCATGAAGCACCGGCCGTCCTTGAGGAGCTTGCGCCGGTTGTGCGCGATGTCGATCATCGTCCTGCCAACGCCAATGCGCGCCGGCTCAAGCCGCCCAACCGCTTCCTCGATGGCTTCGCTGATACCCGATTCGATGCGAGACATATAAGGCGCTTCGGCGATCTCCATAACGGGCGCGTGATGCGTGTGCGTCGCGGCGAAGAATACATAATCGACGCCCTTTGCCCGCACGCGATCCCGGATGCGGCTGCATATCTGTTCGAGGGGCACGCGCCCCAAATCCAGTGAGACGATCGCAACCGTTTTCCCATTCGCGCGGAAAACCACCGCCTTGGCGCACAGCGGGTCCAGTGTGCCCGTGGCGGGGCCCTCACGTTCCGTGTAGCCCCACAAAGGCGCCCCGGGACTCGGCGTGATATCTCGCGTTGCTGCGCCGGCAAAGAAACTCATCATTCATCCCTCACTTTCCCGTGATTGACAAAACAATCGCTGATCATAATCCGTAACAGAACAAGCTTCAAAGCTCCGAACTCAGAGAATGACTCGGCGCCAAATCTGATTCATTGCACCAGACCTCATGAGCGCAGATGCCGTTTCATCAACTCAATGATTGGCCGTTCGCGCAGACGGAGGCCCCTCTTACTGCAAAGCATCTGCCGCCAACGCGAAAGGACCCATGAACGCACGAAGAGGTTCGGATGGGCAAGGCGCGCGATCAGGAATTGCGCATCCGCGATCAATCGAGACTGTTCTTCCGTGAGCCACGGGCGCTTCGAGCAAGCCCAGTCCATTTCAATCCAAGCTTCGAGGTTCCCCGGCTCCTGGTATCCGAGCTTGACGCATGCCGGGATCAGCTTTACGCCGGGATACGGGGCAAAAACCGACATCTCGCGCACAACGATGCCCGGGTCGATCTCCATTAGCTTGTCGATCAGGCGACAGGTGTCGAGGAACTCCTCGGTGGTCTCGCTCGGGAATCCCCCCATGAAATGATAGGTGCCGCGAACGCCGTTTTCCTTGACCTTGTGCGCGGCCGCGAGCGCCTGCTCGACCGTGATGCCCTTTCCGATGAACTCGAGCACGCGATCAGAGCCGGATTCGACACCGAAGGTGAGCTGCACGCACCCGCTTCGCTTGAGCAGATCAATGAACTCACCCGAGTAGGCCGCGAAGTAGTTGATCCTGCAACTTGCAGCCCACTTGATGCCGACCGTGTCGTTGATTAGGCGCTGAGCGATCTGCTCGACGCGCTTTCGTTCCACAAAGAAGTTGTCCTCGCGGAAGAGCACGCAATCGAGGTTGAACCGCTTCACGAGCGACTTGATGCGATCTACGGCTATGTCCGCATTCATACCGCGCCAACAGCTTCGGTGGACGGAGTCAATGTAGCAGAATCCGCAGTGATGGGGACAGCCGCGACTTGTGCAGATCTCAAAATAGCGTTCAGCGCCAAGGTCAGGCCGGCGGCAGATGTAGCGCTCCGGATCGGCAAGGTGATACGGAAGATCGGGGAGGCTCGCAAGATCGACGAAGATCTCCTGCCGTGAGCCAATCACTTGCGGGCCTCGTACAAGGTAGACGCCGGGGATGTCCGCCGCATCCTCGTTTTTCTCGACGCACTCCACCAGGTCCGCAAAGGCGTATTCACCTTCTCCGGCGACGACATAGTCGACCAGCCGGTGGCGAACCGTTTGCTCAGGAAGCAGACTCGGATGAACCCCGCCCCATACGATGGCCGCCTTGCACTGTTTGCGGACGAGCCGGGCAAACTCGAGACCGTACCGGATCTGTTCGCCGGTCATGGCGGTAATGCCGACGGCAACGGGCCGCTTCGTCTGAAGAATCTGTTTTACGTTCTCACCATTGTTCGGCAACGAGGCTTCGTCGATGATGGTAACATCGACACCGCGCTCGACGAGCACGGCCGCCAGGTACACCAACGCCCATGGATACGTAGGGATCGATCGTGAATCGGGATCGTAAACCGGACGGAACAAGATCACGCTGGGCATCAGGCGCGGTCCTTTTGCGATGCAGGATTCAACGCGACACCTCGGGCCGAACGCGAAAGCTTCTCGATGTAAATGTAGAGCACGGCGATATCCGCCGGTTTCACGCCGGAGATCCGTGCGGCCTGGCCGAACGTGACCGGACGAACTCGATCCAGACACTCTTTGCATTCCGGCGTCATCCCAGGAATGTTGAAGTAGTCGATCTCATCGGGGATGTGACGCGATTCGCTGGCCTGCATGCGTGCGATTTCCCGTTCCTGCCTGTCAATGTAGCCTTGGTACTTGGCAAAGATCTCGACCTGTTCCCCGACTTCGAACCGCAGGTGAGCGGGCAGCGATTCGCCGGGAGGCGCAATGCACCATACGTCGTCGATGCTCAGTTGGGGCCGGCGCAACAGGTGCAGCGCGGACTGGGCTTCGTTGAGCGGAACCGCGCCGCAGGATGACAGGAACGCGTCCACTTCAGCCGAGGGCGCTATCTGTACATTACCGAGACGGCGCAATTCGTCCTCCACCGCGATTTGCTTCGCCCGCACCCGATCGCGAAATGCGGCGCCCGCGATGCTGTATCTTGCGAGGCGCATATCGGCATTATCGTGTCTCAGCAGCAGGCGATATTCCGCTCGAGAGGTGAAAAGCCGGTACGGTTCCAGAACGCCACGCGTCACAAGGTCATCGACCATGACTCCCAAATAGGCTTCATTGCGCTGAATGTAAAGTGGCTCGCCGTCCCGGAGCCTGCGGACGGCATTCAGTGCGGCGAACATGCCTTGTGCCGCGGCCTCTTCGTAACCGGATGTCCCGTTGATTTGCCCGGCATGGAATAGTCCGCGAATCCGCTTCGTTTCGAGCGTAGGCTTCAACTGAGTCGGCGGGATGAAATCGTATTCAACGGCGTAACCCGGCCGGACGATCTCTGCATGTTCCAGACCGGGGATCGTGTGCAGGAACTCTAGCTGCACGTCCTCCGGCAGGCTTGTCGAAAGCCCATTTACGTAAACCTCGCAGGTGTGCAACCCTTCGGGTTCGAGGAAGAGTTGCTGCCGCGTCTTGCCGGGAAACCGCATCACCTTGTCCTCGATACTTGGGCAGTATCGCGGGCCAATGCCTTGAATTTTCCCTGAGAACAAAGGAGATCGATCAAGGTTGGCGCGGATCACGTTGTGCGTTGATTCGGTGGTGTATGCGATCCAGCAGACAATCTTGTTGGGGTTGAACCCCTCGATGGGCGTTGAGAATGAAAAAGGCCGGGGATGCTCGTCCCCCCGCTGCTCCTGAAGAACCGACGCATCGATGCTGCGGCGATGAATGCGCGGGCACGTGCCCGTCTTCATGCGGGCGACCTCGAAATCGAGGCGCAGGTAGGCCTCGCTCAATCCCTGTGCGGCAATCTCTCCCCCACGCCCGCCAGCGACGGCAGCCATTCCATAGTGGAGCACGCCGCGAAGGAACGTCCCGGTGCAGACGATCACGGCACGAGCGGTAATCTCGCCGCCAACGGACGTCTTGATCCCCACAATCTCATCGTTGTGCACGATCAGGTCCTCAACGACGCACTGCTTCAACGTGAGGTCGGCCTGTTCCTCACAGACGCGTTTCATCTCGCACTGGTAAGCGAGGCGATCTGCCTGCGCCCGAGGCGAATGCACTGCAGGCCCACGCGACGCGTTCAGCATCCTGAAGTGGATTCCCGTGCGATCAATGCATCGCGCCATTTCGCCGCCGAGGGCGTCGATCTCGCGCACGAGTTGCCCTTTTGCCACGCCGCCGATAGCGGGATTGCACGACATCCTCGCGATAGTGTCGAGGTAGATCGTGGCAAGGAGCGTCCGGCAGCCTGACCGGGCGCAGGCGAGGGCCGCCTCAACGCCGGCATGGCCGCCGCCGACCACTATAACGTCAAAATCGCGGGTCATGAGGAAAGTGTAACAGAGGCGGGAGGCTAGAGGAAGAGAGGCTAGAGGAGTAGAGGCTGAGGGCTGAAGGTCAAGAGGTAAAGGCTGAAGGGTGAAGTAACGTGAAGTGCGCGGCACGAGTACGAAAACCATTCACTGCTCTTCCTTTGACCTCTTCTCAACAGCTTTCGACCTTTTCCTTTCAGGCTTCACCCTTCGTCCTTTACCTCTCTTCCTCTAGCCTCTCTTCCTCTCTTCCTCTCTTCCTCTAGCCTCTCGCCTCTATCGTCTTTGACGAAAATGCGAAATGTCTGTATGATGTTGGAAGTAAGAAGTCGTTGAGTTCCTATCGAGTCCATCAAGAGAGCGACGCGGGACAGGGGCCTATGGAGCTGATTCTCGGTACGGGTCGTCAGAAGAACCTTCGCACGATTGTGGGTTTGATCGAGAAGCAGTTGCGTAAAACCCAGGGAATTCCTCGGAAGATTGTCCTTCGCGGCGAAGGATTCGAAGTAGTCGCGGAGCGTCAGGATTTCAAGAGCGACTTTGAAACATTCACGATAGAAGGGCGTGTGCCGCGCCAGGCGGCGGGCGCGCTGAAGGCCATTGCCACTGAATACGCCGACGTATGTACGCTTGGCGAAGAGGACGACGCCCAGGTGATTCACTGTCCTCCCGCGGGGACGCCAAGCAGCAATCGGTCGAAGGAAGCACTGGACCGGTTTGCCGCCGCGCTGCCTTTGCCCGAAGTGTGGCGCGTGTTCGGCGAGGAGTACCGTGCGGACCCCGTAAGCCCTGAGTTGCTGTTCCAGGCCATGGTGCAATACAAGGCCAGCGACGTCCACTTGTCGCCCGGTGAGCCGCCGGTCTTTCGTGTGGACGGCGAGATCTCTCACTCGGAGATTGTGGGGGTGCTGTCGGGAGTTCAGATCCAGAATTTGATCCGGCAACTGGCCCCCGAAGCACACTGGGGGGAGTTCCAGGACTATAAGCAGACGAGTTTCAACTACCACCAGATGGGATTGGGGTATGCCCGCGTCTCTGCATTCTTCAAGTCGGGCGCGCCGCACTGCACGCTACGCTTCCTTCCTGAGAACATCCCGTCGTTTGACGACCTGAACATTCCCAAGGATACCATGGTGATGCTGGCCAGCCTGCATCATGGCCTCGTCCTGGTCACGGGCATGACCGGTTCCGGCAAGACGACGACCGCGGCCGCGCTGGTGGACTGGATCAATACGAACCTCACCGACCACATCATCACAATTGAGAACCCGATCGAATACGTTCATTCAAACAAGAAGTCGGTGATCTCACAACGCAGCCTGGGATCGGACGTGGACTCGTTCAACGACGCGGTGACCGGGGCGCTCCGTCACGACCCGGACGTAATCGTCATCGGAGAGATGCGCGATCCCGACACCATTCGCTCCGCGATCAACGCCGCCGCCACGGGCCACCTCGTGATCAGCACCCTCCACTCGAACACGTCCTCCGAAGTAATCAACCGGATCGTCAGTTTCTTCGACCCCGTCGAGCGGGACCTCGTCAGGCTCCAGCTTCGCGACTGCCTCCGGTGCGTGATCTGTCAGCGACTCGTGCCTCGCGTTGGGGGTGGCCGCATCCCGGCAATCGAAATGATGTTCAACGACATCAAGCCGATCAACGATGCCATCGTGGAAGGCGACACGGACGGCATTCGCATCGGCATACAGCAGACCGTGTCCCATTCGTTCCTGTTCGAGGACTATCTGCACAAGCTTTATAAGGCCGGCAAAATCGATATCGAACATGCCCAGAAGTT
>Ga0315274_10000458_pt1 | contig 64010 bp, 61 predicted proteins | sample YL17G02_20_MG_FD_203700 | JGI IMG/M metagenome (GOLD analysis project Ga0315274, IMG submission 203700) | Sediment microbial communities from Yellowstone Lake, YNP, Wyoming, USA - YL17G02_20 | ecosystem: Environmental > Aquatic > Freshwater > Lake > Sediment | place: USA: Wyoming | collected...
ATTGTGAGAGATACGGTTTGGCATGAAATTGCCCACCATTTTGGCATGGACGAAGGCCGCGTGCGTGAAGCCGAAGCCAGAAGGCGAAAGCTTCGCGGCGGCGCGAAATAATTCCATTCTCTAATTCCGTCGGAGGCGGGCAAGCCGTCCGTTTTTCGATTTTGGTTTATAATAAGTAAACCACCTTGGTCTTTGGAAGGAGTGCAGATGAATCCCGTTAGAGATTAACCAGTCATGTATTACGTTTATGTATTGGAAAACAGAAACAGGCGTTGGTATACAGGATATACCGCAGACCTACGGAAACGCTTTAACGAGCACAACACCAAGAAATCAACATATACTCAATATCGAGGGCCTTATCAACTTATTTATTATGAAGCTTGTCTCAACGAAGAAGATGCAAGGTCGCGAGAAAAATATCTAAAATCAGGTATGGGTAAACGCTATCTCAAAAATCGGTTAAAGCGTTTCCTATCTCTAACGGGATGAAACATCTCCAGATTAGGGTTTACGGGCAAGTTCAAGGCGTGTTTTTCAGGGATTCGGCCAAAAAAGAGGCCGACAAACTCGGCCTTGGCGGCTTTGTCCGCAACGAATCGGACGGCACGGTTTATATTGAATCCGAGGGAGAAAAAGAGAAACTTGAGGAATTTTTAAAATGGTGCCGCAAAGGGCCGCCGTTTTCGCAAGTGGATAAAACAGAGGAAAAGTGGAGCGGCGAGTTAAAACATTTTAAGGAATTTGAGACGATTTAACTTATTCTCCTTGCGCCCGGCTTTTGAGTTCTTCATAAAAATGGTTAAAATTATTGTGCTGACTTGAGAAAATGGAAATAACAAAAGACAAATTTGGTCCGGAATATGTTTTAGAGGTATATGACCCCCACATCGGGATGGAGGGCTTTTTGGTTATTGATAACACTGCTTTAGGGCCGGGAAAAGGCGGCATCCGCATGACGCCAAACGTTACCAAAGAAGAGGTAATGCGATTGGCGAGAACAATGACCTGGAAAAATGCCCTGGCCGGTATTCCTTTCGGCGGAGCGAAGGCGGGGATTGTTATGCCTAAAGATATTTCTCATGAAGATAAGAAGAAATTTGTGCAAAGTTTTGCCCGTGCCATCAGGTCTTTCGTTCCGGAAAAATACATAGCCGGACCGGATGTCAATTCCGGCGAGGAGGAAATGAGATGGTTTGCTGAGGCGGTGGGCGATTGGAAGGCCGCCACGGGCAAGCCGGCGGATTTCTGTATCGCAACCGGAGAAGCAGGAAAGTCGTGCGGCTTGCCGCACGAACTTGGGAGCACCGGTTTTGGCGTGGCACAGGCAGCGAAAGTTGCCGCCGAAATTGCCGGTTTAAACATAAAAGGCGCAACCGTTGCCATTGAGGGCTTCGGCAACGTCGGAGTTTTTGCCTTTAAACACCTCGAGGAGATGAGCGCTAAAATTGTGGCGGTTTCCGACAGCCGCGGAGCGGCGTATTTGGAATCGGGATTGGACGAAAAAATTCTGCACGAGCTTAAAACGGCCAAAAAATCTGTTGCCGATTATCCAGGCGCCCTTCGACCAAGCTCAGGGCAAGCTCTTCGACCAAGCTCAGGGCAAGCTCTTCGACCAAGCTCAGGGCAGGCGAAAAAACTAACGAGCGACGAATTTTTTGCCCTGCCGGTTGATATTTTGATACCCGCGGCCGTAACGGACGTTATCAACGAAAAAAACAAGGACAAAATAAGGGCAAAAATTATTGTTGAAGGTGCGAACATCCCGATGCGGGAAAATATTGAAAAAGAATTGTTTGTGAGAGGAATTGTAATCGTGCCCGATTTCGTTGCCAATATGGGCGGAGTAATTTCTTCTTATGCCGAATATGAGGGCTACTCGCCGGAAAAAATGTTTGAACTGGTAAAGGAAAAAGTTATGAAGGCCACGCGGGAAGTGATGGAAAAAAGCATTGAAGATAAGCGAAATCCGCGTGAGATTGCCACAGAGCTGGCGAAGGGCCGCGTGGAGAGTAAAATGAAAGATAGGAAAACAGTATTCTAAAATGATCTACGACGATATCAGGAATTTTAATAAGCAGTTTGAGTATGAGCTGCGGGTTGAAAACGCCGCCAAGCTTAAGAAATTCAAAAAGTTTCTTGTGGTAGGCATGGGCGGCTCGCATTTGGCGGCGGATTTGTTAAAGGCGTGGCGGCCGGATTTTGACATTATTGTCTGGTCGAGCTACGGCCTGCCGCCGCTTAGAGATATCAGAGAAAGACTTGTTATAGCGTGTTCCTATTCCGGAAAAACCGAGGAGACGATTGATTCTTTTAACGAGGCGAAAAGAAGACGGCTCTCGGTTGCCGCTGTTGCGGCTGGCGGGAAGTTGATAGGTCTGGCGAGAAAATACAGGGCGCCCTACGTGGAAATGCCGGATATGCATATGCAGCCGCGCTTGGCGCTGGGACTGATGCTGAAGTCGTTTTTGAAATTAATGGGAGAAAACACCGCGCTCAAAGAAGCGAACGAACTTGCAATAACCCTGCGCCCGTCGAGGCACGAAGCCGCGGGGAAAGCCATGGCCAAAAGATTATACGGCAGCGTGCCCATAATTTATTCTTCTCTTCGCAACCAGGCTATTGCCGCCAACTGGAAAGTCAAGCTTAACGAGACCGGAAAAACTCCGGCATTCTACAACGTGCTATCGGAGATGAACCACAACGAGATGACGGGATTCGATGTCAAGCCGCGGATGGAGGGATTATCGAGGCATTTTCATTTCGTATTTCTTAAGGATGCCGAGGACGACATAAGAATAATGCGCAGAATGAATATAATGGAAAAACTTTTTCACGACCGCGGACTTAAAGTAGAGGTTATTTTTCTGCAAGGCAAGACGGCGCTGCAGAAAATTTTTAATGCCGTCAATTTGGCCGACTGGACCGCTTACTACACCGCTAAACTCTACGGCGTTGACCCCGAAGCGGTTCCGATGGTTGAGGAATTCAAAAGATTGGTTGCCAGGAAACAATTATAGTCATTCTGCGGTTTTGTTGGCGGCGAGCCGCAACTACAATCATATTACAATTGGTGTATAATCTTAGTTACCGACGTCTTACGTCTTGCAATTCGATAAAATAAAGAACCGCGGGCTTACGCCCGTGGTTCTTTATTGATGCCGTATTCGCGACAGGCAAATTACTTCACCGGCATCGCCTGTCCGCTCGTGCCGCTTACACTGCACCATCGGCAATTTTTCTTGTGCGTGGCAATTTCGTATATCGCGGCAAGCCCCACTAAAACATAGATTGCTCTTGACGCAAAAGCGTCCATCCCGCCGAAAAGCGCGCCTATATCCCAACCAAGAAGGCCGAAGAGGAGCCAGTTCAAACCCCCGACAACGAGCAATATGAATGTTACTTTATGCATATAAATTTAATTCAGCTTTAGCCGACCTTTTTGCGTATAGACACCATAATTATAACAAATCGTGACTCTTGGGTAGCCGGTGAACTCCTCTAACGCCGTGGACAAAAAAGGACCCGCCGCGATTTTTTTGCAGCAGGCCGGAGGTTTGCCTTTGGTTGGTCAAATCCGATTCTGACTGTTGCCAAATACCCCATCCTCGGCGATAATTTATGACAGTATCCAAATTTTTAATGGACAGGCCAAAAAAATCGCAGCAAAACGAACAAACCATAATCACCGTTTCCGGCTTAACTAAAAAGTTCAACGGTTTCACGGCGGTTGATAACGTTTCTTTTGAAGTTAAAACGGGAGCGATTTTTGCGTTTTTGGGCCCGAACGGGGCGGGGAAGAGCACAACAATAAAAATGCTTACCACTCTTCTCCAACCAACCAGCGGCTTGATGAAAGTTGCCGGGTTTGACCCCGTCAAGGACCCGGATAAAGCAAGGAGATCGTTTGGCATAGTTTTCCAAGACCAAAGCTTGGACGACGAGCTCACCGCTTATGAGAATATGGAGCTTCACGGCGTTCTTTATCACGTGCCGAAAGATCTAAGAAACGAGCGCATTAGACATCTTTTGGAATTTATCGAGCTCTGGGACAGAAGAGGGGATCTGGTAAAGCATTTTTCCGGAGGCATGAAAAGGAGATTGGAAATTGCGCGCGGCCTTATTCATCATCCCGAGTTGCTGTTTTTGGACGAACCAACGCTGGGATTGGATCCGCAGACACGAAACCATATCTGGAGCTATGTCGGCAGATTAAACACAGAGGAGAAAATGACCATATTTTTTACTACGCACTATATGGAAGAAGCCGACAGGGTAGCGCACACCGCGGCCATAATCGATAACGGCAAAATTGTTGCCCGCGGCACCCCCGAAGATTTGAAGCGGCAAACCAAAACAACTTCTCTTGAAGATTCCTTCCTCGCACTTACCGGAAAAACCATCAGAGAAGAAGAATCAACCGGGGCAGACCGCATGAGAATGCGCAGAAAGGCGTGGGGCGGGCGATAAAATGAAAACATGGATACCATCTATATTCTTTGGTTAAGACAGCTCAAAAGGTATTTTCGTTCCCGGGCAAGGATGGTCGGCTCGCTTGGTCAGCCGTTGCTTTTCCTTGTCGCTCTCGGTTTTGGTTTTGGCCCCATCTATCAGCGGGCAGGAGGCGGAAATTATATAGAATTTTTGGTTCCGGGCATAATTGCCATGGGCGTGCTCTTCACGGCTATGTTCTCCGGAATCGAGATAATCTGGGACAAGCAATTTGGCTTTCTCAAAGAAACCCTCGTTGCGCCAGTCTCGCGCATTGAAATTATGATGGGTCGCACGCTTGGCGGAGCAACGGTGGCGACATTACAAGGAGTCGTCGTTTTTATTATTTCTTTTGCCATTGGCTTTAGACCGACAAACTGGATGCTTTTGCCTTTGGCTGTTGTTTTTATGCTTCTTACGGCGCTTTTCTTCACCGCGCTCGGCACGGCCATCGCCTCGATTCTTGACGACATGCAGGGATTTCAACTGATAATGAACTTCATCGTCATGCCCACCTTCTTTTTATCCGGAGCTTTATTTCCGCTTGCCGGTTTGCCGAGCTATATTTCGGACATTGCCGCTCTTAATCCTTTGTCCTATGGCGTTGACGGTCTGCGAGGAACTCTAACGTCAGTTCTTCATTTTGGTCTGGGAACGGATTTATTTATTTTGAGCATCGCAACCTTTATCTTGCTTGCGATAGGCAGTTATCTTTTCTCCAGGATTGAAATCTAATGCAGACGCAATAACATGGCGGAACCTTATTGATATTTCCCGCTTTTTCGGCGATACTTGGCTTGATGGTCAAACTTTCACGCTCAAAACTGGAGCTGTTTCTGGGATGCCCACGCTGTTTTTGGCTGGAGATGACGCAGGGCATTAAACGCCCGCAGCCACCGCCCTATACCATCAATAACGCAGTTGACTATCTCTTGAAGCAGGAATTTGACACGTACAGGGAGAGCGGCACGCCGCACCCGGTTATGAAAAAATATAAAGTTGACGCAATTCCTTATAAGCATGAGAAGATCAACACCTGGCGGCAAAATTTTACGGGTGTTCAATACCAGCACGAACCCACCGGTTTTCTGGTTTACGGCGCCATTGACGATGTTTGGATCAACCCCGGGGGAGAATTGATGGTCGTGGATTACAAAGCGACCGGAGCCAAACAACACCAGATTTATGATTCCTACAAACGGCAGATCGAAATCTATCAATGGCTTTTGCGGCACAATGATTTCGTCGTGTCGCCGACGGGCTATTTCGTCTTTGCGCGCGTGAGCAAAGCCGGCGGTTTCGGCATGGGCGAAGCCCTTCGACCCGGCTCAGGGCAAGCTCTTCGACATGGCTCAGGGCAAGCGGCGCTTTCGTTTGATATGTTCGTCGAGTCGTACAGCGGCGACGATACCTGGGTAGAACCCGCGCTTTTCGGCGCACGGGAAACATTTGACCTGAAAAAATCTCCGACCGCCGCTTCCGACTGCGAATATTGCAGATACGGAAAAAACGCAGCGAATTTTTGAGCAAGAAACAATAAAAAACCTCCTTACTGCGGCTATAATCCAATTGTAATATAATTGTAGTAAGTAAGTTTTATGGTGAGCTTGCCGAGGGCAAAAATCTTTTATTGGACCTATCATGCTTTGGGCAAAATGCGTTTTTATCGGCTCTCCGAATCCAGGGTAAGACGCGTAATCCATTCGCCGAAACGCATAGAGGAGGGGATAGCGCCGAAAACAATTGCCGTGATGCAGTCTGCGGGCAGCAAAGGACATCCCTACGAAATTTGGGTGATGATACAAGAAGAGAAAAACCGCCGCAAGGTAATCAGCGCCTGGAGATACCCGGGGATAACCAAGCCCGGCCAGCCGCTGCCGGAAGAAATTTTAAGAGAAATAAGAGCCGCGTTATAAAATTTTAAAATTAGGAAGGGCGGGGATTCATTTTCCGGCCATGGGAAAACTTGCTATAATTATTTCCATATCCATTATTGCGTTGGTTGCTGTCTGTGTCTGGAGCGGATATAACAAATATAACAACACACCCGCAATAAAGGACTTGAACAACACACCCAAGGAAACACCGACCATGCTTATCACGAGCCCAAGTTTTCTAAACAGCCAACCTATCCCAAAGAAATTCACCTGCGATGGTTCGACACCGCTTGTCCCGAGTGATGTCGAGGGGCTCACCACAGGCGGGGGCAACATAAACCCGGAGCTGCAAATTCAAAATGTCCCCGGGGAGGCAAAGAGTTTGGCGTTGATAGTGGACGACCCCGATGCCACAGGCGGCCGAACTTTCACGCACTGGCTTCTATGGAACATAGATCCCAAAACAACGCTGATTAAAGAAGAAAGCAAACCCCCGGGCTTGTCCGCCGACTCGGCCTTCGTAGCCACTTCGGCGAAGGAGGCAGCTCCAGCGAAGGCGGAGAGCGTTGAGGGGAAAACCGACTTCGGACGGATTGGCTACGGCGGTCCCTGCCCGCCGCCCGGCAGCAAACCGCACCGCTATTTCTTCAAGCTTTATGCTCTTAACGCCGTGCTTGACTTGCCGGAGGGGGCAAGCAAAACCGAATTGGAATCGGAGATAAGTAAGCACCTAATAGAAAAGGCAGAACTGATCGGTTTATATCAGAGATAACAGTCAAGGAGCAAAATGCTAAACTTATAGAATATGCACAAAAGTTCGGCGATAATAATTTTAAGATGGGGTTTGGCTTTCGTTTTCTTTTACGCCGCCATTGCCAGTCTGCTCAGACCGCAAGAATGGATAGGGTATTTTCCGCGGTTTTTGTTAGGTTTTTTGCCGCCAAAGGCGATTCTCTCGGCATTCTCTTTTTATGAGATAGTTTTGGCAGCTCTTCTTTTCTCGGGAAAGAAATTAGTCTGGGCGACAGCACTCGCAATCGCGACGTTTGCAGGAATTATTGTTTCGAACCTCGAGCTTCTCGATGTAACCTTCCGGGACGTGGGGCTGATCATGGCCGGACTGGCACTTCTTGAGCTGATTCGCAAGGAAAAAAGCAATCAAAAGCAATAAATCAAAAGCCGTTTTTCACCATAATCTGCGAAACTTGCGATATAACTTTTTGCAGTTGATCCAATAATCCCTTAAGCTGAACTGCTGCGCCGACTTGAATCGGGTTTTGCACGGTGTACGTTTCGCCGCTCGTGGTTTGGATAACGAATGAACCGTCGGAGTTTACTTGCGTTACTTTGCCGCTATAGCTTTGTGCCATCGGCGGCTGTGAAAGATCGCGGATAATGTCAGCATCAACAACCTCGCCATTACCTTGCGTTGCACCGTAAATATTGAGCTTGTCGCCGATTTTGAGGTCGCCGAGAGTTAAGCTGCCGCGCTCGCGGTTCATGATTATTGTTTGCGCGTCAACCTGCACCACGTACTTTCTTGATTGGTTGATTATCGGCATAAGTGCTTGAGGAGCGACAACGCTTTGGGTTGAGGAATTGTCGGAGAATGATTTGAGGCCCATCGGGCAGGCTATGACTCCTTGCTTGGTATTTCCTTCTTTGCCGAAACCGTAACAGGGATTGGCAATCTGTTGCACGACCGTGAGCGTTGCCGGAGCGGTTGTCGCCGAGACCGAAACCAGGTCAACGTTATTGAGCTGGACGAATTGCTTTTCTACGGGCTTGGAGATGTTGCGCACAATCAGGGCGTCAACGGAGCCGTCCTGGTTGTAGATGCCGAAGACGTTTATCTGGTCGCCGACGGTGAAGTCAGCGAGCGCGGCTGCGGTGCGGTCGCGGAGCATCAGGTGCGTAGTGGCGGACACCTCGATTTTATACGTTCCGCCCCTGTACGGATATACCATTGCGGAAGCCGACGTACTTGTGGCGGCTTGCATTGCCGGAGTCGGGCAGGTGATTGCCGTCCCGGAATTTGACTCTTTATCCGTGTATCTCGCACACTTTGATTGTATTGACGACGGCACGGCTGGTGCGGCCGGCGTGGCGCCCGGTTTTGATTCGCCTTTCTCCAAGATGTAGACGTTGGTGCTCGCTATGATTTCGGCGGGCGGTGTGTTTGCCGATACGCTCTGAATCGTCAGATTGTTGAATTGCATAATCGCGTTATTGTCATTGTCGGATTTCGGAGGCACAGGGTAGGCGATAGCGGAACCGTGAACCGTGGCGCCTGTTTCGGCGCCGGCAACGACAGCTAAAGCGAGAAACAATAAGCCCGCAAAAAGCGTTAACCTTTTCATAATTTTATTTTTAATGTTTTATGAATTGACCTTTCGTTTGATTCTAACATTTTCAGCACGGAAAGCAATTTGCTGGTTTTACTAATATTCTTATCTGCTTTAGACTTTCTGTATATGAATCCCGTTAGAGACCGCTTTGCTACGGAAACGGGTAATAACTTATTAATGTGCTTCATTTATCAATAATAAATTACGACAGACGATGGCTCGCCCAATCAGCGAAGCGTTTCCTGTCTCTAACGGGATGAAGCTGTCCATCGGCATTGTCGGTCTACCAAATGTTGGAAAATCGACATTATTTAAACTTCTAACCAAGCAGGAGGTTAATACCGCCAATTATCCGTTTGCGACGATTGACCCGAATGTCGGCGTTGTGCCGGTGCCGGATGAAAGGTTGAAAAAAGTGGCTGCCGTCAGTCAGGCAAAAGAAATTATTCCGGCCGTTGTGGAATTTCTTGACATCGCCGGTCTCGTAAAGGGCTCGCACAAAGGGGAAGGACTGGGCAATCAGTTTCTGGCGCATATCAGAGAGACGCAGGCTATAATCGTCGTTTTGCGGGTGTTTGGAAATCCGGAAATCGTGCATGTTGAATCATCGGTTGATCCGCTAAGAGATCTGGAAACAATAAATTCGGAGCTTATTTTTAAGGATTTGGAAGCGGTTGAAAAGCGACTAAAAGAAACGGAACCCCGCGCGAAAAGCGGCGATAAAAAACTGGTTAAGGAATTGGAAATATTAAAAAGGCTTTACGAAACGCTGAACGGCGGCAAGCTGGCCCAGCCCTTCCGTGACGAAGAAGTTGTGCGGGAGATGCAGCTCCTGACGGCCAAACGCCAGATTTATTTGTTGAACGGCAAAAAGGAAGAGGTTAACGAAGAGCTGCTGGGGAAAATAAAAAATTTAGGGGCCGATTATATCGTTGCCGATTTGGCAGAAACCCAGGCCATGCCGGATTTAATCAAAAAAGCGTATGAAATTCTCGGGCTTATAAGTTTCTTTACCGTTGAAAGCGGCATAACGAGGGCGTGGACCGTGACCCGAGGCACGTTAATTCCCCAAGCGGCGGGCGTGATTCACACGGATTTCGAGAAAAACTTCATCCGCGCCGAGGTTATCAATTGGCAAAAGCTTTTAGAAGCAGCCCATTCGACCCATTCGACTAACGCTCAGGGTGGTGAGCGGAGCCGAACCACGGGCTCAGGGCAAGACGCCTGGGTGCAGGCCAAACAAAAAGGATTTATTCGTCTTGAGGGAAAAGAATACGTGGTTCAGGACGGGGATGTCATAATGGTGCGGCACGCCCAGTAGGAAACTGAGCGAAAATATAAAAATATTTTTGCTTACCAGGTGAGGTAGGGATTTAACATTATCAGACCGCGAAAAATATTTTATTTCCTACGGGGCACGGCTAAAAATCAAGCAATTTGCGCAATTCGGTTTTTATTGTATAGTAAAGGAAGTAAGGCTTGTCAGTGAAATATAAGGAGGATTTATGCCGCAACTTACGGCAAGTAGAACGTCTAAGCATCACCCATTCTTTTACCGCGACGGTTTCCTTTTTGCGAGAATTCTTGGTTTCCTTTCGGTGTATCTGGATACCGGAACTCTCCACGAAGAGGCGAAGGAGGCAATTCCAGAAGCTATTGAATTGCTCCGGAAAAGCGCTGCGCTCAACGAGTTCTTTGGCGGCGTTGCTGAACCTCCTGCCTCGCTTTCTGTAAATGACATGGACTCCACCGAGCTACTTCGAAACTTTCTCCTTGAAAGAGCGAAGGGAAGGAAAGATCTCTCTCTCGGGCCAATGAGGGCAGAGGCAAACCGCGTTACAGATATTTTGAGGAGGGTAGTGGAAGGGGCAGCCGAGAGCCAAGATATAAAAGAGGCATACGAGTTTCTTGAGACCTACTCTGACTACATTCTTGGCGGACGACGCTTAGGTTAGGATGGTAGTCTTCTCTCCAGCGCGCTGCCTAAAGTTTCATCATCTGCGAACTCTATCTCGCCGCCTGTGGGCAATCCCCGTCCAAGGCGGCTTATTTTTTTCGTGAGGGGCGCCAGTTCTTTCGTCAAAATTGAAGCATAGAAGTCTCCCAAACTCGTGGGATTGAAACCGAGAATGATCTCTTCCGCCTTGCCTTGCCCTGAGCCAGTGGTTCGGCTCCGCTCACCACCCTGAGCGTTAGTCGAATGGGTCGAAGGGCCGCCCAAATCTTTTTCTATAAAGTTTTTCAAGTTTTTAAGGCGCAGTTTTTGCGAGTCTTCAAGGGTTCCTGTTTTGGGTATCGGGCCCAAGATAAGGTATCTCCCGTTAAATTTGCCGGTGTTTTCAACGGATATCAAATCGGTTTCTTTCTCGATTATCATGATTACGTTTTGCCGCCGCGAAGAATTTTTGCAAATGTCGCAAAGAGCTTCTTTGTTTTGATGGACAAAAAAACAGCGCCCGCAGATTTTTACCTGCCGCAAATCGTCAATATCCTCCGCCAGCATCCTTAAAGATTCCGCCCCTCGGCTAATTAAATAGAAAGCAAGCCGCGTTGCTTGCCGCGGTCCGATTGACGGCAGCTCGGCCAGTTCTTTGGTCAATTTACTGATCGCCTCCGGCAATTTCGCCTTCATATCTTTTTTCTATACTTCGGAAGGACACCTTTTCCTGGTCAAAGCGCAGGTTCATGCTTCCCAGAGGGCCGTTTCTATGTTTGGCGATGTTAATCTGAGCTATGTTTTGTTCTTCGGGCGGAACGTCTGCCAAATCTCTGTCTTTGCGATAAATAAATAAAACTACATCGGAGTCCTGTTCTATGGAACCGCTTTCCCTCAAATCGGAAAGCCGCGGAATCTTGCTGTCTCTTTGGTCAGCTGCTCGAGAAAGCTGGGAAACGGCCAAGACTGGCACCTTCAGTTCTCTGGCCAACGCCTTCAATCCGTGCGATATTTCCGTAACCTGCTGCACCATGCTTTCAAAGTTAACCCTGGGCCTGATCAGTTGCAGATAGTCGACGACCAAAAGGCCCAAGCCGTGTTCGACCTGTAGCCGCCTGGCCATCGAGCGCATTTGCATCACATTTAAGGACGGCGTGTCGTCGATAAAAATTAATGTCTTCGACAACCTATCCAGCGCGCCTTGAATCATTTCGAATTCCACGTCCTCGCGTATCCTACCGGTCAAAATATGCCAAAGAGGAACCTGCGATTCGGCGGCGATTAAGCGGTCAATAACCTGCTCCCTGGACATCTCCAGCGAGAAAATTCCCACGGGGATGCCCCCCTTAAGCGCGGCATTTCTCGCTATATCAAGAACAAGCGCGGTTTTTCCCAAAGACGGACGCCCGCCGACGACGATCAAATCCGATTTTTGCAGACCAGACAGCAGCTCGTCAAGTTCGGGAAAGCCGGTCGGCACGCCACGAAGCCGGCCTTGCCCCTGGTGAAGTTTCTCTATTCTCTCGTAAGCGTTTTTAAGTTCTTCTTTGAGCGGTATAAAGTTTTGCGGAAGCGATCTCTGGGAAATCGAGAGTATTTTCTGTTCGATGTCGTCAAGTAAATCTTCTATCTCTTTCGATGGCTCAAAGACATCCTCCGCTATTTCCGCCGACGCCTTGATTAGATCGCGCAGAACCTTTTTTTCTTTGACAACCTGCGCATATTCCGCAACATGGGAAGCTGTCGCTACCTGATTTGTCAGTTCCGCCAAATATGCGGAGCCGCCGACCTCCTTGAGTAATTCTTTTTCTTTAAGTCGGCTGGTAAGCGTCAGGAGGTCCAGCGGCTGATGCTTTTCATAAAGTTCCATGATAACCTCGTATATTTTCTCGTTGGCCGGCGCATAAAAATCTTTCGGCATGAGAAGGTCGGCAACCTTGAAAATGGCGTTCTTGTCTATAAGAATGCTCCCCAGAACCGCTTGTTCGGCTTCAAGGTTTTGCGGCGGTATTTTTAGTTGGGATTTTTTGGCCATACCCAGTAGAGGAATTTCGAATTAGAATCTGCCGACTATTGCTATGCGGCTTAATCCCGATGTCACCGGCGGAGAAAACTTCGGGTTAAATGATGGATTTGTAGTCATTTTAGTCGTTCGAAATTCTCCTACTGGGCCATAAGAAAGGTCCACGCGGCGTGTCTTCAATTTCATATCCTAAGTCATTGATTTTCTTGCGCAAGCCGTCCGACTGAACAAATTGTTGATTAGCTCTGAATTCCTCTCGCTCGCCGGCCAGTTTTTTGATTTTTTCAGGGATTTCGTCATGGATTTTTGGCACTAGCCCCATCGCGGAAAGGTGTTCCATGATGAAATTTCTTGTTTCTCGGAGGGCTTCGTAGTGCATTGCCCACATGTGGTTATCGGTTGAGCTCATAGAAGAAGAAAGAACCGACAATAAGGATTGTGTATTTAAATCGTCTTCTAGGGCGCTCTTGGCCATGCCGGGCCAAGCAAAAGTATGTTCCTTTGGAAACTGAGTTTTTATTTTTTCACCTTGTTTTTTTTCTATCGCAAAATCTAACCGACCCAAGAATTTTATTATCCCCATCCATGTCTTTAAAGTATCGGCCGCAGCTTGTTCGCTATAATCCACCGGCGAGCGATAGTGATGGCTAAACACCATTAAACGCAAGACCTCCGGTGGATATTTTTTCAAGAAATCGCGGATAGTTATGAAATTCCCCGAACTCTTGGACATTTTTTTGCCGTCCACAAGGAGCGTGCCTGTATGCATCCAGATCTTTACAAATGGTTTTTTACCGGAAGCCGATTCCTGCTGGGCGATCTCCGCTTCGTGGTGGGGAAATTTCAAATCAACCCCGCCGCCGTGGATATCATACTGCGGCCCGAAGAAATGTTCCGTGATAGCGGTGTCTTCTATGTGCCATCCCGGCCGGCCGTCGCCCAGGGTTTTGTTTTTCCAAACAGGTTCACCGGGCTTGCCTGCCTGCGCAGGCAGGGAAAACTTCCAAAGGCAGAAATCGCCCTTGTTCTTTTTTCCGACCGCTTCGTCAATGCGCGAGACGGCATCCTCTGCTTGCGTCGCCGTCCGCCCAGAAAGCTTTCCATAGTCGGGGAATGTTGAAATATCAAAATACCAGCCATCGCCGGCAATTTTATATGCGCATCTTTTATCAATAAGCCGCTCTACTTGAACAATAATCTGAGGAATAAACTTTGTAGCTGGCGCGTATTCGCTTACGGCGTCCACGCCAAGCGCTTTCATGTCTTCGAGGTAAGCCTTCGTGTAAAATTTTGCGAGCTCCTCCGGCTTTATATTCTCTTCCGCCGCTCGTTTTATAATCTTATCGTCAACATCGGTGATATTTTGGAGATAATTCACTTTATGTCCCAACGAACGGAGATATTTCGCAAAAAAATCAAAGAAAATATATGTCCGCGCGTGTCCAATATGTGCGTAGTCATAGACCGTCGGACCGCAAACAAAAAACTTGATAGATTGCTCCGTAAGCAGCTCTTTTTTTCTGGACAGGGTACTATAAATTTCCAGCATCTGAACAGGTAGGCTGTTTCCGATTTAAAACCACCCCTTTCTCTTGAAATAGATTGTCAATGTAATCATCATTGTTGCCATAAATATGAAAATAATCCAAAACGCTCCCGGCAGACCGATGATGGGGGTATCGCGCGTATTCATGCTGAAAAGAGCGGCAAGAAGCATGAAGGGGAACGTTAAAAAAGAAAGCGTGGTGAAGGTTTTCATCACGGCGTTGATTTTTAAATCCATCAATTGGTTGTTGGTGTCTTCAAAATCGGCAACGGCCTCGCGGTAGTCTTCCAGTTGATTTATAACTTTCAAGTGGTCCCCGATTAGATCGTTCAAATACGGCTGAGCGTCGGTTCCCCAGAATCTCGTACCCCTGCGGAGCAGCGATTCAAGTATCGGCCCCTGATGCCTCACGATGATGCGGTACTCCGAAATGTCGCGCTTTAATCTGGAAACTTTTTTGAGAACTTCCTTCTCCTTGTCCTTAAAAAGTTCGTTACCGACAATTTCTACTTTTTCCCGAATGTGCCGCAGTTGACGCTCTTCAAAGTCCAGCAGCGACTCAATAATTTTATAAACAAGTTTGAGGGAGTTTTCCGCAGTCTGCTTTTTATAATCGGAAAGTACTTCCAGCGGTTCGTAGTGCACCGTGACCGCGGCGTTTTTGGTAATTATGAAATCAATTTCCGAGCGCCGCGAAGTTTCTTCGTTGCGGTCATATACCGGAAAGTAATAAATCAAGTAGATGTAGTTGTCGTAGGCTTCTACGCGGGGGCGGGCAGATGGCTCCTTGAGCTCGTGTAGAATGACCGGGTGTATGTGGAATCGTTTACGAAGCTGGTCCAGGTCGTTTTTGGACGGGCGAAGAATGTCAATCCACTCGGCGCCGCCGCGTTTTTTAGTCATAAGCTAATTATAGCTGTTTACGGCTAAAAAAATAAACCACCCAACCATTTGCTTCAGATTGAGCGGTTTAGTTAAAGCTATATACGACACCTACCGCTTGGGTGGGTTTTCCGTTCCAATTGAAAAAATCGGCAGCCCACACCTTTATTGGTGTCTTGGGGATGTCAAACTGCACCCTTGGGCCGGCGCCTCTCTGAGCTTGTCCGATTGCGCCTATTCCGAAGTTTTTCCAAAATTTTCGGTTGTAGATCGACCTCCACCAAAAGCCGCTGCCGCCGGTTTCTAAAACGGTCAGAAGCGATTGTTTCTGGCTGCCCATCCACACACTGCCGCCGATCCTCCAGGGATTTTTATCGGTCTCAAGGCCGACGCCCATATTCACCGCCATCCATTTCTTTGGGTAAAGTTCCATCCCGGCATAGGCTTCCGACCAATACTGACCCGTAAGAAACCAAGCAAATGAGCCAAGGCGCTCACTTGATTTATGTGTAACGTAGGCGTCGAGTTGCGGCACAACCTTGCCGCCGACGATATCATTCCACGATTCTATCTGAGCCGTGGTTTGAGCCGTAAGAACGGGCGGGAACAGTAAAAGACCGAATAGAAGGAAGTTTTTCAAGGGGATTACCTCTCAAGAACCGCAAACAAAACTGCATGAATCTTATAGATAACACAGCGGCTTTGTCAAACAGAAAACCGCCAGAGGTCTTGGGTGTCTTGAAGACGTGGTGGATAAAAGAAAAAGCGTCGTTCCCTCAGGCGGAAGTTTTTGCTTTGCGAGGTGAAGGCTTTTAGTTTGAAAGCAGCTCTCGCAGGCAATAAAAGCTTGGTGCCCGAAGGGTTTTTATTGCCGAGAGGCAGCGGAAAAACGCCGCTGGAGTGTTTTGACCGCGGTGCTTTCAAACCAAAAGCCGGAGCCCATTGGCACTCTCTTGACAGGATTGCTAATAGGACTATAATTGATATGATGCTCACAGAAAGAGCGACAAAAATTCTTGAGGCTGCCGTCCGGGATTTTATAGATGTCGGCGAGCCGATAAGTTCCGGCTGGCTTTATGACCATTATGATTTCGGCATAAAGCCGGCGATGATACGACTGGAACTCGAACGTCTGTCAGAGGACGGTTTTTTGGAGCAGCCGTATTTTTCGGCTGGCCGTGTTCCGAGCGATAGAGGTTTTGAGTTTTTTGCCGAAAGGATTTTTTCGTCTCAGTGGGGGAGCGGCGGTTTGATTCAGAGAAGTTTGGGCGGTTTGCTGCGAAAAAAGGCGTGGCCGGACCTGGTTGAGCGAATGTCCTCGGAATTAGGATTACTTAGCGTCGCAGAAGATATCGAAAAAGAGCGGCTGTATAAAGAAGGTCTGGATAGTCTGGTCAATAGTTTGAGTTGGACCACCGCTGAAGAAATAAAATCCGTGGTTAAAGATTTCGTTGAACTTGATAAAAAATTCGAAAGGTTTGCAGAGTTGTTTGGCGAAACGGGGGGCGAGCCAAAAGTATTTATAGGCAAGAAAAGCCCGATCACAAAAAGCGGCAGCTTAGCCGTTGTGGCCGGAAGCTATGAGGTTCACGGCGGCAGGGTTTTTCTGGCAGCTATCGGCTCAAAGCGGATGGACTACAAAAAAACTGCGGGCGTATTTAAAAGTTTAAAAAATGCCGGAAGAAAATAACCCAAAACAAAATTCAAATAAGAGCGGTGGTGGTGAAGAAACAGGCGGATTGAAAGAAACGCTGGAGAAATGCGAAAAAGAAAAAAGCGAATATTTAGCCGGCTGGCAGAGGGCGAAGGCGGATTTCATAAATTATAAAAAAGACGAATTGAAGCGTCTGGAAGAGGTCGCCCGTTACGGAAACGAAGAGCTGATTTCGGAACTTATAACCGTTCTGGACAATTTTGACCTTGGGCTAAGTGCTCTTGAGAAAGCCGGGCCGGTTGAAAAAGGAGTTTACATGATTCGCTCGCAAATAGATGATATTTTGAAGAAAAGAGGTTTGGAGAAGATTCACATAAAAACAGGGGAATTGTTTGACCCTGCCGTCTCCGAGGTCATTGCCGAGGCGGAATCAGACAAACCCCCGGGGACTGTTTTGGAAGAAATAGAACCCGGGTACCGGCTCTATGATAAAATATTGAGACCGTCGAGGGTAAAGGCTTCGAAAACAACAAAATAATTTTATTGGAAACATGCCCAGTAGTGAAAACTCGATTTGTTTGACCACAAAACAAGCAAGTCGAGATATCTAAGATACTGCTGGGTGATGAACAATATTCAAAAACCGTTATAAAGGTCAAACATTAAAAAATAACTATCGAGTTTCTACTACTGGGCATGGCAAAAATTTTAGGAATTGATTTAGGAACGACGTTCTCGGCAGTGGCCGCGACCGAGGGCGGCGAACCGCGCATCATTGAGAACGTTGAGGGCGCCCGCATCACTCCGTCGGTTGTTGCCATCTCAAAAGCCGGCGAGCGCCTGGTTGGAGTTTTGGCCAAAAGGCAAGCGATAACCAATCCGAAGAACACGATTTTTTCTGTAAAGCGATTAATTGGGCGCAAATTTACTGACCAAGAGGTCCAGCACGACAAGTCTTGGTTTCCTTACGACATCCGCGCTGGCGCAAGCGGTGGGGTTGAAATTAAGATGGGGGACAGATGGTATTCGCCGGAAGAAATTTCCGCGATGATTCTGGGAAAACTTAAAGCTGATGCCGAAGCGAAACTCGGCGAAAAAGTTGAAGAAGCCGTGATAACGGTTCCGGCTTATTTTGACGACTCCCAAAGGCAAGCAACCAAAAACTCAGGTGAAATAGCCGGATTCAAAGTGAGGCGCATAATAAACGAGCCGACGGCGGCGGCTTTGGCCTACGGACTGAACAAGCAAAAAAACGAAAAAATAGTGGTCTACGACTTCGGCGGCGGAACATTTGACATTTCCGTGCTGGAGGTTGGAGACGATATCGTAGAAGTGAAGTCAACAGGCGGCGATACGCATTTGGGCGGTGATGATTTTGACAAGCGGATCAATGAACACCTTGTCGCTGAATACAGAAAGCAGGAAGGGATAGACATATCAAAGGACCCCTTGGCCCTCCAGCGTCTCAAAGAAGCTGCCGAGAGGGCAAAACACGAACTTTCCACGGCGACAGAAACGGAAATTAACCTTCCCTATATCACCTCGGACGCCTCAGGCCCCAAACACTTTTTAATGAAGCTTACGAGAGCGAAGCTCGAAAGCCTAGTCAGGGATTATATAGACCGTTCCATAGAGTTAACCAAAGAGACCGTAACCTCCGCTCCGCCAAAAGGCGCCGGCTTCAAGTTCTCGGAAATTAACGAGGTGATTCTGGTCGGCGGCCAGACAAGAATGCCAGCAATGCAGGAAGCGGTAAAAAATCTTTTCGGGAAAGAACCCCACAAAGGAATCAACCCTGACGAAGTGGTGGCGGTCGGAGCCGCGATACAGGCCGGAATTCTGCAGGGCGATGTCAAAGACATTTTATTGCTTGACGTTACGCCGCTCACCTTAAGCATCGAGACGCTCGGTTCCGTCGCCACGCCGATGATTCCCAAAAACACCACTGTGCCAACCGCGAAGACGCAGGTTTTTTCGACGGCGGCTGATAACCAGACCTCCGTTGAAATCCATGTCTTACAAGGCGAAAGACCTATGGCGGCCGACAATAAAACCTTGGCCCGCTTTATTTTGGATGGCATTCCGCCGTCTCCGCGCGGCTTGCCGCAAATTGAAGTAGCTTTCGACATAGACGCCAATGGCATATTAAACGTTTCAGCCAAAGACAAAGCCAGCGGCAGGTCCCAGTCCGTGAAAATTGAAGCTTCAACAAATTTGTCTAAAGATGAAATTGAAAAATTGAAGAGGGAAGCCGCCGAGCATGTGAGCGAGGATATGAAAAAGAAGGATTTGGCTGATGCGCGCAACCAAGCCGAGGCCTCCGTGTATTTGGCGGAAAAATCTCTGAAAGACGCCGGTGACAAAATCGGCGCCGACGTGAAAAGTTCCATAAGTGCGAAGGTCGAAGCCCTTAAAAAAGCGAAAGACGGCGACGATATCGAGGCAATAAAGTCGGGAATTGCCAACCTGGCCGCGGAGATTCAAAAAATAGGACAGGCGTTCTATAATCAAAAAGATGGCAGACAACAAAATCCCGAGCCTCAATCTAATTAGGCAGGTTAATCCCGAATCGGCCGCGAGAAACCCTTCTTTTTACAAGGCTATTGGCTTGGATGTTTTAACCGTCGCCTCCGCGGCGGCCGTAGGTTTTTTTTATAATTGGTATCTGGAAGGAAAGGCCGATTTGGCCACTCTGATTTTGTGCCTGGTGGTCTTTGCCGTTTTTTCCGCGCTTCAACTTCTCTTGGCAAAAAGTTTCGTCCGCCGCTTCTGGATCTTGGTGCTGGAGGTTGCCGCAGTTCTCGGCTTCTTCTATTCCTATAATCTTGAATTTCTCGCCATAACAGGCGGCGCGGCATTGGTGCTTTTATCTTGGGGGGAAATGCGGGGGCGCAGCGCGCTGGAAAACGGCCTTGAGATAAAATTTTTCAGTGCCGCCGGGCCGGTTTTGCGCAAACTGGTGACCGTTTTGTCGTTCCTTTTGGTTGTTTTGTATTTGCCGAGGTTGAATCAGAGCAGTATCTTTATGTCCCAAGACAACTTTAGGAGTTTTTTTGATTTCACCAACGGCGTGGTAAGCAATTTTTATCCGGAGATCAACCTGAATTCATCCTTCGGCCAGCTTACGGAAAGTTTCGCCAGACTGGAGTTGGAAACAAATTCTACGTTTAGAGCTATGTCTCCCAGCGATAGGGCGGCTGCCATACAGCAGGTATCGAGCCAAGTTTCGAACAGTTTGAGTAAAATTTTAGGCGTGGCAATTTCTCCAAACGAAGCGACAAGCGATGTTTTCTATAATTTTATCGTCGGAACGCTGAACGGTTGGAGCGAGAAATTTGGCGTCTGGTTTATTTTTGGCTGGGCCCTTACGGTTTTCCTTATCATAAGAAGTTTCGGTGTCTTATTTTATTGGGCGGCGTCGTTTATGGCGTTTATTGTCTACCAGATACTTCTCACGTCTGGCGTGGTGCATATAATCGGCGAGGCAAGGACGCACGAAATCGCGGAATTTTAAAGGTCTTGGCCCGCGAGGACGAGCCGGCCTCGATGGCGAAGTCCGAGCGGTTGCCAAACCTTTACCCCGCACCTTTTGCAGAAATATCTACGAGCTGTAACATAAAATTAAGACGAAGTCGCCTCACGGCTCCGATTTTGCAGGCGCACAATCTTTGCCACAAAAGGTGCGGGGTGCTCCATTTTATGATAAAATTTACTTCGCCACAAACTCGCAAATTTTAATAAAATGGGTAAAGATTATTATAAAATTTTGGGTGTTGAGAGGGGCGCCTCCGAAGAGGAAATCAAAAAGGCGTACCGGCGGCTGGCCCATGAGTATCATCCCGACAAAGCGAGCGGCGACGAAAAAAAGTTTAAAGAAATAAACGAAGCATACCAAGTGTTGTCCGATAAGCAAAAACGCGAGAGCTACGACCGTTTTGGAAGCGCCGAACCGATGGGCGGATTTTCCTGGCAGGGCGGCGCGGGTCAGGGTTGGGACGGCTTTTACGGCTCGCCGAATTGGGGGGGATTTGGATTCCCGCCGGAAGGGCAAAATTTCGGGGATATTGGCGATATAGGGGATATATTTGAAAGTTTTTTTGAGGGCTTGGGCGTGAAACCTCGCCGGCGCACCTACGAAAAAGGTTCCGATTTGGAAATTTCCGAGGAGATTGCTTTAGAAGAGACCTTTAGAGGAGCAGTGAAAACCTTAAAGGTTAAAACTTTTGTCAGATGCGAAACTTGCAACGGCCAGGGGGCCGACGCGAAAGCCGGTTTTGCAAAGTGTTCTACTTGTAGCGGGCAGGGAGAAATCAGGGAGCAGCGCAGGACGTTTTTTGGAAGTTTCTCGCAAGTGAAGGCGTGCGAAAAATGTCACGGCTCGGGACAGGTTCCCAATAAAGTTTGCAGTACCTGCAAAGGAGAAGGGCGAGTTATCAAAGAGCGGGAGATAAACGTGGAGATTTTACCCGGCGTAGAGGATGGACAACTTATAAAAATCAAGGGTGGCGGCGAGGCGGGAGAGCGCGGCACAGCCGTTGGCGATCTTTATGTCAGGATAAAAATAAAACCGCACTATATTTTCGAGCGGCGCGGCAGCGATTTGGTTGTCAAAAAAGAGCTGAAGATCTTCGACCTTCTTTTGGGCCGCGGGGTAGAAGTGCCCACCATAAGCGGAGGCAAAATTCGCGTAGAAATCCCGACACACTTTAATTTAAAAGAAAATCTGCGTATTCCCGGTGAAGGGTTGCCGCGTTTCGGTTCCTACGGCCGCGGCGATTTGCTCGTAAATTTTGTTATCAAAGCGCCGAAAAAAATCAGCGCCAAGGCGAAGAAAATCCTTGAAGATTTAGAGGGGGAGGAGTAAAATTTCATCGTATCGTCATAACCCCCGTTAGCTCAGTCTGGTAGAGCAGCCCGCCAACCTTTATTATTTAGAAACGCCCCCATAGCTCAATTGGCAGAGCAGCTCCCTTTTAAGGAGAAGGTTCCAGGTTCGATTCCTGGTGGGGGTACAACAATCTTTCGATAAAGTGAGCGGGGCAGCTCCCCTTGATGAAGCTTCGCTTCATCAGCCGCTTCGCTCGGAGAAAATTTAATTATCTTATTTAAATTCTCTCCTCGCTCGTGGCTGTAAGGAGATGGTCCCAGGTTTGTCCCCGCACCTAAATCTAAATTAGGCGTGGGGATGAAAATCCTGGTGGGCGGATATATCGAGGCGATATTTATTTTCTCCTTGCTGCCTTTATAAAATTTGTCATCGCCCCCCTTTTGTTTTATTGGGGTTTGTGTTAAAATAATTCAACAATGCGCCGAAGTCCGGGCTTATTTTTAACATTGATAGTTTTAGTGGCCATCGCCAGCGGCCTTTTTGTTTATCCGAAATATATCGGCAATAAATGGCAGCCCTGGAAATTGGGGCTGGACTTGGTCGGCGGCAGCCACTTGATTTACCAAATTGATTTGTCGCAGGTTGCCGATAAAGACAAAGATAGCGTCATAAACGGTCTGCGTGACGTGATTGAGCGCCGCGTCAATCTTTTTGGCGTCAGTGAACCGCAGATATTTACCGCCCGGTCGGGCGGCAACGCCGAACTCGTTGTGGAATTGGCTGGCGTCAAGGATATAACGGATGCGATAAAGCAGATAGGGGAAACACCGCTTTTGGATTTCCGTGAAGTCGAGCAGAATGGCTCAAGCACTATGTTTATCCCGACCAATCTGACCGGACGCTACGTGACCGGCGCGCAGCTCACTTTTGACCAGACGACGCGTGCGCCGCAGGTGGCGATTTCGTTTAACGACGAGGGTGCAAAAATTTTTGAGGAAGCCACCGGCCGGAACATCGGCAAGCCATTGGCAATTTTTTTGGATAATAATCTTATAGAAATGCCGATCGTCCAGCAGAAAATTTCCGGGGGGAACGCGGTTATAACCGGCCGTTTTACTCTTGCGGAAGCCCGGCAAATGGTTGAGCGTTTCAACGCTGGGGCACTTCCCGCGCCAATCACCCTTATAAATCAGCAGACAATCAGTCCCAGTTTGGGTGCCGATTCTCTGCGAAAAGTGCTGCTTGCCGGCGCCATCGGCACGCTCCTCGTTATGATTTTCATGGTTATATATTATCGTCTTCTCGGGTTTTTCGCCGCCTTGGCCCTGATTATTTATATCGCCCTGACCCTCGGTATTTTCAAAATCATACCGATTACCTTAAGTTTAGCGGGTTTTGCCGGTTTTATTTTGACCATCGGCATGGCTGTTGATGCCAATGTACTGATTTTTGAGCGCGTCAAGGAAGAAAAGAAAAAAGGGCTTTCAAAAACCTCGGCGACCGAAGAGGGTTTCAGACGGGCTTGGCCGTCGATCCGCGACTCTAATACCTCGACAATCATTACCGCGGTGATTCTTTATTATCTGACCTCAAGTTTCGTTCGCGGCTTCGCGTTTACCCTCTTAATCGGCGTCTTGGTAAGTTTGTTTAGCGCCATTACGACGACCAGATTATTTTTGCGCGTATTTATAAAAGACGAAAAAGTCCATGCTTAATATTGTTGGGCACAAAAGAACATATTTTACAATTTCCGGCGTTTTTGTCGGACTGGCGGTTATCGCTATTGTCGTGTTCGGCTTCAAGGAGGGGATAGACTTCGCCGGCGGTTCTCTCTGGCAATTTAAATTTACAAAAGACGCTCCCTCTGTTTCCGACGTCGAAAACGTGTTTAAGTCCGATTTGGGAATTTCCGATGCCCATATTAATTATGACTTGACCAACGGAACCTTCTTGGTGCGTTTTGGCGAAATAAAAGAAGTAGATCATCAAAAATTTTTAGAAATGCTTAAAAATAGGTTTACGGCAGTCGAGGAGCTGAGCTTCCAGTCCATCGGCCCATCGGTCGGAGCCGAACTGCGGCACAACGCCTTGATTGCTATCGGTTTGGTTTTAATCGGCATATCTCTCTATATAGCTTTCGCTTTCAGAAAAGCGTCGCGGCCAGTTAGCTCCTGGAAATATGGGTGGATTACGTTGCTCACGCTTTTTCACGATGTTGCTATTCCGGCAGGTCTGCTTGCGTTCCTAGGCCGCTACCAGCATATTGAAATAGATGGCAATTTCATAGTGGCGCTGCTTGTTGTGATGGGATTTTCGGTTCACGATACCATAGTCGTTTTCGACAGAATTCGGGAGAACCTGATTCTTAGCCGCGGCAAGGAGAACTTTGAAACCATCGTAAACAACAGCGTAAATCAGACCCTGGCGAGGTCGATAAACACCTCGCTCACTCTAATTTTGGTGCTTTTGGCGCTTTACTTCACCGGGCCGATAAATCTGCACTACTTCGTTTTGACGCTGCTTGTTGGAGTCACAACGGGCATATACTCTTCGATTTTTATCGCCAGCCCAGCCCTGGTTTTGGCCGGTCGAGGAGGAAATGGCGTAAAATGAGAGACAAAAAATGCGGCTTGACCTTGGCTGGACTAATATTCTATAATAGTGTACAATAAAGCCATGTTATCGGTCCCAAAAATATTCAATGCTTTATTCGTCGCTCTTACACCCCGCCAGCGGGAGGTGGTTTCGGGGCGTTTTGGGCTTGATAAAACCGGCGAAGGCGAAACTTTGGCGTCCATCGGAGAGCGGCTTAATGTAACACGGGAAAGAGTTCGTCAGATTGAGAAGTCGGCGCTTGATGTTCTAAGCAAGAAAATCGTAGCCGATACCGCCTGCGTCCAGATTTTCGCACGCAGTAAAAAGCAGCTCAAGAACGCCGGCGGAGCGATGAGGAAAGAGGCTTTTTTGAACCAAGTTGGTGACTCCGTAGAGGGTTTAAAAGAAAACCACTTAGCGTTGCTGATTGAGGCGTCTCACGAATTTTATTCCTACCCTGAAGACGGGAGTTTTTGGCCCTTTTACTATCTCAACAAGCCAGACCTTAGGATGGCGGTGAATTTTGTCGACGGCTGGATTGGTTTTCTCAAAGACCATAAAACCAAAATACTCTCCGGCCTCTATAAACCACACCTCGCAGATTTTATTAAGGCAAGGCGCATCGACAAAAATTATGCCGAAAACTATTTAAGCATATCAAAAAAAATTCACACCAGTCCTTTCGGCGACGTGGGTCTCGCCGAGTGGCCGGAAATAAAGCCGCTGACAACCAGGGATCGGATCTATTTGATTTTAAAAAAAGAAGAAAAACCCCTCCACTTCGAAACCATTGCAAAGGCGATTAACGAAGCAAGATTGGGAACGTCAACAGCTTTGGCGCCCACCGTTCACAACGAACTCATTAAAGACCCGCGTTTTGTTTTGGTTGGGCGCGGAACTTATGCCCTAAAAGAACACGGTTACGAACCCGGCATAGCCAGAGAAGTTATTCAAAAAATTTTGAAGAAACACGGTCCGCTGCGCGTAGACGACGTGGTGGCCCAGATGAGCAAGCAGCGCCTCTTTAAGCAGAATACAATACTTATAAACCTGCAGAATAAAAGCTATTTTGAACGTTTGTCTGACGGCAGATATCGGGTGCGAGAAGCATAACGCGCCGCCATAGCCCTTGAAAACTTTAAATGGCTCAAGTATTTCAATTCGCGGCACCAATCTTTCGGGGATTGTTCGCGAGCGTTAACGAGGTTTGGAGTAAGGTTTGGTGGATTGCGCTTCCGCTCATAACCTTCTTTTTCTTTTGGGATTTTTGGATTTTGTATATCCAGTTTAAATTTATAACCTCCATCCAGTGGGTGCTTTTGGAAATCAAAGTTCCCAAGAATATTTTGAAGACACCGAAGGCGATGGAGCAGATTTTCGCCGCCGCCCACGCCCCTTATTCCTACGGCCTGAGGTTTTTCGAGAAATACTGGGAGGGTAGGGTTGAGTATTGGATGTCGTTTGAAATAGTCGGTTCCGCCGGTGAAAGCCATTTTTATCTTCGGCTGCCGAAGCAATTTCGCAATTTAATGGAGTCGGCGATCTATGCCCAGTACCCGGAAGCCGAAATTAGCGAGGTGGAAGACTATGTCAAGCAAATGCCCAAGGTTCTTCCCAACAAAACATTCGATGTCTATGGAAATGAGCAAATATTCAGAGCCCCGAATTGTTATCCGATCAGAACCTACCCGATGTTCGAGGAGGCCGTAGAGGAGCGCCGCGTGGATCCCGTCGGCAACGTACTGGAAATAATCTCCAAACTTAAAGTCGATGAGCAAATATGGATTCAAATTCTGGCCCGGCCGACCGGTGACGACTGGAAAAAAGAAGGAGACGAATTGGTAGCTAAAATGACTGGCATCGGCGAAAAAAAGAAAAAAGAACCCTGGTTTTACGGTCTGGGCGTCACGTTGAGCGAAGCAATACTTGCCCCCTTCGTGCACCCGTCCACCGAGGTGGAAAAGAAATCAAAAGACGAATTCAATTTCAGGATGCTGCTGCTTACCCCCGGACAAAAAGAAGTCGTCGAGGGAATAGAGCGGAAAACCGCCAAGCTTGGTTTTGAAACGACAATCAGATTTATCTACATCGACAAGAGAGAAGCGTTCAGCCGCGATAATGTTGCGGCTATTGCCGGTTTTTTTCGGCAGTTTAACACGCAAAATCTTAATTTGTTGAAGCCGGATAAACGAACGATGACGGCAGCAGTCCGCGGCCTTTTCATAAAGCTTCGTCTCAGCTGGAGGAAGCGCGTGATTTATGAAAGATACCGGGATTTGATTTTCAACCCCCATAAGCCGATTTTAAACATCGAAGAACTCGCCACTATCTATCACCTTCCGATCGTGGGCGTTGAGTCCACTTATCTTGAGAAGGTTGAATCGAGAAAGGGCGGGCCTCCGGCAGCGCTTCCGTTAATGGAGGAAGAAACACAATAACCACCATGCCCGAAGAAAAGGATATCGCACCGATTGGTTTCTATAATTTCAGAAACCACAAAAAGAAGTTCGGCATAAAGCTTGACGATCGCCGCCGGCACGTTTATATCATCGGGAAAACAGGCGTTGGTAAAACCACTCTTTTGGAAAACATGGCTATTGCCGATATTCAGGCCGGCAAAGGGGTCGCCATCGTGGACCCGCACGGCGAGTTTGCCGAAAACGTTGTTGATTTCGTGCCGGAAGAACGACTTGATGACGTAGTGTATTTCAACCCGTCGGATATGGAGTATCCGATTGCTTTTAATCCCATGGAGCAGGTTGGGACGGAGTTTCGGCACCTTGTGGCGTCAGGCATCATGGGGGTTTTCAAAAAGATTTGGCCGGATGTTTGGTCGGCAAGGATGGAGTATATCTTAAATAACACGCTGCTCGCGCTTCTGGAGTTGCCGGGGTCAACGCTTCTGGGCATTATGCGGATGTTGTCCGAGCCGGCGTATCGTAAAAAGATAGTTGAAAACTTAAAAGACCCGGTAATCAAGGCTTTCTGGGTCAATGAATTCGCCCGGTATACGCAGCGTCTGGAAACAGAAGCGGTGGCGGCCATTCAGAACAAGGTCGGGCAATTTGTTTCCAATCCATTAATCCGCAATATTTTGGGACAGCCGCATTCGACGCTTAACATGCGCGAGATAATAGACAAGGGGAAAATATTCATCGTCAATCTTTCCAAAGGGAAAATAGGGGAAGATAACTCCGCCCTTTTGGGAGCGATGGTTATTACCCGCCTGCAACTCGCGGCCATGTCCCGCGTTGATGTGCCGGAGGCAAAGAGGAAAGATTTTTTTCTCTACGTCGACGAGTTTCAAAATTTTGCCACCCAATCTTTCGCCAATATTCTCTCCGAGGCGAGGAAATACCGACTGGCCCTGATTTTGGCCCACCAATACATCGGTCAATTGGTTCACGAGCAGAACACCAAGGTGCGCGACGCTGTTTTTGGGAACGTGGGGACTTTGATTTGCTTCAGGGTCGGGGCGGCAGACGCCGAATTTTTGGAGAAAGAATTTTTGCCCGAATTTACCGAAAATGACCTTGTCAACTTGGCCAAGGCCAATATTTACATAAAGCTTGTGATAGACGGCGTGGCCTCGAGACCGTTTTCCGCAGAAACACCGGCACCGCAAAAATCGCCGCTTGTTTCTTACAGAGACGTGATTGTTAAAAATTCCAGGGATCATTATGGAACGCCTAAAAGAACCGTCGAAGAAAAAATAGCCGCGGAATGGCAAACAACAAGCGAGGCTATTATTGAAGAAAAGATTGGCCGCCAGCGGGAACGCCCCCTGCGGCAGGTTCTCCAAGGCCCCCCGCCTGCCAGACGCCCTGAGTCGTCAGGCGATTGGCGGGCAGGTCCGCCGGAGCGCGGCCCAAAGGAATGGCAAACTCGTGAGACAAACGAGACGCGGAGAATACACGAAGAGCCTCGGCTGCCAGAGCGACCGCATCCGCCGCAAATTCAGCCCAAAACACACCCAAAGCCAAACGTAAACATAGAAGAATTGCGGCGCGCTATCAGCGAATCTTTAGGCGGTGCTGCCAACGAATCCGAACCGGAAGGCGAAGAAAAATCCGATGCGCTTTGACGTTGTCACGATTTTTCCCAAAATATTTAGTTCGTATATCAACGAATCGCTGATCAGCCGCGCCAGAAAAAACGGAGTTTTGGATATAAAAATTCATAATTTGCGTGATTTCACCCCCGGGCGGGCTCGGGGCAAGCGGCGACAAGTTGACGACAAGCCGTTTGGCGGCGGGCCGGGGATGGTACTCAAAATTGAACCAATCTATAAAGCCATAGGTTCAATTTTGAGAATTTCCAAACGAAGGAAGGCAAGGATAATTTTGTTTTCTACGCGAGGTAAAAAATTGGATTCTAAAGTTGCCAAGCGGCTGTCAAAATACAATCAACTTATTTTAATCTGCGGCCGCTATGAGGGCGTCGACGAGCGTGTGGCGAAATATATCGCCGACGAGGAAATTTCGGTAGGGGATTATGTGCTCTCCGGCGGCGAGCTTCCGGCGTTGGTTTTAATTGAAACCGTGAGCCGCTTCCTGCCCGGATTTCTGGGGAAAACGGAATCGCTTGAGGAAATTAAAGGTTCATACCCGGTTTATACTCGGCCTCCCAAATTTTTCCCCGAAAAACTTGGGAGGGCACGGCCAGGAAGAAAATCGAAACCATGGTCAGTGCCAGAAGTTCTGCTTTCCGGCAATCACAAAAAGATCCAATCCTGGAGAATGATGAAAAAATAAATGTCGGGGGCAAATATTGTTTTTACCGCAGCGCTGTCGTTCCTTTTAGGCATTGCCGCTGCCGACACTGGATGGAACATTTATAGCCTTGTTGGGGCTATTTTATTTTTAGAAATTTCGGCGATTGCCGCGACGAGGCGCCTAAGTTTAGGGAAAATTCTCTCCTTTTTCCTGTTTTTTGTCTTGTTCGGCTTCTTTTACTACAATTTTTACATAAATTTTGAAACCGCGCGCGAGAACGTTGTTTTTAATCAGCGAATTTCTTTTTCCGGCGTAGTTCTGGACGAGCCCCACGTTTTCGATAAATACCAAACCTTGAGCGTCCGCCTTGACCCCCCTTTATCTGGAGACGTCTATGTTTATACGTCAGATCTTGCAGAAATAAATTACGGTGATCGCCTGAAAATCGACGGAAAAATCAACCCCCCGGTCTCTGAGGCGGAAAAGCCGTCGAGTTTTTTTCCAAAACTTGAAATATTGGAACGTCACCGGGGATTTTGGCTTAAGGAAAAATTGCTGGGCATGAAAAAATTCTTGGTCGGCCAATTCGGAAGGGTGCTTGGGTCTAACGAGGCGGCTTTGCTAGCGGGGATAACGTTTGGCGTTCGTTCAAATTTCAGTCCGGAGCTTAAAAACCAGATGGCGCTTTCCGGCACGACGCACCTTGTGGCGCTATCCGGTTACAATATATCGGTTCTCGTGATAGCCGCGGCCAATGTCTTCGGTTATTTTTTCTCAAGACGGAAAACTTTCTATCTTACGGGAATTTTAATTGTCCTTTTTGTTTTAATGGTTGGCGGGGAAGCCTCTGTTATGCGCGCGGCAGTTATGGGATTCCTCGCGCTTTTGGCAAAAGAAGCGGGGCGGATTTACAGCATGAGAAACTCGATAGCACTCACGGCGGCAGCGATGGTTTTCTTGAACCCCACAATTCTGATTCACAGCGTCGGCCTGCAATTGTCTTTCGCCAGCTTGTTGGGGATAGTTTACTTGGGGCCGGCGCTTAAAAGCATAGTTAAATTGAAAAACGGGGGGTTCGCCAACTGGAAAGAAAATGCAATCGTTACGCTTTCCGCCCAGCTTGCCGTTGTGCCGATTATCATCCAGGTTTTCGGCTCGTTTTCTCCGACCGCCATTTTAGCGAACATTTTGATTTTGGAGTTCATACCCCTAACGATGTTCCTGGGATTTCTGCTCACGGGAGTCGGTTCTTTATATGTTTATTTCGGTTTCTTGATTGCCAAACTTGTTAACGTGCTTCTTCTCTACGAAATTTTAGTGATAAAATTTTTTGCGAGTGTTCGCTTGCCGGTTGCGGCGTCTGTATTTGAATCGCAAATGACAACCGTGCTATATTATGGAGCGATGGCGACTTTTATATATTATTATTCTTATCGTAAAAATAACGGTGCTCAAAAAATATTATAATGAAATGGCTTGACGGCTTGAGTGCCGTTATCGTGCTTGCGCTGCTTGGCCTCACGGTTTTTGTCTGGCGGGAAATTCTTTTCGGCAAACCCGAAGAAGGGACACGGATGGCCTTTCTTGACGTCGGGCAGGGCGACGCCGAAATACTGTTTTTGCCTGGAGGTGTTAAGGTGCTTACCGATGCCGGGCCGGACAGAAAAATTTTAAGCAGCCTGGAACAAGTTTTACGGGCTGACGACCGTTATGTTGACCTCGCCATTATTTCGCATCCTCAGCTCGACCACTTCAACGGCTTTAACTATCTTTTGGATAATTACCGTTTCGGCGCTTTTATTTTTAATGGAAGATTGGATTCCGAGGGGGCGGGGGAGTGGCAAATTCTTATTAAAAAGCTCGAGTCCTATAAAATTCCCCTTATAACCGTGTCGCGCGGCGACAACATAAAATACGGGAATAACGAAATTGATTTTTTGTCTCCCGCTGCACCATACATTCAAAGCGCGGAATCAAACGATACGGCCCTGGTCGAGCTTATTAAAACCCCGCTATTTAGGACGCTTTTGGCCTCTGATATTGGCGCGAACATCGAGGATTTTCTTTTAAGTAGCGGCAGCGAACTCGCGGCTGACATCCTCAAGGTTCCGCACCACGGGTCGAAATTTTCATCCAGCGAAAAGTTCTTAGGGGCCGTTGACCCTAAAGTTGCGGTTATTGAGGTCGGAGCGGGCAACAGCTACGGCCATCCTGCGGAGGAAGCCCTGTCGCGTTTGACCTCGGCGGCGTCGGATATATTTCGCACCGACAAAAACGGAACAATCGAAGCGGTGCCAACCGGCAAAACGCTCAAAATCTTTACGGAAAAGTAGGGTTCTCGATAGCAAAATAGTATATAATTAGGTAAATGGCGCTTTTAATAAAGAACGTCAGGGTTTTAGGCGCGGCGGAAAAGTTCCCCGAGCCGGTTGACGTCTTCGTGAACGGAGACAAAATCTCCGCCATCGGAGATTTTCCGAACAAGGAAGCGGAGGAGGTAATTGAGGGACAAGGAGCGTATCTCAGCCCCGGCTTTATCGATGTGAATACCGACTCGGACCATTATTTGAGTCTTTTCGACTACCCGAGCCAGGATGATTTTTTGGGACAGGGCGTTACAACCATTATCGGCGGAATGTGCGGCTCATCGCTTGCGCCTTTAATTTACGGCAGCCTGGAATCAATTCAAAAATGGGCTGACCCCAACAGAATAAACGTGAACTGGCACACGATGGAGGATTTTTTGAACGTTTTCAAGAGGAATCCCTTGGCGGTTAATTTCGCTACCCTCGTTGGCCACTCCACCGTACGCCGAGCCATAGTCGGCGAGGCGCTCCGCGACCTTACTAAAAACGAACTCGCGGTTTTTACGGAAACGCTCAAGCGCGCGCTAAAAGAAGGCGGCTTTGGCTTTTCAACCGGACTCGGCTATGTGCACAGCCATGAAACGCCGTATCCTGAAATAAAGTCTTTGTGCAAAACGACGAAAGATTTCGACGGCGTTTATGCGACGCATCTTAGAGATCCGGTTGAAAATCTTGACGAATCGGTGAAAGAGACAATTAAGTTGGCGCGGGAGGTCGGCGTAAAAACCCTGATAAGCCACTTCATGCCGTTCTCGGGTACGGAAAAAATTTACAGTGCGGCGCTCGCGCAAATTGCGTCTCTGCCAAAGACCGTCGACTTGAACTTTGACATATACCCTTACGGCGCGAGCGTGCTGCCGCTTTACACTTTCCTGCCTCAGTGGGCACAAAGCGGCGGCAGAGAGGTGATGCTCGCGAACATCAGGGACGCGTGGCTTCAACCGAAGCTCGAGAAAGATTTTCGGGATTTAAATCCGGAGGATTTCGTTGTCTCTCAGGCGCCGGGTAACGACGCCCTGGTGGGTTGCTCGCTCGAGGAACTGAGGAAGATGTATAATCTTGCGAATTACAAGGCTGCATTATTGAAATTGATGCTGACCACGGAATTTCGCGCCGTCATCATGTATAAAAATATCGACGTAAAACTTATTAAACGCGCCATCGCGAACCCGAGGTCGCTCATCGCTTCTAATTCCGCAAGCCTCTCGTCGTCGGAAAAAACAAAAGTGTTAAAGCCCGAAAGAGCAACCTCAACCTTTACTAAATTTTTGGGGCTTGTGGACTCCGAAAGGATAATGTCTCTTGAGGAGGCCGTTAATAAAATCACGGCCGCACCGGCCCGGAAATTTAACCTTACGGGACGCGGGTTGGTTAGAGAAGGAAACTTTGCCGACTTAACGGTTTTCTCGTTGCCGGAAGTCGCTCCTTATCCGGCTGGCCAAAAGCCGGAACGTCTTGCAGAAATCAAATGTGTCGCCGTAAATGGCGTTGTGGCCTTTAAAAACGGGGTTTTTCAGAGAAAATTTGCCGGGCGGGCCCTGAGGCGCAATGCCCCATAGTGAAAGACCCCCAGCAATAAAACAGCAAAAAATATTAATTTTCCACGGAGATGCTAAATAAGGCTTCGAAAACCGGGCACAGGCCCGACTACTTCTTACTGGCGTTGATTTTCATCTTGACGATTTTCGGATTAGCAATGCTCGCGAGCGCTTCTTCTGATCTCGGGAGAATTAAATTTAACGACAGCTACTACTACATCAGGCACCAGATTTATTACGGACTTTCCCTGGGCGTAGCCGGTTTTCTCGCTGGTTATTTGTTGTCTTATCAACGCCTGCGCAGGTTCGCCTTCCCCCTTCTGCTTTTGGGCATTATGGCTCTGGCCTTGGTTTTTACCAAGTTCGGCCTCGAGATTAGAAACACAAACAGATGGCTGCAAGTCGGCCCATTGAGTTTTCAACCAGCCGAGGTTATAAAGCTTTTTTTCATAATTTATCTGGCAGCCTGGTTGAGCAACACGAAAATAAACCGTACAACTAATTTTACCGAAGGACTCCTGCCATTCGTTTTGATTTCCGGACTTATCGCGACCTTACTGATCTTACAGCCAGCGACAGGTACCGTGGTAATACTTTTGGGAACGGGGCTCGTCGTCTATGTCTTAAGCGGTGCGCAGCTTAAATATATTTTTTCCGTAGTTCTACTCGGTGTTATTGTTTTAGGTTTGGTTATTTATGCCACTCCTTATCGGCGCGATCGCATATTAAGTTTTTTGGACATGTCGGCGGACACACAGAAGCAGAATTACCACATTAATCAGGCCTTAATCGCAATCGGCTCCGGCGGTCTTTTTGGCAGGGGTTACGGGCAATCTATCGCAAAAGCAAGTTATTTACCGACGCCAACGGACGATTCCATCTTTGCCGTTATCGGAGAAGAACTTGGGTTCGTCGGCGCTGGCAGCCTGATCGTTTTATTTTGTGTTTTAACCCTCCGCCTATTTTGGTTAGCCAAGAGAATGCGGGATAATTTTGCCCGCCTGATTTTAATCGGATTCGGAACTATCATAGCCCTCCAGTCGTTTGTGAACATGGCGGCAATCTCCGGTCTCATACCCCTTACGGGTGTTCCGCTGCCGTTTATAAGTTATGGCGGTACCGCGCTTGCGGTGTTTTTGACAATGGGCGGCATTTCGGCAAATATTTCTAAGTATACCTAGTTTGCTTCTATGAAAGCGGAGAATATCATAGCAAAAAAAGTGCGAATTCTTCTCACTGGCGGCGGCAGCGGGGGACACATTTATCCTCTTTTGGCGGTGGCTGAAGAGCTTCAAGGATTAGCCCAGGAGCGCAGACTGAATTTGGTCCTTGAATATATCGGCCCAAAAGACGAGTACGGCAGGCTGCTTGGCTCCGAAAACGTTGCGATGTCCTACATCTCTGCGGGTAAGATCAGGCGTTATCTCTCGATAGAAAATGTTTTTGATATAGTAAAATTTTTAACAGGTTTTTTACAGGCCCTGGCGAAAGTTTTTTTGTCGATGCCCGATGTTATATTCTCCAAAGGCGGCACCGGCGCGCTGCCTGTCGTAATTGCCGGTTGGTTCTATCGGATTCCGGTTGTAATCCACGAATCAGACGCCGTGCCCGGCCTTACGAATTTATTGTCGAGCCGCTTTACTGCGAGAATTGCCGTAAGTTTTGAACGCGCTCTTAATTATTTCAACCCCAAAAAGGTGGCTTGGATCGGCACGCCGATAAGAAAATGGCTGCTTGCGGAGAGGCCGACAAAGGAAGAGGCCAAAGAAGAACTCGGCTTCAACCCGAAAGAACCCCTGCTTTTAATTCTGGGAGGCTCTCAGGGGTCGGAAAGAATTAACGAATTTATTGTCAGTAATCTGGAAAATCTGGTTAAAGAAACGCAGGTTTTACACCAAACCGGCCGCGCCAATCTGGCGGAAGTTGAAAGGCTCTCCCGGGCCGCCTTAATAAACATTCCTGCAAAAAAAGAATCCAAAACGCGTTATCAAGCTGTTCCTTACTTTGAAGAAAACGTGAAAACTGCGTTTGCGGCGGCAGATCTCATTGTGGCGAGAGCCGGCAGCGGCACTATTTCGGAAATATCCGCTTTCGGAAAGCCGGCCGTCCTCATTCCTCTCAGAGAATCGGCTGGCGATCACCAGCGGATTAACGCTTACGAGTTCGTCAAAGGCGGCGGAGGTGTGGTTATCGAGGAAGCAAATTTGCTGCCGGGGATATTCCTGAATCAAATCAAATCAATCATCAAAAACACCGAGCTTCTGGACAAAATGAGCCAAGCCTCGGGCAAATTTTTTAAACCCGGGGCGGCAGAGATTTTGGCTCGGGAGATTCTAAAGCTGGCAGGACAATAAGTAGCGTCGCGGCTTAACCGATAGTGGCGCGAGGCGAGCGTGGGCAGCCATGTAATTTTCGATTTTTAATGGTAAAATGGGAAAAATGGAAGCTTCTCCTCTTAAAAAACCTGTTCGAGTTCGATTTGCACCAAGCCCAACAGGCCCGCTTCATCTGGGAGGGGCGAGAACCGCTTTATTCAACTGGCTTTTTGCGCGGCAAAACCAGGGAAGATTTATTTTGAGAATCGAGGATACCGACCGCGAACGGTCGGAGAAAAGATATGAGGTTGAACTGATGGACGGGCTTAGATGGCTGGGTCTCAATTGGGACGAGGGGCCGACCAACGATCCAAGAAAATATCGGGGGGATTACGGGCCTTATCGGCAAAGCGAACGTACCGAGCTTTACAAAAAATATTTAAGCCAGCTTCTCCAGGAAGGCAAGGCCTACTATTGCTATTGCAGCAAAGAGGAGCTGGAAGCGGAGCGGCAGGCAATGCTGGCGCAGGGATTGCCGCCGAAATACAGCGGTCACTGCAGGGACCAGGGAATCCCTCCTCCCGGCAAAAAACCGCAGGTAATCAGATTTAAAACAGCGGAAGCGATTATCGAATTCAAAGACCTGATTCGGGGTAAGATAAGTTTCAACGCCTCCCTTTTTGGGGACTTAGTGATCGCAAAAGACATTGAGAATCCTCTCTACAATTTTGCGGCGGTGGTCGATGACAGTGCCATGGAAATATCCCACGTCGTGAGGGGCGAGGAACACCTATCGAATACGCCCAAGCAAATCCTGCTGCAAAAAGCGTTTGGTTTTGAAGAGCCTGTCTATGCCCACCTGCCTTTGATTTTAGGAACAGACCGAAGCAAGTTATCAAAACGATTTGCCGACGTAGCGCTCGCGGAATACAGAAGAAAAGGGTTTTTGCCGGAAGCCATGGTCAATTTTTTATCACTTCTCGGCTGGCATCCGAAGGACGAGAGAGAAATTCTGGCGTTAGACGAATTGGTCGGGGAGTTCGATTTAAAAAGAGTGCAAAAGGGCGGGGCCATTTTCAACCAGGAAAAACTGGAGTGGCTGCAGAAAGAACACTTAAAAGATTTAACCACGGAGGAGATGGTAAATACACTCATGCCGCTGCTCAAAGAGAAAAAGATTGTCAGCGAAAAAAGTTTTTTAAAAAAAGTTGTTGAAACAGAAAGGGGGCGCATTAAAACCTTAACCCTGGATGAATTTCTCAACTTAGCCGGTTTTTTCTTTAATCTGCCGGATTACAAAGCCGACCTGCTTGTTTGGCAAAAAGAGCCGACTTCAAAAATCAAAAATATTCTCTCGGAAATCCTGAATAAATTCAACGCTGTAATTGTAAAATCTTTAAATAGGGAAGAAATATTAAATCTGCTTTCCGACATTATTGCAAGAGAGGGGAGGGGAGCCGTGCTTTGGCCCCTAAGGGTCGCGCTTTCCGGGCTTGCCGCCTCCCCCGATCCCCTGGAGATAGTTGATATCTTAGGAATAGACGAGTCCAAGAGAAGAATTGAACTCGCGATAGATAAAATAAAAAAACTCGCTAAATAACAAACATGAAACCGGGAATACTAGTCTCTTCGGTACTCGCGGTTTTTTTACTCAGTTTCTATTTTTTTGGCTTAGCCTCGGCGCAAACCGCGAGTCCTGCCCCCGCACCGCTCACAAGAGATGAGCTGGCCGCGCAGATCCAAATAAAAGCCAAGCAACTTGACGACATTAATCAACAGCTAGAATCGACGAAGCAAAATCTTAAGGTGACAACCGCGGAGCGTTTGACGCTGCAGCGGGAACTGAATACTCTGCAAAACAACATCGATCAGTTGAATCTTGGCATCAAGTCGGACGAAATCAGCGTGCAAAAATTGGGGTTGGAAATTGAATCGCTTGGTTACGACATACAAGATATTCAGTCTTCTGTTGGCGATAAAAGAACCGCCATTGAGAAAATTCTTCTCGAGCTCCAGAAAAATGACCGCGTAAGCAGCAATCTCTTGATGTTTTTCTTGCGGGGCAACAGTCTGGCTGACACTGTTTTGGAAGCCCAATCGCTTTCAAATTTACAAAACCAACTGACCGCCGATATTGCCAATCTTCGCAACTTGAATGACGAATATAACAACAAAATACAGGAAGCGACCAGTAAGCGGGGAGAGATTGCTTTTCACCAGCAAAACCTGAAAAACAGACAACTCATTATTAACGACCAAAAACAGGAAAGACAGTCCATTTTAACGGCGACAAAAAACAAGGAGAGCGTATTCGCACAGCAAGTTTCTGATCTTGAGAAGCTTCAACAGCAGATTGCCACTGAAGTTGAGGCGTTGGACGCCGTTCTGCGGACAAAAATTGACCCCGCTACGTTGCCGGCTCTAGGAGCGGGCGTGCTTGCAATGCCCATTGACGGCAATAAAACCAGCATTACGCAGGGCTACGGAGCCACGGCTTTCGCCAAAAACGGTTATGTCGGCCACTGGCATAACGGCGTTGATTTCGGCCAGTCTATTGGTGCGCCGGTTTACGCCGTAGAGGACGGAACGGTGGCGGCTGTCGGCAATCAAGATTCATATTGCTATCGCGGCGCTTACGGACGTTTTATTGTAATCAATCACAACGACAACCTGACGACGCTCTACGCCCACCTTTCTCGACAAATCGTTCAAAAAGGTGATACAGTGAAAAGGGGACAGGTCATAGGTTATGTCGGCCGAACCGGCTATGCCACCGGTCCTCATCTGCATTTTACTGTTTTCGCTCAGCCGACTTTTTACATGGGGCCAAGCAAGGTTTGCGGGCCGATGCCCTATGGCGGCGACTTAAATCCTCTGGGCTATCTATAATGCTATGCGCAAAAGTAAAATTATCTCAGCCACAATATTGCTAGGCGGTTTACTGGGATTGTTTTTTGCCGGCGGTGTCAGGGCTTACGATGTGCCTTCCATAGATATAAGCAAATTGGCCGACAGCCTGCCGTCCCCGCTATCTCCGCTAACGGATTTTATAAACAGCGCCAAGCAAATAAATCTCCAGACTCTTAATCCGCAAAACGTTTGGAGCAGCATCAACACCTGGTTTTCTGGCACAACCGGCATCAGCCTGGTTCAACTCATAAAAGCTATCGGCAGCTTTCTCGTCTGGATGTTTTCTCTGGTCGCGCAGCTCATTGGTTGGGGATTGTCATTTATAAAATAAATTTTCTATTTTTTGATTTATTTGATTTGAGCGGAGTCTGATAAAGGACATTTTGCGATGATATTTATAACGTTGCAAAATGTCCGCAACCTTTCACGATTGATATATCTGTCGTGAAAGATATATTGTGCGACAGATAGGATATTCCGGAATGTCGGCTTATACTCCTATCCCCCACATCCTCGCTCATAACAACAACCAAAGCGCATAGCTGTGAGCTACTGATAGTTTTATAATTAAATGAATATGAGAAATGAGGGCGGTGTAACCGTAACTAACCGGAGTGCGCATTTTATAGGAATCGGTGGAATTGGCATGAGCGCCCTCACACGCTGGTTTTTGGCTCAAAAATGGCGTGTTTCGGGCTCTGATTTGGCTAAAAGTAAGATTACTAGGGAATTGGCAAAAGAGGGCGTAAAACTCAAAATTAGGCAAAAAAAAGCCCGTCTGGGACGCCAATTAGGCCTTGTAATATATAGCCAAGCCATAAAATCAAGTAACTCGGAGCTTAGGATGGCAAGGCGGCTTCGCTTGGCCTCACTTTCCTATCCGGAAGCGGTCGGGAGACTCACGGAGAAATATAAAACCGTAGCTATTGCCGGCGCGCACGGGAAGAGCACGACAACCGCCCTTACGGCCTTGATTTTAAAAAAGGCCGGATTTGATCCCACGGTCATCGTCGGCACCAACCTCAAAGAATTCGGCGGCAAAAATTTTCTTTCCGGCAAGGGGCCGTATTTAGTGTTAGAAGCTGATGAATTTGGCAGGGCATTCCTGCACTACTCCCCCGCTCTCGCGGTTGTGACGAATATCGACAAGGAACACCTCGATACCTACAAAAACCTGACAGCCGTTAAGAACGCTTTTCTGAAATTTTTATTGCGAGTTAAGCCCGGCGGCGCGCTAATTTTAAATCAGGACGATAAAAATCTTTTCTCGCTTAAATTGAGGATCAAAAAGATTGCCAAAAGTAAAAACCTAAAGGTTGTCTGGTACTCGGTTCTCCGCAACAACCGTACCACTAATATTATACAACAATTGTTGTATAATCGTAGTAAGTTCGCGACATCCCCTGCGCATTTTTCTTTTGGCCGCCGCACTGCAGAGAGAATCAGAAAAATTATCAGGATTCCCGGCGAACACAACGTATCAAACGCCGCGGCTGCTTATGCGGTCGGCAGGGTTTTAAAAATCCCTGAAAACAGAATACTCGGAGCGATATCAAAATACCGCGGCTCCTGGCGCCGAATGGAATATCGCGGCTTGCTAAAAGCTAAAAGCTCAAAGCTCAAAGCTAGAGTTTATGACGATTATGCCCACCACCCGACCGAAATCAAGGCAACCCTTGCGGCATTCCGTGAAAAATTCCCGAAATCGAAAATCGTCTGCGTTTTCCAGCCGCACCAAGCAAAGCGTCTGCAGGCGCTCTTCAGGGAATTTGTCACCGCTTTCAATGACGCCGACATTACGGTTCTAATCCCCTTTTATAAAGTTGCCGGCCGCGACAGAATGGATTCCCGCTTCACCTCCCAAACCCTTGCTGCCGCGATTCAAAAAAAATATCCCGCCAAGCAAGTTTTTTACCTCGCCAACCCAAGAAAGTTAAAACAATTTATAACCAAAATTCTGCGTCGGTCTGCGTACAGTCCGCGTCAGTCTGCGCTTGTGGTCATGATGGGCGCCGGAGATATTGTGAATTACACGGATACTCTGGTCAGGAACAGTGCTTGAATCTACCAATTCTCCATGTTATAAATAGGTAGTTTTCGGATTGACTTCCGGGGGGTTTGCCGATGAAAACCGCGAAAGAGGTCCGGCGCATCTACAACCATTTTTCTAGCTACGACAGCAATATGCAAATCGTGGGATGGCAAGGGCCACGATTGCTGGTTGCACATATCAAACGGTATCTGCAGCAAAACTTTCTAATTCTTGATGTAGGTTGCGGCACTGGCTTGGTCGGCAAAGAACTGCGCGAGTGCGGCTGGCGCGGATCACTTATTGGAATAGACATAGCGGAACGGCGACTTAGCGACACCGTCAAAAAATCAGTTTACGATTTGTGTGTGGCCGGCAACGCTTATGCGCTACCCTTTCCCAATTGCAGTTTCGATATGGTTGTTTCGTGCGCGATGGTAGGGCTGACAGGGCCGAAATCGGTAAAAGAAATGTTCCGGGTATTAAAACCCGGAGGATATCTGGCTTGTGTAGCTGGTTATTTTAAGCATTTTGGTAAGCAAAGGGCGTCATGGTGCAGGCGTCGGTTCCGGAAATCCATCGCCTGTCTGCAAGAATTGCCGAATTCCAGCATGGCATTAAACAAAAATCTGGGATTCGGTTATACAGGAAATACTGCGTTCGATTGGAAAGATGAACACTATTATTTTTTCCTGATCCGGCGCCAATGAGCAATAAATTATTGCTCATTTTTGTTGTGTATAAAAACGCTGGGAGTGACAAGAATTCTCTGCTATCATAAGTCCGTACCACAATGTTCGGAGAATTTAAAGATGCAGAAGGTTTCAAAGGGGCCAACGGCTATACTATTGACGAGGTTTGGTATCCGCGCGTGACGAAAATCGTCTCCATTAAGGCCAAGCCGGCGCTTTTGCGCTTCTACGGCGAGGCCGAAAATTTTAAGGCGGCGCAGGGTATAACCCAACAATCGGCGAAAGAAGGCACACTGATCCACGAGACAGTCGAAGGGCTCTTGCTTGGCAAAAACCCGGAAATTGAGCCGTCTATTAAACCAGCCATTGATTCGTTTTTGAAATTTTGGGAACAAAAAAATATTCAAGTGACGCCGGAACTCGTTGAACGGCGCGTTGTGCATTACGACCACCGTTATGCCGGAACGGTGGACGCTTTGGCCTTGATAGATGGTAAATTCGGCGTCTTGGACATAAAAACCTCGCAGGCGATTTATCGTGACTACAACCTGCAAACCGCCGCCTATATGGATGCACTAAAATCCAGTTTCCAAAATCTGCAGACGAGATGGATTTTGAAGATTGACCAAACTCAAACCTGTAACCTCTGCGGAGCCGTGCGGCGCGTGAAAGGCGGCCGGGAAAAAATAAAAATCCAGTGGGGCAACGAAGTAATGCGCGGCTGCTCGCACGAGTGGTCCGAGCTCCGCGGCGACATTGAACTTAAAGAAGAACCCTATTGGCAAAACGATTTTCAGGCATTTCTGGCGGCAAAGAAATTATGGGAATGGGAAAACGACCACTGGCTTAGGAAGATCGGCTACTTATAAAAAACCTGTCCGTGGTTTCCAGCCGGTCCCCTCGTAATCCGCGGCGGCCGGATATATAATGATGCGGTGAAAACCCTGGACAAAAAAGGGGGCAAGAGGCAATTTTCCGATATTCTTTTCCCTCAAAAGGCGCCCAATTTGAGGCCGGCTTCTTCTGGGCATCAGCTGCTGTTTGTTTTGGCAGGGGTGGCCTTGATTGCAATTTTGGTGTTCGCTGAAGCTATCGCAGTAGCTGCAGCGGTATCATTTACGAAGGAAATGGCCGGTTTTTTTGCGCATCCAGAAACTACCCCCATCATCACTCCGCCACAGCCAGCCGCAGTTTCCCTGTCTATTATGCCGTACGAAGCAAATAGGCAAGCTTCAAGTTCCACGTCCGCTAATCAAAGTTCTGGAGCGACTTCCACGCCAAGCTCCACCTTGCTGAACATCGTTAAAACCGCGGCGACAACTACGGCATCGAGTACCGAGACCAAGCAAAAGGTATCTAAACCGGCCGAGCCCGCTCCGACGCCGAAACCCGTGCCGGCAACAGCGCAACAAATTTTAGACGGAACCGCCGTTTCCTTAAAACAAAGAATTGACAGCTCGTACTGGATTGCGCTGCGCACAAAGTTAGGCGCCTCCTCCGCTTTTGACTGGGATCTTTCATCCGCCGCCATCGGCGGCAAGTCAATTCCCAAGTTCAATGTTTCTTATTCCTGCGACCCTTCGGCCATAGAACCCGATGATTCGTCGGCCGACCAAAATCCTTCCTTCAATATCAGAACTTCTTATAACTGCGCAATTTCTTTAACCGCTGCCGACGGCCGCAAGGCAAGCAAACAATTTATTTTTCAAACCGGACCGGGGCGTCTCGTTGTGACAAAGGCGTCTGGCCTAGGCATAGTTCTCAAAGATGGCGAGAACACGAGCGGTCTCGTATTTAATAACCAAGACGATCAACCGCTCATAATCACCGCTTTGACTTTCAACGTATCGTTCACTGCGCTTGCCACCTCCTCGCCTCTTGCCATTAGATTTGCCGACCCCAAAGACGAATCGTCGCTGATTGATTATCGCATTCAAGACCTGCCGCCCGATCCCCTTCGTCCCTATACAAGCAGCCGCGCGAACATCAGTGTCTCAATGGCGTTTAATATCGGGCCATACGAACAAAGAATGATTTTGGTTAAAGCCCTGGGCGTTCATAAATCACTGCTTCCATCAGTGAATCCGGAAATAGCGGTAACGGTTACCAAGGTTAGCACCGACCGCAGCGACATAAACACTACGCTTAGTTCCACATTTGTCTCCTGGAGCTGCATTGCGAACACGCAAACGTACAACCCTTATGCGAGCACAACCATAGATATGAGCCAAGTGTGCACCGACTAATTTCTCTTTAACCCTTAATAAATAAATATATGATTCTTGCCACACACGCCATTGTGGGCGCCGCCGTCGGAAGATTATCGTCCAATCCGCTTGCGGCCTTTGTGCTCGGCTTTTTGAGCCATTTTGTCCTGGACGCAATACCGCATTGGCAATATAAGCTGATTTCCAAAACTTACAGTTCTAATTCGTTAGAAGAAGATATGACGCTTGACAAGAGATTTGTGAGAGATTTTGCTCTGCTTGGCCTTGACTGCCTTTCGGGAATATTGTTTTCCCTACTTATTTTTCAGGGAGCCAGCGGTTTTTCCAATCCGTCACTCACAATTTTTTTCGGTTCGTTGGGCGGCGTTCTTCCCGACGCGCTGCAGTTTGCCTTTTGGAAGGTTAGACGCGAGCCCCTAACGACATTCCAAAAATTTCACGAATGGATACACGCCGAATGGGACTTTGACTACAAATCAAAAATCGGGGTCGCTACGCAAATAATGTTTGCTGCGGCCGTTATTTTGCTTTCCAAAATCCTCGTTAATTAGGCTAATTAGCCGGGTGTTGCTCGATTATAATCGGCGCATGGTTGAACTCACGGTTGGCGAGGTATCCCAAGCCGAAGCTTAAAGCCGCGACCAAAAATATGATTGAGGCGAAAATAATCTCCTTTTTATGCGCAGAAACCCAAGCACTCATAATATAATTAACGTTGCGGCGTTAAGATCTGACTATAATTATACTCCAATTGGCACATAATTGTAGTGAGTGAATCTTCTCCTCGCAGCAGGCTGCGAGGTATCAGGGGAAGATTCTATCTCTTTGGTGTCGGCTCCGCCGATTATTTTTGGTTGCGCCACCCATCCCCGCGGCTTGCCGCGGGGAATTATGGCGCCCAGATTAAAAATTCAGGTATGTCTGCCATTTTTCATAAAGAGCTTTCGTTGCTTTGAGGTCGCCGACATTGTATTTCGCTATTTCTGAAAACTTTTTTTCCTTATAGAGCCTGCCAATGTCGTCTCCCGTGATACCGCCCGACTTAGGGCTTTCGATGCCGAAAGCTCGCGACCAGAGGTGCAGACCGCCTTTTCTGCGCAAGGCGCTGTAAAACGTAAGTTGATCGAAAAGATCGATATGAATCGCATTAGCGTTCTGTTGGTAAAGATAGCGCCCGCGCATAAGGTCTTTAGTGGGCCTCACGCCGTGGATTGCCGAGCGAATCATTAAAAAGGGAATATCAAAGGCTCGCCCGTTGAACGTAATGAAACACTCGTAGTGTCTGGCTCCATCCCAAAATTTTTCGAGCATTTCCTTCTCCGAAGCCTGTTTAAAGGTTATCCCCTCCTCCGAATATTCCTTGATTTTTTCTCCCGGCGCCTGAAAATAGACAACCCCTTCGTTTTTGTAATAATCGAGTACGCCGATCGCCACCGCTTCGCCGGTTAAGGGTGAAAAACCAAGGCCGTTCTTTAACTCTTCAAGCGCAATCTTAAACTCATCTTCATCGTCCGATTCCTTTTTAATCCAGCGGGTTAGAGTATCCTGGGTTGATTTATCAAGCGTGTTAAAATCCTCGCCTACGGTCTCAATATCGATTATTAGCTTTGCCGAATTTGACATCGGATTTATTATAAACTAATATTATCCCAAACTCCACATTCTAGATTCTATTTTCTAATTTCTAAATTCTACCAATATGGCACATACCAAAGCAATTGGTTCAACAAAATTAGGCAGAGACTCAGTCGCCAAGCGATTGGGGGTCAAAATCCATGACGGCCAAAAGGTAACGCTTGGCCAGATTATAATTCGACAGCGCGGCACAAAATATATACCCGGCAAAAATGTCAAGCGGGCGGGCGACGATACGCTTTATGCCATGAAAGACGGCGTTGTAAAGTTTTTCTCCAAAAACAAGACGAGATTCGACGGCTCGCGCCGCAAAGCCACTTTCGTGTTCGTCCGCTAGCGGGTCCCGTTCTTCTACTCCGGCCGCACGATAATTTTTATTTCACTCTCAACCCCCTTTTTTAGGCGCACAAGCAGCTTCCTTTCTCCCAATTCTTTAATAGGATGATCAAGAACTATTTCCACCCGTTCCTTTGTCGTGAGTCCGGTGTCGCGCATTCCTTTGAGTATGGCTTCTTTCGTGATTGAGCCGAAAACAGAACCCTCCTCGTCGGTTTTCAAGTAAAATTCCAGCGCTGTTTCTTTCATCTTTCTCGCCGACTCCTCAAGGTGTTTTTTAAGCTCAGTTTCTTCTTTATTAAACCGGGACTTCAACGCCTCGAGCTCCTTAAGCGAACCTGGTGTTGCCGGTTTCGCAAGTTTGTTGGGGAAGAGGAAATTTCTGGCATAGCCTCCGGAAACGTCTTTTACGTCGTATTTACTTCCGACGTTCTTAACGTTTTCGAGCAGAATGACTTTCATCCCGTTAGAAGCAGATCGCGATCGTCGCGAACTTGTAAAATTATTTTGTAACTCATATTGATGATTATTCGCTGAAATAAAAATATGTAACAAAGCGATCGCGGCTTCTAACGGGATTCATTGCTTCGCGATCTCCAACTTCAAAATCTCTATCGCCTTATCAAGCTGCGGGTCGCGTTTGTTTTTAATGTCATCATCGCTTATTTTCACCTCATAGTCCGGTTTTAACCCTTCGTTTTCCAGAACGTGGCCGCTGGGCAGGACCCAGTGCGCCACGGTCAATTTAAGCGACGAGCCGTCGCTAAGTGGTTCAAGTTGCTGCACGGTCCCCTTCCCAAAACTTGTCTCCCCAATTAATTTAACTTTTCTTGTGTCTCTAAGCGCCCCTGCCAGAATTTCCGCCGCCGAGGCCGAACCCCCGTTAATTAAAACCACGACCGGAAAATCAACCAGGGCTGTGTTTCCATTGGCGCGAAATTCCTGCTTTCCCATGCTTCTCCCCTCTTCGCTCACCACCAAGCTGCCTCGCGGCAGAAACCAGCCCGCCAAATCCACCGCCACCTCCAGATAGCCGCCGGGGTTATTTCGCAAGTCCAGAATTAATCCGCGGCTGCCCGAAGTAAGCGCCTTGAACATCGCCTGATAAAAAAGAAAATCGGCGTTGGCGTTAAAGCTGTGCAGTTCCAGGCGCGTAATATGATTGTCTAAATTCGTGACGTCAATTGTCGGCACGACTATATTGGCGCGCGTGATTTTGAAATCTTTCGGCATCTCCCACCCCTCGCGCAGAATTGTGAGCGTCACCGTAGTGTTTTCCGGTCCGCGTATCATGCCGACCGCCCGTTCAATAGTGAGGCCGTCGGTTGAAGTTGAATTTACCTTGAGAATCTTGTCACCGGCCAAGAGCCCGGCGCGGCTTGCCGGAGTGTCTTTAAGCGGGGCGATAATGACGATTTGGCCGTTTTTTATTCCCAGCTCCGCTCCGATGCCGCCAAAATTGCCTTCAACGTCCTCTTGAAATTTTTTATTGTCTTCCGGAGCAAAAAATTCCGAGTAGGGATCCCCGAGAGAACCGACGAGGCCGCTAATCGCCCCATATACTTTGTTATTATTACCGACGTCCTTGTTTTTGAGATAAACATCGCTGATTTTCTGCCAAGCTTGCCAAAACACGCCGAAATCAACGCTCTGCGGCTCGCCGGAATCAACATTAGCCACTCCGCGGACAATAATCGTCTGCGGAAATTTTTTTCCCTCTTTAAACCCCAACAAAAAACCGCTGCCCGTGAGCGCGGCGACGGCAATCAAAATCAGTCCCGCCGTGATAATTTTACGTTTAACCATTATGTTTGTATTATAATTCTAACAAATGGATTTTCTTGCCGCAACGTTCAAGTTTAGCCGCCGCCTCCAAAGTTAAATTTTTGAATGATTGTATACTCCGCGCCGCCCCTTTTTAATTCCGATTCCATCAAATCCAGACTTCCACTGCCGGAGGCGATATTTATCTCCTTGTCTATTTTCGGTAAATCCGAAATTTTTGCCGCAGACTCGAACCGCGCCAGGGTCAAGTGCCCGGAAAACGGCCTGCTTTCTCTTTTAAAGGCAACCCCGCGTTTGTCCAGCTCGTCTTCAAACGCCTGCTTGATCTCGTTTAAGCGCAGAGAGGTTTCTTTGCTGGCCAGAAGCCAAATCATGCGCGGCGTGCGGCCCGGCGGCCCGTAGAGCAATCTTTTGAAAATTATTTCCTGTGCACTGAAATTCTTTGCGGTTTGCTCCATTGCGCTTATTATGTGCAGGATACTATTTTCCTCCTGGTAGCCCAGAAAGGAAACCGTGAGATGCCAATTTTCCCGCGAAGTAAACCTGATACTGCCCCTTGGTACGGCAGCGAACTTGGGCTGCAATTCACTAACGAGTTTTTCAATTGAATCAAGGGCTCCTTTTTCAAGATTTAGCGCCACAAAGACCCGTCTGCGCATTGCTTAATTATAGCTACAAAATTCCTTGACTTCAATTTTCTGCTGGTTTACCATGTATCCGAGCTCCCCGAGAGAATCCTTAAGCTTTTTGGATCTACGGCTAGGAGCGAGTTCTTTCAAAGCCGCAGGATAAAACCGAGCGGTATGAAGGAGGACGTCATGACTTGTCGGGCTATCGTTGTCTCTAATCTGGCATATGATATGAGCATCAGCGTCGATCCGATGCTTGACCTGGCCGACCCGAGGAATGTCGGATTCTACAATCAATGCAAACAATGGGCCAGTAAGATATTCTGCATTTGTAATGGTGGCGTAAGTTTGAAAATGAGCACCAGCCACACAGTCAACGGAACTCCGATCGCTTCATTTTGGTGGAACGGAAAATCAATTACGACAATTGAGTTCCGTTATCCAACATCTTCACCGCCCCGTTTTGAGCCATATTGGTTCGCTCGCGTAGATGCGGGCGGGAATAAGTGGATCACAGTAACGGAATCCGACATATGGGATAAGCTGTTTCAACCCCTTCTCCTTGAACTGATCGTCAACAAAGAGAGGGCTTTGCTGGACGAGAGAGAGGATGCGATTAAAACGGCGAATTGGTCGGAGATCAAACCGCGGTAGGTCATAATTTGACAGCAGGGCAGGCGCTCAAACGCCTGCCTATTTCTTTTTTCCTATCCGATAAACTGGAATTTCTCCACGATTTCAAGGTAAAATTATTCAATGGCCCCCGCGGCAAGCAATTACCTGAAAAAACTTAGGAAACGGGCCAAAGAGTCGCATGTGTATAAAAAATACCAGCTTATCGGCTTGGAAATCGCAAAATTGCTCGGCGACGAAAAACACAAGTCTCTTTATATAAAATTAGCTAAAAACGGCAGTGCCGAAAAACTGTTTAGGCTGGCTAAAGAAGTAGCGGAAAGGCGCGGTGTTAAAAACAGAGGGGCGTATTTTATGTCGTGCTTAAGTATAAAAAAACGGGGACAGCAAAAAAATAAAAATAACTAACACTATAATTATACACCAATTGTCGTATAATTGTAGTTGGCCGCAATTTAAAAATGTCGGATAAAATACTTACGGTTGAAAACAAAAAGGAGAAAAAAATTCTGCAGCGTAAGACCGACGACTTTGATTTTAAAAAATTCACGCGCAAAGAAGTAGGAGAATTAATAGTCAAGATGAGAAGGGCGATGCATGCCGCTCGCGGCGTCGGCCTCTCGGCGAATCAAATCGGTTTGAGCTTTAAATTTTTCGTCGCCGAGGTTCCAAGTGACAAAGGCGGCAATAAATTTTACGCGGTTTTCAATCCAAGAATCGAGAAGTTTGGCGGCGGGAAGGGTGTTTTTGAAGAAGGATGCTTGAGTGTGCCATTAAGTTACGGAATGGTAGAACGCTCGGAAAGGGTGACGCTCGCGGGCTACGATAAAAACGCCAAGCCCATAAAAATCAAGGCCTGGGGGCTTCTGGCAAGAGTTTTTCAGCATGAAGTCGATCACCTGAACGGCGTTCTCTTCTTAGACAAAGCAAAAGTCGTGCACAAAATAACGGACATAGGGAAGGGCGTCGAGAAATGAAATACATATTTTTCGGAACGCCGGAGTTTTCGGCAACGATTCTCCGTAAATTAACAGCGGCGGGATTTATTCCCCAAGTGCTCGTCTGCAATCCCGACAGGCCCGTCGGGAGAAAAAAAATCGTCACTCCCCCGCCAACAAAGAAATTGGTTATGGAAAACGCGCTTAAAGGCACGGAGATATTGCAGCCCGAAAACATTGACGGAGATTTTGCCGCCAGACTTTCCTCGCTCGCGCCGGATTTCTTCGTCGTGGCTGCCTACGCCAAAATAATACCTTCGGGGATCTTAAAAATTCCGCGGCTTGGCGCCGTGGGCGTTCATCCGTCGCTTCTTCCGAAATATCGAGGTTCGTCGCCAATCCAGACCGCCATCCTGAACGGAGAAACGAAAACAGGGGTCACTTTGTATTTATTGGATGAAAAGGTAGACCACGGCGCCATTATAGCGAATCACGAATGCCAGATTAGAGACGACGACAATTATGAAACTTTATCTAAAAAACTTGCCGTCATGAGCGGGGATTTGCTTATTGAGACGCTGCCCAGGTTTGTTTCCGGCGAAATTAAACCTCGACCGCAAAACGAATCCGAAACCAGTTACACGAAAAAATTCACCTCGGAGGACGGCTTCGTAGAATACGCCCATCTCGCCGAAGCGGAGAAAGCCGCAGCGCTCCAAAGGAAAATAAGAGCATTAAATCCGGAACCCGGTGTTTGGACAATCAAAAACGGAAAAAGAATCAAACTTCTGGAAGCGGCGCTGGAAAACGGGCGGTTAAAACTTAAAAAAATCCAGGAAGAGGGCAAGCTTCCCAAGACTGTTTGATTTTATGCGCGGATGCCGCGCCGCCGTCACCGCGTCGTTTCCTTTGCACTAAGACTATACAACAATTGATGTATAATCGCAGTAGCAGCAAGAGGAGCTTTTATAGTTCTTTTTCCGCCTCTTCAACCTTCCAGACCTCCCTACCAATATAATTTGAAACAACATCAAGGTCTTTCAAGAGTTTTTCTTCCCGCAGTTTTTCCTCAACCGACAACTCCTTGCTCAATTTCGCTTTGCGAATAAGATTCAATTCCAGCTCGATGTCGTGCCTCAAGACCGAAAAACCGCGGCGCACGGACTCCTCGGCCTCTTTGATCATCTCGTTGAGCCTTCGGGTTTTGGTCCTGAAGTGGTAGGTGTGATACAAAAAGAAGGACAAAAGGGCGAGAAAAGCGACTGCAAAAACGAGGAGCAGTATAAAGTAGAAATCCTGGTAACTTAAACGATAGCTGCCGATTTGAATGGCCGTTTCGGCAACAACGAGATCCATGCGGGCGCTCGGCGGACTCGTTTGTTCGGCGACTTTGAGCTGCGTCCAGACAATATAGTGGCCGGCGTCCAAAAATTGAGGAAGCGAGTAGAACCAGGCGCCGGTTTTATCCGTAACGGCTGTCTCGCTTAAGGTTGTTCCCGTCTCTGTTTGCTGCAGGTAAATCAAGACTTGGGCCTGCGGAGCGCCGGCGCGCCCCCCGATGTACAAAATTTCGTCATTGGAAATTGATTTCGGGAACAAGGTGACAACGGGCGGCTCTAAGGGTACGTTATCTGCCGGATTGGCGAGGGCGGGGCACGGAGCAAACCATAAAGCCCAAGCGGCAAATACAATAAGTAAGACCGTTAAGCCCTTGCCGCCCGCTCCGCCGTGAAGCGAGCTGCCATACTCTTTTAACTTCTCTTTCAAAGCTTGCCATTTCCCGGAAACCGCGGGGTGTTCGTGCGCGCCGCGCCCCAGGTGTTCTTCGACTTCACTGTGCCACTTCCAAGCCAGTCGCGTGAGATACGCCAAAACAGCGAGAAGAATTAGAGATAAAATCCCCACGTAGGGCCAACCGAGCGTATAAACGCCGCCAATCCGCACGCCCGCGCCCGAAACAATCTCAAATAATGGCTCGGTGACGGTAAGACGGGATTCCGCTTGATAGTAATTATCCGCCTCGTCATAAGCCCGCACAACGATGTCGTAACGGCCGTCGTCAAGGTTCCTGGAATAGGGCGGGCCTACCTCTATGAAAAACGGCGTTGTGTTTTGTCCCGCGAGCGCCAAGGGAGGGTCAAGCGGGATAATTTTCAGTTCATAGTGGTCCACGCCGGACGTCTCGTCGGTCGTTCTAAAATCAATAATCGGCCTGTGGTTGGAGGTTTCCCTGCCTGGAGAAAAGTTAATCTGGAATGCTGCGGGCGGGGTTCGGTCAATATGCACAACATAGTCCGTCACGCCTCCCCACGCCCCCTGCCTCAATGCCTTGATGTGAAAATAGAAAGTTCTGTCCGGCAGGTTATTATACACGACCCTCGTTTTCACGCCCTCCGATATGTCGTCGGGTTCGCTAACTGGATTTTGATCTAAAATATAACTGTAACCCCCTATATCCAGCGGCGCCGCCCATTCGAAAACAACGGAGTTGTCGTTGTACCATTTTTCCTGGTCGGGATTGGTGCGCGAGGTTAAAACCGGTCCTTGCGGCGGCGGCAAGGTCAAATAGTAAATGCCGTCGGTTTTCTGACCAAGCACATCCGTGCCGCGGCCGTCGTTTAAAAGCACGCGCGAGCTGTCCAAAAACCTCACGGTGGCAGTTCCCGGGGTTTTGACCCTGAATGTTACCGTGGATACCAGCCCGGCGTCAGTGTTGATTCCGGGAGTTGGTATTGTTCCTTGAAACTTCAAAGTGCCGTTTTCGTTGGAATATGTCGGCTGACTCACCCAGACTTGAATGAAGGATTTGCCGGTCGTCGGAGACACGACCTGCAGTTTATCCGGGGGAAAACTTAAATTCGCCTCCACGGCGTTTATGGACTGACCGCCCGTATTAACGTAAAGGGAAACGGTGAATGTGTTCCCTAATATAAAAGTCCCCGACGGCGGGGCGACATAAAGAGACGCTGCGGCATCCGCCTTTGTCGGCAGAATAATAAAAAGACAGGCGGCAAGAACACCCAAAAACGCGGCAAACCGACCGAATTTTTGCGGCTCTAACATCTTTTTTATTATATCATTTTTCAAGGACGCAGTTTTTCCAAGTTGTTAATTAGAACCTAATCGCCAAAATTACTGCCCGCCTCTTTCCAATTCACCACGTTCCACCAGGCACCAATGTAATCCGGCCGGCGATTCTCGTATTTCAAATAATAAGCATGTTCCCAGACATCCAGGCAGAGGATCGGGCGCAATTTGTTGGCGAACGGGCTGTCTTGATTCGGCGTAGTCACAATAGAGAGAGCGTTTTTTTCATCCGCCGTGAGCCAGGCCCAGCCGCTGCCGAAAATGCCGGCGGCGGCCTTGCTGAAATCCTCCTTAAATTTAACAAAGTCGCCGAATGCGATCTCAATGCTCTTCATGAGCCGCCCGCCGGGCTCTCCCCCGCCCCCCACACCCGCCTTTCCCATAGTTCTCCAGAATAAGGAGTGGTTAAAATGTCCGCCGCCGTGGTTCCTGACCGCCGTACGAAGATCCTCCGGAACCGAATTAAGGTTCAGCAGCAATTCCTCGAGCGCTTTTAGCTCCGGCTTACCCGCCAAAGCCTCGGCGATGTCGGGGTGTTTGTCCAGGGCCTCGTTCAGCTTCGTGACATAAGTTTGATGGTGTTTCACGTGGTGAATCTCCATCGTTCGCGCATCAATATACGGCTCAAGGGCATCGTAAGGATAGGGAAGTTTTGGTAATTCGAATTTCATATTTATTGATTTAAACTATTGTTAATTATTTTTAACTAAACTTTCTACTATAATTATAACCCGATTGGGTTATAATATGAGTATCGTTTTTTGTGCTGTGCTGAACATCCGGCTGGTTACGGTAAAATTTTTGCTGCGCGGCGCCTCTTTTTAATTCTCCAACCAACCAATAATACGACTACTAATATTATAACAATTATAACAAATAATGTGGAAAAAATGCCGATAATAAGCCGCCAAAACGCGGGCCAATCATAAATAATTTTCTCCGTTATATTTCCCGCGTTGTCCGTTACCTTAAAATCCACGGCCCAAACAGCCTTGTCAACGGCAACGGAATTACCGAGCGTTTGCCAGTAGCTCCAGGAAAACCACCTGACGGAACGACCCAGAATTTCTTTTACGCCGGAGCCGGAATCGGAAACAGCGAAACTCAGAATCTTTTGCTCGCCGTTAAAGGGGTCGGGAACGATTTCCAAAGAACCGATCTCCGGAGGCACGGTGTCTTTTGCGGCCGGCTCAATCGTCACGGGAAGCGAACCCTGCGGAGCGAGCGTTAACCCCAATTTCCCGGTTGCGGGAGATATTTTCGTGCCCTTGCCGTCAGCCGCGTATAAAGCAATATTTTTGAAACTCAATTCGGCATTTCCGCTTCCGGAAACCCCGAATCTAACCGTTAAAAGTTCCCCCGCCGTGCCTTTCCAGGGCGCAAAACTCCCGCCGCTGAATTTGACAAGGCCGTCCCGAGAAATTGTCGGCTGACTCTGCCAAAGGCCGATAATACTCCTGCTTTCGTCAAAACCGAGAACCGTTAAATTTTGCGCCGGATAACTTAGTTCTACGGCGTAGGCATTCATGGGCTCCGCGGAGTCAACGAGGAGTTTCGCGGTAAATTCCGAGCCTACGGCGAGCGGCGTCTCCGGACCTTTAAAATAAACAGAAGGGGAAACGGCAGATGCGGTGCCAGAAACGCACAACGGGACACCAAGCACCACGAATATAAAACTAAGAACCGCGAAAATAAAAACCGCGTTTAGTAATTTCGATTGTGTAAAAACTTTTTTATGGTTTTTCATGTTTTTGAGAATAGAAATATTCTTTCAACATTCGTTTAAGCAATCTTGCTCCTTGGTTAGTTTTTAGATATTTCTCTCGCCGTTTGGCGTCGTCTTCGTTAAGATATGCCTCATAACGAATTAATTCCCACGGCCTAGCTGATTTAGTTGAAGCGTTATAACCGGAATTATGCTCGTGCAATCTCGATTCTAAATCAACCGTGTAACCAATATAAAGCTCGCTGGTTTCTATGCTTTGTATAACATAAACGAAATAGAATTTGTTTTGCATTTCACTACCCGGTCCCCGGGTAGTAGAAGTTCGGCCAGGCCGTAGGCCTAAATGCCGCCTTCGGCGGCCAGCCGAACTTTCACTACCCGGTCCCGGGGTAGTAGAAGTTCGGCCAGGCCGTAGGCCTAAATGCCGCCTTCGGCGGCCAGCCGAACTTTCACTACCCGGTCCAATAAAACATCATAATGGAAATATCGGCTAAGCCTACGACGCCGTTGCCGCTAAAATCAAAACAGCCGGCGACCTCCGGGCCGCTTTTCCCGTAATAATAAAGAAGTATGGAGAGATCGGCGATGTCCACGCGGCCGTCCTTATTCAAGTCGGGACTGCAGGCTCCGGGGAGCGGCGGAATAATTTTCTTTGTCGGAAAAAGAAACCCCGTCCCTCCGCCGCCAGTTGGGGCCGGCGTCGGCGCTGGACCCGGGGGGATTACCGGAGGCGGCGCAGCGGAAGAAACAACTACTGGAAAATTCAAAAACCCGCCCCGCAGAATAAATGAGGTGCTTGTGGAAACCCCCGTCCCCGGCTGGCCCAGACTGCTCCGCACGTTAAAACCGGCTGAAGTGGCTTGGCCTCCGCCAACGTCAATTACCCCGCTTTCAATAAAAAAACTCGTAGAGCTCGCCGAGTCAGCAAGAGCGACGGGCGGCAACAAAACAGAAAGCAAAATGAAGAAAACGAAGGGTCGGCTCATTCATTATTACTTTTTGGGTTGTGTGGCTAAGAAGTTGTTAATCGCTTGGACCACCTGGGAATCTTTCTTTAAGTTCTCCCAGAACATAATTTTGTCTTTGGGGACGTACATCGTGTCCTGCGGGCCGTGAAGTTCGGCGCCTAATTTGACCAGGTTGAGTGTCGGGCCTGGCGGCTGCGCGCCTTGCTGCAGCGGCTCCGCCACCCTCAAGTAGTAAATATCCTTAAGAATAGCATAACTATTGTTGTAGTTCTCTAAGTGGCCGAAATAGACCTGGTTATTGGTGAGAAACACCGCTTGCCAATCCGCCGAAGATACCATGGGAAAATCCGCCGCCAAGGGGGCTAGTCCGAAAAAGGAGAGAATCTGCCAGGCCGCAAGAACCAAAATAATGATGACGACTATCTTCCAGATAAGTCTTTTTTTGTGATATGTGTGGCCCGCTTCGGCAGAACCCGCGGATTCCGGCGTGTTTATTCTTGGTTTCAATATGTCCATTGGTTTATTAATTTTAATGACTGACCTTTATTGATATTGATAATGATAGCATAAGCATCGCTATTGTGCTACGGGGCTCCGCCGCCTCCGCCACCGGCACCGCCGCCGCCCTGATTACCGCCGCCGGGCGGCGGGCCGCCTTCGGATGGCGGAGCGCCGCCGGGAGTTCCGCCACTTACGCTACCTCCGGTCGGAGGCGGTCCACCGCCGGTGGGGCCGCCGCCCTTACCGCTCCAGCTCGGTTTATTATGCGTTGCCTGCTGTCCGTTGCCGGACGGCGAAAGGGCGATTTTACTCACTTGGCCGTTCGCCGCAATCCCGCTTGGCTGCACTTGCAGCTCGAAACCGTTGCCGGTATTGATATTCCCGACGTTCGCCGTGAGTATCAGATTCATCGACGTTGATGTAACCGTAAAGAGCGTGGAAAAAGTGATGGAACCGGTTATGCCCGAAAGAGACACAAAACCCGCGCCGCCGACCGCCGTGGTATCGGTTGCGTCAACCACACCGTTGCCGTTCGCGTCAACAAACAATTGTGCACTGGTAATGTCGCTCGCGACGAAACCCTGGTTATTCAAAATATTTATAACAAGTTGCGTGGTCGTAGCGTCCTCACCACTCGGAGCAACTTGGAAATTCAAAAGTTGCGCGCCCGTCAAGGAATTGCCGGATATGTCAAATTTATTGCCCTGCTGGCCGCCCGGGTCGCCGCCGAGGACATAGAGGCCTTTTATCTGTTTGATATGGCTGTCTATAGCGTCAACCGTGCTCGTCGAGCCGCCGTAGAGCGCCTGTAGTGTGGTGGAAGCCGACGCCGCGGAGAAATTGGCGAATTTAAGCCCGGAGACTGTAAGAGTGTCGCCCGCCGCAAAATTGGTCACGACCGGAATAAGCAAGGTCTTGCTCGTCGGGTAAGAAACCGTTGAAGAAACGTTGCCCGAAGCCGTGCCGCCGTAGCTAAGCCCGCTTGTGACAGATGTATCCCAATTCATATTAAGGGAAGCCGGTATGGCAATCCTTATGCCCGTAGAAGTCACGATAACCGGAGTCCGCGTAGTCGTGATCGTAAGCTGGGGCGCCGTCGTCGTGGCGTCGCTTACCGTAAATGTCTGGTCCGAGGCGGAATCAATCATCGGCTCGTAATCAATGTCAACGAGGTCGCCGGACAAGCTGCCGGTGGTCGTTCCCTGCCAAGCTCTGAGATATGACCAGAAGTTGGCACCGTCGGCTTGATAGAAACGCGCTGGGCTTGTCGTGGCATTGCCAAAAAGGGTGAACGTCGTGTTTACGGAGGGCGTTGAGGTGGAAGTTAAGTTCAGCCAGGAGCCGGCGCTCACATCGTAAATATCAACGCTGGTCGTTGAGGCGGAGGTGTATCTGCCCGTCCAGTTGATTTTTATGGGGTAGCCGGAGGTGGAGTTTCTGATGCGGAAATTGAAAATCGGTTTATTGTTCGTGGCCGTGCTCGTGGCGACTGCGCCGTCACTCGAGGTCGCGACGCCGTTGTAATCGGCCTGGTCAAACCAGTAAGTCAGGGATGACGTGCCGCTCTGGAGCTGTCCGGCCTGCTTGGAATACTGGGCAAGGTTTGCCGAGTCGGCGACCGTCACAAGCGAAGGGTAGATATCGCTGTAGCCTTCAAGCGGCGCGCTGCTGCTGTTGTTGAACAATCTGAAATAATAGGTCGTGCTCACGGCGGCGTTCGCCGTATCGAGCATAAAGCCGAATTCGCTGTAATAGGCATTGGGAAAAGAAACGCTCGTGTCGGTCACGGTCGTTCCAGAGCGCCATTTGCCGCTCCTGAACGTGCGGCTGTTTGCCGCCGCCACGGCGCCGGTGATATCCGCGTTGTCCGCGCCGGCAAGGCCCGACGCGGGATCCACGGCCGTGCCGGCCGCCACGTCAACCCAACCGCCGGAAGAAGTTGAATTGGCCTGGAATTGGAGTTTGTAGGAAGTGCCGCTCTGCTCCCCGCCGCCGTCGTTGTCCAGCTGCACCCGGAGTGTCAGCCGCTGGCCGATTTTCACGCCGGAGACCGCCGTGTCGGCCGCGGCCATACTGCTGTCGTTATTCACACCCGCGCCGTCGTCATTTTGCCAACGGAATGACCTCTGGGTGCGGGAGACGGCGGGGACGGCATGCGCGACATTCGTCGGGGCATTCGTAGAAACCGGTGAAAGCGCAATGCCCGTCGTCGTGCCGGTGGCCGAGACATTCCCGGCGCCCAAGCCAACGGTCATCGTATCCCCCGCGAGGAGATTGGTTGTTGTAGCTACCAATACATAGCGCGTGCTTGTGGCCAAGGCGACGGTGGAAGTCGTGCCGAATGTCATCGTCCCCGTCCCGCCGGCGATACTTACGGTGCCAGCGCCAAAGACAGTTGTCGTCTCGCCTGCTTCAATCGTGCCGTCGGCGTCCGTATCTTTGTATATCAAAGCGCCCGTGATGTCGCTCGTGATAATCCCCGTGACTGACGTGAGTTGGATTATAAGCGTTGCCGTCGCACTTTCCCCCGTGGGCAAGAGTTGAAAGGCAAAAAGTTCTTTACTCGCAGCGGTGCTCGTGGCGGTAAATTGGTTTGTTTCTTGTCCGGCGGAATGCTGGTTCACTTCAAATTTACCTTTGACGGTAACGGTTTTCGCGTCGCGGACGAAGGGCGGCGCCTGCCCCACGCCATTCCACTTGAGGTCGCGCGTGGTAGTGGCAAGGTTCACCGTGCCCGAGACGTTGTAGCTCAAACCCGATATGGTAACGCTACTTGCATTCGCAAAATTGGAGAGGACATTAAGAACGAGCGTGGAGCTGCCGTTTTCGTAAGAAACCGCGGTAGAAACATTGCCGCTGCCGCTGATCGTAGCTGTGGTCTGTGACGTGTCCCAAAAAATCGCCGGCGCGCCGCTGGAGGTAGCCAAAGTAATTCTTATATCGTTCGTTGCCGTAATCTGCGAGGCGGCCGTTGAGGTTACGGTAATCGGCGACATGGCTTGCGCCGAATCAAGGGCCGTAAAGGTCTGGTTGGCAGCGGAAGATATTTGCGGGTTGGCCGGCGGCACGACCGTAACAATCGCTGGATACGTACACGTTGCATCTCCCGCGCAACGAGCAGTGGAGGTGGAAAACGTTTGCTGCCTAAATATCGGCGTTTGCTGTTCCATGCCGAACATCCGGAAATAGTAAGTGGCGTCAGCTTGCGCATTATTTGCCTGAATCGGGAACTCAAGTTCTCTTACTGTAGTTGACGCATGATCCATAGTAGTTGGCGCGGCGGCGGTACCGGAGGTAGCCCACCAACCGGCGTCAGTGGAACTCGTAAGAACGGTTGAGACAACGACTGTTCCATCGTCGCAAACCGAACTTGCCGGGTCGCAGTCAAAATACAGCCAGTCGCCAGTGCCGCTTATCTCGCCGACATTGCTCCAAATCGTCGAAGTCGGGCTGTCGGGATTCGTCGATGTCGTGTACTGCAAGATCTTCCGCGCGTCAGTTTGCGATGTTCCGCCCATCTCTTTTATGTTGAATCGCAGGCGGGCTTGGCCGGCATCGGACGCAACGGTCGTCGAAGTGTTTTCGGCCGCAAGTTGCACCGTTGGCGTATCGGCAGTATCAGTGCCGTCGTACCACCGCCAGTTCAAGGAGAATGGCGAATACATGCCGTAAGCAAAACCGTACGGCTCCGGAGGCCCATAACCAGCGCCGGGACTCCAGGTATTGGGACAAACGATACCAGATCCCGTGTAACTTGAGGAGGAGGTTACAAGGCCAGCCAGCGCGGTATTCCAAGCATTCGCATCCAAATCGTACTGTCTGGCTCCGACCTCACATGATGGAGCAAGACTCCCGCCGGAGCTTCCCATGGCCATAACTTCGTTATCGTTGGGCGAACCGGTAAGGCCGAAGCTTCTCCCGTCGTCGGTCATAGTAAAGGCCTGGCCAGTAGTTGAGGCAACAAATCCACCGGCCTGCGTCCATATTATCGGAGTGACGGCCGGAGTGGTGCCGGCCGCGTCATATACGCTTAAATTCGTACTTGTTGACGATTTTCCCCAGGCAGTATCAATCATCCTGCCGCCGATAGTTTCCGTCGTAACGCTTGTCCCTAAAGTCCAGGATGCCGTAGAGCCGTCTCCTTTCCAGACGGCCAACTGTCCTACGGTGCCAGCATTCCCGGTTGAACCGGCGAACATTATTCTGTTGCTTAATGGATCGGAGGCGAGGCGTATCCATCCCGTGTTTGCCGCGGCAGTTGTGATTGACGATGACGCTCCCCACGTCCGTGTTGAACTTGACATGGTTATATAACGCCACGCAGTCGACGACGTATAAACCACCATGGCATTTCCCGAAACTGTTTCCCACGCCACGTCAAAACTTCCCGGAACGAGCGAGTCATCGTTCAGGGTCATGGTGGGAACCGCCATTGCCACCGTGGACGTAGAGCCATTCCATATACCTATTCCCAAGTCTTCGTTCACCGTAGCAAACCCGTAGAGAATATCGTTAGTCCGAACCGATCCCAATTGTTCTCCTCCTGGCTTAAGACTAATATATACCACCTTACCTGGCGTATTGAGGGGATGACTACCGCCGGAGCCGTATGTCAAAAATGTCTGCTCGGTGGATGATACAAGTCCATCCCAGGTCCTGTAAAACAAAGTACTGCTCACGTTCCCCGCCTTTGCATAAACAACTAGGGCCCTACCCGATAAAGATTCGTAGGCGATATCAAACGGTCGCACGCAGGTATCCGCTTTTGATGTCGCAAGATCGCAAATCTGACCGCCAGATGGAGTGGTGGTGGCATTTCCAACTTCATCCATCCTGAAAAGCGTAGTTGCGTCGGATGCCTGCTTGCAGCCGTTGATACAGCTGATAACCTGCAAACTTGTTGTCGCATTGCTTGAACGGAGAGCGCCGATCAGAAATTCATCTCTTGTCGGAGCGTGTTTCGCAACCACCCACAGGGTTGACGTAGGAGCCGCACCATATGTTGGCCCCTGGAAAAGAGAACCGACCGTGTTCGGCTCGGTAAATGTTTTAATATTAAGGCCATCCGCCCACGTGCCTTGAGTTCCCAAGAAAAAATCTCCCGTGCCTCCTACCGCGGCTTTAGCCAAAAAAAACGGCAAAAAAAACATTGCGAGCGACAAAATCAAGACCAGCCATTTGGCCAGCTGGTTATTACTTTGAGCCTTTCGCCTGCCTTCAGTTGTCATAATGCTTTTTAAACAAAAACCTCGTTCAAAACGAGGCCAAACCAAAATAAATTACGTCTAAAACCGGGGTTCAGCCTCACTCCGAACCTTTATTTATATTGTAGCAAAACCACCAAGGGGTCTTGTGTGGATAAACCCCACATCTACAGCATAAGCGGGGGTAAACCATTCAAAGCGCCGCGTAGAGGCGCATAATATTCTTCTCTTTGCCTATATAATACTTGGCCAGTTCGCCTCTTAAGTAAAAAAGTTTCGAAAACTCTTCTCTCCACCGCTCGTCACCTAAGGTCAAATCAATAAGTGCAAGTCCCCTCTCGAGCGCTGAAATGAAATTTTCCTTATCTTTATTTTCCCAGACTTCGGCGCGCTTGACTTCGGCCGCGATGGCGCCCAATTGCTGATTTTTAGTCAATGTTTTCCAACGCTCCGATTTCATTGAAATAGCAATTTCTTAATTACTGCCTCGGCTTTTTTTCTTATTTCCTGATTTTGTATGTCCATTGAACGATTACCGTCAGCCGGCCGGATGTTTATCAAAGAAATAAAATCTATCCCCAAATCTTTTAAGTGTATATTTGCGCCCCAGATATTTTTCGCGACCGAACCGTCGTTTAACAGCTCCTCGGCGCAATCGCTGTGTAGTTCGCAGCCAACGGATAAAATCCCCTTCTCTACGTCAACGACAAGTTTAAGCATGTCGGCGCCATTCGTTAGCTCTCTAAGTTTATCCTGTGTAATTTTTTCTTTAATGATGGGCATTTCAATATTTTAACAATTAAGTTGAACTAGCGTTGGTTATGGTGCTTGTCGTCGTCGCGGTGGTTGTCGTGGCGACTGTTGGTGCGGCGGTCACGTCAACCGTTGTCGTTGCGGTAGTGGTGGCCATATCGGGCACGGCAGGAGTGGTGGAAACCGTGCTGCTGGAGGTTTCCACGGGCGTGCTTGACGAGGCGCTCATAGTTGTGTCTGCAGTTGTGGTAGTAGTGGTTGTTGTCGAAGCGGTTGTACCACCCAAATTATCGGATATTATCGCCGTCTCTCCCGACCCTGAAGTATCCGGCGGCGGAGATGTCGTCTCGGGTGCGGAAGCCGGCTGGTTTGCAACCGCCGCCGTTGAATTGGTATTCGCTGTGGAGGTTGAGATGACGCCGGTTGTCACGCCCTCGCCGCAATTTCCCGGGACCGCCTTCAAAATTCCGTTTTCCACAATAATGCAGTACGGATTCTTGGTTTCCACGTCAAAGATGGTCACACCAGATGGCGAAGTTGACGTGCCGATGGTAAGATTTTGCGTCGTGATATTTTGAGCAACCAGGTTGTTGAAGTTATAAGTGGTGTTCGGGTCAAACGTATAAGTGTTAAGTGTCGGCCCCGTACCTCCCGAACCGCCTTGCAGTGCTTCTGCTGTCACTTGCGGCGCGTACCAGTGGGGATTCACGAGCACGAGGATTTTGCCGCTGGAAGTCGCGTTTTCGGCAGCAAACGGCTCCAAAGCCATCCCCAAAACCCGTCCGGCTTGCGCTGCTTTCATGCCTTGTCCCGCCTCCGACGACGCCGCAATGAAATCACCTGCTTTTATCGCTCCGCTTTCGCCGTTGACTTTGACAAGAATTCTTCCCGCGAGAGTCAATACCACTTTTCCTTCGGTGCCGTCCTCAAGGCCGCCGATAAACGCCGCACCCCCGGAGATGGCGCCAGCGAGCATGGCATCGTATGTGCCCAAGCTTTTCGCAAACAATGCGCTTGAAGACGTTATAGAAAGGAGGTCGCCGGCTTCGTAGTCGGTGCTTGAACCGACCACCGGCACGTATTCGCCGAAGTCCGCAGCATTGCCGACGATACTGCCCTTGGCCACGATTGAGTTTGTACTTGTCGTTCCGCTAACCGAGGCGAACCAGGCAACGGCTCCCGTTGTCGTCGCCGGAAGCGAGCAGTTGGTTTGCGCACAAACAACAAGCATAGAGCTTGTGGCAATTACCGCCGTCGAGGAACCCAGAACGAGCGTCCCTGTGGCGTTCACGGCGAACTTGGTAATACCGGCTCTCTTTAAGTTCATAAAGTTGCCGCTAAAGCTGCCGCCGCCGTTGCCGAAGTTCATCAGCAAGCCGTTGCCAGCGAACGTTGATGCTTCCTGGAAGAACTGCACGAGGTCGGCGCTCGTGGATGTAGCGGAATACGCTCTGATGGCATTGCCTTGCGTGCCGTTTTGCAATTCCCCGTAGACGCCCGCGGGCTGGGCAACGCCTCCCGCCTCGCCCGTCGTGATACCCTGGATTCCGAATGTCCGGCCGAAAGCGATGATGCCCGTATTCACTCCCTGGATGTTGGTGCCGGAATACGCCTGCACCTCGAGGCCGCGCACCGTGTTGCCGAGCGAAGTGTTATCAATCATGCGGATAAACGAGCCGATTGCCGTTGTCGTCGCCGTGGTAGACACGTTTACAAGTTCCCTGTTGCCAAACTGAAAACCATCCGCCGCTGTGGGGTTGATCGTCAAATTTTCAAAAATTCCCGCCACTCCTCCCGATACACTCGTAGAACTCGCGATACTTACCGCGCCGGTAAACGTGGTGGTACCCAGAGCCAGACGGCCGTTGTCGGTGATGTCGCCCGTGGTCACTAAAGTTGCTACCTGCAGGTTACCCGTGCCCGTGGCGTTCGTGAAAGTAACTCCCTGAAGACCTGTGACCCCGGTGACGTTCAGGGTTCCGGAGACGTTGATGTTGCCCGTGGTGTTCAAGGATGCGGTCTGGAGGTTGGTACCAGTGGCGTTCGTGAAGGTAATGCCTTGCAGAGAGGAAACTCCGGAGGAGATGCTCAAGGAGGCGCCCTGGAGATAGCCGGAGGCACTCACGTTCGTGGAGGAGACGTTGGTGGCCGTAATTCTCGCAGTATCTATGGCGGTAGCGGCGGTAAGGTTAGTCGAGGACACGTTGGTGGCGGTGATTTTCGCGGTGTCTATCGCCGTGGAGGCCGAGAGGTTCGTCGAGGAGACATTCGTGGCCGTGATCTTTGCGGTATCAATGGAGGTTCCCGCGGTTATGCGCGTCGAGGAAAGATTCGTGGCCGAGAGGTTGGTGCCTGTGGCGTTCGTGAAGAGAAGTCCCGGGATGGTGGAGGTCGTGTAGGCGTTGCCCTGAAGGTCGAAGGCGGGAGCGAGGAGGTAGGTGCCTATGGTCATATTGGTCGAGGAAACGTTCGTGGCCGTGATTCTTGCGGTGTCGATAGCAGTAGCGACAGTAAGGTTAGTTGAAGACACATTAGTAACCGTAATCTTCGTTCCTGTGGCATTGACGAAGGTGATGCCTGTCGAGGAGGCAGAGGAAACATTGATGTTCGTGCCCGTGGCGTTCGTGAAGAGAAGTCCCGGGATAGTGGAGGTCGTGTAGGCGTTGCCCTGGAGGTCGAAGGCGGGAGCGAGGAGGTAGGTGCCTATGGTCATATTGGTCGAGGAGACGTTGGTGGCCGTAATTCTCGCAGTATCTATGGCGGTAGCGGCGGTAAGGTTAGTCGAGGACACGTTGGTGGCGGTGATTTTCGCGGTGTCTATCGCCGTGGAGGCCGAGAGGTT